>ENA-ORDP01001067-ORDP01001067.1-marine-sediment-metagenome-genome-assembly--contig:-NODE-1067-length-15831-cov-12.249049_pt1 | contig 15831 bp, 14 predicted proteins | sample MGYA00248627_ERZ508539 | MGnify/ENA primary metagenome ERZ508539 (study PRJEB26208, sample SAMN05571518) | marine sediment metagenome | biome: deep sea; feature: Hydrothermal vent; material...
CCAGGCAATAAAAACTGCGGGCGCCGTCGCGATGGGTCTTGGGAGATTTTTTTATGGTCACGCCCTGCTCCACCAGAAAATCGTGCCACACGTCCACCTGTTTGAGGTCGTCGATGATAAACCCGATATGATCCAGGCGCTGGGGTCGCTGTTCAGGGTCTGGTGAAGATTCACGGTGCAAGGCCAGATTGTCATTGCCGCTGGTCAGATAAATATTGTCCGTATCCGGATGCCACTCCACGGTCATGCCCAGAAGGTCGGCATAAAAGGTCTCACAGGCCTCTATGTCTTTTACACAAAGGGCCACATGGCGCATGCCGCTGGTGGGATGGGGCCTATTCACGGCCAAATACCATGTCACGTACACATTGCCAATGATCGTGACCAAAGATGCGCTCAATGGCCAAGGGCAAGGCCATCGAACCGGCACTGAGCATACGATCATGAAAGCCTTTCAAATGAAACCGGTCTTGTTCTTCGGCGCGCAATCGATCCCGGCTGGCGTTGATCAAGGCCCACCCCGTGGCATAACCCATGGGCACAGTAGGCGACTGAGAATACCATGTCAGATCGGCCATGGCCTGGGAGCGGGTGAAACCCAACCACTTGACCATGCGACCGGCTGCGTCATCCAGGCTCACATCCCGAGTCTGGATTTCCACGTCGATCATAACCCGCATGGAACGCCACAAGCGGTCTTTTAACAAAATAAACCGCTGCTCGGGTCTGTCGAGAAAACCCTGTTCCTGCATCAATTGTTCAGAATACAACGCCCAACCTTCATACAAAGTCGCGGAGGGATTGAGCAAGCGCGGCAAACTGCTTGATACCCGATTGCTGTTGGCGGTCACGAACTGCAGATGGTGCCCTGGCCACGCCTCATGCACGCAGGTATGCATCAAACCGGCATAGTTGTGCTCACGCAGATCATCGTCGTTGTTCGCCGGAGTCACATAATAGTAGCCCTGTTGACCGGCATCATTGGGTGACGGTTCCATATAGGCTGCAAACGGTATTTGGTGGCGTAAAAATACAGGTGTCTCGACCACGTCCAGATGCTCCAACTTTGGCATAGTCACCAGATTATTTTGGGTAACGAAATCTCGAGCGGCCTGCATCTGCTGGCGATAGCTTGCCAGCAAGTTTTGAGGTGCGGGGTGGTCCGACTGTATGCGATCGGTCATGGCGGCAATATCTTCGTTGCCAGCCAATTCAAGGCAAACATCCTTCAGGCCACGCTCGGTCTGTTCAAACAGTGCGCGGCCAAATGAATATAATTGGTTGGCATCCACATCCAGGGCATGGCGGTGGTGGAGCAGGTGATCAAAGCGTTGACGTCCACAGGCAAACGTTCCGCTACACTTCGCTGCCAAATCCTGTTCTAGCATATCGGCGTAGGCTATCAGGGACTCAATTGCATCGTTCAGCATGCCTTCCATGCCGCTGAGTCGTTTTGCCAACCGGGTTACCTTGGGGTGATCGGGCAAGCCACGTAAATACTCTACGCCACTACGCGCCTCTTCTACGGCGGCCTCTAACCATAGGCCTGGAATATTCTCGGGACATTCGCTAATGAGCTGGCGCGCTCCACGCAAATATTCTGGAATAGCCTGTAACCGAGACCGCAGGCTGGCGGTAAAATTTTCTACAGGTCTGACGGTAAGCTGGTATATAGCGTTGACTGGGACAAAACGGCTGGGATCGCGCTTGCGCCAATCTGCATTCAGCAACTCTTCCATCTCGAGCACTGCGGCGCCATAGAGCAAACGGCAGTCCATGCGTCTATCCGCATCAAGACCGTTGACATTAAACTCATCGATACTGCCTAACAACGCTTGATGCAAGCTTAGCAAGGCGCCGATGTCGTCATCCCCGTAAGGTGTCAATAGACCGGCATACCCCATCACCCCTGCCTCTACCGCAGCCTCCGGGTGATAACGAAACCAGGCCTTATAGTAGGTTTCGACTATCTCATCGAAGGCCCGGTTGGGATCACCGTTCCCAGGAGCGTTACTGCTTACCCGCTCCCCACTATGTGTCATCACCATCAATAATCTCGTAGCTGTGCACTATCCTGGCGGTCTTGCCCAACATAATAGAGGCCGAACAATACTTTTCCGCTGACAATTGCACGGCGCGTTTGACCACGGCATCTTTGAGCCCCACGCCACCGACCTTGAAATGCATCTTTATTTCAGTAAAGACCTTGGGTTCCTCATCGGCCCGTTGCGCCTCAAGATCGGCCTCGCAGGTGTGCACTTCGAAGCGTGAACGACGCAGGATATGGACCACATCGAAGGCAGCACAGCCCCCCATACCCAATAACAACATCTCCATGGGCCGCACACCACGGTTTTGTCCACCCTGATCCGGGGGACCATCCATGATTACGGTATGGCCACTGTCCGCCTCACCGGCGAAACTCACGCCTTCTAATAATTTTACTTTTGCTTTCATAGCCGATTCTTTAATCTCGTTGTTAACGCGGAGGCCGCAAAGGCGCAAAGAGCGCAAAGCAGTACATGGGCGCTTCTTGACACCCTCCCCCTCCGGGAGTACCCGAAACAAGGCATAAAAGGGCTAGGGTGAGGGGGTCAATTATGAATAACTTAATAATTTTAATATCCCCTCATCCTAACCTTCTCCCTTGAGGAGAAGGAATTAACAGCTAATAGAAGCGCCCATATTTTCAACAATAGCTCTCTTTGCGACCTTTGCGCCTCTGCGCACCCTGCGTTAACTTCACAACCTAAACTAGGCTAACCCAAAGAGCTCTATAAGTTTGGCGCCCGGGTCTTCGGCGCGCATAAATGTTTCACCAACCAGGAAGGCATCCACCTTGTTCTCACGCATGCGGGCCACATCGGCCTGGGTGTGGATACCACTTTCGGTCACCACAATACGGTCATCGGGAATCTTGTCCAGAAGCTCCAATGTTGTTTCCAGCCGGGTTTCAAAGGTGCGCAGATTTCGATTATTAATACCCACCAAGGCCGCACGCAAACCCAAGGCCCTGTCCAATTCCTGTTCATCATGGACTTCTACCAGCACGTCCATGCTTAGCTCACGGGCCAGATGATAAAAATCCCGCAACTGAGCATCGTCCAGAGTTGACACAATCAGTAAAATACAGTCTGCACCAAGACTGCGGGCCTCGTATACCTGATAGGGGTCTACCACAAAATCCTTGCGCAACGCCGGTAAGGAACAGGCGGTACGGACCTGTTGCAGATAGGCATCGGCACCCTGAAAGTATTTTTCGTCTGTGAGTACAGAAAAACAGGCCGCCCCGGCCAATTCGTAGCTACGGGCAATCTCGGCGGGCCAAAAATCTTCTCGCAGCACACCTTGGCTGGGGGACGCCTTTTTAATCTCGGCAATGACCGCCGCCCGGCCCTCATTGATGGCGGTCTCTACGGCATCGGCAAAGCCTCGGGTTGGCGATGCCAACCCCGCCTGTTTACGGACTTCAGACAAGGGGGTTTTTTTAACCCGAGCAGAGACTTCTGTAGCCTTGTGCTGGAGGATCTCGGATAAAATATCAGATTTATTCATGGGCAGCGTAATTATAAAGGAGTACGAAAGTTACCCATTAGGGCACTTCTATTAATCCCCTCTCCCTCCGGGAGCACCCCAGGGCATAAAAGGGCGAGGGCGAGGGAATAAAACAAAGATAAGTTATTGATTTTAATATCCCCTCATCCTAACCTTCTCCCAGAGGGAGAAGGGATTATCGATTAATAGAAGTGCCCATATACGCTTATCAATAAACATCTTGGCTTTCTTTGCGTCTTTGCGGCGAATCCATTTAAAAGCTATTAGACAATTCCACCAAGGCATCCAGCTTTTCCATCGCGTTACCACTGGCAATGGCATCCTGGGCCTTGGCTACCCCATCGACCAGACTATCGGCAAGCCCCGCCGCATAAATGGCGGCGCCCGCATTCAGCGCCACGATATCCCGAGCCGGGCCGACCTCATTATTAAATACCCCTTTAATCATCGCCAGGCTTTGCGCGGCATCGTTCACCCTGATCTGCGCGGTATCGGTCTGCTGCATACCAAAGCCCTCAGGCTTAATGTTATAGGTCGATACCCGGCCCTCCTTGAGTTCCGACACCCGCGTCTGCGCGCCTATACTAATTTCATCCATGCCATCATCGGCATGCACCACCAACACATGATCGCTGCCGAGTTGCGCCAACACCTGGGCCAGGGGCTCAGTAAGATCGGCGCTGAACACACCGATAACCTGGCTCGGTGTACTGGCTGGATTGGTCAACGGCCCCAACACATTAAAGATAGTGCGCACTGCCATCTCGCGACGGGGTCCAATAGCATGTTTCATGGCGCTGTGATGCATGGGGGCAAACATAAAACCCACGCCTATCTGATTGACGCATGCGGCCACTTGCTCGGCTGTGATATCGAGTTTGACGCCCGCGGCCTCAAGCACATCGGCGCTGCCACACTTACTCGAAACAGACCGATTGCCATGCTTGGCCACCTTGCCACCTGCGGCAGCGACCACAAAGGCACTGGCGGTGGATACGTTAAAAGAACCCGAGGCATCACCACCGGTGCCACAAGTGTCCACTAAATGAGGGCCGTCAACTTCCACCTTTGCGGACAACTCGCGCATAACTTCAGCCGCGGCGGCAATCTCATCAATGGTCTCACCCTTCATGCGCAGACCAATCAAAAAACCACCAATCTGTGCAGGCGTGGCGTCACCGGTCATGATGGTACGCATCACTGCGCGCATGTCATCAGCACTCAAGTCTTTATCATCTACAACACTTTGTATAGCCGCTTGCATATCCATGGGTGGCCTCTAATTTATTTGTAAGGGCACTTCTATTAATACCCTCTCCCTCCGGGAGCACCCCTAGGGCATAAAAGGGTTAGGGTGAGGGAGTCAATCAAGGGTAACTATTAATTCTAACTATCCCCTCATCCTAACCTTCTCCCTAAGGGAGAAGGAACTGATAATTAATAGAAGCGCCCTAACCCTCTATTGATTATATTTTGTTGGGCTTCGCTGTGCTCAACGCCAACCTACATGCCTGATTTGTTCTCTCTTGTATCTTTCCTCTGAATTAAGCGCCTTCGCGGCTAAATCAAAATTCCAAAAAATTCTTCAGCAACTCATGGCCATACTGGGTCAGTATGGATTCTGGGTGGAATTGAATCCCCTCGACAATATAATCTTTATGACGCAGTCCCATGATTTCACCATCATCGGTCCAGGCTGTCACCTCCAGCTCTTCCGGCAAGGTTTCCGGCTCCACTACCAGGGAATGATAGCGCGTGGCCTGGAAGGGGGTATCGAGATCTTTAAACACCCCCTCACCATTATGGTGAATCATTGAAGTCTTACCATGCATCAGTTGCTTGGCATGAACAATACGGCCACCGAAGGCCTGACCAATACTTTGATGCCCCAGGCATACGCCCAATAACGGGATACGTCCCGCAAAACTGGAAACAATATCCACAGAGATGCCCGCCTCATTGGGCGTACAAGGACCGGGGGAGATCACGATACGTTCCGGTGCCATGTCTTTCACGTCGCCGATAGTGATCTGGTCATTGCGGTACACATGCACCTCTTCACCCAACTCACCCAGATACTGGACCAGGTTATAGGTAAAGGAATCGTAATTGTCGATCATTAATAACATAATAGTTTTTGCCACAAACAAGAACAAGTCATTGATTTTAATATCCCCTCATCCTAACCTTCTCCCGGAGGGAGAAGGGATTATCAATTAATAGAAGTGCCCTCAGGACAATTCTTGTAAATAGCTTCGAGCAAACCTGGACCGATACTTTTGTGCACCTCTATAGCGGCACCAATAACCTTGTTTGATAAATCATTCTCATCCATGAGTTTTTCTTAGCGCCTTAGCGGCAAGATTAGTCTCTGTAACTAGGCGATATTATTCAACCCGGCAACGGCCATGGCCACGGCGCGAAAGATGGCGCGGCCCTTGTTCATGGTCTCGTCCCACTCCCGGCTTGGCGCCGAATCGGCAACAATGCCGGCACCGACCTGGATATATAGGGTGCCATCCTTAATGACGGCGGTGCGGATGGCAATGGCGGTATCCATGTTACCATTCCAGCCCAAATACCCCACCGCGCCAGAATAGACTCCGCGCTTCACCGGCTCCAGCTCATCGATGATCTCCATGGCGCGCACCTTGGGGGCACCGCTCACGGTGCCCGCAGGAAAGGTGGCACGCAACACGTCAATCTCATCCAGGCCCTCCCGCAATTTCCCGGTGACATTGGAAACGATGTGCATCACATGGGAGTAGCGCTCAACCACCATCTTTTCGGTCAACTGTACACTGCCCACTTGGGCCACACGACCGGCATCGTTACGCCCCAGGTCCACCAACATGAGATGCTCTGCCAACTCTTTGGGATCGGTCATCAAATCTTTTTCGAGTTGTTGGTCTTCCTGCTCGTCCTTTCCCCGGGGCCGCGTGCCCGCGATGGGCCGCACTGTCACCACATCATCTTCCAGATGCACCAATATTTCCGGCGATGAACCCACGACATGGAAATCTTCAAGGTCCATGTAATACATATAGGGCGACGGATTTAAGGTACGCAGCGCCCGATATAGGTCCAGCGGGTCCGAATCAAATGGAATAGACAACCGTTGGGATATCACCACCTGCATGATATCCCCGTTACGAATGTACTCACGGCAAATATCCACTGCCTCCTCGAAGGCCTCCTGATCAAACTCGGACTTGAAGTCTGACTCACTGACGCGCCTTGAAGAAGGGGTCTGCTCCCGTGCGGGTAGAGGTTGAGCGATGCGCTTGACTAACCACTCGAGCCGCTCATTGGCCTGGTTCCAGGCATCGTCCTTACCGGGATCGGCATGCACCACAACGTACTGTCGACCGGCAAGGTTATCGAACACCACCACCTCATCGGAGACCATCAACAAGATATCGGGACTGCCGATGGCGTCCGGCTTGGTGCAGTCCCCCAAATGAGTTTCGATGTGACGTACCGTGTCGTAACCAAAATACCCTACCAGGCCACCGGTAAATCGGGGTAGCCCGGCCACTTCGGGGACTCGGAACTGGGACTTGAAATCCCTCACTTCTTCAAGCGGATCTTCGACCTCCTCGTCGCGTACAACCTGACCATCCTGCTCAATGACGGTACGATTGCCCACGACCCTAAAGAGGATGCGGCAGGGCAAACCTATAATAGAGTAACGCCCCCACTTCTCTCCGCCATGGACAGATTCGAATAGATAGGAGTAGGGCCCACTGGCGAGCTTGAGGTAGGTACTTAAAGGGGTGTCGAGGTCGGCCAGAACCTCACGCATCAGGGGGATGCGATTATAACCTTGCTCGGCGTATTGCTTAAATTCAGATTCGCTTATAGACATTACTCATCACCGGTTCATGAAATAGACAAACAGGGGCAATCCAGGCGTACAGCTTCTGGGGCCATCGTTCGATTATGTCTGTCCATCTCATGATTCTGTTTACCGGTGGTGATTCAAGCCTGAGTTGAATAACGCTGTATATATTGCGGCAATTCCTCCAATGAATCAATAACCGCCTGGGCCCCAAGACCGCGCACGTCGACTCCCTGACTGTAACCGTAGCTCACGCACACCGCAGGCATACCCGCTGCCTGTGCGGCCTGGGTGTCATTGGCGGAATCGCCTACCAACACACCATGATCAGGGGTAATCTGGAAATACTCGCAGGCATGAAGCAAGGGTAGTGGATCGGGCTTTTTCTTGGGCAAACTGTCACCCGACAGAATCAGGCCAAAATAGTCGTGCAGCTGCAGGTCCTTTAACAGGGGCAAAGTGAAGGATTCGGCCTTATTGGTGATGCAGGCCAATTCAAAACCCGCTTCCTTTAGGGCATTGAGACCCTCCACCACCCCTGGATAGGGACGACTCAGGGCCGACACCGATCTGGCATAGTGCTCCAGAAATTTGGTATAGGCCTGATCAAAAAGCGCCGCCTCGGGTTCTGCCTGCATCTGGCCGGTCAGGGCACGCTTGACCAACCTAGCAACACCATTGCCGATCCATCTTTCCACTTGGTCCTGTGGATGGGTGGGCATATCCAGGTCTTCGAGCATACGGTTGGCGCTGGCGGCCAAATCCGGCGCGGTATGGATCAAGGTCCCGTCCAGATCGATCATCACCATCTTGACCGACAAGGGTAACGAAAACGAATTATTGATTGCTGATTCTGGCATTTTATTTCTCAAAAGCTGACGCACCAAAGGTGCAAAGAATTATTACATCCCGGCCTTGGCCAGTTCGTCACGCATGGCAGCAACGACGGTGTTGTAATGATTCGCTAGTGTAGTGTCCTGAATAATCATATATTAATCGTTTTAGCACCTCGTTCCCACGCTCCCGCGTGGGAATGCATATGTTTGGCTCGGTAGGGCAGGGCTATGGGTTCCCACGCGGGAGCGTGGGAACCAGAGAGAGGTCGCAAAGGCGCAAAGTACGCAAAGAAAACCTGAAGCCCTTTTATTTCAAACTCTGCGCCTCTGCGGCCTCCGCGTTTACTACGGCCTACACTTTTGCCTTTGCCAGTTCGTCGCGCATGGCGGCGACGACGGTGTTGTAGTGATTCGGATCGCTGTCCTGTTTGGCGCCGAAGATGGCCGATCCGGCCACGAAGGTGTCCACGCCGGCTTCGGCCACTGCGCGGATGTTGTCTACCTTGACCCCACCGTCGATCTCCAGGCGAATATCACGGCCGCTTGCGTCGATCATGCGGCGCACTTCTTTGGCTTTGTCCAGGACATAGGAGATAAAGCTTTGCCCACCGAAGCCTGGGTTCACCGACATCAACAACACCATATCCACCTTGTCGATGGCGTATTTCAGATAATCCAGAGGGGTGGCCGGATTAAAGACCAAGCCCGACTTGCAGCCATTGTCCCGTATCACTTGCAGGGAGCGATCCACGTGCTCAGAGGCTTCGGGATGAAAGGTAATATAGGTGGCACCGGCCTTGGCAAAGTCCGGGATGATGCGATCCACCGGTTTAACCATCAGATGTACATCAATGGGGGCGGTGACGCCGTGACTGCGTAGCGCCTCGCACACCAGAGGGCCAATGGTCAGGTTGGGCACGTAGTGATTATCCATCACATCGAAATGGACAATATCGGCGCCGGCGGCCAGTACGTTGTCCACTTCTTCACCCAAGCGGGCGAAATCTGCCGACAATATCGAAGGGGCAATCATGTAATCTGCCATGGTCATTAATCCTCATTCAGGGGGTTTTGCCAGTAATCCGATTCACACTGGCCTCATCTGAAGGCGGAGGACTTTACCTGATTGGGCCAAAATTTTCAGTAGCCCTTGGGGGGTAGAGGCAATTCTAATTATGGCGTCATCCTCGGGCTTGACCCGGGGATCCAGAGAACTAAACGCATGCAACCTGCTGTTTTCTGGATTCCCGCCTTCGCGGGAATGACGGTTCTTGGTGAAGGAAATATCAAAATGAGAATTGCTGGGGGGGTAGAGGCAGAACAAGTCAGCTGATGCCTATCAGTTAACGTTAATCCCGCTCCACCGGCAGACCGGCAGTCTGCCACTCGGGGAAACCGTCCTCAAGCCGCCGGGCCTGGTAACCCTGGGCACGGAGTTTCTCCACCGCATCAAATGCGAGTACGCAGTAAGGTCCGCGGCAATAGGCCACAATTTGCTGATTGGGATCGAGTTGATCCAGTTGGGCCTCCAAATCCACCAGGGGGATATTGACTGCGCCCGCCACGTGACCTGCGGCAAACTCGATTTGAGGCCGAACGTCAATCACCGTCACCTCCCCCTCCCGGACCCGGGCCAATAGTTCCTCCCGTGGCAAGGGCTCGAGACTATCTTTTACCGTCAGACAGCTATTAATCAAACGCTCCACCTCCGCCACATGGCGCTCGGCCACACCCCGCAGGGCGTCGAGCAAACCCACTACATCGTCACCACTCAAGCTGTAAAAGACCTTGAGTTTTTCCTTGCGGGAGGTCGCCAGACCCGCTTGGCGCAGGTGCTGAAGGTGCTGGGAGGTATTGGCCACTGTGAGGCCCGATGCCTTGGCCAAGTCGTCCACGCTACGCTCGCCCTGGGCCAGGAACTCCAGTAACTCAAGACGATTACCATGGCTGAGGGCCTTGGCCACCCGGGCAAATTCACCGAAAAGTTCCTGTTTAAAGCCTGAGCTTGACATAAAATCCAGATGGGTTATTCTGTTAATCAATTAATTACTTGATTAGTATAACACGACAAGACATCAGTGCAACATGGTACCAGCCTACACAGGCATTCAGGAGTTTACGATGGATATCAATAACTTAGTGATGGCCTATGAGAAAGAAATCCGATTGGGCTTCTTTTTCGGGGTCCTCGGCGCCATGGCCCTGTGGGAACTAATCGCCCCCCGCCGGGCTCTGACTATTTCCAAGACCCTACGCTGGGTCAATAATCTCGGTTTGGTGGTCCTCAATATCATTATCCTGCGCCTGATCTTCCCGACAGCTGTGGTGGGAATGGCCGTCTTTGCCGCTGAACAGGGCTGGGGAGTATTGAATTACATCAATATTCCCTTCGGCTTGGCGGTGGTCGCCTCGGTGGTCATCATGGACTTTATCATCTATTTACAGCATGTCATGGTCCACGCGGTGCCCATCCTGTGGCGCCTGCACCGGGTCCACCATGCCGACCCGGATTTTGACGTGACCACCGGCGCACGATTCCATACCCTGGAGATCATTCTCTCCATGCTCATCAAATTCGCCACCATCGCGGTGCTGGGCCCACCGGTGGTCGCGGTAGTGATCTTCGAGGTGGTGCTCAACGCCAACGCCATGTTCAACCACGGTAATGTGCGCCTGCCGCTCGGGCTAGACCGTGTGTTACGCTGGTTTATGGTCACCCCGGATATGCACCGTGTCCATCATTCGGTAGAGGATGACGAGGCGAATAGTAATTTCGGTTTTAGCCTACCCTGGTGGGACCGGCTGTTCGGCACCTACCGTAACCAACCCCGGGCCGGTCATAAAGACATGACCATTGGCATCCACCACTACCGTGACACCAAACTGGTATCCTGGCTGCCGGGCATGCTGGCCTTGCCCTTTGTCGGCAAGATCACCGGCTACACGATCAATCGCCGGCAATGGAGTGGTCCTGATGAAAACTAAACTTTTACGTTTTGGTTTGTTGCTGGTGCTGGTCATAGGTATCACCCTGGCCATTATCTATCGCGACCAAATCGATAGCAGCGCCTTGGAGCAATGGGTCCAGAATGCCGGTGCAGCCGGTCCCGTTGTCTTTATGCTGGTCTACGCGATCGGCACGGTATTTTTTCTCCCCGGCTCGGTACTGACTCTGGCCGGCGGCGCCCTGTTCGGTCCGGTGTGGGGTACGCTCTATAACCTCACCGGCGCCACCCTGGGTGCGGCCCTGGCCTTTTTAGTGGCGCGTTATCTCGCCTCCGACTGGGTCGCCAACAAAACCGGTGGGCGGGTGAAACAGTTGATTACTGGGGTCGAGACTGAAGGCTGGCGTTTTGTCGCCTTTGTGCGCCTAGTGCCCCTGTTCCCCTTTAATCTGCTCAACTATGCCCTGGGCCTGACCCGGATCGGCCTGTGGCCTTATGTCATCGCCACCTATATCTTCATGCTGCCGGGGGCCTTTGCCTATACCTACCTGGGCTATGCGGGACGGGAAGCAGTAGCCGGTGACATGAGTCTGGTCCAGTTAATCCAAATGGGCAGCATCGCTCTGGCCCTGCTCGCATCGGTGGCCTTCATTCCCCGAATCATCGGCCGACTGCGCCGTAAACCGATGCTCAGCATCCCGGACCTCAAAAAGCGGCTGGACGCCGGTGACGAACTTTTGATACTGGATGTACGCAACGCCGAAGATTTCGTTGGCGAGCAGGGTCATATCGTCAATGCGATCAACATCCCGCTTAAAGATCTATCAAACCGTATCAACGAACTGGCCGGTAATCTGGAAAAAACGATCTCAATCGTGTGCCGTACCGATCGACGTTCGCTTGAAGCGGCCGAGCTTTTGCTCAAACAAGGCTTTGCTGATGTGCATGTTGCCCAGGGCGGCATGACCGAGTGGAACCGGTCAGGTTTTGCGGTGGAGCATTAATGGCCTGCCCTCTTAAGGTCGCATTTGAAAAATACTGGTTATTCAAATGGTTTTAATTGCGCATTCTGATTACCATATATATTAGTGAGTTCATTAGTTGCCCGACACCACTATCAGCGGGACGCCCTAGTGTCGCGGAGCACACGACTCGATGGATGGAAGAGGCAGAGCAACGCATGGAGCGGTTGCCGAGGATGTGTGTGAGCGACCGTCCCTGTACGCTTGACGGCAGCGCCCATGCTGCCGACACCCACTGATAGCGGTGTCAGGCAACTTTCGTTTTCTTTAGTAATTGCTGAAACAGAACGTTGGGTATCATGAATATTAAAAACAGAACCGTCTTCTTCATTGTTGCATTGATTGCCGTAATCGGTTTCTTTGTATGGCGCTTTATCCGGCCCATGAATATCTATGTGGTATCAGAGGCCTTTGAACGGCCAATTGATACCTCAATAATACCGGCCCCATTACGGACCCTGCGCGCCACTGAATGTGCCGCCTGCCACAGTGATTTCTATGACGAGTGGCGTACCACCATTCACAGCCAGGCCTGGACCGATCCCTATTTCCAGGCCGATTGGAAATTCGAAGACAAGCAACAGACCTGTAAAAACTGCCATATTCCTCTGGACCGGCAACAGGAGTACAAGGTACTGGGTTTCCGCGACGAAGAAAAATGGGACCCTATCCTGGCGCCAAACCCGGCGTTTGACCCCAAGCTTCAACACGAGGGAGTAACCTGTGCCGTTTGTCATCTGCGCGAGGGGAAAATCATTGGTGTGTATGGCAATACCCAGGCCCCCCATCCAGTCAAAAAAATCGACGACCCCAACCAGATCTGCGTGCGTTGCCATGTGGTCGAGGGGAATCGCTGGGACACCTTTTTCCGCTTCCCCCCCTGCGGCACTGTGGCGGAAATCAAGGCAACGCGGAACACTCGTGCATCTAAGCAGGGTACCGGTCTGCTGTCTGACACCCCCGGCAACAATGCAGGGACAGCGGCTATCGAAAAACCACAGTCTGGTGCACCGTCCATGAACAAGGCGCCAACTGGTGCATCCGGTGAAATTACGGTCCCCGATACCAAGAGGTTGGGCTGCGTCCAGTGCCACATGCCGTTGATAAAACGTCCCCTCGTTGCCGGTGGCAAACCACGGCTGGCGCGGCGGCACCTGTGGCGCGGCGGTCACGATCCTGAAATGGTCAAACGTGGGCTCGAAGTGAACTTCAAGGCGGCACCAGATGATTCGTCGGATAAACGGAGCTTTATCCTGACCATAACCAACGTAGGGGCAGCCCATTATTTGCCCACGGGGACGCCGGACCGCCACCTGACCGTGACCCTGCGGTTATTAGGCAAAGGGGGTAATATCCTGAAAGAAGAGACCCACACACTGAAACGTACCATCATGTGGCGTCCCTTCATCGTCGACCTGTGGGACACGCGTCTGCCCCGCTGGCAGCCACGCAATTACCGCCTGGATATATCGGACGTACAAAATACTGCGGCAGTAGAGGCGGTGGTACGCTATTATCTGGTAGCTGAAGAACGGCTCAAGCGTATCGGCTACAAGAGTGAGGAACCACTCGCCTATGATGTATTCCAAAAACGAATTACTCTGAAGGCCAATTAAGGGCACTTCTATTAATCCCCTCTCCCTCCGGGAGTACCCCTAGGGCATAAAAGGGCTAGGGTAGGGTGAGGGGGGGGTAAATAAAGCTAAGACGCTGATTCTATTATCCCCTCATCCCAACCTTCTCCCGGAGGGAGAAGGGGTTATCAATCAATAGAAGCGCCCTTAACTCAACAGTTGCAATAATGACTTCTTAACGGCATTTCTCACCGCAGGGCACAGAGTGGTAACACATCTTTTCCTCTGTGACCTCCGTGTCCTCTGTGGTGAATAAGCACAATACGAGAGAAGCGTGACCTAACAACAGGCACCATGGGCCTGCTATAGGTAGCTTTATGCAATGATTTGGATAAACAGGAGTACTTGATATGGATAAACCACGCGATCTGATCATTATTGGTGGCGGCGCCGGTGGACTGGTGGTGGCCAGCGTGGCCGCGCAACTTGGCCTTAAAGTCACCCTGATTGAGAAAGAAGCCAAGCTGGGGGGGGATTGCCTACATCACGGTTGTGTGCCCAGCAAAACTCTGATCCATGCCGCCAAGGTGGCCTCGTTAATGCATCGGGCAAAAGACTATGGCCTGCCGACTGTAACACCAAAGGTTGATCTTGGTTTGGTGAATGACCATGTGCAGTCGGTCATCGACCAGATACAGGTCCATGATGACCCGGAGCGTTTTCGCGGTTACGGTTGTGAAGTTCTTTTCGGTCAGGCAACGTTTATCAATGCACACACGCTGCGAGTAGGTGATGATGAAATCCGCAGTCGTCGGTTTGTTGTCGCTACCGGCTCACAACCCTTTGTGCCGCCCATCGACGGACTGAAAGAAGCGGACTACCTGACTAATCTGGATATTTTTTCGCTACGCCAATTGCCCAAGCGCATGGTTGTGCTGGGCGGTGGCCCTATCGGCTTGGAGATGGCCCAGGCCTTTTCCCGCCTGGGCAGCAAGGTGACCGTTGTGGAACGTTTAGCGCATCTCTTGCCCCAGGAAGATCCGGAAATCGCAGACGCCCTGAAGGCCGTGCTGGAAACCGAGGGGATTGACGTTCGCACCTCGACAAGCGCAGAAAAAGTCTATAAAGAACATGGCGCCACAATCGTCCAATGTGACGGCGGACTAAACTTAGAGGCGGACACCCTGCTTGTTGCAGTGGGCCGCCGTCCTACCGTGGAAGGCCTGGGACTGGATGCCGCAGGCGTAAACTACGACGCAAGGGGCATCAAGGTGGACCGGCGTCTGCGTACTTCACAAAAACATATCTACGCCTGCGGTGACGTGTGTGGCCCCTACCCCTTCACCCACATGGCCGAATACCAGGCCGGCATCGTCATCAGTAATGCCATTTTCCGTTTCCCGAAAAAGACCGACTATCGCGTCGTGCCCTGGGTCACCTACACCGATCCAGAACTGGCCCGTGTCGGTCTCACCGAGCAGCAGGCCCGCGACAAGGGCATCGATCCCTTGGTGCTACGGTTTCCTTTCAAAGGCGTGGATCGAGCACTGGCTGAAGTGGAAACGGCGGGACTGGTCAAGCTGGTCGCCCATAAAGGCAAGATTCTCGGCGCATCCATACTCGGCCCTCAGGGTGGCGAACTGCTTCATGAAATTGTGCTGGCTATGAAAACCGGGGCCAAGATCGGGGATATCTCCGCCACCATTCACGCCTACCCCACCCTGTCTCAGGTACACCGGCGTACCGTGAATACCTGGTTCGGGAAAAAATTGTTTAGCCCTTCCACCCGTAACGTTGTCAAATGGGTCAACCGAATATTACCGTAATCAATATCTGCTAAGTTATTCATTTTAATATCCCCTCATCCTCGCCTTCTCCCAGGGGGACCTCGGTGCCCCCTTGTATGTTTACATCTTGTAGGAGCGGCATCTTGCCGCGAGCGCGGAGGGGCACACCCACAAATGGGTACCGCGCCTGGAAGGCGCTCCTACGATGATAAAGAGCCCCCTTGTATGTTTACATCTAGAGGATATAAGTCATTATACCTCAGTAAGAGAG
>ENA-ORDP01001068-ORDP01001068.1-marine-sediment-metagenome-genome-assembly--contig:-NODE-1068-length-15826-cov-2.888022_pt1 | contig 15826 bp, 16 predicted proteins | sample MGYA00248627_ERZ508539 | MGnify/ENA primary metagenome ERZ508539 (study PRJEB26208, sample SAMN05571518) | marine sediment metagenome | biome: deep sea; feature: Hydrothermal vent; material...
ATGCCTTGCCCGTTCTTTTTATTGGATTTGAAAGAGTCCGCGCCCCTTGTACAATCAACGCCATGAACGCCAAGGACGCCTGGATCGTCATCACCGCCTTCAACGAGGCTCCGGTTATTGCCGGGGTGCTCGCCGATGTGCTGAAGCGCCGCCCCCATGTAGTGGTGGTGGACGACGGCTCAAAAGACGGCTCCGGCGAAATCGCCTTGACCGCCGGGGCGTCTGTTTTGCGCCATCCGGTGAATTTGGGCGCGGGCGCCGCCCAGCAGACCGGCATCGACTACGCCTTGAGCCGAGGCGCTAAAATTATCGTCACCTTCGACGCCGACGGCCAGCACATGGCCAGCGACATTGACGCCTTGGTGGCGGACTTGCAAAAAGCCGGGACCGATTTCGCGCTGGGCAACCGCTTTAAAGGTCATGTTGAAAACATGCCGCTTATGCGGCGGATCGTTCTAAAGATGGCGGTCCTGTTCACCGTTTTCTCCACCGGTCTGAAAATGACGGACGCCCATAACGGCTTGCGGGCGATGACCGCCGAAGCCGCCAGGAAAATCCGTTTCAGACAGAACCGCATGGCTCACGGCTCGGAGATCATCGAGCAGATCGCCAAGCTCAAGCTGAGCTACGTCGAGACGCCGGTGACCATCCGCTATACGGACTACAGCCTGAAGAAAGGGCAATCCTCGCTAAACGCCATAAACATTCTCTTCGAATTGATATCAGAGAGGATATTGAAATGACCATTCAAGTTATTCTCACCTTTGGACTGGCGCTGATCATTCTGTACGGATTCGTGCAGAGGGATATCTCCAAGATCGTCAGCCGCCTGATCATCGCCACCGGGTCGGCCGGCGTTTATCTGGTTTGGCTCCCCGATCAAACGACTGTTCTCGCCCGGATGATGGGCGTCACGCGCGGCGCCGATCTGCTCTTTTACTGCTGGATACTGATCAGCATGTTCCTGATCATCAACCTGCACGCCAAGAGCCGCATGAACCTTCGCCTGATCACCGAACTCACCCGTCAGGCGGCCCTCGCCAATCCCAAAATCCCCCCCCAAGCTCCTCCGCCAAGCGACAAGCCCGGCAATTCTTCATGACGGCTGTGGTCGCATTCAGGTGGGTCGTCCTGGTCATGAGCCTGGGCGTCGCCGTCTTTAACAACTACCCCGCTTTTCTCAGCGACTTCGTGGTCACCGACGACGCCCGCGCCAACATCTTCTGGTTTCACAGTTTGAACGATCCGGAATTGCTGCAAAACGACCTTCTCACTGATTTCGCCGTGTATTACGAAGCCACCGGCGTCAAATATCTGTACACGCTGGCCAGCGCCGTCATGGACCCGTTCCTGCTGGAAAAAATCGTTCCCATCGTCCTCTACGTTCTCGTCGGGTTCATATTGTATGAATTGGGCGTGTTTCTTCGCGGTCCCTATTGCGGGTTCCTGTTCGCGCTTTTTTTTGTCGTCTATCCGGGCCATCTCGAGGCCTTCAACGCCGGGTACTCCAGAATCTTCGCCTATCCGGGAGCGGTTCTGTGCATCTATTTTCTGACCACGCGCCGGCCCCAACATATGCTGTGGCTTTCGCCGGTGATGGCGCTGTTTTATCCCATCGTCTTTTTGATTAATTCGCTGACCTATTTTTTCTGGGTGGTGATTAGAGTTGGCCGGAAGAAGGCTGGGATCGAACCGAGACGGCTGATCATCCAGTTCCTCATCGCCATGACCCTGTCCGCCGCGTTCGTGGTTCCCAAGTACGCCTTTTCCGACGAACGCTTCGGGCGGCTTCTCACCCACGAGGAAACCCTCGCCAATCCGGGCGCCTACAAGAACGGCAGAAACGTCATCCTGCCGCCCCAGCCGGTCCATGAAAAATACATCGACGCCTTGGACCAGCCCTTCGTCATCATCGCCTTTGTGGTCATTCTGTTATTGTTGAGGCGAAAGGCGCTGGACGTTCCGCTGGAGTTCTGGCTTTACATGGCCAGCGGCCTGATCCTTTATGAGCTGGCTTATGTTTTTCTGCTCAAGCTCTATTTTCCTTACAAATATTTCCGCTACTCCTTTCCCTTCGTCATGTTTTTCATCATCGCCTTGGGGCTGGGGAGAATAGTGGAGCGGGCGCCCAGCGTCGCGGCTCGGATCGCATTGCTGGCTTTCCTGACCGGCGCCGGCCACTTCTTCTACGGCTCCAATCTGCGCCCGGGCGTGTCCATGGACGATTACAGCCCGGCCAAGCCTTTGTACGACCATTTGAAGACCCTCCCCAAGGACGCCTTGATCGCCGCGCCTCCATACCTGTCGGACGGCATTCCTTTGTTCGCGGCCAGAAAAGTTTTTTTTAATCATGAACTGGCTTCTCCCTGGTTCACCGGGTACGCCCGCCTGATCAAGGAAAGAATCGAGGATTTTTATTTCGCCTATTACTCGGACAAGCCGGAAGATTTCGCCCGCCTCAAAAAGAAGCACGGCGTCGATTACATCATCGCCGATGACAGGGATTTCAAAAAACTGGACCGCCGCCGGTTCTATATCAACCCCTACAACGATTTCATCAAGGCGCGGGCGAGGGAGAATAAAGGCCGTCACTATCTGCCGAGCCGCCTGAAAGGGCTCTCACAATTCAGGTTCGGCCATTACTATGTAATCGACCTTGAACAGGATAGTTTCCAGGATTGATAAGCGCCCAGGAGGAGCAGGCATTCGGCGGCTATTTTGGTGGCTTCCTCTAACAGCGACAGCATGTTGTGAAGGTTTTCATCAAGGATTATATCGCGCCGGTTGGTGAGGACGTCGGCGGCCACCATGGCGAGGAAAATAAGAATTCCCGGGACGACGAGCTTGCGGGCGACGGCAAGGTAGGGCGTCAAGCCGGACCTGAAGCGCCACATAAAATAAAAGCCCGCAAGTCCATAAAAAAGAACAATGAAGTCATCCAATCGGTCGGTCAGGTTGGTTTCCGGAATATCGAGGATTTCGTGGATCTTGAAATCGGCGTTTTCATGAATCATCAGGGTTTCGTCAAAGGCCAGGAACAGGAACCCCAACGCCATCAACGCCCAAATAAGAGAGCCGGAGCTCCAGACCGGTCCGGAATGACGCAGCCGGTCCCTCTCATGGATGATCCAGCAATAAACGGCGATGGCCACCAGTTGAAAGGACGACCAAAACGTGATGAGCCGGCCCTCCTGGAAATAGTGGAAAACGTCCCCTTGCCCGTGGCCGTAGATAACCGCCAACACGAACACAAGGACGTTAAAGGAAACGATGAACAGCGGAAAAGCCATCACGGCGTATTGGTCCAAACCGTATAACAGTGGGCTTTTGAGTCAACGAGCTTGTATTTTGGCGACAGGATCTCGTCTTCCCCTCTCGGGTGCAAATAGACCACCCAGATTTTCCTAGGATTGGATTGCAAGGATTTGCCGATGTTGTCCATGACCTCTCTAAAGACGCTCATGTGGAACGGGTCGAAGAAATAGAAAACATTAATCTCAGGCTCCACCTTATAGGCCCGCGCATCACTGTTGATGATATCATAATTTATGGTCTTTTTGGTGATGGTGCGCCGCCGCGCCAGATTTTCCTCGGCGGCGCGGCAGAGTTTTTCAGACGCTTCAACGCCGATAATCTTCTTAAAGCCGTACTCCGCCGCCAGCACCAAAGCCCGCCCCTTGCCGGAGCCGAAATCGATGAAAACGCTGTTGGCGAAATCCAGGTTCAACTTTGAAAACACAAGGTTGAAGAAAACGCTGTTGCTGCCTTGATGGCGGACCGCCGTGGTCTTGAGCCTTTGCTCAACGTCGCTTTGGTCGCCGCTGCGCCGAGAGGTGTCGACGCCGTGTTTCTTGTCGAACCTCAACTCGGCGTAAATGGTTTTGACGGTGAGGACGAGGCCGCGCTTGGTCAATGAGAACCACACGTCCTTAATGTTGGTCCACAAAAAGCTCATTGGGGCGCTTCCAAGTCGAGCAAAAAGAAATTGTCGTGGATTTTCTTAACCTTGATTTCCTTATCCCTCTCCACCCCGTTGATGCCTCTCCCGATTCCGACGTATTCGAAGATAACGGCCTTTTTCAGCCCGAACTTATTGATCAGTTCGTGATCCCATTTTTTTGCGTAATAGACTGTTGTCCCCTGGGGGTAGAGTCCGGCGCGCTCCCAAATTTTCGAGAACTCTCCCTTATAATAATTGCTCAAGTAGACCAACGTGTTGTCGTGGCTGGGGAGGTGCTCGCGGATCATGTCGAGGTTTCGGAGCTGGCGCCCTTGATGCCCCATTACGCGGAGGTTGTCGTATTCAGGCAGCTGAATGTATGGCCGAGCCAAGGCGTAAAAAGCCGGATGATTGTAATAAAAGATGGTGAAGGCGTTGAACAAAACAAAAGCGCACATGAACGACTTGCGCCACGGGGGGGCGAGACGCCTCAAACTGGCGGCGGCGAGCCAGGCCAGAAGCGGGGCCGCGAGCAGAAAATACCGGATATTGTACTTGCTTCCCTCGTAATAAAGGATGGGAAGAATGAGGATGAAGGGCAGCAGCAGCCACTCACGGCGGCCGGGATAGTTTTGCCAACACAAGGCCAAGGGAAACATCAAGCCAAGGGAAACCCAAAGGTATTGAGTGAACATGAGGACGTTGCCGGCGATAATATCGACGCGGTCTTCGCCGCCCAAGAAATTGCTCTGGGTTTGCTTCCAATTGAAGGTGGGGACCAGGCCGCTTTTCGCGGCCCCCAGAACAACAAACAAAACCGCCAGGGAAACGCTCCAACCAACGAAGCGGTTCCGCTCGCGGCGCCATTGCCGCTTGAGGGTTTGCAGGCGGAAAAGAACAAAGACCGCGGCAATGGGAACAATGATCAGGCCGTGGTGCTTGACCCACACGGCGGCCAGGGCCAAGGCGGCGAAAGCGGGGGCGTCCAGATAACCGGCGTCCTTTGAGAGCATCCTGTCGAGAAAGACGATGGCGCCAAGCGTTAAAGCGGCGAAAAAGGCGTCGGGATAGGCGGACATGAACTGGTAAGCCACCAGCGGATTGAACAGGGTCAGAACAAGGACCGTCTTGAGGAATTCCGATTGCCCCTTATCGTCCATGCCGGGCAGCCGCTTCAGGAATACCGGGACGACGGCCATAAACAAGACGGTCCCAATGAATGAGGCGATCTTCAGTCCGGCATTGGCGCCGAACCACGCCACCAGCGGCCAAGAAAGAACGGAGAACCCGAGCGCCTTGTTGTAGGCGTGTTGGGCGCTTGCCAATAAACCATGGTCTGTTATGGCGTAGGCGATCTTGGCGTAGACCAGGCTGTTGCGGACCAAGGGAAGGTCCAAGTTATGGAAAGCAAGCAAGCCCCCCATCAGAGCGAGGGCGGCCACCAGAACTTGCGGGGTATCAATTTTCATAATGCTGACTAGGTCATGACAAAAATTTATATTAAATTTTATCTATTCTTTTTTTGGGGTTACCGGGTTTAGGCAAGTTGTTTTAAGTTTGTTTTTGTGATATCCTGTTTCCAATCGATTTCCTAATTTCTAGGGTGAATCATTTAATGAAAATTAATCGAATTAATACACTTATCGTTCAAATCAAGAAACTTTCCAAGGATATAAGCGGCGTTTCAGCCCTTGAGTACGTTGTCATTATCGCCTTCACCGCGGCCATGGCCACCATTGCCTGGACCCTCACCGGCGGAAACCTTAGCGATACTTTCACCACTGTGGCTAATTACATTTCCGGCGAGGACGGCGGATCCGGCGGCAGCACATCGGGAACCAGCAACGCCAATAATTCCGCCAGCGAATCCTTGCCGGGTTCCGGCAGCGGCGTTTCCGGCAGCGGCAGTTCATCGGGAAGCTCATCGGGAAGCGGCAGCTCATCGGGAAGCTCATCGGGAAGCGGCAGCTCATCGGGAAGCTCATCTGGCAGCGGCGGCAGCGGATCCAGCAGCGGAAGCTCATCGGGCAGCGGCTAAGAATTTTTCGTAACAACGCGCGGGGGCCACGGCGAAGAGATTGCGTTAAAGCGCAATCTCTTCGTCTGTTTCGGAACGTTTTTTATAGGACGCCGCCGAAAATCCAATAAATTTCATTTACCCGTCATTGATGCTGGCGATTGGCGTTCTCGCCGCCGTATTTTACGCCGATCGCATTGTTGGCCCCCAGGACGGTTTTACACGAAGACCAAAACCATCTAATCTTTCATTCCAAATGAAAAAAATAGAGGAAAATACGCTTCCCAACACTCGGGTTGTGGGGGTTGTAGGTTCAAATCCTATCGCTCTGATAGTTTTGATTAAGAAGTTGTCGTTCCAGCGCCAACCTCTTGAAATATGCGTCTGAGTTTATGAAATGGCGAAAAAAACCTATTGCCTGGAACGGATAAAGTTCCTTATCGTTGAAGACAACAAGCATATGCGCTGCCTCATCAACAATGTTCTCGTCGCTCTTGGGGCGGTTCACATAATGGAAGCCGAAGACGGCGCCGATGCTCTTAAGGCGCTTCGCGACTTTCAAGCCGACATCATCATTTGCGATTGGAACATGGCGCCCATGGACGGCATTAAATTCACCCGCGCGATGCGCAATTCCATTGATAGCCCCAATCCCTACGCACCCATCATCATGCTGACCGGTCACTCTGGAAAGGACCGCGTGGTCGAAGCCAGGGATGCGGGCGTCCATGAATTTGTCGCCAAGCCCTTTTCGGCCAAATCCATCTATTCGCGCATTCGCGCCATCATAGAGCGCCCCAGGGTCTTTATCCGAACAGTCGGCGAGTCCGCATATTTCGGGCCAGACCGCCGCCGAAAAAATTTATCCGAATTCTCAGGACAGGAGCGCCGCAAGGAAGCCCAGGACTTCCCCGGTTTTGACGTGGATTTAGATTTGGATTAAACCGAAATCAGCGCTTCTTGATATAGGGTACGCTCAATGATTATTTTCGCCAACTGGCGCTCAAGAGTTTTATTGGCTTTTATTTCCGCCATGGCGTTTTTCGCGCCGCCGTCCCAGGCAGGCGAGATTCCTTTTGAGCAATGGCTCAAGGGAGTGCGTCAAGAAGCCCTTGCCCTTGGCATAAAAGCATCCATTCTGGACGCCGCGCTGAAAGACGTTAAACCCATTCCCCGGGTCATCGAGCTTGACCGCAAACAGCCGGAATTCACCATGACCTTCAGCCAGTATCAAAGCCGTGTGGTGCCGGCGTCCAGGGTCAAGAGGGGAAAGCAAAGACTCAATGAAAACAGGGCGCTGCTTGAGAAAGTTAGCCATAAATACGGTGTCCAGCCCAGATTCATTGTGGCGTTTTGGGGAATCGAGACCGATTTCGGACGGATGACCGGCGGATATTCCCTCATCAAGGCGCTGTCGACGCTGGCTTATGATGGGCGGCGCGGCGCCTATTTCCGCAAGGAGCTTATGAACGCCCTCAAAATCCTGGATCAGGGCCACATCGACGTCAACAATATGCTTGGGTCGTGGGCCGGCGCCATGGGGCAGAGCCAATTCATGCCGTCCTCGTTCCTTGCCTACGCCGAGGATTTCAATGGCGACGGCCGCAAGGACATATGGAAAACCAAGGCGGACGTTTTCGCCTCCACCGCCAATTACCTTGCCCGCGCTGGTTGGAAAGGGGACCAAACCTGGGGACGCAGGGTGCGTCTGCCCAAGGGGTTCAACATTAAACACGCCGGGCTCAAGGTGAAAAAACGCCTAAGCCAATGGCAAAAGATCGGGATAAGGCGGGCTAACGGCTCAGATCTGCCCAAACACGACCTATCCGCTTCCCTGGTGCTGGCGGAGAAAAGCGCGAACGGCGCCGCTTATCTGGTTTACAGCAATTACCGGTCCATTCTTAAATGGAACCGCTCGACTTATTTCGCGGTCGCCGTTGGAACCCTTGCCGACAAGATCGCAAGCAGATAAAATACTAAATCTTCTTTCTCTCTTTTAAAATCATACCAGATATGGTTATCATAGGGGTATGATTCGGTATCGTTCATTTTTTCAGCGATTGTCCTTGATGGTTTTTTGCGCCCTTGTGTTGACATCTTGCTCCCAAGGTAAGTTCCTGGCGCATACTTCCAAGCGGATGCAAAACGCTTTGAAAACCCCCGACCAGGGAGTGTACAAGATCGGCGATCCCTATCAGATCGATGGAATTTGGTATTACCCGTCCGTGGACTACCGCTACATGGAGACCGGCATAGCTTCCTGGTACGGCTCCAAGTTTCATAAGAAGAAAACGGCCAACGGCGGCATTTACGACATGAACAAACTGACCGCGGCCCATAGAACGCTGCCCATGCCCAGTTTCGTCAGGGTCACAAATCTGGAAAACGGACGCAGCTTGGTCCTTAAAGTGAACGACAGGGGGCCTTACGCCAACAACCGGATTATCGACGTATCAAGACGCGGAGCGCAGCTTCTCGGTTTCGAGAAAAAAGGAACGGCCCGGGCGCGCGTGGAAATCCTGCCCAATGAAAGCCGCGCCATCGCCGCGCGCATGATGGGCCGGTCGAATTTGGCGGCGGCGGAAACGCCCATCACCGTCGGCCGCTTGCCCAAGCCCACGGTCAATACTCAGCCGTTGGCGGCGCCCCGAGGCATGGCGCCACGAGGCATGGCGCCAATGGCCGCAAGCTACTCAGCGCCTCAAAGCCTCCCGGACCCCACCTTGGAGAAAGTCTCCATGCGGCCTGTCTCGCCGACGCGGCTTTTTATCCAAGCCGGCGCCTTCTCCCGGTACGGCAACGCCACCCGCTCTCGCGCGGTCTTGTCCAAGCTTGGAAACGCCAGCATTTCTCAGGTGCTGATCAACGGCAGGGATATGTTCAGGGTCCGCATCGGGCCATTGAGAAACGTCGCCAAGGCGGACCAGTTGCTTGTGTCGGTGGTCAAGTCGGGCTATTACGACGCACGGATCATTGTCGACTAATTTCCAAGACGGGACGCTGGAATAAAAGAAAAAATTTAGCCTGATTCACGCTTCAAACCCGTGATATATTTGTTGGAAATCAACAGAAACCGGAGACGGATTGTTATGCCGACGACCACGACCTTGCGTAATGCGGCCTGTTTATTGATTCTAATTACAGCCTTGGCGGCGCCGGCGCGGCCCGCGGCGGCCATCGAAACCATTGCGCGTCAAGCCATCCTCGTCGAAATGAAGACCGGAGCCATTCTTTACGAAAAGGACGCCTACATCTCCATGCCGCCGGCCTCCATGAGCAAGATGATGACCGTTTACTTGCTTTTCGAGCGTCTTAAGGACGGAAGCCTGTCCCTTGACGACACCTTTCCCGTAAGCGAGAAGGCCTGGATCAAGGGAGGGGCCAAAAGCGGCGGATCGACAATGTTTTTGGAGCCCGGAAAGCGGGCGAGCATTGAGGATCTATTGCGCGGCGTCATCGTTCAATCGGGCAACGACGCCTGCATCGTCATCGCCGAGGCGCTGGCCGGGGATGAAAAGTCCTTCGCCAAGGTAATGACCCAGCGCGCCGGTGAACTCGGCATTCCACGGGGTGGCCCGACCCCGAGCAACAAACGACGGCCTACGATCTTTCGATCCTTGCCCGGCGCACCATAGAGGATTTTCCGGATTTCTTTCACTATTACTCGGAAAAAAGCTTTACCTACAGCGGCATCCGTCAAACCAACCGCAATCCGCTTCTGTACAAGGATATGGGGGCGGATGGCATGAAAACCGGCCACACCGAGGACTCGGGCTACGGCCTGACCGCCTCCACCATTAAAGGCGGCCGGCGGCTGATTCTTGTGATCAACGGACTTGACAGTAAAAAGGCGCGCTCAGAGGAGGCCGAACGCCTATTGGATTGGGGATACAGGGAGTATAACAATTACGCCCTGTTCAAAGCCTCTGAAAAGGCCGCCAAGGCAAGCGTATGGCTTGGAAATCGCGCCACCGTGCCGCTTCTCATCGAAAAAGATTTGGAAATCACCATGCCGCGCAGAGCGCGCCGCAATATGAAGGTGTCCGTGAACTATCAAAATATCATTGCCGCGCCCATCGCCAAAGGCGATAAACTCGGCAATATTGTGATCACGGCGCCGGGCCTGGAGACCATTGAAATCCCACTGGTTGCCGGTGAAAGCGCTGAACGCCTTGGGTTTATTGGCCGTCTGGGCGCTTTAATGAGGTATATTGTGTTTGGGATCTCTGGTTGACGGAGGAGGAGGGGGGGATTTGAGACGCGGCAAGTTCATTACCCTGGAAGGCGCCGACGGTTCCGGAAAATCCACCCAAGCCGCATTGCTCGCCGAGGGGCTCGAAAACTCTGGGCTTGACGTGACGCTGACCCGCGAGCCCGGCGGCGCTCCGGGAGCGGAGCAAATACGTTCTCTACTAGTAGAGGGGGAAACGCAACGCTGGAGTCCACTTAGCGAAGCTTTGCTCCATTATGCGGCGCGGCGGGAACATATGGATAAAACCATACTTCCCGCCCTTGAGACGGGAAAATGGGTGATTTCGGACCGTTTCGCCGATTCAACAATGGCCTATCAAGGATTCGGTCATCAATTGGGGCGAAATCAGGTGGCGCGGATACATGACGTGGTGGTTGGCGGCTTCGCCCCGGACTTAACCATTATTTTTGATATTTCGGTGGAGGAGGGATTGAAGCGGGCGGCCTCCAGAACCGGCAATGAAGACCGCTATGAGCGTATGGATAAGGATTTTCACGCGCGTTTATGTAAAGGTTTCTTGGAAATAGCCCGCCAAAACCCGGATCGTTGCGCTGTCATCGACGCCTTGGGCGAAATTGCCGGCATTCAAATATTAATTCTCGATTTGGTTAAAAAGCGTTTTGAGCTGGAGCTGTCATGATCGCCGTGGATGAAGACCAATGGCCGCCGCCCCCGCGCCATAATGCTGAACTTATTGGCCATGAAACGGCTGAGAGCAGCCTCATAAATTCTTTTGATTCAAATACGTTGCCTCATGCTTGGTTAATTACCGGCCCGCGCGGCGTCGGCAAGGCGACGCTTGCTTACCGCTTCGCCAGATTCCTTCTCTCCAAGGGCGGAAATAGCAACATGCAGACCGGTATGTTTGGAGATTCGTTGCCCACTGACAAGGCCGAAAGATTGTATACCGCGCCGGAAAGTCCTGTCTTTAGACGCATCGCCGCCGGCGGCCACGCCGATTTTCTGAGCGTCGAGCGGGGCCTCAACGAAAGGGGCAAACCGCGCACGGAAATTATCGTCGATGACGTGCGCTCGATCAGCGCCTTTCTTAACCTGACATCTGCGGAAGGGGGATGGCGGGTGGTGGTGATTGACAGCGCCGACGACATGAACCGCAACGCCGCCAACGCCGTTCTCAAGGTGCTGGAGGAGCCGCCTTCCGGGGTCTTGCTGCTGTTGGTCAGCCACAATCCGGGCCGTTTGCTTCCAACCATCCGCTCGCGCTGTAGAAAATTGGTCCTGAAACCCCTGAAAGAGGACGTGGTGGCGGATTTGGTTCTCAAATACAGCCCCGGAATGGCTTTCGACGGCGCTTCCCAGTTGGCGCGCCTGTCAGAGGGCAGTATTGGGCGGGCGCTTTCCCTTGTCGAGGAGGGAGGGCTGGAGCTTTACCGGGAATTGCTTCAGTTGCTGAAATCCCTGCCTGACCTTGACGCGGCCGCCCTTCACAAGTTTAGCGACCGCGTCGGCAAATCCGGGGCCGACGACGCTTTTCGCGTGGTCAGCGACTTGTTGCGCTGGTGGATCGGGCGCCTGGTTCTGATGGGCGCGGGAAACAGAGCCGAAAGCAGAGGAGGGGACTCCGCTGACGAACAAGCGCTGATGGCGCGCATGATATCCGCCGGCGGCCTTGATCGCTGGCTGGAGGTGTGGGAAAAGATCAACAGCCTGCTTGAGCGCACGGAAAGCGCCTACCTGGACCGCAAGCAGGTGATTCTTAGCGTGTTCCTCACCTTGGAGACCACGGTCCGTCTTTGAATTTCTGGGATTTCCTGGAGTGCGCAACAATGGCCGGGCCGGAAAAGACCTATTACATCACGACGCCGATCTATTACGTCAACGACGATCCCCATATCGGCCACGCCTACACCACCCTGGCGTGCGACGTTCTGGCCCGTTTCAAGCGCCTGGACGGCTACGACGTTAAGTTTCTCACCGGAACCGACGAACACGGCCAGAAAGTGGAGAAATCGGCCTTGGCCGCGGGCATGGAGCCCAAAGCCTTTACCGACAAGGTGTCGCGCAACTTCCGCGACCTGGACGCCTTGCTGAATTTCTCCAATGACGACTTTATCCGCACCACCGAGGAACGCCATTACAAGGCCGTCCAACACCTTTGGCGGCGCCTGGTGGAGCGCGATCAAATATATCCCGGCTCATACGCCGGCTGGTACGCGGTGCGCGACGAGGCCTTTTACACCGAAGCGGAGCTCACAAAAGGCCCCGGCGGCAAGAATATCGCGCCCTCGGGAGCCGAAGTGGAATGGGTGGAGGAGCCCAGTTATTTCTTCAAGCTGTCTGAATGGCAAGACCGTTTGCTTCAGTTCTACGAGGAAAATCCCGGATTCATCCTGCCCAAAAGCCGCCGTAACGAGGTTACAAGTTTCGTAAAGGGCGGGCTGCTGGACCTGTCCGTGTCGCGCACCGCCTTCAAGTGGGGGGTTCCGGTTCCGGGCGGCGACAACCACATCATTTACGTCTGGCTGGACGCCCTGACCAACTACCTCACCGCCGTCGGCTACCCGCAAACCGATAGCGGCGAGTACGCCGCCTATTGGCCCGCCGATCTGCACATGGTGGGCAAGGATATCCTGCGCTTTCACGCCGTTTACTGGCCGGCCTTCCTGATGGCGGCGGAATTGCCCACGCCCAAGCGCGTGTTCGCCCACGGCTGGTGGACCAACGAGGGCCGGAAAATCTCCAAATCCCTTGGAAACGTCATAAAGCCCTGCGATCTTGTGGAAAAATACGGCGTCGACCAGGTTCGCTACTTCCTGCTGCGCGAAGTTCCTTTCGGCAATGACGGTGATTTCTCCCACCAAGCCATGGTCAACCGCGTCAATAGCGAACTGGCTAACGATTTCGGTAATCTGGCCCAGCGGACCCTGTCCATGATCCACAAGAACTGCGGCGCCGCCGTTCCCGACCCCGGGGACTTGACCGAGGATGATCAGGCGTTGCTGGCGGGCGTCCACGGCCTGCTGGGGGCCTTAAGAGGCAAAATGGAGGTTCAGGCCTTCAACGAAGCCCTGGAGGCTATGTGGGAGCAAATACGCGCCGCCAACGGCTATGTGGACCGCCAAGCCCCATGGAAACTCAAAAATGATGACCCGGAGCGCATGAAAACAGTGCTTTACGCGCTGGCCGAGACGATCCGCCATATGGCCATCCTGCTACAGCCCTTCATGCCCGATTCCTGCGCCCGCATGCTGGACCAGTTGGGCGTGAAGGAGGGAAACCGCGCTTTTCAGCATCTGGGCGCCGGCAACGCCCTTGCTCCCGGAACCGTTTTGCCAAAACCGGAAGGCGTTTTTCCTCGCTATGTGGAGGATGACGGATAGCGGATGGATTCTCTTAATGAGGGATGTTTTATGCAATTATTGAAAGGGCGCATTTCTGTTCCATCACTTTCAAGGCTTATGATTTCCGGCGTTGGAGACGCGGTAATGGCGCCGTCCCATGATGGATTGGAAAATTACAATGAAGGGCTTAAGCCGCATAGCGCCGCGAGATCGCGATGGAGATGGGATTGATGAAATTAAAAGCATTTTCCGCGGCCCCGAAATTCATGCTGTCGCTAAAGATGTTGAGATAAGCTCGGCGAAGCCGTAGTCACGTGATGAAGGTGTGGCTCCAACAGTGAGAAATAACTTTAACTTATATAATATATTTTCATGAGATCAAATCGATGAACAATATTATTAATATTGTAGATAGCCATTGTCATTTGGATTTTCCTGACTTTTCAGAAGATGTGGAGGGGGTTGTTTCCCGCGCCGGAGAGGCCGGAGTTGGATGGATGCTGACCATCGGAACCCATGTCTCACGCTTCGATAAAACGCTGGCCATCGCCGAGGCCTATGACAATGTTTTTTGCTCCGTCGGAATTCATCCTCACGAAGCGGCTAAGGAGCCGGAAATCACCTCGGAGCATCTGATTCGCATGGCCGCTCGTTCCCAGGTTGTCGGCTTCGGCGAAACCGGTCTTGATTACCATTACGAGCATAGCCCCCGCCAAGCCCAGCAACGAAATTTTAGACTTCACATCGCCGCCGCGCGCCAAACCGGCCTGCCGGTGATCGTCCACACCCGCGAAGCCGACGGCGACACCCTGAATATACTCCGCGAAGAATACGAGAAAGGACCATTTACTGGTCTTATTCATTGTTTCAGCTCAGGTCCTGAGATGGTCAAAGGGGCCATGGAGCTTGGTTTTTACATATCCCTCTCTGGAATCATCACCTTCAAGGGCGCCCATGAATTGCGGGAAACCGCAAAGACAATACCTCTTGAGCGTCTACTAGTAGAAACAGACGCGCCTTATCTCGCTCCCGTTCCCAAGCGGGGAAAACGCAACGAGCCGGCCTACGCCGCCTACACCGCGGCCGCCGCCGCTGAAATCAAGGGGGTGGCGCCGGAAACCTTCGCCAAGGCCACCACCGGCAATTTTTTCCGCCTGTTCGCCAAGGCGGAACGCGGAGAACTCACATGAAGGCGACCATTCTCGGCTGTGGAGGCTCATCCGGAACCCCGGCGGCTGACCACAGGGGGTGGGGCGCTTGCGACCCGGAAAACCCCAGAAACAGCCGTCTCAGGCCCTCTATCCTGGTGGAGGAGCACCTGGGAGAGGAGGACGTTGCCCGCATCCTGGTGGACACCCGAAAAAAAGCGTTGCGTGAGTGCCAATATCAACATGATTGACGCACCATCTTTAATAGTGGCGACAACTTGATCAAACGTCATCTTGCTGAAACCCAGATCGCAATGCCAAATACTTCTTACAGTTGCCGGCGGTTTCCATGCAGACAAATCAGATGGGAGGTTCTGTAAATATGGCCAATCGGTTTCAACCGGCTGTCCATCGGTTTTCAGCGTATCTGATACGGCAACCATCGAAATTCCTGAACTTGGATCAGACGGCTTCATTCTCTGAACAGAATTGTGAAACAGGTATTCGACAGACAGCGGGTCGGACAGCCCATGGTAATGTCCATTAAGGTCGCTACTGGCAAATGCTAAACACGTTGGCCTATCACCTTGGTCGCGAATTTCACCAAAATCTGATCTGAGGTCTGAAACGATATGCATGATTATCTAAGCTGCTATAATTTGAGGACGTTGACACCGGGGAAGCCCAATCTCTTTACCCCAAAGGCTGTAATCAACTTCGAAGCGATTGATTGCATCATCCGGCTGCCAAGGTCGCCTCTCTTTAAGCTTTAATTCTCCGGCAGAGGGTGTATCAGAAGATATTTTCCAATGCCTGTCTTGAAGGCTTCCAACAACATCATCGTCCTGGCGTGTGTCATGACTGTGAATTTGAAAGCCTTCATTCTCCACCTCGTCCACATTCCACAAATAACCACCATTTCCATGTTCTCTAAGATTCAGAACAAACATGTCGTCCGGCCCTGCTTCAATGGCTTCAGTGTGGTCGTTTTCTGACAGCAACCAAACATCAGCCCACGAGTCTTTCAGCGCTTCTCCTTCGAGTAGGTGGTCCTTAATTTGTTTTGGTTGAGTAGACAGCAGGTCTTGCCCAATCTGTTTATCAATCCATTTATATAAAATTAGGGTGCGACAGATTGCTTCGTAACTCACCCCGATCCGAAGTGAT
>ENA-ORDP01001069-ORDP01001069.1-marine-sediment-metagenome-genome-assembly--contig:-NODE-1069-length-15809-cov-3.103847_pt1 | contig 15809 bp, 16 predicted proteins | sample MGYA00248627_ERZ508539 | MGnify/ENA primary metagenome ERZ508539 (study PRJEB26208, sample SAMN05571518) | marine sediment metagenome | biome: deep sea; feature: Hydrothermal vent; material...
ACGGCCGCATGGCGAGAAACGTCTACGCCCGGCCTGTCAAGGATACGGGCGACAAGCCGAAAGTCGCCGTTATCGTCTCCGGCTTGGGGCTCAGCCGGGCCGCCACCATGGCCGCTATCGGCCAGTTGCCAGGCGCGGTTACCCTGGCCTTCGACGTTTACGCCCCGGGCCTGGACAGATGGGTCGTCCGGGCGCGCAAATCCGGCCATGAAGTTCTTTTAACCCTTCCCATGGAGCCCAACGACTTTCCCTATACGGACCCCGGTCCTTTGGGACTGTTCAGCAACCTCGACGAGAAGACCAACCTCAGCCGCTTGAAGCGTGTGCTTGAACGCATGCCCGGTTATGTGGGGTTGTTGACGGTCATGGGTTCGAAATTCAGTTCTAACGAAACCTCGATAAAGCCCATCCTTGAAGTTTTGAACAAAAGGGGCCTGATTATTGTCGATGGCAGCGGCGGCAAGAATTCCGTCATTAGAAAAATCACCAACGAAATCGGCCTGCCCCACGCCTTCGGCGAGTTGATGATTGGCGAGAATTTATCACAAGCCGCCGTCGAGGAAAAACTGAACAAGTTCGTATCTTCGATCCAGGACCGTTCGTCTTCTCTGGTTATCGCCTCGCCGTCTCCATCGGCCTTGAACAACTTGTCTTATTGGGTCAAAGACCTCAGCGATAACGGTATCGTCCTGACCCCCGTCTCGGCCATTACCGGCAAGCAGGCTGATAAATAATGCCCCGCAAGAATAAAAAATCCTACCGCAAAGGCGTTGGCGCCGTTCTGTTTAACGCAGAAGGAAAAGTTTTCGCCGGCAAACGCATCGACACCCCCGGAAAGGCTTGGCAACTTCCCCAAGGGGGAATCGACAAGGGCGAAAAACCGCGCCACGCCGTGCTTAGGGAACTGGCCGAAGAGACCGGGATCGTTAAAGCGGAAATCATCGCCAAGAGCCGTAAATGGTTCTCTTACGATTTGCCAAAGGATATCGCCGCCACGTTATGGAAAGGCCGTTACCGGGGTCAGAAACAAAAGTGGTTCGCCCTGAGGTTTACCGGTAAGGAACGCGATATTGATCTCAAGGCGACGTCTCATGCGGAGTTTTGCTCTTGGAAATGGGTTGATCTTGAGACCCTTCCCTCAATGATCGTTCCGTTCAAGCGCGGGCTTTACGAAGCCATCGTTAAAGAGTTCAAACACTTGGTAAAAATCTCAAAAAACGATTCCCAATAAGAAGGAAGCCATTAAACCATGATGTACATCCAGGTAATCGGTGGGTTCGTCTTGTTGCTCGGCGGCGCCGAAGCCCTGGTAAGGGGCGCGGTCGCCTTGGCTAAAAGGCTGGGTATTTCGCCGCTGGTCATCGGCATGACGGTGATCGCCCTTGGAACCTCGGCCCCGGAATTCATGGTCAGCCTGGAAGCCGCGCTTAACGATGCGCCGGGGATGGCGCTCGGCAATGTCATCGGCAGCAACATCGCCAACATTCTTTTGATCCTGGGCGCGGCCGCCCTGGTCAAGCCCATCGTCGTCCAACCGGCGGGACTCCTTAAAGACGGCCTGATGCTGTTTGGCGGCAGTTTGCTGTTCATGGGCCTGGCCCTGCCCGGAACCATCGGATTCTGGTCCGGCATCGCGCTTCTTACGGTCTTCGTTCTTTTTCTCGGCTATTCCTATAAACGCGAGAAGACGGACGGGGCGGCAGCCGAAATTCATCTTCACGAAGCCGAGGAGTTCGAAGGTCTGCCCCAAACGTGGGCTCTGACCTGGGCCGCCCTTATCGCCGGTCTGGGCGCGGTGCTTCTCGGCGCCGATATCCTGGTCGAGGGCGGCGTCACCATAGCGAGAAACTACGGCGTTTCCGAAGAGGTCATCGGCCTGACCTTGATTGCGTTCGGCACCTCTTTACCCGAGCTGGCGGCGTCCGTGGTCGCGGCTTGGCGCGGCCATTCCGACGTCGCGCTTGGAAACGTCGTCGGCTCGAACCTTTTCAACATGTTTTTAATTATCGGCGCGGTCGCGACGGTGACCCCCTTGAGCGTCCCCGAACAGCTTATGAATTTCGATCTTTGGGTCATGATGGCCATAACGGTTATGCTGATCCCGTTCATGGCCGGTTGGATGCGTTTCAACAGAATTGAGGCGTCCGTCTTCCTGGTCCTGTACGGAGCCTACATCTGGGTTCAGACTTACGGCGTTTCCAAAATACTGGCAAAAATAGGATAAGACCTCCATGGGGAACGAGATCAAAAACGTCCTGATTACCGGAGCCGCCGTCCGTATCGGGCGCGCCATCGCCCTTGAGATGGTTGCCACAGGCTGGTCTATCGCCGTTCATTACAATTCCTCGGCCCGGGAAGCCGAAGCCCTGGTCGCCGAGATCGAAAATTCAGGCGGCGCGGCAAAGACCGTACGCGCCGATTTGGCCGACGAAGACGAAACCGCCGCCCTGGTGGAATTGGCCACCGAGGCCATCGGACCGCTTAGCTGCTTAATCAACAATGCCTCGATGTTCGAATTCGACACCGTGGAACTGGCGACACGGGAAAGCTGGGATCTGCACATGAACGTAAACCTCCGTGCGCCTTTCCTTCTTTCCCAGGCTTTCGCTACCAGTCTCGGTGATGGCCAGGGCAACATCGTCAACATAATCGACCAACGGGTGTGGAGCCTGACGCCCCATTTCATGACTTATACGCTAAGTAAGTCCGGTCTTTGGACCCTGACCCGCACGCTGGCCATGGCGCTGGCCCCCCGCATTCGGGTCAACGCCATCGGCCCCGGCCCAACCTTTGCCTCCTCGCGCCAGAGCGGGGATGCCTTTCAAGAACAATGGTCTTCAACGCCCTTGGCAAGACAAGTCGATGCCGGTGAAATAGCAAAGGCGGTGCGTTTCATACTTGACGCCAAGGCCATGACCGGTCAGATGATCGCTCTCGACTCGGGCCAGCACCTGGGCTGGAGACAGGAATCGGCGGATAAAACGCCGGATCTGGAACCGGACGAGTAAGGGGGATTGGAACCGTGAAACATATATCGAGGTATTCATGATGACTGGCCGCATGTCACTTATACAACCGTTGCGGATTGCCGATGCACGGGCCAATGTCCGCCATGTTTTCATTCGTGACCTCGTTCTTCCCTGCCTTATCGGTGTTCACAGCCACGAACGCAAGGCCCCTCAGAGTATTTGCATCAATCTGGATTTGGCCGTCCGCGAGGGTGACGGCGAACTGGGCGACACCCTTTCAAATGTGGTTTGTTACGAAGAAATTTCCAACAGTGTGCGTGACATCGTTTCCCAAGGCCACGTCAATCTGGTCGAAACCCTTGCCGAGACCATCGCCGCCATGTGCCTAAAGGATCAGCGCGTAAGATCCGCCAGGGTCCGAATCGAGAAGCTCGATGTCTTCAAAGATGCCGCCAGTGCCGGAGTCGAGATCGAAAGGTTTAATACCAAAGGTTAGTTTTTACCTTCCCCTATTGCCACAACCCATTGAAAGACAGTGGTTTAGCCTTTCCGGTAGAGAAGTTGTGCACAGGTGCACCCGTCGATAATTTTTTTTACGTAATTGGCCGTGTAGAAATATTTATGGAAAATTCTTCTAAAGGTCTGAGAAAAAAATGTTAAAATTCAACGCACTAGCAATTTGCCTATTTTTTAGGCAAAACATTGAATCCCCCGGTTTCCATAGGACTCCGACCCGGGACAGGGGGTTTTCAACAGACATATCCACAGGAATCGTGGATATGTAACGGTTTTGTGAATGTGTCCAGAAAACCCCACCCAAAGGAGTGGCAAAACGGCTCTTGACAAGCACATTTTGGCCCGATCCGCACCATGAATATGGAACCAGAAACAGAAACGGAAAATAACGGGACTCGGAAAGAAACCGACGCAACGGCTTGCCGACCGCTGACAGGACACCAAGTCGTCGGCGCCCACTTGAACGCCCTTCCGGGGTCGCCCGGCGTTTACCGGATGATAAATTCCACCGGCGACGTTCTTTATGTGGGCAAGGCCAAAAACCTGCGCAAACGAGTCGCCGCCTACACCAAGCCCGAACGCCTGTCCTTGCGGATTTGCAAGATGGTCGGGGAGACGGCTTCCATGGAGTTCGTAACCACCCATACCGAGGCCGAGGCCTTGTTGCTGGAAGCGAATTTGATTAAACGGCTGCGGCCCCGTTTCAACATATTGTTGAGAGACGATAAATCCTTCCCGTATATCCTCGCGACAAACGGGCACGACTATCCCCGCGTTCTCAAGCATCGGGGTGCGCGAAGCGGAGACGGCGAATATTTCGGCCCTTTCGCATCGGCCTGGGCGGTCAACGAAACCCTGGCCGTGCTGCAAAGGGTCTTTTTGCTGCGCACCTGTTCGGACGCGGCTTTCGCATCGCGAACCCGGCCCTGTCTGCAATATCAAATCAAGCGTTGTTCCGCCCCTTGCGTCGGGCGGATCGGAAAAGAAGACTATGGCGCCCTCATGACCCAGGCCCGGGCCTTCCTGGCCGGAAAAAGCCGGGATATCCAGCGCGACATGGCCCAACGGATGGAAAAGGCCAGCGATGCGTTGAAGTTCGAGGACGCCGCCGAATACCGCGACCGCATCAAGGCCCTGACCACCATTCAGGCCCGCCAGGATATCAACCTGGCCGGAGTCCTCGATGCCGACGTCGCCGCTTTGCACCAGTCCGGCGGCCAGACCTGCATTCAGGTTTTCTTCATCCGGGGCGGGCGCAATTTCGGCAACAGGGCCTATTTCCCCGGCCACGCTAAAGACGACGGAGCCGCCGAGATCCTGGAAGCCTTCCTTGGTCAATTTTACACCAATAAACCGGCCCCGAAGGAAATACTGACAAGCCACGACACACCAAACCGGGCCCTGATCGCCGAAGCCTTGGGCGTCCATGCAAAACGCAAGGTCCGTCTCTCCAGGCCGGTGCGGGGCGCGAGGCGAAAATTGATGGACCACGCCTTGAACAACGCCCGGGACGCCTTGGCGCGCCGGCTATCGGAAAGCGCGTCTCAGCGCCGCTTGCTCGAAGGATTGACCCGCATCCTGGGGCTCGACGCCATTCCCGCTAGAATAGAGGTCTACGACAATAGCCACGTCTCGGGCGCCCACGCCGTCGGGGCCATGATCGTCGCCGGTCCCGAAGGGATGATGAAAAACGCCTATCGCAAATTCAACATCAAAGGCGGCAAGGATTTTTCCCCCGGGGACGATTACGCCATGATGGCCGAAGTTCTAACGCGGCGTTTTTCCCGCGCCCTGAAGGAAGACCCGGAACGAAGCCGCGGCCAATGGCCGGACCTGGTGCTGATCGACGGGGGTAAGGGACAACTGGGCGAAGCCCGCCGGGTGTTCGAGGATCTGGGTCTGGAAGGGGTGGCCCTCGCGGCCGTCTCCAAGGGGCCGGACCGCAACGCCGGGCGCGAGCTTATCCATCTTCCCGCCAGGGACGGGGCGATCGCGCTCAAACCCCGCGATCCCGTCTTGTATTTTATCCAGAGGTTGCGCGACGAAGCCCACAGGTTCGCCATCGGGACCCATCGAGCGAAACGCTCCAAAGCCCTGACGCGGTCCATCCTGGACGAAATCCCCGGCATCGGAGCAAAAAGAAAAAAGGCCTTGCTCGTTCATTTCGGTTCGGCCCGCGCCGTTACACAAGCGGGACGGAGCGACCTGGAAACCGTGGACGGCGTCAGCCGCACCACCGCCAAAAAAATATATGACTGGTTTCACGCCGAGGGTTAGAGCATTATCCATTCCTCATATTGCCATGCGATTTCATCATGCTGACCACCTTACCGAATATCCTGACCTTTTCGCGCATCGTCGCCATTCCCGTGGTCGTCGCCTTGATGTATATTTCCCAGCCTGCATCACCGATTTTTTCGACGGCTATCTGGCGCGCGCCTGGAGCCAGCAATCGGCCTTCGGACGTTTCCTCGATCCCATCGCAGATAAGCTTCTGGTCGCGGCCTTACTTACCATGCTGGTTGGAATTGGCACCATAGAAGGGATGACGGTCCTGGCCGCCGTGGTCATTATGTGCCGGGAAATCCTGGTTTCCGGCCTGCGTGAATTCCTCGCCGAAGCCCGGGTCGGCGTGCCGGTCAGCCTGCTGGCGAAATGGAAGACCACCATGCAGATGCTGGCTTTGGGGTTTTTGATCGTCGGGGCGGCAGGTCCGGAATTCGGCCCCATGAACACGACCGAGATCGGCATCTACGGACTTTGGGGGGCGGCGATTTTAACGCTGGTGACCGGATACGACTACTTGCGCGCCGGAATTCGCCACATCACCGAATCCGATGTTAAAAATGATCCGGCAAAAACTATAAAATGACCCGGCCTCCACAGTCTTTCGGCCTGGTCGGCAGAAGCGGCAGCGGCAAGACGACCCTGGCGGTTCGGCTCATCCCCGAATTGAAAAGCCGGGGATACCGGGTTTCGACCGTGAAACATACCCATCACGCCGTCGACATCGACCGGCCCGGAAAAGATTCCTACGCGCATCGGGAAGCGGGCGCGGAAGAAGTCATGATCGCGTCCGCCAAACGCTGGGCCTTGATGCATGAACTGCGTGGAGAAGAAGAACCGAAAATGGACGCCTTAGTCGCCATCATGACACCGGTCGACTTGATCCTGATCGAGGGATTCAAAAACCACGCTTATCCGAAACTGGAAGTCTATCGCCCAACCCTGGGCAAATCGCCTCTTTATAAGACCGACCCCGCAATCATCGCGGTGGCGGGCGACGAAAAGCCCGACGACCTTTCCCGCCCGTACCTGGATTTAAACGACACCGCCACCATCGCCGATTTTATCCTCGATACGGTGGGGCTGGAAAAAAAGAAAGAAAGTTCATGAAAAGCGGCACGGACGAATGTTGTTTCGCGCACGCCGATGAGTTGATGCTCCTGGCCGAGGCCCTGGACCTGTTGAAAGGCCGGTTGGCCCCCGTAACGGGAAGGGAAGAAGTTCCGCTCCGCCATGCGCTGGAACGGATTTTAGGTGAGGACGTGACGGCGCCCCGCGACGTGCCGCCCCATGACAATTCCGCGGTCGACGGTTATGCCGTTTATTTCAGCGATCTTTCTGAAACAGGCGAGACCCGATTGCCGCTTGGCGGGCGGATCGCAGCCGGGGTTCCGCTCGACCGCCCGGCCCGGCCCGGTGCGGCGCTCAGAATTTTTACCGGCGCGCCGGTCCCCAAAGGCCCCGATACGGTCGTCATGCAGGAAGATTGCCGCATCGAGGGCGATGCGGTCGTTCTGCCCGCCACCGTCAAACGGGGCGTGAACAAACGATCTCGCGGCGAAGACATAAAAACGGGAACGGTTATTCTAAAATCGGGACGAAAACTGCGCCCCCAGGACATCGCCCTGGCCGATGCGCGCCGGGGGCTTAACATGTTCCACAAGGTGGACGTTCCGGTTTTCGGAATCATCGAGAATATGAGCTATTTCATCTGCCCCCATTGTTCGGAGCGCACAGAAATCTTCAGCCATGGCGGAGCCCGCAAGGAAGCGGAGCTTCTGAACGTCGACTTCCTAGGCGAGATTCCGTTGGACATGGTTATCCGCGAAACTTCCGACAGCGGCAATCCCATCACCGTCTCCGATCCCGAGAGCTCCCATGCTGAAGCCTACCGCGCCATCGCCCGCGTTGTCAGGGACAAGATCGACGAGTCCCTTGATGAACTGAAGGCCTCGGCGCCGAAAATCGTGGTTCAGTAGGGGGCTATTTAGTGTAAATTTCGCCCTTGCCGTTATCGAAGGAAAAGACCAGAACCTCGGCCGGGCTCAGGGTGACGTCCTTCTCCAGCACATGGTCAAAGTTTTCCGACTCGCCGCCGCCGCTGATCCCTAAGAACAATTTGTGCTTGCCGGCGGACACCTTGAAGGATTGATAGAACCTTGATTGACCGTCCTTTTTCAAACCGACGGGCGGGACGCTTTCACGGTAAATTGTTTCGCCGTCCAGTTTCAACTCGGCGAAAACCGGCCAGCGCTCGCGCGGGCAGACCTTCTTGACGCGTTTATTGGCCGGCAGCTTGGCCAACTCCTCCTTGGTGCGGTAGAGGCACTTTTCCTTGTGCTTGCCGGGAATCGACATGCTCAGCTTGAGAACGGCCATGTCCGGACCAAGCGTGGTGTAGGCGGGCGACGTCGACAGATAGCCGACAACCACCGCGAAAGGAACGAAGAAAAGAGCCTGGGCCGCGTATTGCGGAAATGTGGGGTTTTCGCCGGCTGCCTTGATTCTTTCCTTCTCGATTTTCGCCAGCCTTTTGCGCTCTTTCTTCTGGCGCAGACGCTCCGCCTTTTGCCGCTTGCGCAACGCCCTGACTTCGGGAGTCGGGTTGATGATGTCGCGCAACGCCATGTTATAGAAAAAAAACAGGAAAAACGGCCCAAACAAAAGCAGCGGCACAAGGTGGAGAACCTTAAAGCCAAAAATTTCATGGGGTATGAAATCGAACATCAGCCGTCTCCCCCAGAGGCGGGCGCAAGAGAGGCGGGCGCAAGAGAGGCGCCCTCAAGCGCCTTGAGAGAGGCGCGGAACCCATTGAGCTCACCCTCAAGCGCCGTCCGGTCCGTCCGCGCCGCCCAGGCGGTGTGAAAGCGCTCGCGGGGCACCCTTTTTCTGAGGCTGGGATCGCGGCTGCCGTCAATGCGCGCGCGCATCCAGTGGTCGCCCAAACGGCTATAGCAGTCGCATTGCCGGCAGCCCGCCAGCAAGACGCCGTCGACGCCTTTCCCGCTGAGCGCGTAATCAATAAAGGACGGCGGCAACATGGCGATGCAGGGCATGGAGAAACCTGAAACGCCGGGCTGTTCGATTAAGCGGGTTTCGGCCCCATGGTCACAGCCGAACACCAGGACCTTCGGCTCGCCGTCGGCGGGCTCGCCCTTAAGCTTGTCCATGGCCTTGTCGGTAAGGGCTCTGAGCTTGGTCAAGGAAAGGTCGGGCAGATCAATGCCGGTGCTCAATTCATCGGAGCTTCGAAACGGCGTGGAAATGGGACAGGCGCCGACGCAGATGCCGCACGCCGTGCAAAGGTCCCCGTCAACCACCGCCTCTTCCCTGAAGGGACGGCCGTCGGAACGGGGCATCATGGTCACGGCGTTAAAGGGGCAATCCTCGTAACAGCGGGTGCAGCCATTGCATTTTTCAAGATCGACGACGGCCGAACGGGGCTGGCGCATGGGCGGAAGCCACGGCATGGCCGCCGTCAGCGCCGTCAGCGCCAAGGCCATCCCCCAAAGCGCCCCCGGACCGTACTCATCGAACATGGGATAGAACATCATGTAAAACCAGTCCATGTTCAACACGGTGGGCGACACGCCCAAATCCGCCGGGCCGTGGCTTATCGCGGGCTTGGCTAGGGACAGGGCCAGCAGCATCAGCACAAGCCCCACCCCCAAACCGCGCGGCGGATTGATTTTCGGCCGGCTCACCCTGATCACATGGAACCACATGATGAACAGCAGCATCAGCGGCGCGAAGATATGCATGAAAATCAGAAGGGTGAAGAATCTGTCGCCGAGGCTGCCGCGGGTCAGGAAGTTGCTGGCGATGCGCTGTCCGAATATGCCCAGCCAGTCCAGCCATTCCATGGAGGCGACGGCGATGTACTGGGCAAGCTCGTCCCACACCAGCCAATAGCCGCTGATCCCGGAAAACAGCAATAACCACAGAATGGGCACGCCGAGGAACCACGTGTACCAACGAACGTCCCGGTAGCGATCGAAAGTAAATTCGCGGACCATGTGCAACACCGCCAGCAGCACCATGGCGTCGGAGCCGTAGCGGTGGAAGCTGCGCGCGATTCCCCCCAGATACCACTGCTCGTTGGTAAGGTATTCAACGGAGCTATAGGCTTCACTGACGCTGGTGTCGAAAACGACAAACAGATAGAGACCGGTTCCGGCGACCAGCCAATAGGCGAAGAAGGCCAGGGAGCCAAGCTGGCGCAACGGATTCCATTTGGGACCGAAGGCGCGGTCGAACACGGCCTCAACGGCGAGAATTATATCTTGAAGCGGACGGCGGAAGTTTTTCAACAGTCTGGCCTTCACCTGCGTCTAAAGTCTTGTTTTATAAGTAGTATGGAGCGCGGCTTTTTTTAGAATTAATTGGGAGCGCGGCGCATTGACAGGAATCAAGAGACCGGATGATGGGCGGCGGAATTCTTAGCGTCCTTGCGCCGCCGCCTGATTTTAATGGTGTTGCTGACGATGAACCAAATCATCCCTAAAATCGCCAACCCGCCCCCGGCCATATGGGCGAATATGGAGTAATCATAGCGGTAAACATCGTTCTTTGGATCATAAACAATGCTAAACAGACGGATTTTATTCGCCAGATTTTCAAAGCTGGAAAACGGCTTTGTCGTATTGAAAACAAGATCCTTCACCCCGTCTATGAGGACGGGAAGCTTAAAAGTCTCGCCATAAATTTGGCGAAAGACCTTTCCATCAGCGTCGATCACCGTGGTCTGGGCAAGGTGCGTGAAGCCATCGTCCGAAGGGAAATAGACGAAGCCAAGATCCTTCGTCAAACCCTTGATCGTGGCGGCGTCAGCGCTCAGGAACCGCCAGTTGCCGGCGCCGTCAACGCCGTTAATCCGGGCGTATTCCGCCATCTTCCCGGGCGTGTCGTTGGCGACGTCAAAGCCAATGGTGACGATGGAATAGCGGCTTTCGCCAAGGGCGTCGTCGGCGACCCTGTGGACGTCGTCCAATCTGTTGGTGATCATGGCGCAGGTGTAAAGGCAATTGGTGTAAATCAAGCTTACAATCAGCGGCTTGCCGCGGAAATCCGAAAGCTTGACCGCCTGACCCTTGCTGTCCTTGAAAGCGTAATCGCCGACAACCCGCCCGATGGCCGACTGACTGAATTCAAGGGCCGTCTTATTGTTGTAATCGGCGCCCTTTAACTCGGTCGGATCAACGGATTTCGCCTGAACCGGCGCGGAAAAGATAAAAAACCCGGCGGCCAACAGCCAACAGAGCTTTTGCGCGATCAGAGAAAGCGGCGAGGAAAAGGTCATGCGTCCATTATACACGCAAAAAAAAAGAAAGGGACGGACGGCTTTCGCCATCCGCCCCCCCTTTGAACGCCCTAGCTTAAATACCAGACATCGGCGAGATACTTCCAGTTCACGAAGTAGTAGAGAACAAACGTGACCAGGAAGATCAGCGCCAAGACGAAGGTTCCCGGAACCTCCATGGTTCCCGCATCCCCATGGGCCGTCGCCGCCGACGGCGGAGGCGGCGGAGGCGCTTCCGCGGGAGCCGCGGCGGCGCTTCTCTTAGGCTTCCCGACCATTATGGTCAGCACCATGTTGAGGATGAAGATCAGTGCGCCGATAGAAGCGATAACGCCGAAGAAGCCCGCCGCGCCCATCATCATGAAGGCGGACGGCTCAACGGTGGCGGCGATCTCAGCGTCGGCGAAGGACATATCCCAGTGACGGCGCGGCGCGCCGACGGTGCCCGCCCCCATCTGGAAAATAGCCAGCATTCCCATGCCGCCGCCGAACAGATAAGGCTGCCACTTGGCCAGACCCGGCATGACCAGATCCCGCTGCCACAGCGTCGGCACCAGCCAATAGGCCATCGCCATGAAGGCCAAGGTCGTTCCCGTGGCGACGGTGGCGTGGAAGTGACCGGGCACGTACATGGTGTTGTGCATGATCAGGTTGAGCTGCTCGGTGCCCAGCACGACGCCGGTGATGCCGCCGAGGAAGCCGAACAATATCAATGACAGGAACATGCCGGAGAACACCGGATTGCCCCAAGGCGCCTTGGTCAGCCACTCGAACAGACCCTTGGTGTAACCCTTCTTGCGTTGCGCCGCTTCGATGCAGCCCGGAACGGTCAAGCCGTGGATCATGCTGGCCAGAACCGCCAGGTAGAGGGCGTAACTGGTGTTGAATATCTTCCACTCCGACGAAATGCCCGGATCGGACAGCAGATGGTGGGCGCTGGCCAATTGCAGGAACAGGATGTACAGCAGGAAAGCGAACCGGCTGACCTTCTCCGACAGAGGCTTCGCTCCGAAGATAATGGCCGCAATGGCGTACCACACCGCGATCTGCGCCGAAACGTTGATCTGCTGCGAAGAGTGCCCCATCGCCCACCAGATAACCCTGTAGAGCATGGTGTCGATATTTCCAAGCAGTCCCGCCGACCAAGCCAGCGTCGGGATCAGGATAACGGCGCCGGAGAGGACGGTGAACACGGCGATAATGGCCGCCGTCATGGCGCCGAAGGTGACCAGGGGAATCGACCCCTGGTAAGCGCCCTCCTTCTTGGCGTAGTGCAAGGTGAAGAAGAACACGAAGCAGCCGATCAAGGCGCCGACGGCGAACAGAATAATGCCGGCGTAGAAGTCCGGAGTCCCCATCATCGGCGGATAGGACGTGAACATGATGCTGTTGGTGCCGCTATCGAAGGTCCTGAGAACGGCCACATTGGTGACCGCCGCGCCGATAAGCATCAGCCAATAGGATACCCATCCCCAGGCGGGCCCGGCCATCCGGCAACTCAAGAGAATGCATGAGGTGACGTACAGCAAGGCGATCTCGAAGAAAATAACCCACACCAACAGAGTGTCCAAACCGTGCGCGGTAAGCGCCAGATAGAACAACTCGGACGGAAGAAGGTGAACGGCGGGCCAGCGGGTCAACACCACCAGCAGGCCGAACAGGCCGCCAACCAAGAGGAAGACAACGGCCGTCACCGCGTTCCACTTGATCAATTTCTCGGCGGCAAGGTCGATCTTGAATCCCGTATCGGGACAGGTTCTAAATTCAGCCATTTTCTTGCCCCCCTATTTCTCTACAACATACATTTTGCTGGACATGAGATGATGTCCAAGGCCGCAGTATTCGTTGCAGATTAAAGAAAATTGTCCCGACGACGTCGGCGTTACCGTAATCACCATTTCATAATCGGGATGAATCTGGAGATTGATGTTTTCGGGCAGCAACGAGAAGCCATGCATGTTGTCAATGGACATGATATGGAAGCGGTAGCTTTGCCCTTTTTCAAGCTCGAAGATTGGCCGCCATTGGAAGGTGCTGGCCTCAAGGTAAATGTCGCTGCCGGCGGGCGGATGGACGACGGGCATTCCCGTATCGCCTTCTTCGCGCACCTTGTACTTCTCGATCATGGCGTCGACCTTGGCCGAGAAAACCTCCGGCGTGGTCTTGTAAGCTTCGTTGCTCAAGTTTTGGTTGCCGGAGATATGCCAATAAGGCATCATGAAGAACATGACCAAAGCCCAAACCAGGGCGATGGTGATCCACAATACCTCGGTCTTCTCGACCGGTTCATTCCACCAGATACGTACGTCAGGAGGTGTAATAGACATTATTTCCGCCCCCCTTCAATTATGGAAGTGATGGGATGGAGAGAATATCCACCACACCCCATACAAGATAAAGAACCGTCGGCGAAAGAATGCCGATAATTAAAAGCAACCACATATTATCAAGAAGTTGCTGCATGAATGGCACGTCATCACCAGACGACGAATTTCCAACACCTGGGTCAGCCATAACCCATCCCCTCCTTATGTAAAGTTCAATTTTCCCACAAAGATGTAAATCTTGAAAAGAGTAATAGTCTATTTATCCCGGCAAAACAAAAACGTCCATATTTAGTTTCCCATAGTTTTCAGGAAAGTTTCTTGACTAAAATCAAAGGTTAGCCGCCCTTGACGATCATTCGCCGCGAACCCGCATTCGTTACCAGTGTTGCTTTCCACGCCGTTTAGAGTGATTTTATCTGAAAAATAATGAATTGGCGTCTTTAGCATGACCGTACGGATCATACCCCGGCTCGAAATCAAGGGTCCGAATTTGGTGAAGGGCGTCCACTTCGAGGGTTTGCGCGTGCTCGGAAAGCCCGAAGCCTTCGCCAAGCATTATTACGAGGCCGGCGCCGATGAGTTGATCTATGTGGACGCCGTGGCCAGCCTTTACGGGCGCAACAGCCTGCACGAAATCGTCAAGCGGACGGCGCGCGAAATCTTCGTGCCCCTGTGCGTGGCCGGGGGATTGCGCACCCTGGACGATATCCGCGAGGTCTTGCGGGCCGGCGCCGACAAGGTGGCCATCAACACAGCGGCCATCAAGCGGCCGGACCTGATCAAGGAAGCATCTCGCAAATTCGGCTCATCCACCATCGTCGTCCTGATCGAAGCCATCCGCCTCGCCGACGGAAGATACGAAGCCTTCACGGACTTCGGGCGCGAAAGCAGCGGCGTTGACGCCATCCAGTGGGCCTCAAAGGCCGTCGAATTGGGCGCCGGCGAACTTCTTGTCACCTCCATCGACCACGACGGAACCGGCCAGGGGTTCGATCTGGCGTTAACCCGCAAAATCGCCGAGGCGGTCCCCGTCCCGGTGATCGCCGGCGGCGGCGCCGGCGACAAGGACCATGTGCGCCAGGTCATTGTTGACGGCGCCGCCGACGCGGTGAGCGTCGCCTCGCTGCTTCATTACCATTTGATCAAGACCCTGCCTCTTGACGACGAAGCCTTCGCCGTCGAAGGCAACATCGAATTCCTGCGCAAAGGGGGCGGCAACAAGAAAATCAGCGATTGCAGTCTTCAGGAGATGAAAGAGCATCTTATTAAAGAGCGCATCGACATCCGTCCCATGGAGGCGGCGGCCTGATGGCGGGAGCAAAACCACGGATCGCTATCGTCGATTACGGCCTGGGCAACCTCTTCAGCATCGGCCAAGCTTGCGAGCATGCGGGCATGGCGGTCGCGATCACCAGCAATACGGACGAAATGAACGCGGCGGACGCGGTTTTGCTGCCCGGCGTCGGCGCCTTCGCGGACGCCATGGCGGCGCTCGGCGAACGCGGCCTGATCCAGCCCCTGAAGGATATGGCCAATGGGGGAAAACCGCTTATCGGCATTTGCCTTGGGCTTCAGCTTCTGATGACGCGCAGTTATGAGTTCGGAACCCATGAAGGCCTCGGCCTCATCAAGGGCGACGTCCGGCGACTGCCCGAGAATCATATGAAAGTGCCGCACGTGGGTTGGAACCGAATCCGCCGCCCATCCGGCGCCTCATGGGAGGGTACGGTGTTGGACGGGATCGACGGCGACTCCTATATGTATTTCGTTCACTCTTATAATGTGGCGCCGGAGGATGCGGGGGTTGTCTTCTCGCTTTCCAGCTACGGCGACCATGAGTTCTGCTCCTCCGTCAGGCAAGGCAATATCTTCGCCTGCCAGTTCCATCCGGAACGGAGCGCTTCCCAAGGGCTTCGAATCTATCACAATATGACAAGGCTGCTATCGCAAGAAGGATCAAAATGACCAAATCCAACAAGCCCGAGGCTTATTATGGCCTGCCCCGGGAAGTGACTTATTGTAATAAATGCATCATGTCGAACCAGCGGCCGTCCTCGTATCCCGAGTTCCGCCACACCACCGCGCGCAAGACGCCCAGCCTCAACATCTGGGACGACGGCGCTTGCGACGCCTGCCGCTACGCCGAGAAGAAAGAACAGATCGACTGGAAGACGCGGGAAGAAGAGCTTCTGAAAGTCCTTGATGCGCATCGCCGCGCCGATGGCGGCTATGACTGCCTGGTGCCGGGCAGCGGCGGCAAGGATAGCTGCATCGCCGCCCACATCCTTAAATACAAATACGGCATGAACCCGCTGACCGTAACTTGGCCGCCCATCCTTTACACCGACATCGGCCTGCAAAATTTCCGCAATTGGATCGAGGTCGGCGGCTTCGACAACGTCGCGTTCAAGC
>ENA-ORDP01001070-ORDP01001070.1-marine-sediment-metagenome-genome-assembly--contig:-NODE-1070-length-15808-cov-7.193614_pt1 | contig 15808 bp, 15 predicted proteins | sample MGYA00248627_ERZ508539 | MGnify/ENA primary metagenome ERZ508539 (study PRJEB26208, sample SAMN05571518) | marine sediment metagenome | biome: deep sea; feature: Hydrothermal vent; material...
GGGAGAGGGTTGGGGTGAGGGATAAAATACATGCAAATACTTATGCAACGATTAATATTTTATCATGTTGCTATATATGGCATATGCCATGTTTCGGTGAGGCCGCGCCTGGAAGAGGGGGTGGCCTGGTGGGGTGCTCTATAACGTCAAGGAGATAGTGATGTCCTTTAATGATGTGTTCATGCTTTTTCAGAGTCCGGTGATGTCCGGTTTTGCATGGTTTTTTATCCTCACCACCGTTTTTTATATTGCCCGCATTCATGCACACCAGGCCATTTACGCCTTTACCCGGGTTATTCACAATGCTATGCGTCTGACCGCGCAATCGGTGCGCCAGGCGGAAAGAAGAATGATGAATCGCAATACGGAAGTGTTGTTGACACAGGGACGTGAGGCGACCGAACACATCATTGAGCGGGAGTTTGAACGTATCAATGATACGGTGCAGAAAGATCTGTCTGAGTACCCTGCACTACACCGTCTGTTAAGTGAAAAAATCACTCAAATCAATGAAGATTACCAGGAAAGCACCGATGTGCCACCTGCGCCTCCGGGCTGGGTAAAAGCGGTCGAGGCGGTTGCCAAAATACCTGGCAGCAAGGCTGATACCATGGTTGGGCATGTTCTGGGAGACATTCATCAGTCCATGATTAAGGCCAATGCCCGGGCGACGGAAGAATATCGCAAAACCAGTCATAAACGTCATCAGCTTTTGAGTAACATGATGCCGCATTGGCGCAAGGTTTCCCGGACGCTTGCTCAGGTGGATAAAAATATCAATAGTTTGCTACTGCGTTCCGTCAGCATTGATCGGCATATGGAGGAATATGAGAACATCCAGGCAGGCTCTGAACGCGCCGTGCAGCATCTCTCATCATCTTCTCTTACCCAGTTTTTTATCTCTGCCTTTGTACTGGCCATAGCCGTAGGTGGGGCGATGATCAATTTCAATCTGATTGCCCGCCCTATGTCGGAGATGGTGGGTGGCACCAGTCAGATCATGGGTTTTCACACCTCTGAAATTGCAGCGCTGGTCATCATCCTGGTCGAAATAGCCATGGGGCTGTTCCTGATGGAATCCCTGCGTATTACTCGCCTGTTTCCACTTATTGGGGCTCTGAATGACAAGTTACGGGTTAAAATGATCTGGATCACCTTCGGCATTTTGTTAACCCTGGCCTGTGTAGAGTCGGGCCTGGCCTACATGCGGGAGCTTCTGATGCAGGATGCGGCGGCAACCCGGGCGCTGTTACGGGGGGATGGAGTCGAGGTAATTAAAAGCTCCTATCTCTGGATCACGACGGCGGCACAAATGGGAATGGGCTTTATCCTGCCTTTTGCCCTGACCTTTATTGCGATCCCGCTGGAGTCCTTTATTCATTCCCTGCGTACCGTGATGGGGATTGTTGTCGTGGCTTTATTACGCAGCCTGAACTGGTTATTACGTCTGGCAGGAAATATCGCCCGGTTCTCGGGTGCTATGCTGGTTAATTTCTATGATCTGTTTATTTTTGCCCCCCTGTGGATTGAGCATCAGTTCCGATTCAGGCAGAAAAAGCAGGGTAGTAAAGAAAAGGGTGAAGGTAGAGATAATGCAGATAGTGTGAATAGCGCGGATGTGGATGATATTCGGTATGGTTCTCTGTCGAGGTCATGATGTTTAAATTAAAACTTCCTGTTTTTAGCCTTATTTTACTGGCGATACTGGTATCAATGACCGCCAGTTGCTCCAGCAAGCACGTTCCGAATACGCGAGCGGTCTATATGTTGATGGATACCTCCGGCACCTACACAAAGGAACTGAAGCAGGCGCAGCGGGTCATTAATTTTATTCTTTCGAGTCTTAATCCTGGCGATACCTTTGCGGTGGCGCGAATAGACACCGCTAGTTTTACTGAGAAGAATATTATCGACCAGGTGACGTTTGCAGATCGTCCGAGTATGGCAAACCAGCAAAAACGGCAATTCAGGGACAAGATTGACAAGTTCATAAAACATGTCAAAGGCAGTGCACACACCGATATTACCGGAGGAATGTTGCAGGCTATCGAATATCTGAATGAGGCGGGTGCCGGACACAATTTAATTCTGATTTTTTCAGATCTGAAAGAAGATTTGAAAAAAGGTTATATCCGTGACATACCCCTGCAGTTGAACGGGATTTCTGTCGTCGCCCTGAATGTCACCAAATTGCGTAGTGACAATGTTGACCCTCGTAAGTACCTTAATCGTCTGGCAAGCTGGCAAAAAAAAGTGGAGTCAGGCGGGGGTACCTGGAAAGTGGTCAACGATCTTGAACGTCTGGAAACCATTCTGACATTCTGACATATTGACATTCTGATCAGGCTAAATAGCTGTCCCAGATACCTGTCAATTACCGTATACCCGTCAATTACCTACCGTTCGTCCTGAGCTTGTCGAAGGGCTTCCTTCGACAAGCTCAGGACGAACGGTTGTTTAATCAGTTACACTCTTAAAAGTGAATGGGTATTAGGACCGGTTATTTTAGCCGATCCCCGCTTTAACAGGGTCAGAACAGATATGATCTTCTTTTATTTTCATTTTACCCTTCATTGCCGCTTCCGATTATATTAGTATTAATCCATTTGTTAATACGGACAATACGAATGGCAGGCAGGCGGTTGTGACACATACTATACAGGCACAACGTTCCCGCACCCCGATGTGGGTTTACGAAAAAAACTTTGTGCTTCTGCATTCGCTTTTCCCCGATCCCGGGATAGCGGATCACTTTGAGTTTATTCCCGAGCAGTCAGATCTGCGCTTTAGCATCCATGTGCTTGAGCACTGCCGTTATACCCGCATGCTGGAACTTCGCCAGAAATTACGCCTCCCTGAAAGTTGTATTCGGGAACTGGTTATGAAAATCCGGATTTATTATGATGCGAGGCTGGTTGAGGTAACGGGGTATAAGGGAATGGGACGTCTGCAACCCAGTTATTGTTATCCTAACAAGGAAATGATGTTGAAAGATGAGAAGCGCCAGGCAAATATTCTGCTGCATGAGTGGCTTTCCCTTGTACTTGCCCATGACTTGAAACAAAATCAGGAATATGCCTGAGTGGGCTGCGACAAATGCATAATATTTCCGGTTTAATTAAATGACATGTGTGGAATTAAATATGAGCAAAAACGGAATGCCCCGTATTTCCCGATTTTTTCTAACCATCTTTGTGGTCAATTTGTTTGTTATGCCGCCACTTCATGCGGATACGTTTTCGGATGCGGCCGAAGCCCTGCAAAATGGTAATTATGTTCGCGCCCGTATGTTGTATACCCAGCAGACGAATAAAGAGGATCCGGTTGCTCTTTTTAATCTGGGTGTTATGGCGCAAAAAGGCATGGGCGCACCGGCTGACCCTTTAGGCGCCCAGGCACTGTTCAAGAAAGCGGCACGCTATAAGCTGCTGGATGCCTGTAATTTTATCCAACAAACAATTAAACCCGCAGGTGAGCAACGGGTGCTGGTGGTGCAGACTCCGCAGGAGTGGATACGGGTTCAGAACCCCAATTACTATACTTTGCAACTTGCCAGCAGTACCAATCGCAAATTGATTGAAAAATACTATGACGAGAACCGCTTGCAGGGCATGGCCGGCTACTATGTCACCCGGCGTCAGGGTGAAGACTGGTATGCCCTGGCATACGGCGCCTATCCCACCGCAGGGGACGCCAATGCCGCCATTCCGAGCTTGCCAAAGGATCTGCGCAAATGGTCGCCCTGGGTGCGTAAACTGAGAGATATCCAGCGCCTGATGAAACCGTAATGGTGTCTACCGATTTTGGGCCACTTTGATATTAGAAAAACCGTATCTTCTAATATTCCAGGTTCGCAGAATGTGACGGTTGATGGCGATTAGCACTATTCTACTTGCATAAATCAATCTACTTTGAGTATGCTTTTAAAGTCCAGCCTGATATTGCCGATATCATCCTGGAGGGGATCAAGTTTATTATTATAATACCAAGTTTGAAAGGAAATTGACGTGAATTGCACTCACAGTAAAGATTGTCAGCTATATGCGCAGTTTGCCATGGATCCGTCTTTACGGCTGTGGAAGCAGCGTTATTGCGTTGCGGAATTTAAACAGTGTGCACGTTACCAGCTTGCGCTTGAAGGTAAGTCTATTCCACTGACCCTGCTGCCCAACGGACGACGGGTTAAACAACGCAGCAAGGAGCAGATATCCGCCGCCGCGTTATTCAATGCGATTCTCAAACAACGTGTACCGATGGTGAAATCCATGTTAAAAACCGGCCTGCCATCCGAACGTGTCATGAGCAGTGACGGTATGACGCCATTGATGGCTTCGGCCACCGTTGGCAATGTTGAGCTGGCCGAAATTATGCTGGAACATGGTTGTAATCCCTATGCGAGAAACACAAATGGAGAAACCGCGCTGGATATTGCACTGCGTTCGGGCTTTGATGATTGCGCCAGGATCATTGAAAAAGCGCAGTCGACAATGACGGCCGAGGAATATGAGGCCAGGCATAAAGATTTCAGGAAGGAGAGGAAGACTTCCGATTCCGGGAAGACAGGTTTTTTGAGAAAGCTCAATCCGTTTACCGGGAAGACAGGTTTTTTAAGGAAGCTCAATCCGTTCATCTGAACCGTCAGGCGGGTTACGTCTGCCATCAAAACGCAAGGAGTGATCAAGGTGGAATATTGGCCCTGGTGGCTGGGAGCAATCGGCCTGGCAGCTGTGACTGTTTTGAATTTTCTCCTGCTGGGCCGTTTGTTAGGCGTGTCCGGCAGTTGGGCAAAGGTGGTGGGCTGGAAGGAGGATCGGGAACGTAGCGCCGAACTAAAATCACTGGCCGAAGACAAGGGTGGTATGGAGGATGCCCTGTTGGCGGAAACGCTGGCTGAATTTGGTGAAGCCTCCTTGAAGGAACTAAATGATGAGCCTGATACTGAAGAAGCTTCAACCCGACGTGTTATAAAAGAGGAGCAGCATACTCCCTGGACGGTGCACTTTGTTTTTCTATTGTCTATGTTTGTCGGCGGCTTTCTTGGCGCCATAATATCCGGTCATTTCAAAATCGAGTTAACCCTGAGTCCCATCCATTCACAAATATTTGGTGCTGACTGGGAGGTTTGGCTGGCGCTGTTGTTTGGTGGGATTATGGTTGGATTTGGCACACAGATGGCGGGTGGTTGTACCTCCGGTCACGGGTTGAGTGGTTGCGCCCGGCTGATTCCCGCTAGTCTGGTGGCAACCATGACGTTTATGGTCAGCGCCATACTGCTGTCATTTATGATGCAGGCAACATTGAGATGAGGCAATCCATGATAAAACAATATCTTTTTTATGCATTTCTGGGGCTGGCCATGGGCTTTGTGGTCGCCCGTATTGGTTTTGCCGATTATGACGAACTGCACAGGATGTTCATTTTTGCTGATCTGCGCATGCTGTTTTCGTTTATGGGGGCCGTTGTTCTGTCGATGCTGATACTGGCGCCATTTGCAAAGAAAATTCCCAAACAGCACAAAATTTTTCAGCCTGGAACCATCCCCGGTAGCATGTTATTCGGTTTTGGCTGGGCTATTTCAGGTGCCTGCCCCAGTCTGGTGTTTGTACAACTGGGATCAGGAAAGCTGGCGGCGATCTTTACGCTTATTGGTATTTATTTGGGGGTGTTGCTGCACAAAAAAATTCATGCCCGTTATTTCCGCTGGGACACAGGCTCCTGCGGCGTGTAGCCAGGTCTCGAATAATCCGGTTTTAAAACAAGGGTCTCCAGAAGGGCCAATAGCTGGTGCTGATGTTTGCAGGATTCCTTCATACCTTAAAGTCAGCGAGCCGCACCGGCATGCGTCTGGCTCCCCAGTGGCCGGGCGCCGCTTCGAAAACACCGGCGCAGGCGGCGCCGCATTTCTTACAGTTTCCATCTTTATCCAGATTCCAGTCACTCAACACGTACCAGTCGCGGCCTATGAGTTTTTCGCCGCACGGGTGACAGTAGGTGCTTTCACCCTTTTTGTCATGGACATTGCCGGTATAAGCATAGCGTACGCCATTTTTCAGGGCAATGGCGCGGGCGCGAGTCAGGGTCTCCGGCGGTGTTGGCGGGACATCCTGCATTTTCCAGTCGGGGTGGAAGGCGGAAAAATGCATGGGCACATCCGCGCCCAGATGCTCAACCACCCATTGGGTCATGGCTTCGAGTTCGTCTTCTGAATCATTCCAGCCGGGGATCAGCAGGGTGGTGAGCTCCAGCCAGACCGAGGTTTCCTGTTTGATGTACTTCAGGGTGTCCAGCACGGGTTCAAGATGCCCGCCGGTAAGCGCGTGATAGAATTTTTCCGTAAAAGCTTTAAGATCCACATTAGCGGCGTCCATGTACTGATAAAATTCGGCGCGAGGTTCCGGACAGACATAGCCAGCGGTGACAGCTACGGATTTGATGCCGACTTCGCGGCAGGTTTTCGCTACGTCAATGGCATATTCATGAAAAATAACCGGGTCGTTATAGGTATAGGCGACACTATGGCAGTTAAGCTCTTTGGCTGCGTGGGCAATCAGTTCGGGAGACGCCTGATCGGCCAGCGTCTGCATTTCGCGGGACTTGCTGATGTCCCAGTTCTGGCAGTATTTACAGGCCAGGTTGCAACCGGCGGTACCAAATGAGAGAACCGGCGTCCCCGGCAAAAAATGGTTTAGCGGTTTCTTTTCAATCGGATCAATGCAATAGCCGCTGGACAGGCCATAACTGGTGAGTATGATCTGATTGTCCTGATTTTCGCGCACAAAACACAGACCCCGCTGATCTTCGTGCAGTTTGCAGAATCGCGGGCACAGATCACACTGAATTCGACCATCTGGCAAACGGTGCCAGTATCGGGTGGGGACTGCGTTGTTCATAGTGATAGAGTTTGAGGTGCAGGCTGATTATTTCAAGGGTGGCTTTTTCTATTACCAGGGCAATATTTGTTACACTTGGCAGCCTATCAATTAGGCGGGTGATCAGTTCAGAATGAGTAAAATCAGCGTTCTTTTTGTTTGCATGGGCAATATCTGCCGCTCACCGACGGCGGAGGGGGCGTTTCGTCACCTTGTTCGCCAGCAGGCGCTGGACCGGCATATCAAAACCGATTCTGCCGGCACCCACGCTTACCATACAGGAGAGCGCCCGGATCGCCGGGCTCAACAAACGGCTATTTCTCACGGGCTGGATATCAGCGATCTGCGTGCGCGCAAGGTCAAGGCGGCAGATTTCAAAAAATTCCATTATGTCATCGCGATGGATCAGGCTAACTATCAGGAGCTTGCCGAACTGGCGCCGGAAGGCCATGAAGATCGGCTGCGGCTGTTTCTCGATTTTGCGCCTAATCTGAAAGAGAGCGAGATTCCCGATCCATACTATGGTGGGCCAAAGGGCTTTGACTATGTTTTCGATCTGGTTGAAGAAGCGTCCCAGGGTTTACTGGATGACATTCGTGAAAAGCATCTGGATCAGAAATGAATATTGTTTTAGCCTCCACCTCGCCTTTTCGAAAAGCTGTTCTGGAAAAGCTGGATCTGCCATTTGATACGCGAAGCCCACAAACAGACGAAACCCGGTTTGAGGGTGAATCTCCCCAACAGTTAGTAGAACGACTGGCAGTGGCCAAGGCAAAAGCGGTTGCCGGGACTTGTGGCAATGCGCTGATCATCGGCTCGGATCAGGTAGCGGTGATCGATGGCGAAATTTTGGGAAAGCCGGGGTCCCATGAAAAAGCGGTGAAACAATTACAACAGGTATCCGGTAAGACAGTGCGCTTTTTTACGGGACTGTGTTTATTGAGTGCAGCAACCGGGAATTATCAGCGTGAAGTCGTTCCCTTTGATGTCGTTTTTCGCAAACTGACGGACGCGCAGATTGAAAATTACTTGCAAAAAGAAAAGCCCTATAACTGCGCCGGTAGTTTTAAATCTGAAGCGCTGGGGATTTGCCTGTTTGAAAAACTCCAGGGCGATGATCCGAATACCCTGGTGGGCCTGCCGCTGATCCGGCTGGTGCGCATGCTGGAGCAAGAGGGCGTTGCAGTTATTTGATGAGTCTTTCTGAATAACGCGGAGGACGCGGACGCAAAAACGCCGAGACGCCGAGAACATTATTGATCTCAGCTCCCAGGCTTTTGCGTGAGAATTGCAGATAAACCGTTCGCCCTGAGCCTGTCGAAGGGTGGCTTCCTCGTTTGCATACGGTAACGGGCAGAGTTGAATGGATGGGCATGGGTTTTGTGCCCCACAGGCACTTCCTTCGGTTGCCCACGCAGAATACTGAGGCATGGGTTCCTGCGGGGAACCGTGGGAACCCGATAAACCGTTCGCCCTGAGCTTGTCGAAGGGTGGCTTCCTCGTTTGTACGCTCCTGCGTGGGAACCCGAAATAGCGCAGACGATTAACTACCGGATAGTCCCTTCCTGCATCCCCAATACCTGGGTTATGGTTCTGGCCATGGTCATACCAAAGCGTTCGGCGAAGCGATCCAGGTAATTGGGTTTGGGTGTGAAATCCACGATTTTCTTTGCTTTGATAACTTCGCGTGCGACATAGCGGCTGCTGCCCAGCGCATCGACCAGGCCGAGCTTCAGGCTTTGTTCCCCGGTCCAGACATAGCCGGAAAACAGATTGGGATCATTTTTCAGCCTGTTACCGCGGCCTTTTTTAACCACATCGATAAATTGCTGATGGATATCATCCAGCAGGGTTTTGACGTGGGCTACTTCCTCCGGGTTTTCTTTCGAGAACGGATCAAGAAAAGCCTTGTGCTTGCCCGACGTGTACGCTCGCCGTGTGATGCCCAGTTTTTTCATGCTGCCAACAAAACCGAAGCCATTCATAATGACGCCAATGGAGCCGACCACACTACCTTTGTTTGCATAAATTTCATCTGCGGCGGAGGCAACGTAATAACCCCCGGATGCGCACATATCGGTAATCACGGCATAGAGTTTGATTTTGGGATATTTCTTACGCAGACGGTAGATTTCGTCATTGATATAAGCCGCCTGAACCGGGCTGCCGCCGGGACTGTTGATACGCAGAATGACGCCGACGGTATCGCTGTCTTCAAAGGCATTGCGCAGGCCGGTGATAATGTTGTCGGCGCTGGCTTCCGTGTTGCTGGCGATGACGCCGCTTAACCGAACCAGAGCGGTGTGTTTACCGAGGGTGATATTACTACTGCCCTCTTTGTAGGGAAAGTAGGCCACTATGAAAATCACAAACAGATAAATGAAAATCAGTGATTTGAAAAATATGCCCCAGCGGCGGCTCCGTTTCTGCTCGTTAATAGCGGCGAAAGCAAGCCGGTTAATAATGTCTCTCTGCCACTTGTCATCATGTTCTTTTTCAGAGTGGGAGCCAATGGGTTTTTTGTCAAACATGATTTCGTCCTGAATATAGGGTTTATGCCGCACGCGTATATTTTGTCTGCAACCAGTTGCGTAGTGCAGGAATATCATCAACGTAATCCAGCGGCCTGCAATGTAACAGACGCGTCAGATCATGTACACCGTAACTGACGGCAAGCGACTGGACGCCGGCACTGTTGGCCATTCGCAGATCATATTCGGTGTCGCCAATCATTAGTGTGTCCCTGGTATCCACTCCAAGATGGTTCATGATTTCCAGTAACATTTGTGGGTGGGGTTTGGAAAAACTTTCATCGGCGCAGCGCGTGACATGAAAATAGCGCCCGGTGTTGGTTTCTTTAAGTATATGGTCAAGACCACACCGGCCCTTGCCCGTGGCGACGGCAAGAAAGTGTCCCTGCTCATTGAGTTCAGCCAGCATCTCTTCGACACCGGGAAACAGGGCGGAGGGTGTCGGGCTGGCTTCAACAAAGTGGTAGCGGAAGCGTTCCGTCAGAGCGGCATGTTCAGTCGGGCTTCCTTCTGGATAGAGTATGGCTAGCGCCTCCACCAGTCCGAGACCGATGATCTCGGCCATCTGCTGCCGGGTCCGCGGCGCCAACGCTAGTTCTTCAATTGCCGCACGCATGCAATTGACGATGCGTGCTTCTGAATCCATCAGGGTGCCATCCCAGTCAAATACGATTAATTGGGTTGAAATACTCATTTATTATAAATCCAGTTGTTTCAAAGTGTTTTTCAGTGAGGCTTCCAGTGGTGCTTCCACCTCAATGCTTTCTGTTGAGTCCGGAGACAGGACGAAGGAAATTCTGCTGGCATGCAGGAACAGACGTTTGAGGCCGTATTCCCGCATTTTCCGGTTAAAAAGGGCATCGCCATATTTCTCATCCCCGGCGACGGGATGCCCAGTATGTGCGGCATGAACCCGTATTTGATGGGTGCGCCCGGTTTCGAGATCAACCTCCATCAGGCTGGCGAACCCGGATGTGGTGCGGGGGTGGAAGTGGCTGATCGCCACCTTGCCCGTGTTATCCACTCGCACGAGGCGTTCGCCCGAACGCAGGGTGTTTTTGCGCAAAGGGACATCGATCGTTTGTTTGCCACCCGGCCAGAGATCTTTCACCAGAGTCAGGTACTGTTTACGCAAGCGATGCTCACGCAACTGTTCATGCAGGCACCGCAACATGCTGCGCTTTTTGGCAATCAGCAGACAACCGGAGGTATCCCGGTCCAGCCGGTGTACCAGTTCCAGGTAGGGGGCGTTGGGGAACAGGACGCGCAAGGCCTCAATGATACCGTAACTCAGGCCGCTGCCCCCATGCACGGCGAAACCACTGGGTTTATTCAGCACCAGCAGGCGTTTGTCTTCATAGAGAATGTTGTTGGCAATTGCATCGATCGCGGAGCGGCCCGGCTTTACTGTCGGTTTGTCTGACAGTCTGATGGGTGGAATGCGGACTTCATCTCCGGCCTGTAGTTTGTACAGGGGTTTGATCCGGCCCTTGTTGACGCGAACCTCGCCCTTGCGCAAGATCCGGTAAATCAGGGTTTTAGGGGCGCCCTTGAGCCGCGTGAGCAGAAAATTGTCGATGCGCTGCCCGGCCTGATCGGCACTGATACTCACAAATCGAACCCCGGTTTTTTGTTCTGCCGGGGTGTTTCTGTTATCAGGCTTTTCCATTACGGTATTCTAACATGGTCCTGTGTGGGTATGACCCTGGATATTGCAGAGATTGAACCCCTTGCAGAACACTGATATAGTGAACCCACGCCAGTTTATTACATTTTAATTAAATGTAGAATTCAGTGCATAAAAACCACACAGAAATAGTGTGATTTAAGTTGAGTGCATAGAGAAAGAAACTGGATCCGATTTTGGACCGTTTGTGTGTCAAACGGCACAGAAAAAAAACAAGCAGATGAATTCGCCGGTAAAAAGGAACGTCATTTTCGGCGATGCTAAATGAATTAACTGCGCTCCCGCATCAGGTAATTTTTGCGTGAGATAGCTCTGGAATACCGAAGTTTTTTTTACAGTTCGCGGTGCCCATACGCACTGCATCCAGGTTATTACACAGGTAGATAAATACGCAAATAGTTTACTCAAAATGGTCGAGCGCCTTATAAAATAAGGCCTTATAATGAAAAGAATGTTGTTTAATGCAACTCAGCCAGAAGAGTTGCGTGTTGCACTGGTCGATGGCCAGCGTATTTATGATCTGGATATTGAAACCACCCATCACGTTAGCAAAAAAGCCAATATTTACAAAGCCAAGATTACGCGCGTCGAACCCAGTCTCGAAGCCGCCTTTGTGGATTATGGGGCGGAGCGTCACGGTTTTTTACCACTGAAAGAAATCTCCCGCAGCTATTTCGACAAGTCGGCTGATTCAAAGCCAGGCAAAGTGAATATTAAGGATGTGGTGCGTGAAGGTCAGGAACTGGTCATCCAGGTTTCCAAAGAAGAGCGTGGGAACAAGGGCGCAGCACTCACCACCCTCATCAGCCTCGCCGGACGTTATTCCGTACTCATGCCTAATAACCCACGAGCCGGTGGGGTTTCTCGCCGAATCGAAGGTGCTGAGCGTTCCGAAGCCCGGGATGCGTTGAGTGCGCTGGATATCCCCGCTGATATGGGCCTGATTATCCGTACCGCTGGTCTGGGTAAGAATATTGAGGAGCTACAGTGGGATCTGGATTATCTGGTCAGCTTGTGGCGCTCCATTGATGAGGCGGCACAAAACAAACCCGCACCGTTTCTCATCTATCAGGAAAGCAGCCTGATTACCCGCGCTATCCGTGACTATCTGCGTAACGATATCGTCGAGATCATTATTGACGAACCCAAGGTTTATCAGCAGGCACGTGACTTCATGTCCCAGGTGATGCCGCATAATTTGAACAAAGTGAAGCAGTACTCTGATCCGGTACCGCTGTTTACCCGCTACCAGATTGAATCCCAGATTGAATCGGCTTTCCAGCGTGAAGTCCGTCTGCCGTCCGGTGGTGCCGTGGTGATTGATCATACGGAAGCTCTGATTTCCATTGATATCAACTCCGCGCGGGCCACCAAGGGTAGTGATATCGAAGAAACGGCCCTGAACACCAATCTTGAGGCGTCAGATGAGATTGCCCGTCAGTTACGCCTGCGTGATCTTGGTGGATTGGTGGTGATTGACTTTATCGACATGGGGCCAAGCCGCAACCAGCGTGAAGTCGAAAATCGTCTGCGGGATGCGCTCAAGGTTGATCGGGCGCGCGTACAGGTCGGTCGTATCTCCCGCTTTGGTTTGCTGGAAATGTCCCGCCAGCGTCTGCGTCCATCTCTGGGGGAATCCAGCCAGGGCGTCTGTCCGCGTTGCAGCGGTCAGGGCAGCATCCGGGGCGTAGAATCCCTCTCACTGTCTATTCTGCGAGTGCTTGAAGAAGAAGCCATGAAGGAAAACACCGCCCGGGTCGTGGCCCAGGTGCCGGTGGATGTTGCCAGCTTCCTGCTTAATGAAAAACGGGATGTGTTGTCTGAAATTGAAAAACGCCATGGTTTGAATGTGTTGCTGATCCCCAACACGTCTCTGGAAACGCCCCATTATGAAGTACAGCGTTTACGCGAGGAAGATATCCCCGAGGATGATCGACGTAACAGTTATGAGATGGTGAAAGAGCTGGATGTCTCAGTGGATTTGCATAGTGCTGGGAACGAATCCCATAAACCGGCAGAAGTTCCCGCAGTGAAATCGGTAAGTCCGGCTACACCGCGACCACCTTCATCAACAGAAAACGAGCCAGTGGAACAACCGGGTTTGATCACCAAGCTATGGAAGGCTCTGTTTGCCAGCGGTGAGGAGCCGTCTGTGGGTGAACCTCGAACCGTTGCGCGCAAATCGGAATCTGAACGGCGGCGTCAGCGCAAACATCAGCCAGGTCGCAGCCGTAATGTGGGTAGAAGAAACGAGCAGGCTGGCCAACGCAATGAACCGCGTAGTGATGAGCAACGGGAAAAAAGTACAGCGCGAAAACCGAACCGGTCTGCCAACCGTAATCAGACGCGTAATAAACCCAAAGATCAAAATGGACAGGCCAGGGATGTCACCCCAGAAGATGATAAAATGCAAGCTGAGGAAAAAGCGTCTGCACAGAATCGTGAAGCGGGATCCGGGAGCCGCCGTGGTCGCCGGGGTGGTAGAAGACGGCGTAAACCCTCGGATGATCAGCCGCGGAATCAGACTGATGTAAAGACCGAGAACGTTTCAGAACAGAGTCATACGGTGAACAAAGCGGATAATTCGCAGACGAACAGACTAGCAAGCAAGCCTGTTGTAGCGGATAAACCTGTAGCAGATAAACCTTCTGTAGTGGACAAAAAGCCCAGAATCGATCCGGTAGAGACAAAGCTGACACAGGTTGAAACGGCAGAAGTTAAAACAGCGCCGGTACAGGAACCCTCAACCAACAGGCCCCCGACGCCGCCATCCGCCGAGTCCAAAACAGTGAAAGAGGATGTTCAGAAGAGCGAAAACAAAACCACTACATCAGAGCGGGTTCAATCAGCAGTGAGAGAAGATAAGGGTAGTGAAAATATCAAAATGACCCAGATCTTCACCCGTAACGAGGATTCGGAAAACACATAATTCAATTTGGGTAAACCCCGCCTCTGGCGGTGAGACTCGAAAAGGCTCTGCCGTTCCGTCATGCAGAGAGGAGGATAGTTTTTTTGAAGCGGCAAGTTTTATTAAGGAGGCCGTCATAGGTTAAGCATTATATCGCTCTCATCAGGTTCACGATTTTTGCATTCTTTGCAAAAATCGTGAACCTTTTGGAAGCCCCTCTGGATGAGTTTGATAGGCTATATTTTAAAATTAAGTATCGTTACTCGCTTTGGATATTTTTCTGTAAATGTTCAATAAACAGCCTTGTTTTAAGAGGCGTATATTTTTTCGATGGATACAAAACATAAATCCCACTATTATAATCAGTAGCAGTAACAGAGTAATCATCATACAATCTTTCTAAAATACCACCTTTAATGTCATTATTTACTAACCAATCTGGAAGTAATGCTAAACCCATACCCAAAACAGCGCATTGCTTAATTGCTGTTGAATTAGTAATAGTGCATTGCCCTTGGATCTGGATTTCATAAATTTCCTGATTTTCATCTTTAAATAACCAGTTATTATTGTGCCCCGCACGAGGAAAAATTAAACAATTATGTTTGCTAGCTTCCTCTGGTTTTGTTGGTATACCATATTTTTCAATATAATCGGGACTCGCACAAATAATAAACTGAATAGGCTTTATCAGTTTGGCAATATACGAAGAATCTTGCAATGAGCCAAGCCTGATGGCGACATCCACCCGCTCTTCGATTAAATCAAGATAAGCATCTGTTAACACTAGCTCAATGGCCAATGATGGATATTTTCTCGCCAGCTCAGGTAGTAATGAAGCAATATTCGTTTGTCCATATACAGTTGATGCAGTAACACGCAATATTCCTTTTGGCTCTCCGTTTAGATCAGTTGCAATTTGTTTTGCTGCTTCCAGTTCTTCAATAACTGGATAGATCCGCTCAAAGTAAATCAATCCTGCCTCTGTTGGTTCGAGTCTACGTGTACTTCTTTGAAACAAACGAAAGCCCAGCTCCTTTTCCAAATTAGCAATGGTTCGGGACACTGATGATGGAGCAATACCGTGTTGGTTCGCTACGTCAGTGAAACTGTGGAAGTGCATTACCTCTAAAAACAAATGTAAAGAATTTATATCCATGATTGCATATTACGCAAAATTGATTTGCGCGTATAGGTGTTTATTGCGTTTATTGCATTTCATATAATTTCGCAAGTCCAAATAGTTGGGCATAATTTAAAAGCAACTGGAGTAATAGATATGACTGTTCAATCTTATAAAGAAGGATTAAAAGGACTTGTTAAGCAACTAGGAGAAATGCTTCCAAAAGACAAACTTGATATTTTTAATCACGATGCAGAACAACTTGGCAAATCATACCCTTCGCCACTTAAGCTTGGTAAAGGTGACAAAGCACCACTATTTTCATTACCTAATGCGGCAGGAGAGAATGTCGACCTGGAAAATATACTTAAAAATGGCAAGGTTGTTTTAACCTTTTATCGCGGTGTATGGTGCCCTTACTGCAATTTGCAACTTAAAATGTATCAACAGATTCTTCCAGAAATAAAGGCTGCAGGTGCCCAGCTTATTGCTGTTTCACCTATGAATCCAGACAATTCTGTGCGGATGATAGAAACTAATGAACTGAAATTTGAAGTGCTGAGTGATGCGGGAAGTAAAATAGCCACCAAATACACTACGGTGTTTGAAAATCCTCAAACATCCATACAGGCAATGTCTGAATTGGGTTATGATTTTCATGGGTTTTATGACGACAATTCTGCACAACTT
>ENA-ORDP01001071-ORDP01001071.1-marine-sediment-metagenome-genome-assembly--contig:-NODE-1071-length-15784-cov-4.687520_pt1 | contig 15784 bp, 21 predicted proteins | sample MGYA00248627_ERZ508539 | MGnify/ENA primary metagenome ERZ508539 (study PRJEB26208, sample SAMN05571518) | marine sediment metagenome | biome: deep sea; feature: Hydrothermal vent; material...
ACGAAGCATGGCGCCTTTTACAGCCGATTGTAGCAGAAATGGATTTTTAGAGGTTACCTCAAGAGTTTTTTTTCGCATTAACCGGACGAGATTGATTCTATGACCGCAATAAGCCTTGAAGATGTCGGCAAGAAGTTCCGGCGCGTCAGCCTGCGCGGTAACTACACGACGGTAAAAAGCATGCTCCTTGGCATGTTCAGAAATAATAAAAAATCGAACGGCGGCAATAAAGGAGAGTTTAACGCTCTTACAGGGGTTTCTTTTAACATCGGCAAAGGCGAGGCGTGGGGAATAATCGGCTGTAACGGCTCTGGCAAATCGACCCTGCTGAAAATAATCGCCGGAATATACAAACCGGACACAGGAAAACTATTTATCGACGGGAGGATCTCCGCCCTTATAGAGCTTGGGGCCGGGTTCCATCCAGAATTTTCCGGACGGGAGAACATTTTTATAAACGCTTCTATCCTGGGGATGTCGAAAAAACAGATACAGCGAAAATTCGACGAGATCGTCTCTTTCGCCGAGCTTGAGGATTTTATCGACAACCCGGTCCGCACTTATTCGTCGGGGATGTTCATGCGGCTCGGATTCTCGGTGGCCATTCACGCCGACCCGGACATATTGCTGGTGGATGAAGTCTTGTCGGTGGGAGACGAAGGGTTTAGCCGTAAATGCAAAGACAAGATAAACGGATTCAAAAAAGTGGGAAAAACTATCGTTGTTGTAACGCACAGCATGAGCGATGTCGCCGAACTATGCGACAAAGCGGTCTGGCTTGAAAACGGGCTGATAAAGGATATCGGCGCGCCCAACAGGGTGGTGGACGCCTATCTTACAACCGTGGCCGAATCGGAGAACGAAAAAATACTGGCGAAAGGCGAGGCAGGCTCGGCGGAGGTAGAAACCGGGGCCAACCGATGGGGAACCAGAGAGGCGGAAATTACAAAAGTTACAATGCGCGGAGCGGACGGCGATGAGAGGTATGTGTTTCAGACCGGGGACAAGGTTTTCGTTGATATTGAATATAAGGCTTACGCTCCGTTAAAAACTCCGGTGTTCGGCGTCGCCATCTACAAGCAGGACGGCTCTTACTGTTACGGGACGAATACAGATATCGAAGAGATAGAAATAGAAGAGATAGATGGGGCGGGTAAAATATCGATGCGGTTCGATAGATTGGACCTGGTGCAAGACAGCTATACCCTTTCCATAGCCGTGCACGCGCAAGACGGTCATCCCTACGATTATCACGACCAGATGTATCATTTCTCCGTCCGTTCGCTGATAAAAGACGGCGGCGTTTTCCGGCCTCCGCATCAGTGGATGATCGAAGGCAAGCAGGTTAGCGGTAATAAACGTGGAGACACTGTTTGAAAACAGCGTTTGTCATCCCGTTTTACGGCTCGGACATTGGCGGCGGGGCGGAGACCCAGTGCAGACGGCTGGCTGAAAACCTGGCGCAAAGGGGCGCCGACGTGGAAGTGCTGACTACCACTCTTCGCGACCTTGCCACCGACTGGAGCCATAACTATTACGATCCTGGTATTTACACAGTTAACGGGGTGACAGTGCGCCGGTTCCTCGTCAACCCCAGCGACATGGAAATTCTGGCTCCTATTAACCGCAAGCTGATGGCCAGAGAGCCAGTGATGATCGAGGAGGAGATCGACTACGCCGATAACGCCGTAAACTCGCAATTGTTATACCAGTTTATAGGCGACAACAAAAAAGATTACGTCTATTTTTTTATCCCGTATCTTTTCGGCGTTTCGCTAAACGGCGTGTCGATCGCTCCTGAAAAATCATTTTTGATCCCCTGCCTTCATGATGAGGGTTACGCATACATGCGGATAACAAGACGTATGTTCGAGAAGGTAAGCGGCGTTCTTTTCAATTCCAGGGCCGAGATGGAGCTGGCCAAAGACCTGTATGAAGGGCTTGTCCATACCGAGCCAATTCTCATGGGCGAAGGAGTGGACGAGGCGTCCGGCGCGGACGGCGCAAGGTTCAGAGAGAAATACAACCTGGGCTCCGATCCGTTTATCGTCTACGTTGGAAGACGCGACCAGACAAAAAACACCCCGCTATTAGTTGACTATTTCTGGCGGTACAGGAGATTAAACCCGGAGTCAAACCTCCGGCTTGTCTCCATGGGGTCAGGCTGTGTGCCGATCCCTGACGATATAGCGGAATATACGCTCGATCTTGGTTTCGTTTCAACAGCCGACAGGCGCGACGCCATCGCTGGAGCGACACTGCTTTGCCAGCCTTCTTTAATGGAGAGTTTTTCTCTTGTCATGATGGAGTCGTGGCTTTGCGGCCGCCCGGCCCTGGTTCATTCAAGATGCGCCGCGACGAAGGAGCACGCCTTAAATTCGGGGGCGGGAATGTTGTTCGACTCATTCGAGGAATTTTGCGCGGCTGTGGACACGCTCCTCGAAGACCCGGCGCTTGCCGATGAGATGGGAAGGAGAGGCAGAGCCTATGTCAGGGCCAATTTTTCCTGGGATGTGATCTGCGGCAGGTTCATGAAACTTATCGAAGCGTGCGATCTGCTTCCGTTTTAAGCCATAAATCTGTATATCTAAAAGGAGCCTGAAACTTTGACGAATATTCATCAGATGCTTCCGAACTATATGCCGCTCGACGCCATCGGCAACTGCGTAACGGTGATGCGCGATCTGCTTCGTCAATGGGGGTATGGGTCGGAAATCTTCGCCAAGATGATTCACGACGATTTAAAGGCGCGCGACTACCGCCTGTTCGAGGCGGAGAAAGATGACAGCTTTGTCATCTACCACTACTCCACCGGCTCCCCTGTAAACAGGTTCGCCCTTGATAACGCCAAAAATTTAATCCTTATGTATCACAACATCACTCCGGCGAAATTCTTCTCTGGATTTAATGAAGACGCGGAGCGCAACTGCCGCGAAGGGCGCGACTTCTTGAAAAAGTTCGCCGGGAAAGTGAAGTTCGCGATGGCGGGATCGCCATACAACGCAAGAGAGCTGGAGGAGATGGGGTTCGGCTCCGTGGCCGTCGTCCCCTATATTCTCGATTTCGACAAAATAAAACCTTCCGGCTTCAACCCGTTCGACGATGAGAAGACCAACATTCTTTTTGTGGGCCGGATATCGCCAAACAAACGATACGAGGATCTGCTGAAAATCTTCTACTTTTACAGAAAATATGTGAACACAAATTCGCGCCTGGTTCTGGTGGGCGGGTATGCCCCAACCGAGCGGTATTATCTTTACCTTCAGTCTATAATCGATTCGCTGAAAATCCCTGACGTCTGTTTCACAGGCTTCGTGCCGGATGACGAGCTGGGTGACTATTATGACGCCGCTTCGCTTTTTTTGTGCATGAGCCAGCACGAGGGGTTTTGCATACCTGTAATAGAGGCGATGCGGTTTCGCCTGCCGGTTGTGGCGCTGGCTAACACGGCTGTAACCGACACCATGGGATACGCAGGGGCGCTGGTAAACCGGAGCGACCCGAACGAGATCGCGGAGTTGATCGGGCTGATATTAGAAAACAATAAGTATAAGAGCGCGATTATTGAGACACAGCTAAAACGGGTGGACGATTTCGCCCGCGAGAAGATGACCGAAAACTTCCGGCAGGCGCTAACCAGAGCCGTTAGCGAAGCGGCAGTCTAAAGCTTGACCACTCCTTTAACAAAAAAGCGCCTGCGCGTCGCCCCTGTATTAAACAAGACATGTATTTGCAAAAGGTGGCTGGACAGGTGAGAATTCTACTTACAATTTGTCATGCCGGACTCCGATCCGGCATCTCGTCCCATTCCCCGCTATCTGGTTGGAGGAATTCATCGGCAAGCTCCCGCTCTTCTCTTGGATCAAGTCTGGTCAGCTCCTCGATCAGCCTTTTTCTCTTTTTATTTTTCAATATCTCTTCAAGAGCTGTCTGGATCACGCTCGACCTGCTCCTGTACTTTCCTTCCTTTACTAGCCGGTCAATCTGCTTGACGATTTTTTTATCAACGGTCACCGCAATTTTCGCCGCAGGCATATCTATCACCTCCCTGGTATTCACTTTTATCATACCATATACGAGGCGTCAATTTTCTGGTAACGCTCCTCTAACTCCCGTTGCGTCATTTTTTTCTTAATTGCCATGTTGGCGCCCATGAAATATTTTGCTCGTCGCCGATTCTTTATTCAATGGAAGTATTTTCTGGAATTCCGCTGATTTAACGAAATTGTCAAGAGTCTCGCTGTCAGGAAACGACACTATAATGTACCTTTTCTTCTGATCTTCGCTACGTATATCCATCGCCACATAAGAATCAAACTTCTTTAATATTGGAGCTTCCAGGGCCAGAAACTGATCATATTTTTTCAGATCCGTAATATCTACATCGACCACGACATAGAGCCGATCGGCTGGAGCATGAACTAGCTTATGATGAGCGCACCCGCCCAGCGAGAAAATAGCAATGAACGATATTAATAAATTTTTCATATCTTGCCCTCAATGTAAATTTTAATAGCATGATAATTATAGGGAGCCTCTAAAAATTGCTTTCGTAGCGAAATCGAGCGAAAAGTCGTCAGGCGAGGCGGCGAGACAAAATAGCCGCAAGCGTAGTAGTAACTACTCTGAGGACGATTTTGACTCGTCAACGAAGCATGGCGCCTTTTAAGCCGATTGTAGCAGAAATGAATTTTTAGAGGCTCCCTATATATGCTTCATATCCATTTTTTCACTTTCATCAATATTATCAGACCGGTCAAGAGCGCCCCGGACCAGGTTAAGACGTAAAACAAAGCGAAGCCTCGATGTATTCTGCGCTTTCTCTTTAGCCCGGTCACCATAAGGCATACAAGGGCCGGGGGAATGGCGTAAATAATCGCATGGTGTATGTTCATAATCCATCTGGGCGCGTTCCCGCCAACCTCGTATCCGGCCCTTACGAGAATGATTATTAACAGGTATGACGCCAGGGTCGCTATGGCGTGAGCAAAGGCGACTTTTTTATGCTGGCGGATGTTACCGTTGAGGGCAAGTATGCCGGCCCAAACCAGCAGAAACGTCAGCAGGGGGATATCGCCTTCGATCAGGTATAAAAGTCTGGAGCCATTCATATGGAAAGAGGCGTCGAAATTTTTCCCTGTTTTGTTAAAACGGGATAATGCATCCGGTCAGGGCCATCATCTCAAGGCCCGCTCTTTGTTGATCACCGCTATTAATTCCTTAACAGCGATATCAAGGTCATCGTTTACAATTACGTAATCGAATTTTTCTTTCTGCTTCATCTCGTTTTTGGCCGCGTCCAGCCTGATTTTCAATTTGCCAGAGGATTCGGTTCCCCTCCCCGTTAAACGCCTTTCAAGCTCTTCCAAAGAGGGCGGAAGAAGGAAAATTGATCGGCTATGGATATCCTTGTTTCTAAGCGCCTCGGCTCCCTGCACGTCGATTATGAGCAGAAGATCGCGATCCGCGTTCTCTAACACTTTCTCGATGGTTTTAAACGATGTGCCGTACATGGCGCCATGAACATTAGCCCATTCGATAAATTCATCGTCGTCCATCATTTTTTTAAAAGTCCGCTCGTCCACGAAATAGTAATCGATACCGTCGGTCTCTTCGGGGCGTTTAGAGCGGGTTGTGTGGGATATCGACCTGTCCAGATCGGAAACAGATGGCAAAACCATTTCAGCGACAGTTGTTTTTCCCGCTCCTGACGGGGCGGAAAGAACAAACAATATGCCTTTCCCGACTTTGGGCGGTTCTGTCATTTTTCGCCCGGCTCACTCCAGGTTCTGGGCCTGCTCACGTATTTTCTCAAGCTCGCTTTTTATATCCACGACGATCTTTGTAATATCGGCCAGCGGCGTTTTGGAGCCGACGGTGTTGGTTTCGCGGTTTATCTCCTGCAATAAAAATTCGAGCTTCCTCCCCATCGGCCCTTCTTCGTCCATCATCCCGGAGGCCTGCTTCAAATGACTCACAAGGCGGGTAATCTCTTCTGATATATCACTCCTGTCGGCGAGCGCCGCCGCCTCCTGCGCTATCCTGCTTTCATCGAGCTCCACATCCTGGGTAAGCTTCTCAATCCGTTTTTTCAAAGAGGCGAAACGCTCGGACTTCGAATTTTCACTGGCCTCGCTTATATCTTTTATTAAAGACTCGATAACATCAAACCTGTGACGGATATCGGCAAGGATCTGGCTCCCTTCAATTTTACGCATTTCAGCCAGGTGATCGAGCGCGCCTCCAAGCGCCTCTTCAATAAGCGGCCACGCTTCGTCCGCGCTACATTCGGCGTCTTGCGCTGTAAAAAGGTCTTTGACCTGAAAAAGCTCGCCAAAAGATGGAGGATATTTAATTCCATACCGCTCAGCCAGGGATGCGGCTACGGTCAAATACCCCTTGAGCAGGTCTTCGTTGACCACCACTTTGCAAGAGCCGCTTTCAGAAACAATGGAAACTGAAATATCAAAAAAACCGCGTGAAAATCTGGTCTTGACGGCTTTGCGGATGCCGTCGTCGATTCGATAGTCGCGGTCGCTGTTTTTAATATTAAAATCGATATATTTGTGATTTACCGACTTGGCTTCGACCGTCACGCTGGCGCCGTTGTTTTCCTTGCTCCCCCTTCCGTAACCTGTCATCGATACCGCCATAAACTAACCTCGTTTCAATTTACCAGTCATCTGCCAGCGTGTAGCATGGCTATCATGTCTATCTCCACCAGCGCGCCAAGGGGCAAGGCCGCCACCTCGACCGTCGAGCGGGCGGGAGGGTTGTCAACAAATCTTTCCTGATAGATCGTATTTACACTTGCGAAATCTTTCAGGTCGGCGAGGTAGATCGTGGATTTGACCACATCGGTGAAAGATGCCCCCGCTGAAACCAAAACCTCCTCAAGATTTTTCAGCGTCTGCCTGGCCTGAATTTCAACATCGCCTCCGGCAAGCTTGCCTGTGGCCGGATCGATCCCTATCTGCCCGGCGGTATATACCATGCCTCCGGCCACTATCGCCTGAGAGTAGGGGCCGAGGGCTGAGGGAGCCTTATCCGTTTTTATCACTTTTTTATTCATATTGTAACGCCAGCCAAAACCTTGGTCTCCTATGATCGTCGCCGATTGTAAGCTTGCGATGAATTCTAACCTAATAGCGGCTCCGGGGCAAAGCTTCTGCTGTAGTCTACATAAAATATTTGAGCGCCACCGCCAGAAACACGCCTGAAAAAAGCGATAGCAGGACGCTTTTTAACCTTGCGTAAAGGGCAAGAGCCACGATAAGAGCGGTCAGCTTTATCAGAAGCTCTACGGCGTCAAACTCGCCTTTCCACATGATTAATGATTTTGAGACCACGCCTGCGAAAAAACTCATCGCCGTGTAGATGAGAAATTTCAGCGCGCGGCCTCCCAACATATACCGCCCCGTCAGTAAAAACGGCGCCGCTCGCAAAATATATGTGCCGACGCCTGCGCCAAGAGCCACAAACAGCCATTGGTTAAGCGTCATGATTCGGCCAGTGATAAGGTTAGCCCGATCCCTACGGCGCAGATCGCCATTCCCCATCCGGGTATCAACGTCTCCAAAAAAGGGGTGAGCGTAAATCCCAGACCAACAGCCGCCATCTCGTAGCGGCTTTTTATATCGATAGCCAGAAGAAGGCTGAAATAGATGGGCATGAAAAGGGTCGCGCCGAAAATAAGTTCGGCGGGGGCGTTTCCCCCCAGCGCTATCCCCACCGCAGTCCCTCCGATTATCGCCGGGATCATCGGAACCGAAATCCCCCTGTAATAATCGAAAAGATTCCCCGGCTCCTCTCTTCTGGACTGGAAAAAAGTGAGTAAAAACGGGGTCATGGCCACGAACTGCGCCCATAGCAAGAGCCTTTTTAAAGGAACGTCTCTAAACATCTGCGACAGGGTAACGCTCATGACGAAAAACCGGAGGTTGGCGAGAATACCGATGGTTATCAGCTGAAACAAAGTCGCGCCTGATATGGAAAGGTCTAAAATAGCGTAGAGGGCAGGGGCGGCGTATATCGCCACCGTCATGGCAAACGCCCCTAAAGGTGGAACGTTCGCCATTTGGGCGGCCATACCGTATCCGATAAAAATCGTGAAGATGGTCGGAAGCGCGGGAACGCAAACGCGCATTCCCCTGCGAAAATCGTTTGAGACAGCCATAATTATAAATAGTAGCGCAACTGACCGTTGTAGCCATGCGCAATCGCCCAGGATAATTTAAAAAATCAGTAGCGATCCCAATTAATCAATATGACTTTCCTGTTTTCCGCTTCACAAAAAATTATTCCTGGTTTTTCTCCATTTCGATCATTAATAAATGGCTATCTTCAAGAGCTTTAAATGTCAATTTTGCGCTTTCATTTATTTCTAAAGCGTCCCGGCCTTTCAAAGTAACGTCGTTTACAGACAGAGCCCCTTCTATGCAGACAAGATAGATTTGGCGGTTTTGCTGATTCGTAAACTCAAGCGTTTTGCCTGCGTCGATCTCCGAGACATAGATATTGGCGTCCTGGTGGATTGTTATGGCGGCATTATCCGCTTTGCCGGATACGACATGAAAAAACTTGTTATGGCGGTCTTTTTTCTCAAACCTCCTTGAGCCATATTGCGGCGTCAGCCCATCTTCGTTCGGCAATATCCATATTTGCAAAAACCGAAGAGTTGTGTCCAGATTGTCATTCATTTCAGAGTGGGTGATGCCTGTGCCCGCGCTCATATACTGGATGTCGCCGCGCTTTAAGGTCTCTTTATATCCCATACTGTCCGCATGGGTCAGCTCGCCGTCAATGCAGTAAGATACGATCTCCATATTCTGATGGGGATGGGTAGTAAAGCCGGTTTGCGGCTGGACAAGATCGTCGTTGAGCACGCGCAGAACGCCGAACTGCATATTCTTCGTGTTGTAATATTCTGAGAACGAAAAATGAAAGCGGCTTTCAAGCCATCCGTGCTTTGCGTGAAACAAATTTTTCAACTCTATTTTATTTAATGTGCTCATAACTTCTCCATTAAAAAATAATTAACGCTCTGGACTATTCTCAGGCGTTTATCCGGCTTTTTTCAGATCACCGTCGCGCTTTGGGAGAGGCGCGTAAAATCCTTGAGATTAATAAATCCCATCTAATCACCGCTAAAATTTATTACTTTATGTACTCCGTCACAAAAAGGCTTGTTTCTTGACGCGCCGCACCTGCATAACGTGTAATGGTTTTCAGAGTTCAACTCTTTTTTGCTCTCATCATCAAGCTCGATCCCTCCTCTTACGTGGAGAGGGCCATTTTTAGCGATGGATATCTCTTCATCTGAAAAATAATCATCAAAAAATTCATCTTTTACCTTGTATGTCAAAGCTCCTGACGGGCACTTGCTGATAGTTTGAATAGTATTTTCTTTCTCCCCCCTATCCGGGTTTGAAATTCTTTTCCCGTCTTGATCCCTGCTAAAAAATACTTCAGGGGAGCCTGTCACGCATGCGCCGGCATGGCAACATACGCCACTGTTATCCACTACTGTGATCTGTTTCCCTTCAAATTCATTAATCGCAGGTTGCTCTTTTCGCTCTTTTTCCCCGCTAAAACCGGTACTCGCATGTGATCCATCGCAGTAAGGCTTATTGTTCGACGCGCCGCATCTGCAAAGAGCGATAACTTCTTTATTTTCAAATTCTGTATTTTTTGAATCTGTTAGTTTTTGGAGATTTTCAACTGTGTAAGGACCGTTTTCACTTATTTTGATTTTCGCCATGTTTCCCTCGTTAGAATTTTAAAAATTGTTAAACTTTTTACTCAATGGCTCATGATCGAGCCTGGCGCCTGCTTCACTAACCCTCGTTTGCGATTTCGGTTAACGGGATTCTCTGACTTGGCGCTTCCCTTTCCTTTAGTTGGGCCGGGAGCGAATCAGGGTCTCCTTTCTCGCCAATGGCCATTACACATAAAGCTTTGTAATCGTCGGGCGGGACTGCCGTTACTTCGTATGCTTTGCGCTCGTCGAATCCGCCCATGATGTGGCACGACAGCCCCATATGATTCGCCTGTAGCGCAAGCGCCATGCAGGCGGCGCCGGTGTCGAACTCGCTCCATCTGTTCGGTTTCCCGTTGTTCTTATAATTCTTTTTTGCGAACACAACCACCAGTAGAGGAGCGTGTTTCGCCCACACCTTGTTTGCCTCCACCAGAATAGATTGAAACTGCTCCAGCCGATCTTTTTTATCTGCATAGATGAACCGCCACGGCTGTTCGTTGAGGCAAGACGGGCTCCACCGGGCCGCTTCAAACAAGGTTTCTATATCGTTTAGCGCGATTGAGCTGTGTTTAAAGGCTCTTGGAGACCACCTGTCGATAAACATCTTGTTCAGCTTTTTATACCGGCTATTTCTCATTTTTATCCTCTGTTTCTCTTATCACTTTTAGCGGGCGTATTTTAAGCACATATGGTATATTTATGTAAGTAGGTACTATTTGGTAACTAGCTATGCGTAAGGAACCTTGAACAAAAAAATCGAGCTTGAGATGGAGGCGCCGTCGCCCGATTGCCCCTTGTCGCCATGCATTAAACTTCTCGCGGGCGCATGGACGCTGGAAATAATCTGGCATATTAAAAATAGCCCCAAACGATATGGCCAATTGCGCCGGTTGTTGGGCAAGATTTCATCCAAGGTTCTTACAACCCGGCTTCGGCAACTTCAAGAGCGCGGCGTTGTGTTTCGCAAAGTTATTCCCAGCGTCCCGCCAATGGTTGAGTATGGGCTTACAGATAATGGGAAACAGTTAATACCGGTTTTAAATGCAATAAGTAAAGTCAAAATAGATACTGATCCAATTCAGGGGAGGCGCAAGGATGGATAAATCAGAGCAGGACAAGTTTGTTGAGAAACAGGGCGAGGAATGGAGCGGGGTGGCCCATGCATGGGAGAAATGGGACGTATGGCTCGATGAGAATATGGCCAGGTGCGACGAGCTTGTTTTGGAGCGCGCAAAAGTGGCTTTAGGCCATAGTGTCCTCGACCTTGGGAGCGGCACCGGTTATCCGGCGCTAAAAGCGGCGGCCATTGTCGATGTAAACGGGTCTGTTACCGGGCTGGATATGGCAGAGGAAATGCTGAACGTCGCCCGCAGAAAAGCTGAAGCGCTCGATCTTAAACATGTGTCGTTTAAAAAATGCGATGTGAGCAGGCTCCCTTTTGAGGATGGTAGCTTTGATGCGGTCACATCCAGGTTTTGCCTGATGTTTCTCCCAGAGCCTGCTGGCACGTTAAATGAAGTGTTTCGCGTGCTGAAAAAGGGAGGAAATTTCGCCGGGGTCGTGTGGGGGCCTCCCGATAAAAACCCCGGTCTCACGCTTGCTATCGGGATGCTCAAAGAGTTTATGGACGTTCCCGCGCCCGATCCATCCGCGCCCGGCCTGTTCGGTCTGGCAAAACCGGGCGATCTTAAGAATAAAGTAGTATCCGCCGGATTTTTAAACGTAACCGAAGAGCAAATCGATATCGACTGGGTTTACGATTCCGGACAGCATTTTATCGATATGCTAAAAGACATGGCCGCCCCCATCAAGATCATGCTCGAAAAACTTCAGCCGGAACAGCTCGATCAGTACGAGAAAAAATTAATAGCGGCTGTCGAAGGATACCGGGTTGACGATAAAATGACCCTGCCCGGCGTCGCCCTGATGGTCTCCGGCGTCAAAGGCGAGGGGTGATGCGCTGACGGCGATTGAACCATACGTGCAGTGCAACTATATTTAGTTGCATAATCTCTTTTTCTCTGCTAATATTCTTATCATGGGCAAACATGAAAAGCTGATTAAGCGCTTTGCCTCTTGCCCAAAAGATTTTTCATGGAGAGAGCTAGAGGCGATGTTGCGCGGTTTCGGTTATAAAGCCACAAGGCGCGGGAAGACTGGCGGATCAAGAATCCGGTTTGTCCATGACGAACTTCCGTCGATAAACCTGCACAAACCGCACCCCTCCAATATTTTGAAGCGCTACCAAATCCAGCAGATCGAAGAGTTCTTATGTGAGGAGGGTTTATTATGAAAGATATGATGGAGTATAAAGGCTATCATGGCTCTGTGCATTATGACGAGGGAGATAGGATATTTTTTGGAAAAGTGGTGTTTATCCGCGCTCTTGTGAGCTATGAAGCGAGCGATGCGAAGAAATTCCGCAAATCTTTCGAAGATGCCGTGGACGATTATATCTGCCAGTGCGAAAAGGAAGGGGCAGACCCAGAACGCCCGTTCAAGGGAAGCTTTAACGTCCGCATCAAACCGGAGCTACACAGAAAAGCCGCGCTGATGGCGGATAAAAAAGGGATAAGCCTTAATAAATTTATGGCCGAGACGCTGGAGAAAGCCACGAAGTAGGAATCCTGAGATAATGAGCAAAGCGCTTCGTTTAGAAGATTTGGAAGAGTTCGAGAAAATCAGGATTGTTCCTCCCCAAGCAATTACCGATAAAATTAAAGCAGGCATTCGAAGTTTAAATGAGACTGAAGAAATTGAGCCTTTTATTCAAAATATAATTGCTGATTATAATCACACGCCGCACAACTCTGTTGAAATCGCTGACATTCTCACTACAAAAGTAACTTACCATGGAGAGGTACTTTTTGCCGCTTTTGTAATCAAAGGTAAGTCGTTTAAAATAGTAAGGCCAAAGGATATAGATCACCAAATACTGCGGCTTCAACCGATGAAATCACTTGATTTAATAATATTGCTTGCTTCTGGCGATATTCTAGATGCAGTAAAAAGAGACTTGACTTCTGTCGCAGAATCGATCAACGCATATTTCATCATTGCTGATGTTGTAGATACAGCTAGATTATTTCTTGCACATTATAAAATATGTTCTAACGATGGGCATCCTTTTATATCAGGCAAATGCGCACAATGTGGATTAGACGAAGATGCGCCAAGTGAATTAGAATTCAGGTTAAAAGAGGAACCGCTTTATACGATCATTGAACAAGGAGATGCAAGCCACGGCCTTGCAAAGCGCTTCTCCGTACGTGCTGTAACTGACCCGCATTATAGCAAGTCTACTATTCGACATATCGCCAAAATAATAATATGGGAATTTAGACAAAGCGCCTATTGCAGATCAAAGCCGGTTGAAAATCATTTTGGACAGAAAACGCCTGATTGCATTATGCTCTTTCTTTTTCCTAAGCTTGATGAGACCTCCCAGAATAACTGGATATGCCGAGCCGTTTGGAACAGGGAGGATTTAAAAGAAGAATATAAACATAAAGAGCTTAGCGAAAAATTTGAAAGACTTGGCAATATCATTATTGATTGGAATCCCCACTATTACGAAATAAAAGAGCTTGTTTCTAAAAATTCAATCACAAAAGAAGTATTCGTAGGGCATATAGAAAATATTTTGCCATCTATTGATAAGTTGATGGATATTTATTATGGAGCATACAATTCTTATACTTCTGGCGACCTACATCAAAACGACTTTCAAAACATCATGGTAAAACTAGAAAAGGATGCTTATGTTATCTATGATAAATCTGTAACGATAGCTTTCCCACCCTATGAATGCCAGTCGGCCAGTTCGACTTTTTCATGTTACGTTTCGTTGTTTCACAATATCTTTATTGCTTTTGCCGAGTGGTCACAAGTGGGAGGAAGCTGGGATAATAAGCTATGTGCCATGAAGCGCTCTTTGGAGGATTTCAAGTTAGAAAAAATAAAATTTAATTACGAATGGACGAAAATTAGAAGCTAATTTCTTTGAGATAAGACTGTGAAGTGATAAAAAGCTGGCGGCGTTCTACTCTCCCACTCCGTCTCCGGTGCAATCCCCGCGATTTTTGTCAAAGTCTATCCGACTTCTATAAAACGTGATTCCTTATCTTTACTTAATTCCTCAACCGTCTCAAGGTAGGATTTTACGGCGTCTTTTATATTTTCCAGCGCTTCTTCTTCGGTTTGTCCCTGCGACCAGCAACCAGGCAGACCCGGACACCACACGGAGTACCCCTCGTCACTCTTTTCGATGTTGACTTTGTATTTCATAGTTTGAGTTTATTATACGAAAAGGAATCAAATTCCATAATAACAGAAATAATATCGCCATAAGACGAAAAAGCCCCGACCGGCATGAACCAGTCGGGGCTTTTTATATTTTAAAGCAGGCGGCGTCCTACTCTCCCACCTCGTCTCCACGGCAGTACCATCGGAGCTGAAGATTTTAGTCGTAAACTATCCGCCTGTGGCCAACTTTTACTATCAAGACCAAAAAGGTCTCCTCCTTAAGGGAGCATATGATTCTGTAATCGCCAACCCGATAGCGCCAGAGCCCCTTTTTATCACTGCCCAACGCTTTGCCGAAACTTTGTGGATTGTCTGATGGAGCTATTCTTTCTTTAAGAAATTTGAGGATACGGCGTTGTGTTTCCCTGTCTAGTTTCGAAAACTCTCGAAACGCATCTGGATAAAACTCAATCCGCCAGGCCAAGACGGCGCTCTACTTCGTCAATAGGAATTCCGGGACGCTCTTTTTCCAGCCGGGAAAGCGCCAGTAAGTAGTCCTCCTGATCTTCCAAAAATTCCACTATAGCCTGTTTTGCGTAATAGCTTTTTGTGCGTCCTGTTTTTTTCGCCAGTTTTTCCAGTCTTTTTTCGATTTCCGGCGGCAGTCTTAAAGCCAGCATAATTCATCCTCCTTTTGCTATACAAGTATAACATTTATAGTGAGACAAAAAAAGCCCCGACCGGCGTGAAGCCAATCGGGGCTTTTATATTTATAGTCGGCGGCGTCCTACTCTCCCACACCGTCTCCAGTGCAGTACCATCGGCGCTGAGGGGCTTAACTTCCGTGTTCGGGATGGGAACGGGTGTGGCCCCCTCGCTAAGACCACCGACAAGCTATGAGCTTGTGCAATTCCCGCCTTTGGCGGGGTTTTAATAATACCTTAAAGCGTGTCGCTCGCACGTCATGGCCAACTCTATATATTTGGCTTATTCCGCTTTAAGACTACATTCAGAAGAACAGCAAGGCCTTGTGGCCCCGGTTCTTTAGATTTGTGGGGTTTTAGATTTTGTAAGAGTAAACAAAGAAAAATTAAGATCAAGCCAATCGGCTTATTAGTACCGGTATGCTTCACACATTACTGCGCTTCCACTTCCGGCCTATCAACCTTGTAGTCTACAAGGAGCCTAATAGGGATATCTAATCTTGAGGTTGGCTTCCCGCTTAGATGCTTTCAGCGGTTATCCATTCCCGACGTAGCTACCCGGCCATGCCGCTGGCGCGACAACCGGAACACTAGAGGTCAGTCCATCCCGGTCCTCTCGTACTAGGGACAGATCCTCTCAAATATCCAACGCCCACGATGGATAGGGACCGAACTGTCTCACGACGTTCTAAACCCAGCTCGCGTACCGCTTTAATGGGCGAACAGCCCAACCCTTGGGACCTGCTTCAGCCCCAGGATGCGATGAGCCGACATCGAGGTGCCAAACCGCGTCGTCGATGTGAACTCTTGGACGCGATAAGCCTGTTATCCCCGGCGTACCTTTTATCCGATGAGCGATGGCCCTTCCACACAGAACCACCGGATCACTAAGCCCTACTTTCGTATCTGCTCGACTTGTAGGTCTCGCAGTTAAGCTCTCTTTTGCCTTTACACTCGATGGCTGATTTCCGACCAGCCTGAGAGAACCTTTGGGCGCCTCCGTTACCTTTTAGGAGGCGACCGCCCCAGTCAAACTACCCACCAGACAATGTCCCCGATCCCGATGAGGGACCTA
>ENA-ORDP01001072-ORDP01001072.1-marine-sediment-metagenome-genome-assembly--contig:-NODE-1072-length-15758-cov-4.055977_pt1 | contig 15758 bp, 14 predicted proteins | sample MGYA00248627_ERZ508539 | MGnify/ENA primary metagenome ERZ508539 (study PRJEB26208, sample SAMN05571518) | marine sediment metagenome | biome: deep sea; feature: Hydrothermal vent; material...
TGTAAAGCATTCCAACCCATGTGCGGGATTTTCAGGCCCTGATCAAGTGGAAATCCGCTGACCGCAGTAAAGTGATTAACCTGCCCTGAAAACCAACCCAGGCACTCTCGGCCACCATCTTCCGCACTCCAATCATAGAGTGCTTCAAGACCCAGACAAATCCCCAAAAAAGGTTTGCTGACCAACACCTCACGCAAGGTCTCGAGCAATCCATATTCCCGTAATGCACTCAGCCAGCTACCGATCGCCCCCTGCCCAGGCACCACCACGCGTCCAGCCGCAAGAATCGCAGCAGGACTGGAGGTGATTTTCACACGTTGTCCTGGCGCCACATGCTCCAGAGCCTTAGCCACGGAACGTAGATTCCCGGTACCGGTATCGATAACCACTATCCCGCTCACAACAATATCCCGTGAATCATTCTGAAAACGCCGCCCAATCGACTCGATATATACGCCAGCTGAAACATCTACACATCCTGCAATGTGCCTTTGGTAGACGGGATCGCCCCTGCCAATGCAGGATCAACCGCCACGGCCATCCGCAAAGCCCGGCCAAAGGCCTTGAATATCGTCTCTGCAATATGGTGCCCATTGTGACCACGGATACAATCCAGGTGCAGGGTGCAGTGAGCATGATTACAAAAACCCTGAAAGAATTCGTGCAACAGCGCATAGTCGAATCCAGCCGCTGTGGCCAACGGGAATTCCACGCTATCGACCAGCATCGGACGTCCGGAAAAGTCAATCACCACCCGACTCAAAGCCTCATCAAGTGGTACATAACTATACCCATAACGCTGAATACCGGAACAATCGCCCAGTGCTTTTGCAAAGGCCTGCCCCAGGGTAATACCGATATCTTCTACGGTGTGATGTGCATCAATCTGCAGATCCCCACGGGCTTTGATTTCAATCCCAAGCTGGCCATGCCGCGCGACTTGATCCAGCATATGATCAAGAAATGGTACCCCGGTATCGAACAAGGAGTGGATGTTGCCATCAAGCTCCAATTTCAGCTCAATCTGGGTCTCCCGAGTATGACGCCGGACTGCAGCAGCTCGGGTGCCCGATGGATTTTCAGTCAACTGCGGATTCATGAATAGCTTCCCATTGCCGGTTCGGGTATTCTCCACCCGTTTGAGGGCGGAATAGTACCAGATGCGGGCGAACATACGAAATACCCGGTGGAAACTATTGTCGCTCACAATTTGGTGGCAGGCAGCTCGATTGATCGGTGATACACTACACCTTACGTTATCCTGATTTGAAGCTGCCATGGATCACATTTTTCATCGCCACTGCCACGCCTCTTTGCCCATGGCGGTAAAGGGCCAGGGGGTGTATATCCTGGACCAGGACGGCAAGCGTTATCTTGATGCCTCGGGTGGTGCCGCTGTTTCCTGCCTCGGGCACAGCCATCCCCGGGTGATCCAGGCCATCAAGAAACAGCTGGACAACATTCCCTATGCACATACCAGTTTCTTTAGCAATCAAAGCAGCGAAGAACTGGCCGATCGCTTGGTTCAGAATGCCCCTTCGGGCCTGCAAAAGGTTTATTTCGTGTCCGGGGGCTCGGAGGCGGTGGAATCGGCGCTGAAACTGGCCCGCCAATATTATGTAGAGCGTGGACAAGACCGCAAATACTTCATCGCCCGCCGGCAAAGCTATCATGGTAACACCCTGGGAGCACTGGCAGTGGGTGGCAATGTGTGGAGACGACGTCAATTTCAGCCCCTGCTGATGAAAACGCAGCATATTGCCCCCTGTTATGCTTACCGGGATCAGGCCCTGGGTGAAAGTACCGAAGACTATGGTCTGCGTGTGGCCAACGAGCTTGAAACCAAGATCATCGAACTGGGCGCCGAACGGGTACTGGCCTTCGTGGCTGAACCAGTGGTCGGGGCCACGGCCGGCGCTGTACCACCGGTAGCGGGCTACTTTCGCCGCATCCGGGAAATTTGTGACCGCTACGATGTCTTGCTAATCCTCGATGAAGTTATGTGCGGCATGGGCCGTACCGGTACGATGTTCGCCTGCGCGCAGGATGGGATAGCACCGGATATGCTCACCCTTGCCAAAGGTCTTGCTGCAGGTTACCAACCCATCGGGGCCACGCTGGTCAGTGACAAAATCTTCAACACCATCCAGGATGGCAGTGGTTTTTTCCAACACGGCCATACCTATATGGCCCATGCCACTGCTGCTGCTGCCGCGCTGGCAGTACAACAGACCATTGCTGAAGACCATTTGCTCGAAAACGTGATCACCATGGGGGCATCATTGCGGGCAGCCTTAGAACAACAATTTGCTGATCACCCGTATATCGGTGACATCCGTGGCCGTGGTTTATTCCTCGGTCTCGAGCTGGTACTTGACCGGGACTCCAAAACCCCCTTTGATCCCACCACGGATCTGCATATCCTGATTAAAAAGGCCGCCATGCAACAGGGCCTGATGTGCTATCCCATGGCCGGCACCATCGACGGTGTACATGGACACCATATTCTACTCGCCCCCCCATTCATTATTAACCACGGTCAAGTCAATGAACTGGTGGAAAAACTGGCACGAAGTATCGATATCGCGTTTGGGCTGGCCCTAAGCACCTGCAATCCAGGATCTCACCGTGGATAAGTGGACTTTGGGCAGGAAGAGCGCAACAGGCCGCCGTATCGCCGGTAACGATCTATCTCAACCCAACTCAATGTGAACCAACCAGGCGATACCACTCTCAGCGTGACTCAGGTCGTGAAGTAACCAACCATTTTTCGCAGTCGCTCAGACAATTCGTTTAACGTTGTACTGGCTGACATGGTCTGCTGGACCCCGGCTGCACTCATCTCGGCGACCTCATTGATATTGACGATATTACTGCTAATCTCCTCGGCAACCGCGTGTTGCTGCTCGGATGCGGCCGCAATATGAGTATTCATGTCGTTGACGGTCGTTACCGCCTGCATGATGGTAGTCAATGATGCGCCAGCCAGTGCCGCCTGTTCAACACTGCTTTTGGCCTGAACCTGGCTTTGCTCCATAACAGCCACGGCCTTCTTTGAACGTGACTGCAGTCGCTCGATCATTTTCTGTATTTCTTCAGTAGACTGCTGTGTACGCCCCGCCAGGTTGCGCACTTCATCAGCGACAACTGCAAAACCCCGTCCCTGCTCTCCGGCACGTGCTGCTTCTATCGCCGCATTCAGTGCCAGAAGATTGGTTTGTTCGGCAATATCCCTGATTACATCCAGCACCGAACCTATATTGGTGCTATCGGCATTCAGCTCGTTAATAACCATTGATGCCTTTTCAATTTCATTCGCCAAACTCGATATAGTGTTCGCTGTCTGCTGTACAATCGTCTGTCCCGAAGTCGCTGCGTTGCTGGCTTGTGTCGTTTGTTCTGCCGCATTATGTGCATTGCGTGAAACCTCCTGAACAGTTGCTGTCATCTCTATTACTGCATTCGAGACCTGGGCGATCTCACCCTGCTGCCGATCAACACCACGCTTGGTTTCTTCCGTAATCTCACTCATCCGTGCTGCCGACTTGGTGATATCCCCGGATGCATCATTGATCTGACCAATCATTTCACGGAGTTTGTTCACCATCATTTTCGTCGCTTGCTGCAATTGCCCAATTTCATCGTTTGAGGACGAGTCAATTTGAATCGTTAAATCACCGGTTGAAATATTTTGTAACCCCTTAACCAACCCTTGCAGAGGGCGCAGGGAACGGTTCATATACCAGTACAATAGCAGGATAGAGCTACAAATCAGGATGACTATAGCCAGTAAGGCACCCAACTCAAAGCGAATCCGCTTCGTATAACTATCCGTAGAATCCTTGGCATCAACCAGGTAGCCTACCGGCTGATTACTGATATCATAAATTTGCTGTACAGTAACGGTGTAATAGGCGCCATTAAACTCGGCAATATGCAGATTCCTGGTGCCAGGTTTAGGCAGCTCAACGCCCAGGTACTCATACATATCTTTTGTCTGCGTATATTCCAGTTTACCTTTGCCATCGACGATAAATGTTGCGGAGCCATCATTGTGATCCAATTCTTTAACCGCAGCCGTAAGATCACGGAGAAATATGCCCACCCCGACCAGCTTACCACGACTTAACATAGGAAAACCTACAGTGGCATAGAGCCGCCCGTTCGCATCCCGTTGTAGCCCAGCAATAATTTTATCCTCTTCGGCCACCCGTTTAACCAAGGCATTTCCACTTTTTTCGCCAGAACTATTAGCCGATGAATACAGAATATTTCCTTGCGGGTCAGCCAATTGCAGACGAGTAATAACATGGGAACTACTCAACATGTTATATGTGGTCACGGCATTCTCGGCCAGCGCTGCAATATCCCTGTTTTTAAGTGCATTACGCGTTGCACGGTCACGCATTAGTGCCCGAGTACTGCCTGCCATATTTTTCAGTTGGGCGTTAATGACCATACGCCAGAGAAATATCTTGCTATCGAGTGTGGATTCCTCATATTGTCGCTCAATCTGTTTCTGGCTTAACCAGTGTGCAGTAATCAATCCGGCTGCCACCAGTAAGATAATGGTGGTGGCAACCAGAATAACCCGTGCCCTCAGACTCATGACTTTCGATCTCTAGCTAATCGGCACATCTTGTCATCCTGGTGAGAAAATGCGGGTTAAATGATGACGTTATTCGACCGGATAGCCTGCCGCTTTCCAGGCCGGCAAGCCACCACGAAAGTAGTACACCTTACTAAACCCCCAAGACACTGCCTTGGCACTGGCCTTTGAACTGCGCATGCATTTTTCACCATTGCAATAGATCACAACTTCCTGATCTTTTTTCACTTCTTTAGACAGGGTTTTTTCGCTAAGGACTTTCTTCAGTTCAATATGAACAGCATCGGGTATACGGCCTGCATTCCAGTCTTTGTCCTTGCGTACGTCAACGAAAATAACGCCCTTGTCAAACAAGGCCTTGGCTTTCACAGCATCGACCGTAGTCGCTCCATTAATACTTGTAGGAGAAAGCTTGTCCCCTGCCGTGACGGGGGAGGCTACAGAAAATAAAAGAATAATAAAAGACAGTGTCAGTTGTTTCATTTATGGCCTCATATATATTGGATTAAACATACAGCACATGTAAGCAGCGCAACACAGATACAACCTCATTGAGGTGACCTTCCAATCTTCGAGTAAGTGGGGAATAAAACCAAGATAAGAATTTGTGCACCACTGCTGATATATTACACATAAATATTACAGTAAAACAACTAATATTTGCCCCATCAATACCCCGGTGAAGTGCACAAACCCGTGTAGCAATCAATGAGTTTCGTCGTGCGTGTCCATCAAAATGGATGAAAATATTGCGAAATACACGGCGGGAGCTACTGCCACCCACGACCTGGCGGTAGGGATCGCGATCGATCGGTGATAAACTAGGAGGCATCATTGCAGGCAGCCTTACAGCAACAATTTGCTGATCACCCGCATATCGGTGACATCCGTGGCCGTGGTTTATTCCTCGGTCTCGGGCAGGTACTTGACCGGGACTCCAAAACACCTGCAAATGGTGAGCGCTACAGCTGATTCGTAAATTTTTTATCAAGATGGGTAAACTTAGCCGGGGAATGGTTATTGAAAAAATTGGAGTGTGGCATGACAACAGATACCGCATGGCAGGAACGCTACGGTCGGCAGATCAAACTCCCGGAGGTCGGTGAAACCGGGCAACTGCGGCTACAACAGACCCGGGTTCTCATCATCGGCATGGGGGGGCTGGGCTCTCCGGTGGCGCTGTATCTGGCTGCGGCCGGTATCGGCCACCTGGTGATCAGTGATTTCGACTGTGTAGATCGCTCCAACTTGCAGCGCCAAATCGCCCATGGTACCGAGGATATTGGTGATTTAAAAGCCCAGTCAGCGGCCCGAGCCATACACCGGCTGAACCCGGATACTGTGGTGGATATCATCGACTACGCGCTTGAGGATGACGAACTCGAACAACAGGTTCAGGTCGCCGATATTCTGGTTGACTGCACCGATAATTTCCCAACCCGTTTTGAACTCAATGCTGCCGCCTTCCGGGTCGGCACACCACTGGTTTCCGGGGCTGCGATCCGCTGGGAAGGGCAAGTTGCCACCTTTGACCCTCGTCAGGCGGACAGTCCCTGCTACCGTTGTCTATATCAGGATGAAGGTGTCGAAGGGGCAACTTGTGCCATGGAAGGCGTAATCGCACCGGTGGTCGGCATAATCGGTACCATGCAGGCACTGGAAGTCCTGCACCTGGCTCTACACACCGGCCATGGCCTGGCGGGGCGAATTTTGCTGTTTGATGGCACCTCCCCATCCTGGAGCGAAGTTCGGCTACCCAAAGACCCGGCCTGCCCGATCTGTAACCGCACGGCCTTCAACCAAAGTACCTGAACATGCAGCGCTACATCACGATGCTCCACGATGAGCTGCTGGCTGTCGCACAAATCATGCCTTGGGATGCTGCCGTGCGGGTTCAGGAAAATCCTGATCTGTTGATTCTCGATGTGCGTGAGCCTGGCGAATTTGCCGCCATGCATATCAAGGGATCACTGAATGTGCCGCGGGGCATCCTGGAATCGGCCTGTGAATGGGATTATGAAGAAACCGAGCCGACGCTGGTACAGGCCTGTAGACAGGAGATTCTGGTGGTCTGCCGCTCCGGTAATCGCAGCCTTCTGGCCGCACATTCACTGCAGCGTCTCAGCTATAGCCACGTGCTTTCGCTGAAAACCGGCTTACGCGGCTGGAAGGATGATGATCAGCCATTACAAGATTCTCTGGGCCAATCCATCAACCTGGACGACGCCGATATCTATTTCACGCCACATTTGCGACCCGAGCAAATGCGCCCCGAGTAAATACGTCCCAAAAATGGCCAGAGACAAACCTGACCATCGGTTTATCACAAATCAACCAGCCGACCATCCTTCAAGGTCAGAATTCGATCCATGCGCTGTGCCAACTGCAGGTTATGGGTCACTACCAGCAAACTGGTGCCGTGCTCCCGGTTAAGGCTACACATCTGCTGATATACCGCTTCGGCTGTTTTGTGATCCAGATTACCGGTCGGCTCATCGGCCAACACACAGCGTGGCTTGGTTACCAGTGCCCGAGCCACCGCAGCCCGCTGCCGCTCACCCCCTGAAAGCTGGCTGGGTTTGTGTGTCAAGCGCTCTCTAAGCCCCACTTTACTCAGAATCTCATCGGCCGCGTCCAGTGCCCTTGCAGGTTTTTCGCGCCGGATCAATAGTGGCATGGCGACATTTTCACGGGCCGGGAATTCCATTAACAAATGGTGGAACTGGTAGATAAAACCCAACTGCCGGTTGCGCATCGTGCCAAGAGCACTGTCTCCAAGACGTGATACGGGCTGCCCACCAATCCAGACCTCGCCGGCACTGGCTCGATCAAGGCCACCGAGCAAGTGCAGCAGCGTGCTCTTGCCGGAACCGGAACTACCAACAATCGCCACCTGCTCTGCTGCCGCAATGCTCAAGTTGACATCCCGTAATACATCAATACGGACACCACCCTGAATAAAATACCGACTCAAACCGGCACAACGCAGCACTGCGGCATCACTCATAGCGCAGCGCCTCTGCCGGCTGCGTACGGGCAGCCCGCCAGGCTGGATACAACGTCGCCAGTAGACTCAGAACCAAAGATATCGTAATGGTATTGATCACATCCTGCCATTGCAATTCGGCTGGAAAACCGGAGATCACGTAAACATCGGCAGGAAAGAATTCCACTCCGAATAAATTCTCAAGCCAGGGTACCAGGGTTTCGAGATTGACTGCCGTCAAGACACCCAAGGCGGCGCCAAGCAAAGTACCGATTACCCCCACAATCGCCCCCTGGATCACGAATACCACCATAATGCTGCCCGGCTTCATCCCCAAGGTGCGTAAAATCGCGATATCCGCTGCCTTATCCGTTACCGTCATCACCAATGAAGAGACAATATTGAAAGCCGCTACAGCAACAATGAGAATAATGATGATCGACATTACACGCTTTTCGATTTTCAGCGCACGAAAAAAATTGGCATTCTCCAGCGTCCAGTCGCTGACCCGGTAGCCTTTGCCCAATTTTGCGGCCAGTGACTTACGCACCTGTGGGGCCTGATATACATCATTGAGTTTCAAACGAATACCGCTGACCTGGCCTCGGGTGCGATACAATCGGGCTGCATCTGCGCTGTGGATAAACACCAGGCTGCTGTCATATTCGTACATACCGGCATGAAAAATACCAACCACGGTGAAACGACGTAGACGTGGAATCATCCCGGCCGGCGTGACCAGTCCCTGCGGAGCAATAAGTGTGGCCTTACTACCCACCGTCAGCCCCAGTTTCCAGGCCAGTTCACTGCCCAATACCATACCAAAAGCACCTGCCTTGAGGTCCTGCAGTCGCCCATTAACCATTTTATTCGCGACCTCATCGACCCGGCTTTCCATCTGCGGGTCAATGCCCCGAATCAATGCGCCGGTGACCCGACCGTGTGAACTCACCATGCCCTGCCCCAGGATATAGGGTGCGAAGGCCACAACCCCAGGCTCGGCTTTAATGAACGGTTGCAAAGCTTTCCAGTCTCTCACCCAACCATTGCTGCCGGTCACCGTAACATGTGCCGTAACCCCGAGAATGCGGCTACGCAATTCCCCCTCAAAACCATTCATAGTGGAAGAAACCGTAATTAATGCCCATACACCGAGCAATATCCCGAACATGGAAATGAAGGAGATAAAGGAAATAAAATGGTTGTTACGTCCGGCCCGGGTGTAGCGTAGGCCGATATACAACTCGAGTGGCTTGAGCATTTGATCCTGCTTTCAAAAGACCGTGATTGTACCAGTGAGGAAAGATAAAAAGGGCGCTTGATCGCCCCAGCACAGTAAAAGCTGCACCCCCATGCCACAGCCGCCATGGGTGGAGGAAGCGCCAATATTGTAGGTGTAATAAACCAGCTGCCCCCTGTTCCTGGACAGCTTCCTGAACCGATATCCCTCCAAACAAACCTTTTGTCGTTATTAATCTACCGCTTGTCTTCAATAAAGCCTTTAGATGGATGAAAAGATGACCATGACTGTTAAACCGTAAGACAGGGTGATGCGAAGTGGAATTTAGTCAGCACCCTTAAGGCTGTCTTAAGTAAGGCGAGTTTATAGTTCACATCACTGAATCACCAAACCATTTTTATCGCCTCGAAACGAAATCATAATACAACCTCAATACCGGAGCTTATCTCTCATGAAAACACGTACCCGTAATCTTCTCTCTTTAGCTGGTGGACTGGTTATTGCCGGCACCCTCTCCGCCTGTGGCGGTGGAGGCTCTTCTTCCGGCGGTGGTTCTTCTTCCGTTGCCAGCGCCGGTACCGCCACTCTGACCGGTAATATTACAACCCTGGGCCGGCAGCAGGTAGCGATGAATAGCGGCCTTGGCGTCAGCACTCAGCTGGCCTACCTCGCCACACAGCAATTACTGGCCGGCAGCACCGCTCAGGCCTTGGCCTGCACCGATGTAACGGTATCTGTTGCCGGCATCTCAACCCAGGTCAACAGCAACTGCAACTTCACCCTTACCGGCCTGCCGGATGGCGCCCAACAGGTGGTATTCAACTATCCGAACGGGACTGCTTCAATGAACATCGTTCTGGGGAAACATTTCACGACCCAACTCAATGGCTTGAAAATAACCGGCACCGCCGCCACCTCTGTAAGTCATACCGTCCGCAATGATGATACTGGCGAAACCCATACCGAAACTGGTGAGCGTAACGATGACAGTGGGTCCGATCACAGCAACGAAAGCAACTCCAGTAACGACCACAGTGGCTCCGATAACAGCCCCGATAACAGCTCCAGTAATGACCACAGTGGCTCCGATAGCAGCAACGACCACAGTGGCTCCGATAGCAACGACGGCTGCACAACTTCTACTGGTTGTGCCTATGAGTAAATTCTGTACCCCGGGCGTGTAAACGCACCGGACTATATCTCTCTAACCCCCCTATTGTGCGCAGGCTTGTCCTGCGCTTTTTTTTGCCTGTGCTGCACAGCAACAAACAAGCTTGTTATACTGCAGTGTCTCCCTCTCATCCACTGTTGGATACGAATCCTTAGCAAGCGCCGTCAATTATATGTGCCATAAAATAAGTACCCTCAATACGTGAAAGCATGCCTTACTTCATCTATAGAATACTACCCGGTCCCACCAAAGTGATTACAACATTGGAAAAACTACAACAGTTTGACAATTTCCAGGAGGCTAAGACCTCTGCCCGCAACTTGCGTGCCGAACAGTCTGTAGAGGACAGCAGTCAGATCAAGGTAATGTTTGCCGCCAACCAGTTACGGGCCGAAGAGGAACTACTCGAAAAACGTGAAGCCCCGATCCTGCGTGAGTGGGAAAAATAACCGCCCAGGACGGATTACGCCAGAGCAGATTACAAGATTACGATTTATTGCAAGAACACTTTTTGTTGAGATTTAAAGTTTGCTACATCATTAATTTCTGACCATTTAGGAGCATCAGTCGCTTTCTTACTTTGACTCTTCACTACATTGTTTCCAGGATGCAACACCAACAGGCTTGCCGATTTCACTGGATCAAGCACTGCCCGCTCATACAAATCCTGGAGCGAAGCCAGGTCGAGCTGCCGTAGTTGACTGGTAATCTGCTGTCGTGAATCGAAGTGTTCGAGTCCGTCATCAATCTCTCGCCAGTAGCGGGCGGAGCGGCTACGCAGGTTTTTTTCCTCTTCATTGAGCTGCGTAATCAAAGCCTGCTTATGGGTGGCGAATCGCTGTGCCGACATCGTCCCCAAGGTTTTCTTAAAGTTCTGCAAGAAACGCTGCATCCGCCTGGACAACTCCAGCGCTGACACCGCTGGCGATTCAATTACTAATGCCAATCCGGGATATTTGAGCATCGGCATTCCAGTTGCAAACACGACATAGCCCAGTTGTTGCTCGGTACGTAACTGCTGATAAAACGGTGAAGACATTAATTGCCCCAGTAAGGCGAATTGGGCGCGTTGCTTCCAACTTTTGTTCCATCCCTGAAAATACAGCACGGCCGCCGCATCCGGGTGGGCTTTCATCAGTTGACGGCGATAGTGCCGCCCCCGATCAAGATCGATTACCGTTGCAGCAGGTACGGCAGCGGTCGACCCCGGCAGTTGCAAATGTTGCTGTAAAATTTGGGTACGATCCTGCGTTTGCTGTGCGCTGACATTGCCATGTGACAAGACTACCACCTGCACAGACTTCCAGAATCGTGGTAAAAACTGCCGAAGATCTTCTACTGTTAAAGATTGCAACGCCTGCAACTGCTGTGCATCGGTCCACAAAGGCTTGATCAACAAGGTACGAACTGCACTGATGGCCCGTACGTAGGGTTTGCGCTGCAGGTTATTACTCAGCTCTTCAATCAAGGCATTTTTCAATACTACAAAACGCTGTTCTCGCAAAGTGGGCTGGTGCAAGGCATCCGCTATGGAAGCAAGTAGCAGGGACTGCTTATCACTGTAACCCCCTATGCGCACGGCAATCCCGCGAATATGCCGATACAGATCATAGTTCAGGCCGGCCAAACCTGCGTTATAGGCATATTCATTAAGCTGATCCTTCACCATACGAACAAACAATTCGGTCAGCACGGTATTACGGGGGCTCGCATTGGCCACCTGCGAACGGATACTGAAATAAAAGCTTGCGCGCGGTACCTTGAAGGTAAGATCTGTCTGATGCCAGACCTCCCAACCAGGTGGTGACTGTACACGCACGGGGATCGCTGTAGCCTTATCCGGGGACACAAGTTGCAAGTGTTCCGGGATAAAGGGGTTAGGAAGAGGGATGTGCAGAGCCGTACGGTCGAGCGTAGCTGTTTTCCAGTACGCCAGGGTTGCCAGGTCAGGTTTTTGACGCTGGTACGCGGTCCCGTACCAGGGTGTTTTCTGGGTGCTCTTGTATTCGGGTGCCATTACCGTAATCAAGGCATTCTCTGGCTGTAGAAAAGCCAACAGGCGCTTTGTCAATGCAGGGTCAAATCTTCGCATCATCCAGGGCCAGGCCAACACATCCTGAATGGGAATATCCTGCATATTCTGTGCTGCACTACGCACCGTAGCCTGGGCATCAGACTGGCTTTTGAAACGAAACTGCAAGGCGTTAAGTTTTGACTGTTCCTCATAGATCGAGGCTTTCACCCCGCGATCCTGAATCAGCCTGATGGCTTGAAACAATAAGGCGATGATGTCATTCTGATGTTCCAGACCGGCCCGTGTTAGTGTTATATTCACACCGAAGGTGCTTTCATTTTTCCTTCCTGCCCCCGCACCAGCACTCAATGCGCGGGCCCAACCCTTACTCTTTAATGCGGCTAACAGACTGCCTGAGCCTTCGTAGCCAAGCAGCTCACCGACAATATACATGGGTTTGCTTCGATAATAGGGCAATAATGCTGGTATCGGAAACATCACCGACAAGGCCCGCTCATCCCGCAGGGCCTGTATCTGTAGTCGCAAAGGCAGCGTTTTCGGGGTAAATAGGGGAACAGAGATCACGGGACGACCAACCTTGTTGTTGGGTATATCACCAAATAATTGCTGAACCCAGGATTTTAGGACCGGGATTTTTTCCCTGCCCAGAACCACCAAGGTCATGCGATTAGCCGAATAATGTCGTTGATAAAATCGCAGGAGCGCCTGCCTGGCTGTCTCATCCGGTTTGTCCGCCAGGGTCTTGAGATTGCCGACCGAGAACTTTGACCATGGATGTGCTGGATTCATGACCTGTCGCACAGCACTCATGCGCCGTCTGCCAGCACTTTGTCTGCGGCTTTGAAACTCGGAATTGATCGCATTTTTTTCACGCTCCACAAATTTTTCCGTAAACAAGGGTGCAATAAAAAACTGGCTGAAGCGATCGAGTGCCGGATGCAGAAAATCCGGGTTGATGTCAAAAAAGTAATTGGTGTCGGTAGCACTGGTATAGGCGTTGTCGGAGCCACCATGACGGCTGATGAAAGCCTGGTATTCGCCCGTCTCGGGAAACTTTCGGGTCCCAAGAAACAGCATATGTTCAAGAAAGTGGGCCAACCCTGGCCACCGTTCCGAGTCGCTATTACTGCCAATTCCCACATCCAGTGCAGCCGCTGACTTATCGGTCTTTGGATCCGATATCAGCAATACCTGCAGACCATTGCCCAGTTGCAAACTACTGTAAAGACGCCGGTCATTTGGGCTTTTGGTAATCCCGGCAGCCATGACATTTGGCAAAACCAACAAAGCCAAAACCCCGAACAGGACGAGACGACTGAAATTTTTACTCAAAAACATGGCTTGATCTCCCTAAGAAGTTCCCCAGGAGGCTGCCCGAGAACAGAGAATTAACTACGGAAATCCACTTGTATAACGCAGCTCAGACAGCATACGCAAGTAATAGTTCACTGCAAACTCGTCTTGGGTCATGGCAGTTCCATGGAGCAAAATTTCAGCTTGGAAACGAACCGAAGTGAGGCAGCAAATCGCCGCTCATGAGTTTTGCAAGAAGCCCCCGACTTACTATGGCTTAGCAGGGACTCCTTTATTGCCTAATGCCCGGCTGGTGATTGTGACTTTATCCACACAGTTCTTCATGCAGGTAATCGCTTTGATATCCGTCCCTCTAGCAAAGATAAAGCCATCGCGGTTTGGCATTTTAACCTTGGGTAGTGTTTGTGCGTTCATTACCTCGTCTTCTGTAATGATATCGTTCATTGCCAGGATGTAAGCAGACACAGCATAGACTTCGTCGCTCGTCAGTGATTGCGCGTTACCAAAAGGCATTGCGCGGTTGATGTAGTCCCACAGGGTTGTAGCATATGGCCAATAGCCGCCGACTGATTTGATTGGGCGATCGGAAGTCAGTGATGATTTCTCACCGATCAGTGCCCGAAAGCGACCAACCCCCTCGCCAAAATCACCATGGCAAACTGCGCATTTTTCAAGAAATACCGGTTCGCCGGTCTGGGATGTACCCTGTCCAATGGGTAGACCGACTCCATCGGGACCAACATCGATGTTCCAGGCAGCAATTTCCTTTCCGTTCGTTGGACTGCCCAGTCCATAAGTTTGCGCCATCGATCGCTGGCCGCTTGCATAGGCAATCAACAAACCCAACAACAATGTGGCAGCAGTCTTAACCGATCTGGACATTTTCCACCTCGCCGCTGGGGTGTACCAGCCAGGTTTGAATAGCATTATTATGGTAGACGGAGTCCGTACCGCGCACCTTGCGCAGTTGCTTGTAGCTTGGCTGTACATAACGGGTTTCATCGGTAACACGACTTTGCAGCAAGGCCTGCTGACCATTCCATTGCCAGTCGATCTGGAAACGGGTTAATGCTTTGTCGAGTACGGGACCTTTGATACGAGCCTGCTGCCAGTTGCGTCCACCATCAAAAGAGACATCGACACGCTTGATCTTGCCCTCACCGGACCAGGCCAGCCCTTCGATGGAGAAATATCCCTTGCCCGGCATAGGGCGCTCGGGACAGGGAGAAGTAATGACTGATTTTGCCTCCTGAATAAAGGTAAATTGTCGTGCCTTCCCTGAAGGCAGTAGATCGGTATAAGTGGAGGTCTCCTCGCGTGTCTGCCACGGGCGATCGCCCACTTCCAGGCGGCGTAGCCACTTCACATTGGCCACACCTTCCCAACCGGGCAATATCAGTCGCAGCGGATAACCTTGCTCGGGGCGAAGTTGCTCACCATTTTGGGCATAGGCGATCATCGCATCATCCAGGGCTTTATCCAGTGGAAAGCTACGCGCCAGGGCAACCGCGTCGGCACCCTCAGACAGTAACCATTTCGCCCCATTGCGGACACCCGCCTCTTCCAACAATAAACGCAGCGGGACGCCGGTCCACTGTGCACAACTGAGCATGCCATGGGTAAATTGCAAGGCATTGTTCGACGCACCGTGCTGTTCCAGCGCACCATTACCTGCACACTCGACAAAGTGTATACGACTAATCGAGGGGAAACGCATAAGATCGTTGGCAGTAAACTTCAACGGTTTGTCGACCATTCCATGAATAACCAACAAATGAACATCAGGGTCGATTTTCGGTGTTCCCGCATGATGTCGTTCAAAAAACAGGCCATTGGGGGTAATGGTGCCGTGCAGATCCTGTAATGGGCAAAAACTGATCGAGGCCTCACGCGTGGGTTGGATCAAGGGCAGGAATCGCCGTATGACATTTCTCTCAAAAATAGAAGGCTTGCCATAAGCTTCAGTGCCAACCCCGGAGCCAAGCCGTTTAGTCCATTCCGGGATTTGCAGAACACCGGAGGCCGCCTCAGCAGAATTTGTTCGTCCCACCGCGAGCGCAGCCGCACTTAGTAGGCTGTTTCGAATAAAGCCGCGACGTTTCATCCCGGCAGACTCTGTTTGTCGATCAAATTTTGTCGATCAAGTTTGGACATTCACGAATACGCTCAGATCATCACAACAACACGGAGAGCGACTATACCGTATTATCAGTTACCCAATCAAACGTACAGAATCAAACGTACAGAATATTGACCTGGATGAAACAGCCTGCCGTCGTGGACAACACGGTGGCATATCAGTAAAAATGGATTAGACAAAGAAAAACCCCGACAGTGACCTGTCGGGGTTTTAGAATAAATGCCTGGCAGTGTCCTACTTTCACATGGGGAGACCCCACACTA
>ENA-ORDP01001073-ORDP01001073.1-marine-sediment-metagenome-genome-assembly--contig:-NODE-1073-length-15728-cov-4.357111_pt1 | contig 15728 bp, 5 predicted proteins | sample MGYA00248627_ERZ508539 | MGnify/ENA primary metagenome ERZ508539 (study PRJEB26208, sample SAMN05571518) | marine sediment metagenome | biome: deep sea; feature: Hydrothermal vent; material...
CATGTTGGCGAGGAATTCCGATTTATAGCGGCTGGCGGTTTCAAGGTCTTTGGCTTTTTTTTCTATTTCTTTTCGCGCCTCTTCCAACTCCTTGTTTTTACGTTTTATGGCATCGCGTTGAATTTCCAGTGCTTTTGTACGTTCTTCCAGCTCTTCATTAGTAACTTTAAGCTCCTCCTGTTGGGTTTGAAGATTTTCTTCCGAGCGTTTCAGCGCTTCGGTTTGCTCCTGCAATTCCTCATTGGCCTGGCGCAATTCTTCCTGCTGTACTTCAAGAATCTTGGCCTGTTCCTGGGTCTGCTCAAGTAATTTACGCACTTTTAAATGCGAATTCAGCGTAATAACGGCAAGCGCCAAATCCTGAACAGCCAAATCCATAAAACCAAGTTGCAGTTTGGTAAAGTTGTTCACTGAGCCAATTTCCATTACGCCCACCACCTGGTTTTCGAAAGAGAAGGGTACCACGGCAAGCATTTTCGGAACTCTGGTTCCCATACCCATATCAATCAACGGAACATCATCACTATTGTTATTTGTAATCATCAGGCGTTTTTTATCATTAAACGCCTGACCTATAATCCCTTCACCCGGTTTATAAGTCTTCTTTATCGGTGGCCCATCGCCGGAAACAGCATAAGTCCCCGAAAGTTTCAACCGTTGATGTTCTTCATCAAAAAGGTAAATCAGCCCCACCTGGGCATCGAGATAATTGGAAAAGAATCTGATAATTCCATCGCTCAGCTCATCGATATTATTTTTCCCTTTTAGCACGCCATCAAGTTCATTAAGCCCGGTTTTAAGCCAGTCTTCGCTACGGAATTTTTCGGCATTTTTGCGCAGGGTTTCGGTCATCTTAAACAGCGCCTTACCCAATGTATCGTTTTCGCCACGCGGGGTAATCAGTGTATTGTAATCTCCGCCGGCAATTTGGTCGGCCTGTTCAACAACTTTCCGGAAGCTGAATACCATCTTGTTGATGGACTGCGCCAGCACATCTTCTTTCCCCCGTTCTTCCACCTGCCTGCTAAAATCGCCTTTGGCCACTAACCGGGCAATATCCGAATAAGTTTTTAAGGCTACCACAAGTTGGTTAAAAGTATCCTTCATTTCACCAATTTCGTTCTTCGGTGCTTTAATATCTCTCTGAATAAGTTTTCCGGTTGATATCTCTTTTCCCCATGAAGAGAGCAGCTTTATGGGATTAACAAACCAGCGTGTAACCAAAATGGAGATTAGTACAACTATCAGAATAGTTATCAGGAAACTGATTTTTGCAATATCCGACAAACGTCGGGCAAAAGCAAAAGCCTCCTTATGGGATATTTCTTCAATCAGTGCCCAGTGAACGCCATATTTCTCTAACTGATAAAGATTTCTGTAAATTCCCAATACATAATGGCCTTTACCGTTCGTATCGTAAGTAGTTACCCGCTCCTCGTCCAGTCCGTTGGCTTTCAGATAAGCCTTATCATCGCGGTGTTGCAAAAAATCTTTCCATTCCAGTGTTTTTTTGTTAACAATTTTTTTTCGGAGGATTTCGGATTTATTGCCAAAGCGTGTAGAGGAGCGCAGATAAAGGTCAGAGCCAATAAGAAAGGCCTGGCCTGTTTTTCCGTAACCGGCTTCCTGCTGGATCATACCATTGATGGTTTGCATGGTTATCTGCAAGGCAAATACACCAATGACTTTCCCTTGCTGGTCGGTTACAGCCTGTACGAAGAAACCCGAAATAATTCCCATACTCGGTGCATAGCGTTCCAAATCGGAAAAGAGCATTCTGTGTTCGGCAAGGCTTTTTACCACCGTCCGGGAAAGGCGTGTTTCCCGTTTTTTACCCTGAAAAATATTGGTTCCCAGGTCACTCTCTTCTTTGGTACTGAAAAGGACATTCCCTTTCGAGTCGATAAAAAGGAAGTCGTAAAAATTCTGTAGTTTCAGGGAAGGTTTAATTTCCGGGTATAGTGGTTTTGTCAATACTTCCCATTGTTTACTCTTAACAAATTCTCCAACAGGCAGCTTACTTTTATTAAAGTCAGAGGCGAGTTTCTCAAACTGTTGCTTTTTCTGGACGGAGCTGATGTTGATTTCCAGAAAGTCACTGGCTTCATTAAAAAAAGTATAGATGTATTTTAAGCGCAACTGAGAGGAGGCGTTAAGGGATTTTTCGGCCACAATGGTGAGTCCCTGATAAGCCGTCAGAAAGTTAATGAAGCTAACGGCTGCCAGCGGAACAAAAGATATTGCAAGAAACCAGATAAACAATGATTTGCCAACACCTATGTTGTGCCATGTACGAAGGGAATACTTCAACCGTTCCCATTTGCTCGCTTCGTTATAGTCAATATAATCTTTTTTATCCGCCATTTTACCAAATTTAGAGTCTATCTCTTTGTGTATTTCTCAACCATTTCGTATAAGACCTCCGGGTTGACCGGCTTAGAGAGATAATTATCCATACCTGCAGCAATACATTGTTCTTTGTCGCCTTTCATGGCATGAGCTGTCATGGCAATAATGGGAATATGCGTTTTTTGCCTGGCTTCGGCCATCCTGATCTGCCTGGTTGCCTCAAAGCCATCCATGATTGGCATTTGTACATCCATAAGTATTAGAGAGAACCGGTGGGGATGCTTTTCCAAGGTCTCTACCGCCAGCTTTCCATTTTCCACAACCTCGACACTCCAGCCTTTCCGTTCGAGAAACTGGGTTATCACTTTTCGGTTTATCAACTGATCTTCAGCCACAAGTATTTCGGTGCCATCGCCAAACGGGAGACTGATTTGGGGGTCAGAGTTTCTGGTCTTTATTTCTTCTTTCGTCTTTTTGACCGCTTCTACCATACGTGAGTGCGGTGTTGCCCCCTGGAAATAATCTCTCAAGTCGCTCTGCAAAACAGGTTTGTTCAGGAATCCGTATTTTTCTAATTCTTTCAGGCGGTCTATTTCAGCATTTACCTTTTGTTTGTATAGAAATACCAGCCGGGTTCCGGCGTTGCCGGCAGCTTTCTCAATCTGACTTATGGCCTCATGAATATTTTCCTCGTTGCAGCAAAAATCCAGAAAAACAACATCAAAAGGATTTTCAGCTAACCGTTTTGCAGCCTCATTGGGGGAGGAAGCAAAAGCTGTTTCAATCTTCCAGAAATCAAATATGGTTTTGAATGGACTCTTGAGCTCTTCGAGGGCGGAAACAAGGAGAACCCGGTTGTATTTTAACGGTGGATTTGCCTTTAATTCAGCCGGATTATAAGTATGGTCACCGGTTATCAGATTAATGGTAAAGAAGAACCTGCTACCTTTACCTTCTTCGCTGTTCAGGTCAATTTTGCCCCCCATCAGCTCCACAAGCATTCGGGCAATGTTAAGCCCCAGACCGGTACCACCATGTTTGCGGGTAGTGGATGCCTCTGCCTGTGTATATTTTTCAAACAGTATTTCCTGTTTCTCCTTCGCAATTCCAACGCCTGTATCTTCCACGCAAAAGCGTAACCGAATTTGTTCTTCAACCAAATCAATAAGCTCAATCCGCAGCCTGACAATTCCCTTGTCAGTAAACTTGACAGCATTGTTCAGCAGATTGGTAAGTATCTGCCGGATACGTAGTTGATCACCGATTAAAACATCGGGTATATCCGGAGACATTTCAACCACAAGGTTAATATTCTTATCTTGCGCAAAGACATTAATAATTTTAAAAACCGTGTCTAACATTTCGCGGATACTAAATTCGGTTTCTTCCAAATCCAGCTTTCCGGCCTCAATTTTTGAAATATCAAGGATGTCATTGATAATTTCCAGCAGATTTTGACCGGAATTCTTTATATCGAGAAAACGTTCGGCCTGCAAAGCACTCAAATCCTTATCAAGAAGCCCCAACTCGGCAATGCCAATAATGCCGTTGAGCGGCGTACGGATTTCATGACTCATAGAGGCCAGGAAAGTACTTTTGGCTTTGGTAGCTTCCTCAGCAACTATCTTTGCATCGTGAAGCTGCTCAACAGTCTCCTGAAGTTTGGCAGCTGTCTGCTCCAGGCTTTCTTTGTATTTAAACAGCTCAATAAAAGCGGAGATTTTACTTTTCAGAATTTCGAGGTCAAGCGGCTTGTAGAGGTAATCTACAGCGCCGGTTTCGTAACCCTTAAAGATATGTTTCCTCTGCTTGCTGATGGCGGTAACAAAAATAATCGGAATATGTTTGGTACGCTCACTGCTCCGCATAATCTCAGCAGTTTCAAAGCCATCCATCCCGGGCATCTGCACATCCATAAGCACCAGAGCAGCATCGTGCTCCAGCAAAAGACCCAAAGCCTCATTCCCCGACCGTGCTTTGATAATGTTCAATTGCGGACTTTCCAGTATTCCTTCAAGTGTCAGCAAATTTTCAGGACGGTCATCCACGATGAGGATATTGTATTTTTTTCCCATTTTAATTAACAATTAGGTATTTCTAAAGTAGCCACTCAGACCTGCATAAGCAAAAATAAGTAATTTTCAAATATCCGGTAAACGATTATTTCTAATAATATAAACAGCTAAAATAACCTTTCTCAACGATTGCAAAGATCCTTAAAATCACAGTACGCACAGGTTTTGTCGTCAGCAGTCTGAGAAAACGGATTTTTCTCATCAAAAATATGAGCAATAAGTTTTTTTAACTGACTTTCAACTGCGCTCAAAATATCTTCAAAAGAGGTCTTCTCAGGAAACAAAACCGGCATAAACCTGCTGTGTACCGTTTTCAGGCTGATAATGCCCGGGACAACATTTTGCAGCTCCTTATTCTCATTACTGTAAAGCCAGGCATAAGCCAAAACCTGCAGCGCTTTTGAAAACCCCGCATCCTCAATAAGCACATCCCATGTTTTCAACTTCAAATCTTTGGTCTCAACACTTCCTGTTTTATAGTCGATTATCCTGATTTTTCCGTTACCGGGATTTTTATCTACCCTGTCGATAGTGCCCCTTAACGTCACCCGAAAACCGTTCACATCAAGCATTGACTGTATTTTCTTTTCCGTATCCATGAGTTCGCACGACTCCTTCGTAAGCCTGCTTATCTCATTCGTTACAAACCGCTCAACATATTTCCGGGCGACCTCGTAAATCAGCAGATCTCTGCCAAATTTTAAATCGCTTCTGCCATAATTTTTTTGAAATTCCTGAAGAAGGAAACTTTCAAGATTTTCATGTAAACCCCTTTTAAGCTTTCCTGCATCGATGGTTTTTCCAACAAAAGGCTTATAAAGCTGTTCCAGGACACCATGAACCACCCTCCCAAAAGTACTGGACTGTACTGAAACTTCAGGCTGAACAGGGACGTCTATCTTTGCCACATAACAGTAATAAAACTGCAACGGACAACGAACATAAGTATTTAATGCAGTGGGTGATATGCCTTTTTCCGCCAACTTTCGCAGCTGCTGCACGACCGGTTTATCTTTTTGGATAGTGATATCCTGTACATGACCGGTTTCATTTAGCGGCACGTTGACTATCTTCCGGGAGAGATGGATATTCGGGTTACGTTTGGCCAATTCGTTTTCAATTTGCAAAACAAACCTGCTGACCTCGCCTCCACCCATGACGTCCGGCTCCGAATTGTAAATCAAAACTGCATGTCTGGTACGCTGCAACAACCGGAAGAAATGATAGGAGGCCACTGCCGTTTTGCTATTCTGCAAGGGAAGGTTGTAGGCATTACGCAGGTCGTATGGGATGAACGATTCCTGAAATCCCATTTTGGGTAAAATACCCTCATTAGCACCCAGAATAATGACCCGTTCAAAATCCAGATTTCTCGTTTCCAGCATTCCCATAACCTGAATTCCGGTGAGCGGTTCACCTTTCAGACTCACCTCTTTTCGTCCCATCAGTTGTAATAATATTTTCCGGATACTCTGGAAGCCAAGATATTCTTTCTGCTCATAAAAAATACCTTCCGCCAATTTGACCACCTGCATCATCAGCGAAAGTTGGAACTGCAACAACCTGTTTTTCTTCTCCGACATGGCCGGAAGCTCGCGGAATTGCACTAAAAGACTTTTCAGTTTATCCATAAAATGCCCGGGTGTTTCCCATCCGGAAAACAGCAGGCCGAATAATGGTTTAAGCGACTCATCTGTTACAGCATCCATGATTTCATCCACCGCCATGTAAAAGCGGTTCAGGGAGAAAAGATCCGAAAGCCGATGGCTTGTCAACATCTCCAGTAGGGGATTCTGCATCAGTCCATCCAATGCGGGCAAAGAGATCCGGGATGAAGCATCTTCCTTTCGCAAGATTAGCAACTGTATCCAACGATAAATAAGGTCATAGAACGGGCTCTGCATCAGCGGGTAGCCCATGGTTACATTGTAATGGAACATCCCGCTGCCGTTACTGCCCGATGGAACAGCACCCAGCAGGGGAATCAGCAGCCGTTCGTCAGCCAGTACCACAGCGATACTTTTGGCATCTGCTTTCTCCTCAACAAGCCATTTGTATAAAAGTTGTCCAGCGTATTTTACCTGTCCCGTTTGCCGTGGAACAGCCGTAATTTCAATTTCTTTTTTCCCACTTAGCAAATCGTTGCCAACCCATTGCGGTTCATCAAGTTTCAGAGACCTGATAACAGTATATAAAAAAGCACCTGCTTCATGGCTTCCCTTTTGTTTTGGGTCAAAATAATAGCCATCAGAATCGATAAAATAATGCAGGAGGAAATGTTCTTTTAAAGCGGAAACTACCTGTTGCTCCGCTTCGGTGAGCGCATTGAAACCCACGAAGACAAAATTGCTCCATCGGACAGTTTCAAAATCTCCATCGCGCATTTTTTCGGCAGCTATACGATAAGCCATAGCTTTGTACGCCGTCTTTTTGGCGTGTAGCCGTACTTGAAGCTGCTCGTAATAACCAAAGAGCGAATGAAAAAAAGTGAGATATGCCGTTTGCATTTCGGTGAGCGGCCGTTCACCGAGATTCCATTGTTCCAAAGCTTTCACTTCCGAAAGTTCGTTAAACAGACCGTGAGCATCAGCAAGATAGTAATCAATATCGCTGAAATCGTTTAGTATCAAAGGAGCCCACGATAGAAAATCGTCCAGACTACGGGCCTTCTCCTTTTCAATATCACGATGGATTCTAAAAAGTTCAAAATAAGCTACAAGCGGGTCTATGACCGTCAGCCCTGACAAATGCGACATAAACTCATCGATGGTGAGCATGTCGGGGAGCCAGAAATCTTTTCCGGTCTTTTCGGCAAGCGCTTGTTTCAGGAACACCTGCGACCGACGGTTGGGCAAAACCACCAGCGTGTGCAAATTATCCCCGCTTCCGGATTGGATTAAAAAATCTGCAATTTTGTCCAGGAAGGCGTTTGGTTCAGACATAGGCATCAGAATTCATGCTGTTTATGAGCGTTATTTCAGCGCTGCAAATCTACTGATACAAAAAGCGTTTGATACTTAGTTTCGGCGTTTTTTCAAACGGATCGGGGTGTAGCACAATACGTGAAACAGACATAAAAGCCGGCAGTTGTCCGTTCATTTCTTTTCTGTAATCTTCCAGTTTTCCCTCCAGTTCTTTACCGGTAATCTCCATACTTTTCATCACCTCCTCATCGGGATAAACCAAAGCGACCAATTTACCATCCCGCTGGATAACAACAGACTCAGCCACGAAAGCACGGTTGTTCAGCATCGATTCAATTTCTTCGGGATAGATATTTTGCCCTGAAGCACCAAGAATCATGCTTTTGCTGCGTCCTTTGATAAAGATAAATCCTTCGTTGTCTATCAGTCCCAAATCGCCGGAGTGAAGCCAGCCCTCTGCATCCAACACCATTTGGGTCGCTTCCTCATTTCTGTAATACCCGGCCATAACATTTTCGCCGCGCATCAGTATCTCGCCCACCGTATTCTCAGGGTCGTCCGAGTCAATTTTTACCTCCAAAGTATCCACGGCAACGCCACAGGAACCAATTTTAGCTTTCCTGGCAGCCGCGTAAGAAATGAGCGGGCCACATTCCGTCATGCCGTAACCAACCGTGATAGGAAAGCCTATCCGCCGGAAGAAACTTTCAATTTCGTGGCTCAGAGCAGCACCGCCCACCACAACTTCTACAAAGTTTCCGCCGAGGCCTTCCCTTACACCAGCCAGCACTTTTTTGTAGATTAGTTTGTTCAACAACGGCGTTTTAAGCATCCAGTTGACGGGAGATTTATTAATCACAGGAAGGATTTTCTTCTTATAAATTTTCTCAATCACCAGCGGAACCGATAGAATCAGCCGTGGTTTGATCTCCTGAAAAGCCCGGGTGATAATCTGCGGGCTGGGAGTTTTTGTCAAAAAGGTTATGTGGCAGCCAAGCGAAAAAGGGAACAGGAATTCAAATGCCAGGCCATAGGCATGTGCCAACGGCAAAAAAGAGACAATTTTATCCCCCGATTCCAGGGGCATATTGTTGCGTGCAAACCGCACATTGACCGCGAGGCTGTTGTGCAGCAGCATAACTCCTTTTGAAAAACCGGTCGTCCCGGAAGTATAGCTTATCTCGCCCAATTCCTCATTTCCCGTGGTCGGCAAGTCGAAATTTTCAGCATTCAGGCCATCCGGATATTTCTCTTTCATGGAGCCGTTGAGGGAATGGATTACCTCTTCGAGATGATTCATTCTGGAAAACAGCGGCATAAGCTCTTCCACCCCCATCACATACTTTAGTTCAAGCATCTGGTTAATGTCCAGCGAAGTCCATATAGACGAAGCGGAAAAAAATGCCTTTGACTCGGAATGATTGACAATGAAATGCACATCTTTTGGCAGGAAATCCGGTAAAATAGGGACAATTACCGCACCGTATGTAATCACCGAGAGATAAGCCACCGCCCAATTAGCAGAATTTTTTCCGATAAGCGCAATCTTATCGCCTCTTTTGATACCTGTCTTCTCAAAAATTATGTGGGATTTTAAAATGGCCTCCCCCACCTCAGCGAAGGTGATCGTCTTGCCATTGTAATCTGAAACAGCCGGTTTGTCCCAGTTTTCCTTTATGGCTGCCTGAAAATATTCAACCAAATTCTCTTTTATCATAAAGCTGTAGTTTATATTTCGGGTCTAAAGATAGTAAAAGTAGAGAAAACTATTGAATTTTCGTTACCGGAATTTATTGGCTGATTATTATCAATTGCTATTTACAACTATAGAATCATCTTTATGCAACCTTAACGCAAGCTGCTTTTGGCAAACGGCACAATATCCTGAGAGGCAAATTCTTTGTTCAGAAATTTAAAATATCCCGTTATGGCGATCATAGCAGCATTGTCGGTAGTAAACTGCAAGCCGGGAAGATAGACCCTCCATCTCTCTTTTTCGGCCATCTTTAGAAGCTGCTTCCGCAATGCCGAGTTGGCTGACACACCACCGGCAATGGCGACCTCGGTAATCCCGGTTTCGCGGGTTGCCCGCCGGAGTTTACTCAAAAGAACCCTGATAATCGTATCCTGAATGGAAGCAGCAAGATCTGCTTTATTTTTTTCAATGAAATCATCATCCAGCTTTAGCTGATCACGCAAGAAATAGAGAAATGCTGTCTTAAGGCCACTGAAACTGTAATTTAATCCCTGGATTTTGGGTTCCGGGAACGGAAAAGCTTTCGGGTTGCCCGATTTTGCCAGCTTATCAATTTCCGGCCCGCCGGGATAAGGCAACCCCATAATTTTTGCCGCTTTGTCAAAAGCTTCACCGGCAGCATCGTCGATGGTTTTTCCCAGTATTTCCATATCCGAAGGGCTGTTTACCTTTACAATCTGGGTATGACCTCCCGAAACGGTGAGACATAGAAACGGGAATCCCGGATGCAGGCTTCCGGGTGTAACTTCCACAAAATGAGCCAGAATGTGGGCTTTCAAATGGTTGACTTCGATAATCGGGATATTTAATCCCATCGCGAAAGCCTTGGCAAAAGAGGTTCCCACAAGCAGTGACCCCAGCAAACCGGGACCTCTTGTAAAGGCAATGGCATCCAACTGATTTTTCTGTATTTTTGCTTCTCGCAGAGCCACCTCTACGACAGGGATAATGTTTTGCTGGTGTGCCCGCGAGGCGAGTTCTGGTACAACACCCCCAAAGCTTTTGTGAATGTCTTGGTTAGCAATGACATTTGACAAAATCTGACGGTCTTTTATCACAGCCGCCGAGGTGTCGTCACACGAAGATTCTATACCTAAAATATAAATACTCATTTGAAAGAAAAAAAACAGGGCAAAAGTATTAAAAAAAGGGTTCTCAGAGCGCTGCTTTACGGGATACTTACACTTTTGTCTGTACCGCTGGTACTGACTTTTCTGTTTAAGCAGCCGATGGTGCAGTCGATGGCAGCAAGGAAAGTGGCTGCCTGGGTATCCGGCAAGACCGGAGACAGCCTGACCATCGGGTTACTGGACATAGACCTTTTTAAAGGAATAGAGATAAAAAAACTTGACTTACGAGACTCTCTCGGCGTTCCCATGATGCGCATAAACGCCATGAAAGTCAGGCCTGCCTTTTTCAAACTTTTGTCCGGCAAGTATTTTATTCATTCTGTTTTTATGGATAGTGTTGATTTTCGCCTCATTGAGCACAAAGGAGAGGATAACTATGCCTTTATCAACTTTATTAAGAAGCTCTCTTCCGGCGGCAGTTTTTCCTCTTCGGGAGTTTTTAAGCTCAACATTAAAAAACTGACAATGGCACACATTCACTTCCAGCTCAAAAATGAAAATGATATGAATCCCAACGTCCCACGGAACACCATGGACTACAGTAACATTGATGTCAGCCGTGCCTCCATTTATGCTCACAATTTTTTTCTCGTAAACGATTCGCTTGGTTTTCATTTGAATGACCTTACGGCGCATGAAAAATCGGGACTCTTTCTGCGAAAGATGAAAAGCGATGTGGTGATTAGCGGCAGAGTATTTTATTTTAAGAATACGCTCATAGTAACCAACCACTCCCGGATAGACCTCGATTATTACATGTATGCAAAAGGCTGGGAAGCTTACTCCGATTTTATTGATTCGGTTAGGCTGCGCGGCAATTTCAGACCCACTGATGTGGATTTAAGCGATATCGGCTACTTTGCAAATGTCATGTTTAAGATGAAAGACAAGGTCAAAATTCTCGGAGGTCATGTGGGCGGGCCTGTGAGCCGGCTTGTGGGAAAAAATCTAAACCTGACCTATGGAAAAGCGACACATTTTAAGGGAGATGTAAGCATGACAGGACTCCCCGATTTTTATTCCACCCGTATTGTGGCCAAAATAAAGAATTTTGAAACGTCTGTCACCGACCTGAAAAGTTTTGTCATCCCCGGCGAAAACCAGCGTATTCCCGTTCCCGAAGCCATTGCATCCGGAGAAAAAATTAAGCTAAAAGGAGAATTCAAAGGTTCGTACTACAATTTTTTCACCCGTGCCGGCATAGTTACAGCAAACAATGGAAAAATGAATCTTAACGTTAAGTTAAAAGCCGACACCGGCAAAATCCTGCGGTTAACAGCAAATTTTAAAGCCAGCGAGTTCCCGCTCAACCATTTTATCAACAGTGACAACCTGTTAAAAAATGCAGATTTCACTGCTCATGTTGCTATTTTCGACACACTGGGAAAACAGCACACAAAGCTGACCGTTGGTATCCGGCACATTCAGATGAACGGATATGACTTTCAAAATATTAACTACCATGGAAATTATCTGACCGACACGCTGTTTAGCAAAATAAAAATTAACGACCCACATCTGATATTACACGCTGCAGGTTATACTGTTTTCAAAAAGGAACCCCATTTTCATTTTAACCTGAAACTAACACGTTCCGATTTTAAGAACCTGAACCTGTGGGAACAGAAAGATTTCCACCTCAGCGGCCAGGCCGCCATTGACTTTACAGGAATGGATATTAACTCTCTCTCCGGCAATATTCACATGAAAAATGCAGTCATCGGTTTTGGCAAAGACCGTTACCCGGTTGCCTCCTTTAATATTGAAAAGATTTGGAAAAATTCCGGACAACAACGTATCGACATCAACTCGGATTTGTTTGATTTCCAAATAAAAGGGTATTACCATATTGCGACATTAGGTACTGCCATCGGACATTTTTTTAATTACTATTTTCCCATATTGTCGCAAAAAAACAAAAAGGCTTACTACAGCAACGATACGGTTCAAATAAAGCTACTGTTAAAAAAACCAGAATTCATTGGCGAACATTTTATTTACGGCCTGAACATCAGTCCCAACACTACTTTTACTGCCCTTTTCAACCTCAAAAACAACACATTTACAGCGGATGGAAATTCCAGAAGGCTCATTTACAAAGGGGTCAAAGCTCTGGATAACACCCTTAAAATCAGGACAAAAAACAATCAGATCCAAATGTCGTTTGGCATTCGGCACCTCATTTTACGCGACAGTACGGCAACGGACAAAACCGTTTTCGGACTTGACAGCCTCCGGCTAAAGGTGAAAGTGCGTAACGACAGTCTGGCTTATGGGCTATACTGGCACAATCCGGATAGTCTGTGGATAAACAAAGGAATTTTAGAAGGGTTCTACATCAACAACAGAAGTCTTCAGCAATTCAATATAAGCAAATCGCAGGTTTATATAAACGACACGCTTTGGCAGGTTAACCCCGAAAATAAAATTGTCCATAACAAAAACGGTTGGCAGTTTGAGCACCTCATCATTCACGGCGGCTTATCTGAGTTTGCCTTACAGGGACGTTTTCCGAAAAACAACGGTGATTCGCTTAATATTTCTTTTCATTCATGGAATCTTTCTAACCTTGACCTGTTGTGGAACATGCTCGGTTTTAACATTGATGGTACTTTAAACGGTATTATTAAAATAACGCATATAAACGGCCGGAACGCACGCATTGCAGACCTGTCTATCGACAAGTTTGCTTTGAATCATACTCTTCTCGGCAATGCAAGAATTCTGAGTACATGGGACAATGTGGCCAATTCCGCCTTTATCAAAACACAAGTCGTCAGACAAAATAAAACCGGCAGGACAAAAATTTTAGACCTGACAGGATTTTATTACCCTTACCGTGATTCAAACAACTTCGACATGGCTTTGCATTTTAACCATTTAAGCTTAAAGACCATCAATCCTTTTTTCAACGAATACATCTCTGATTTACGGGGGACGGCCGAAGGTAAAATGACACTGAAAGGCAGCACGAAAGATCCGCTGATTGAGGGATATGTGGACGTAAAACGAGCCAGTCTTGTGATTAACTACCTTAATACTAAATATTCTTTTCACCAAAGAATACTTTTTGACAAGGATAAAATTGATTTTGGAAAGTTGACGCTATATGATACACTTGGTAATAAAGCAGTGATGCAAGGGGAAATCCTACACCACTATTTCAAAGACATGCGGCTGAATTTCACCATCAATACGAAGAAGCTGTTGTTTTTTAATACGACACGTCGCATGAATGATGTTTATTACGGTACGGCAATTGCCTCGGGAAAAATAAGAATTACAGGCCCTGTTGATAATATTAAAATGGTAATTGATGCAAAATCCGACGCCGGCACTTCCGTTGTTCTGCCCTTGGATTACTCCACTGAGATTGCCGATAAAGATTACATTATTTTCAAACCACCTCCCACGGACAGCAACATGCTGAAGCCGGAAGAAACCGTACTGAAACTGCCGCAAGTGAAAAAAAGCAAATATGCTATCACCCTGAACATGAACATCCGGCCCAGCGCCGATTTGAAGATATATCTTCCTTCAAACATGGGCGATATCCAGTCAAAAGGAAACGGTATCTTGAATTTACAGGTAAACTCGGATGGCAACATATCGCTGACAGGTGATTATATCGTCAATAGAGGGGAGTTTAATTTTTCTCTCGGTAGTTTTGTCAAAAAACATTTTGAGTTGGTAAAAGGAGGACGTATCTCGTGGGCAGGCAACCCGTACCAGGCAACTGTGAATATCAAAGGACTTTACCGGCTGAAAGCCAACCTAAGCAGCCTTGGTATTGTTGTTGATTCCAGTGCAGGTTACAGAAACCGAACACAGGTAAATTGTTATGTCATCATGTCGCACGACCTTTTTAATCCGAAAATCCGGTTTCAAATTCATTTCCCCGACCTGGATCCAGACATGCAGCACATGGTTTACGCACAGCTTGACACAACAAACACAGCCGTTATGAACCAACAAATGATTTCGTTGCTGGTACTGGGTTCTTTTAGCCTTAGCAACGCTTCTAATATCACATGGAGCACTTCATATTACTCTATCATTTCCAACCAGTTAAGTGCAATGCTATCAAAAATTAGTAAAGATTTTGACATCGGAGTAAATTACAAGCCGGGAACTGCACTTTCAAAGAAGGAATTTGATGTAGCCCTTTCGACCCAGCTATTTAATGACAGATTAATTATCAACGGCAACTTTGGCATGACTTACGACAAACAAAACAGGTCGGCAAACAATCTCGTGGGCGATGTGGATATCAGTTACAAAATCACCAAAGACGGACGGTGGTTACTGAAAGCGTATAACCATTCCAATGTAAACTCGTGGTACTATTACAGTAATTATGACAAAATTTCACCTTACACGCAAGGTGTCGGCATCGTTTACAGAAAAGAGTTCACAAGCCTTTCCGACCTGTTTCGACGAAACGGGGTAAAAAGTAAGAGGCGAAAAAATTCTCATAGAAAAGGGAAGTTATGAGTAAACATTTTGTAGTCTATAAATCCTCTGCCGGCTCTGGAAAAACTACTACGCTGGTGAAAGAATACCTGAAACTTACGCTGAAAAACCCGGGTAATTTCAGACATATTCTTGCGATAACCTTTACCAACAAGGCTGCCAGCGAAATGAAGTCCAAGATGATAGAAAGTCTACAGGAAATTTCTGCCGGCCATTTAAATAAAAACAATTATCCGGAAATTATGCTGGAAACCGGGCTTTCGGCTGAGCAGATTACACATCGCTCCGGACAACTGCTTTCACTCATTATCCACAATTACGATGAATTTGCCGTCAGCACCATCGACTCTTTTGTACATCAGGTTGTACGCACTTTTACCTCCGACCTGAAGCTGCCACAGGGTTTTGAGGTTATCATCGATAACGAAGATCTCGTGCCGTTTATTGTAGAAGATATTTACGACAAACTGGGGCATGACAAAGCCTTTACGGAGATTCTAATCCGGTTTGTCATGTCGCAGGTGGAAGATGAAAAAAGTTATGATTTAACCAAAAATTTATCCGATTTTGTTCTGAAACAACTGGGTGAAGAGGGACAGGAAAGCACTAACGGACTGGAAAATATCCCACCCGCGGAGTTCCTTCAAAACATACAAAAATTACGGGATTCCGTTTATTCTGCAAAAGAGGCCATTCAAAAGCAAGCAAGGAAAAGCCTGGAGGCTATTGCACATACCGGACTTACCACCAACGATTTTTTCCAGGGAAATAAAGGTGTCGGAGGCTATTTTAAAAGATTGTCCGAATGGCCGTCAGGCATGAAAGAGCTGCTACCCAACAGCTACGTTATCAAGGCTATAGAAGAAGATGTTTGGTATTCCGCCACAAAGCGCAGCGAAATTAAAACGCATATTGACAGTATTGCGCCGCAACTGAAAGAGAGTCTGGAAATTATCCGGGAGAAAATTTCGTTTTATGCCATCCGGCGATTGGTGTATAACAACATCTACGAAATGGCGCT
>ENA-ORDP01001074-ORDP01001074.1-marine-sediment-metagenome-genome-assembly--contig:-NODE-1074-length-15722-cov-3.820578_pt1 | contig 15722 bp, 14 predicted proteins | sample MGYA00248627_ERZ508539 | MGnify/ENA primary metagenome ERZ508539 (study PRJEB26208, sample SAMN05571518) | marine sediment metagenome | biome: deep sea; feature: Hydrothermal vent; material...
GGGATCTGGGAGACGCCGGATCCCGGATCAAGTCCGGGACGGGCCGGAATGACACTCTTGCGTGTGCTAAAATCGTCATCATGCGTAAAATTGTCAAAGCATTCAGCGGTTTCCTGCTATCGGCGGCGCTGAATCAGGCAAGCAGTCGCATCTCCAATAGCGTCCGCATATCACGCCGCCCATCCGCAATCAGCAGAACATAGACTTTTTTCGACACGACTCTATAGATAATGCGGTAAGGCTTGAAATAAATCTCGCGGAACTCCCGAATGCCCAGAGCCAGCAGTTCTTTCGGATATGCGCCGCGCTTGGGGGAGTCCGCAAGACCTGTAAAGACCTTTTCTATTTTTTTCAAAACGTAATCAGCCTTCGCCGGTTCGTCGCGCAGACCTATGTAGCTATACAGATCCTCAAGATCACGCACAGCGTCATCAGTCAACAAAACGCTGAACGCCATCAGTCCGTTTTCTTTTGTTTACGCAGGCGCTTGATAACATTTGCGGCTGGTTGAGCCTTGCCCTCCTCTACCTGGCGGTTACCAAGCGAGAGAATTTTCAACAAAGCCATCGACTCCTGGGTCTGCTCATAGCTTTCAATGTCTTGTATTACAACCTTCGCCTCGCCGTTCTGGGTGATGACCATCGGCTCGCGCCGCTCGCTAAAGCTCCGCAAGATTTCTGCGGCATGAGCTTTGAGGTAACTGATCGGCTTGATCTGGCTGGATAGTTTCATGGTTTACGCCTCCTGTTGAATGAGACTGAATTTAGCCCATAAACAGGTCTAATGTCAATGCATCTTCTTTAGCGCCCATAAATCAAAACGAAATATAAAATTTCTACCCGCCCGATGGGGGGCAGTGTAAAAGGGTAAAAGAGTTCCGACATGCCATCCCGCGCTTGACGCGGGATCTAGCGAGGCGCCGGATCGGTGTCCGGCATGACCGGGAGGGGCCGGGCCACACCCGTAACGGGGTGGTGTTCAAAAGAAAAAGGCAAGATCCTTCGGTTCCCTCAGGACGACGGGACGGGGGGCCTGGGCTGTACAGGGAGGTGTAAAATGTCATCCCGCGCTTGACGCGGGATCTCTGAGGTACAACGCCCAGATGCCGGATCGGTGTCCGGCATGACACTCTTGCGTGTGCCCTAATGTAAAGTGACAACGAATTTGAAAATATTGGAGATAAGGCTATATTAAAAGGTAGAGGTGTAATACTATTCCTATTAACTTTCGAGGGGGTAGTTATGAAAAAGCTGATTGTTCTTGTTGGATTTATCTTTATTATCTCCTGCGCCTCTGATGGTGACCAGAGCATGGGCGGTGATGACCGGAGTGCGGGCGGTAATGATAAATACAGCGCGCATGATGGGCCTCGATTGTATAAAAACGCTCATGTAATTGACAGGCCCAGTAGCCCGTTCATGGGCGGTTTGAATAGATTCACGGAATAATTCACCTCCTTTTAGCTACCGAATAAAAGCAATGCATGTGAACAAACGGGATGAGGGCAATTATGAAAAAGCTGATTATCCTTTTAGGGTTTCTATTTCTGGTGTCGTGCGCCTCTTACGGTGGGGGAAATGGAAGCGCTACTGATGAGCCTGACGACGATTGGGCGGAAGGAAGTTAGGTAACGCTTAAGACGTCTTTTCTAACGACTCGGATATTTCTTGGAGATGGCTCCCGTTTACCTGACAGCTTCGCGGCGCGCTTAAGGGAGGAGGCCAGGGGTCAAACACAGAATCCGGTTATGTCAAATTCAACTTCCGCTCGATTTCGCTACGAAAGCGCTTTTTAGAGGTTCCCTTATGTTTCAATTGCTAATGGCCAGCCCCAGTCGATACAATGCTTGTCTATGGCGTCAAAAAAAATCTCTGATCCCGCCCCGGAGCCGCTTTATTCATGGTTCCCGCCTCCGCTTGAATTCCCGGACGAAGTAGACAGCGCTTTTAAATATTTCGACAAGCGAATCGTCACGCTGATATCCGATCCTCCATTGTTGAACCAGGCACAGCTTAAATTTTCTACCGTCGACGAGCCTGACCCTGTTTATAGAGCGCTCTTCGAAGGGCAAGAGGCCTTAAAAAGGGGCGCGGTCAGCCGGGCCAGAGCCATACTAGAGCCGGTCGCGACACGTCATATGCACGCCTCGGCGCTGACAGGGATTGCCTGTTTCGCTCTGGGGAGGTATCACCGCGCCATAAGTTTTTTTGAAACGCTGGATCGTATGAAGCCGGATAACGCGGCCCCCAACCTGTACCAGTCGCTTGTAAATATAGGGCGATGGATACAAACCGATGACAAATCGATGAGCCTTGAGGCGGATTTTATGAGACTGCTTTGCCGAGGCGCAGGAATAGACGTCGGTTGCGGCGGCGACAAAACATGCCCGGAGGCGGTCGGCGTCGATATAACGCCGGGAGGAGAAAAAGGCGTTTATGGAAGCCAGAGCTGTGTTAAGTCCCTGGCGGATATAACGGCTTCCGGCGATTATCTGCCCATGATCGAATCGGAGAGTATCGATTTCGTTATCTCCCGCCACAACCTGGAGCATTACAAGGACTATATAAAAGCTGTAAAAGAATGGGTAAGAGTATTAAAACCGGGAGGCCTCCTTGGCGTTGTCACGCCGGATCATCAATGGGTAGATACGATCCGGCTTGATCCGACCCATTATCATGTGTTCACCAAAGAGAGCCTGAAAAGACTTTTTAACCTCCTGCCCGGCCTTGGCCTGTTATACGCGGGAGTGTCGGCCCCGCTCTGGTCCGTTATGGCGATAGCGCAAAAAACGCCTTCGGACGGCAAGCCTTTTGACTTTTTTAAAGCGTATAACCAAAGGGAAGTTACAAGACTCATTTCAAGAAGGGGCCGGTATGTCGAAGACGGCCACAACGAGCTGGCGGGTGAATGCGAAACTGAAGCGCGCCTTTTAAAAGAGAAAAAAACAGTGTAAGAAAATGGACGATATCTCGATTGATCCAAAACAGGCGGCTGACATACTGGCGGGGCTGGCCGCGAAGTTTTGCTCTATGCCGTCTGATTACTCGGATATCTTTGTGGCGCCAGACAAGCTTGATAAAAACTCGCTGGATATTTTGAATCAGGCTGTCGCGGCGGCGGCGGAAGGTGACAGCGTAACAGCGTACGACATCGCGCTTAAGGCCGGGGCCGAATCGTTTGAATCGAATTATTTAAGAGGGAAAATCCTGTTCGAGTCGAAATTTTATTTCGAGGCGGCGCAGGCTTTCTCTGACGCGATTTTCCGGTTCGACGGATATGGGGAAGCCTGGTTTCACTACGCAATAGCCAATTATCAGATGGGGCTTTTTAACGAAGCGTATTTAAACCTTGCCGAAGCGGCCAGAGTGAACAAAAGCCATGAAGACGCAAGATTGATGCTGAAACTTGCCAATATCATGACCGAGAACACCCACCCACAGCTCCAGATGGAAGCGGAGCCGATGATGCCGTTAATATCAGGAAAAGGGATCGATGTGGGATGCGGCGCGCGAAAAATCGATCCAGACGCTATCGGAGTAGACCTTACCGCAGGAGGTGACATGGCCGACAGAGGGGGCGAGAAAGGGCGCGTATCCGTCGCCGATGTCCGGGCAAGCGGCGACAACCTGCCGATGTTTGCCGACGGTCAGCTCGACTATGTAATCGCTCGCCACAACCTTGAGCATTATATAGATCCGTTGAAAACGTTGGAGGAATGGACGAGGGTGTTAAAACCGGGAGGGGTTATCGGGCTTGTTCTTCCCGACGACGAAGCGTTCGATACGATCAACGCCGACGAGACCCACACTCATGTGTTCACCCGGTCGTCCCTGAAAAACCTTGTCTCCCTTATCACCCGGCTTTGTGTCGTGGAAGAGGGAGTATGCGTGCCCAACTGGTCGTTTTACGCGATTATAGAGAAAACAGGCTCGCCATCGAAGACGCAATATCCTTACAGGAAGAAAGTTTTGCAGTTAAAGGCGGAACAGGCGAGGGAGCGCGCAAAAGAGGCGCTAAAATCCGGCATGAACGATGTCGCCTCATCAGCGATAAAAAAACTTGCCGAATTAGACCCCGGCGCCAAGCTTCCAGCCGACCCGGAAGCCCTCTTTCCTTTCCCTTTTCCAACAAAACCGGCTCACACCATTATTGAGACAGGCTCCCGCCTTCGCGTGGCCATGATGGAATATTCAATCGGAACAAAAGACTGGGCCTATACTTTGCGGCGGATGGGCGCCGATGTCATGGAAATTCCGTTCGGCCACAAACAGAATATAGACCTGCACACAGAAAAAAAACTTAAAGATTATAGGCCGGACTTCGTTGTCACGGCAAACTACCGGCCACACACAGCCGAAAGCATGGCCTTGTTTAACATCCCTTATGTCTGTTGGGCCATAGACACATCCGCTCTGGATAGCTATTGGCGGCGGGATCTGGTTTCGGACAACACGCATATTTTTCATTTTTCAAAAATCGAAGCGGAGAGATTCCGTAAAATCGGCGTAAAAAATGTGACGTGGCTTCCCCTCGCCTCGAATCTGGAGCGGTTTAAACCTTTTCCTGAAAATCCGGACTTCGCCTGCGATATAAGTTTCGTCGGCGCCACGGCGACTGTAAACGGATACACCGATATTATGGCGCGACTTCGGGAAAAACTTAAGAGCAGGGAAAGCGATGTCGATGAGAAAAACAGAATTTTCAGACTGATACGCGCCTTCGGAACAATCATCGACAGGCATACAGATATGTCAGCAGGATGGCGCCCTTCGGACTATAAGAAGGAGATCGGAAACGCCATTTACTCCCTCGCTGAGTTATCGCCCGACGCTATACTTTTCGCCATCGGCGATCAGATAACATCGAACCTGCGCGCCAATATTATTTCCTCTCTTTCCCCTCTTGGCATTCACCTCTGGGGCGACAACTGGTGGAGCGCCTATATTTCTAAGGGCGCGAAATACCGGGGGCCTTCCAATTATCATGACGAACTGCCGGAAATTTACTCGTCCAGCAAGATAAACATACATACAAACAGAATCTATCACCGGGACGTAACTCCCCTCAGGATTTTCGATATCCTGGCCTGCAAAAGCTTCTTGCTGGCGGAGTACCGCGAGGCTTACAACGACTGTTTTGAAATTGGAGAAGATTTAATCTGCTTCAAAACAGCGCAGGAGGCGGTCGATCTGGCGCGGTATTACCTCAAGCGCCCGGAGGAGAGAATCGCTATCGCCCAAAGCGGATACAAAAAAACAGTGGAGCGCCATTCGCTTAAAGGCAGATGGGAGCGGATAATCGATACACTTAAAGAGTCGGGAGCCATTAGCGCAATCAAGGATAGTAGCGCGATATGAAAATTCTCTCTTTTAACTGGCACACTCCTTATCTTTCGATGCTCGCCATGCTCGACCATACGTTCGAGATAGCGCCTCCCAATATCGAGACCGACCTGCTTGGCTCATGGAACGATAAGATGCGCCCCGTTCCGCAAAACGTGGCTCCCATCTCGCGCCAACAGATGCTGGATCGGATCGTCAAGCCTGGTTATTACGACCTTATTATAGGGCACAACGTAAAAGACATCGCGATGTCCAAAGAGATTAAAACTCCCAAAATTCTTCTGTTCCACAACAAACTCAGCGCCGAAGCGGCTCTTGGCAACCAGCCGGGAATCGTGGATGAATACCGCAACTATGTCCGGCAGATTGTATCCGGGGTTTACTGCGTGTTTATATCGGAGGCAAAGAGAAGCGACTGGGACTTGCCGGGGGCTATCATCATGCCCGGCGTCGACGTGTCGTTTTACGGAGGATACACCGGCCAGATAAGCCGCGCGCTGAGAGTAGGTAACTCCATAAAGGTTAGAAACCTTATGACCGGCTACTTATTGCAAGAAGAGGTTTTGAAAGACCTGCCCAACATATTAATCGGCGAGAACCCGGACATACCAGACTGCGAAGTCTCTAAAGGGTGGGACGATCTTAAAAAAGCCTATCGGGAAAACCGTCTGTTTATAAACACGACCATGCCGCCGTGGGAGGACGGCTACAACCTCGGCCTGCTGGAGGCCACAGCGACCGGCATGCCGGTGGTATCCATATCCAACCCGACGTGCCCCATTACCGACGGTGTAGACGGATATGTCTGCGATGACGCGGCTACGATGCGAAAAAGAGTCATAGAGCTGATCGACAACCGCGATCTGGCGGCGCAGATCGGAGGACGGGGCAGGGAGATGGCAAGGCAGAAGTTCCCGATGGATACTTTTCTTGAAAAATGGAATTCGGCGATTAATAAAGCGGTCGAGGTTTTTTCAACCGGATTTGCTCCTTCGGCGGTCTTTCAACCATCGGCGGACAGGCGCAAAAGAAGTTTTAATAAAAAAATGCGGACAGGCCGCAAAAACGTGATTTTATCATACACCTCCTACCCCGCCACAGCCGCCTCGTACATAGAAAAAGCTCTCAGAAAAAAACATGATGTGATAACCGCAGGGTGCAAAATAACCCCGGAAATAATCGAGGCGTGGAACCTCGGCAATCTTGAAGAAGCTAAAACTCACGACATTCACACCCCCGACCTTACAGTGGAAACGGATTTCATACTGGAACGTATTCCCGCGCGGTTTACTCCAGACTTTTTTCTGTGGGTGGAGACCGGCCTTGGCAAAGCGCCCAACGGATTAGAGAAGATGAATTGCCCTACGGCCGCCTATTTTATCGACACCCATATGCACCTTGAGCGAGACTTTGAGGCGGCGGCCCGTTTCGATCTGGTGTTTTTGGCTCAAAGGGCGTACATACCTGAATTCAAGGAAAGAGGGATAGAAAACATCCACTGGCTTCCTCTGGCGTGCGACCCGGAAATTCACGGCAAAATGGATGTGGAGAAAACCCATGATGTAGGTTTCGTGGGGTCGCTGACGGACGACCGGCGCGTTGAGCTTCTGCAGAAGCTGGCGGAAAAAATGGAGGTGCGTTACGCGCGCGAGTTTTTGAAGAAGATGACCGGGTTTCTGTGTAAATCCAGAGTCGTTTTCAACAACGCTATCCGCAACGACCTGAACATGCGTGTGTTCGAAGCCCTCTGCTCTGGAAGCCTCCTGCTCACCGATTTAGCCGACGGGATAGACGAATTTTTCGAGGACGAAAAACACCTCGTTATATACAACGACGAAAATATTACTAAAAAGGCGCTTTACTATTTAAAACATCCTGATGAGGCGCAAACCATAGCCCGGCGGGGCCGGGATCTGGCGCTGGAAAAACATACTTACGAGCGAAGAGTGGACGAGATAGTCAAGACTATGGAAAGGCTGACGGGGTCTGATGATTAACGCCGTATATTGTAACCAAGTCTCGAAAGCGCGTGAAGGCCTCGAACGAGTAGTGGCGCCAGAGAGGACTTGAGTTGGAGCAAGAAACAACTGTCGAGCCGTGTCGCGTATGTGGAGCGCGGGCGAACCTTTTTTTCAAAGATAGCCGCCGTTTTTACAAGTGTCCCAACTGCCTGTTGGTTTTCACCAACGAAATGGCCGATCCAAAGTTTCAGGAAACATTTTATAAAGGCCAGTGGGGCGCCCAGGATAACATGTTCTGGCAAAAGCAGGCTGATACGCTCCTGCCGGTTATCACCAAAATAAAAGGGCCTCGGCGAATTCTCGATTTCGGCTCCGGGTCAGGAGCGTTAACCGAAGAGCTCCGCCGCCGGGGATACGATGTCACACCTCTTGAGCCGATGATAAACGGCTATCTGATGGATCAGTCTTACCCGCACAGATTCGACACCGTGATCGCTGTTGAAGTGTTCGAGCATCTCTTGAGCCTGTGGGAGGAAATAGATGAAATTGAAAAGGTTCTAACCGGCGACGGAATAATAGTCGTTTCCACACTCTTGACGAATCCTTTCATAGAAAGCCCCGACTCTGCTGAACAATTTGGAGCGTGGTGGTACAAAAATGATCTTACCCACGTCAACTTTTTTTGCAACCGCACCATCGCGGTTATGGCCGAAATGAGAGATTGGTATATTGATATTTATGGGAACAGTCTTTTTGTGGTGAAAAAACAGGCTTATGAGGGATAAGTGGACGAGATAGTCAGAGCCATGAGAGAACTGACCGGTTTTGATAATTAGCGTACATTCTTTCTAAAATGTTATATAATCAGTTTTCGTTTACAAAAAGTATTTATTCCGGCGATCCTGATAAAATATAGAGATAAAAAAATTAGCGATGTCTCAAGCGCATTATCCCCACCTGAAAGTTTTGTCCGCCGATGACTCTAACGTGATAAGAAAAATATTAAAAAAGGCTCTGGCCAGTTTCGATATCAGCGATGTGGACGAGGCGAGAGACGGACGCGAGGCGCTCGACAAAATCCGGGAAAACCATTATGACGTAATCCTGCTCGACTGGACAATGCCCAGAATGACCGGGCTTGAGGTGTTAAAAGAGATCAGGAAAGACCCGGATAAAAAAGATATCCCGGTGATAATGATAACCGCCGAATGCATGAAGAAAAATTTCGTGGAGGCGGCCCAGGCAGGGGTAAGCGAATATATAACAAAGCCTTTCACCGCCGAGGCTCTGGGAAAACGGCTCAAAAGAGCGCTCAGGGTTTAGCTTTCTTCACGCCCCTATCGTAATCTCCAGCGCTTCTGACACGTCGGACACTTCGATAATTTCGATTCCTTTCGGCCACGCGCCAGATTTTTTACTTTTCGGGACGATCACTTTTGTAAACCCAAGCTTGGCAGATTCTGAAACCCGCGCCTCGATGAAGGTGACGGCCCTGATCTCGCCCGACAGACCCACCTCGCCCATTATCACCGTTTTCGAATCGACCGCTATGTCGCGGAAGCTGGAGACCACCGCCGTTATCACTCCCATATCCACACCCGGCTCGTCAATGCGCGCGCCGCCCGCCGCGTTTACGAAGACATCCTCCCCCATCAGATGGTAGCCTGCCCTTTTTTCTATTATCGCCATCAATATCGCAAGCCTGTTCGGATCGACACCGGATGTCGTCCGCTTCGGGTTTGCGTAATGGGTGGTGGCGACCAACGCCTGCACTTCCACCAGCATCGGCCTCGTGCCATTCACGCAGGCGACCACAACCGATCCCGCCACATCTTTGGGCCTGTCGGACAGAAATAGCTCCGACGGGTTGTCCACCTCGGTCAGCCCTTCGCTTTTCATCTCGAACACGCCTATTTCGTTGGTGGCGCCAAACCTGTTTTTTACACCGCGCAAAATCCGGTACGCCCCCCCCTTCTCTCCTTCGAAGTAGAGAACGGTGTCGACCATATGCTCTAACAGACGTGGCCCGGCGATGGCGCCTTCTTTGGTGACATGGCCGATCAGAACCATTGGGATTCCGGTCGCCTTGCAAAGATTCAGCAGTCTGCCCGCCGCTTCTCGCACCTGCCCCACGGTTCCGGGCGCCGAGGAGAGCTGGCCTGTATATATGGTCTGGATAGAATCGATAATCACAAGGTTCGGTTTTACGCTCATTATGTGGCGCTCAATCTCCTCTACCTGGGTCTCTGGAAGAGCGAGAATATTGTCGGAAACAAGCCCCAATCTTTCCCCCCGCATTTTTATCTGGTTGGGCGATTCTTCGCCGGAGACGTAAAGCACGACGCCGCTTTTGGCCACATGACCCGCCACCTGCAATAGGAGAGTCGATTTGCCGATGCCAGGATCTCCGCCGACCAGCGTGAAAGACCCCGCCACTATCCCTCCGCCCAGCGTCCTGTCCAGCTCGCCTGAGCCGGTGGAAATACGGTTCGAGCCGTTCGCTGTAACTTTCGATAAGGCTACAGGCTCTTGATGGCCGTCCGTCACAGACCAGCGTTTGCGGGTTTCCGTCATGGATGCGGGGCTTTGTATCTCTTCGCTCAACGAGTCCCACTGGCCGCACGAAGGGCATCTACCTAACCATTTCGAGGTCGTAAAACCGCATGCCTGACAGACATAGGTCGAAGAAGTTTTGGCCATTTATACTTTTTTAATCAATAAAAAGCATTGATGTTTTTTTCAAGTCAATAAAAAACATCTCTATTTTTTAAAAGTTAATGAAACATGTGTACGGGAAGGGTGTTATTGTTTTTGTCCTATTTCAGGTTCCGCCGCCTCTCCGGGCTTTCGGATTTCGCCGGTTTTTCTATTTCGTATCAACTCCTGAGCGCCTTCGGGCGGTTTTTGTCCCTTGCCGGGAGGGGCTACTACATCGCCGTAGGCCCACACCAGCCTGCTCTTGTACCCGGCAATTTCTTTCGGATCAAGATCAATTTCATATTCAAAGGTTCCTGTCTCGCCGGGGTTTAGCTGATCTGGACGCTTTTTACCTCCTGTAAACGGTATGGCCAGGTCGGCCCCTCTGGTACGGTCTTTTTTAAACACAATAACGTCCAGCCGGATACCTGCGACAGGCTGGTTGAACTGGTTTTTTATTGTCGCCACTATCAAAGCCCTGCCACTTAACGATGGCTGTATTTTAAGGTCGCCGACCATGACAATCGCCTTGGCGCCTGGCGATTTGTCGTTATTTCCCGCGCTGGTTTTATTTGGAGCCAGTTTCGTTTCTACAGGCTTTTTTTCTTTTTCCTTTCCTTTTTCAAATCCGTAATATTCAGCCGGTGATATCTGCTCTTTGTCCCTGTCTGGGATGACTCGCTTTTGCGCCTTGGCGGGAGCGGTTTTCAGGGCGCAGGGCTGATCGGTGTATCGGACATTGCCCTGGTCATCGACCCGTTTGTAAACCTGTGAGTAGGCGAAGCCGGGTGAGGAGAGAAAAAACAGGGCTGTAATAAACCCGGTGAGACGAATCGATTTTATGTAACCTGGAAAAACCATTCCCGATTATACCATCGCGCCCTGTCTCAGGAAAATATTAGCGGAATGTATCGCCATGATTGCGATGGAATGGTACTATTCCCAGGATCGTTCCACAACGGGGAAAAGTAGTGACATTCAACAGGATATATGCTGGTTGGCTTATCGTCCTTGCGGTCACAGCGTTTAATCCCCCGTTGTTCATAGAGGCGTTCGATCTTAAAATCTATGATCTTCTTGTGCGCTATTCCGCGCCCAATCGTCCAGACCCGCGAATCATCATCGTGGGAATCGACCAGAAATCACTGGACGTTTTCGGAAGATGGCCCTGGCCCAGGGACAAAATCGGAGAAGTAATCGAAAAACTGGAGGGGTTCGGCGCCAGAGTCATAGCGCTCGATATGACGTTTCATACGCATACAGACTTCGAAAATATCGCCCTGATGGACAAGATCGACGCGGAGATCGTCAAAGAGAAAATCGATATCGATAATCCGAAGTTCTACGGGAAATTCGGACAGCTTAAAAACAACGTGTCCAGGGATAGAGCGCTGGCAGGCTCGATAGGAAAAGCGGGTAATGTGGTGACCGGTTTTTTCTTCGAGGATATAAAAAAAGAAGTGTCTAAAACCGGTAGTAAAGAAAAAGCTATCAAAGAAACTCTTCGCCCCTTCAGGATAAAAACGGTCAGGCGCTCAGCCGACAGCAGGGACGCGAGCCTATGGTTTAAAGCGGCCGGAGCGGAGCCGAACATCCTCGTTATCCAGAAAGCCGGCGCCGCCTCCGGGTTTCTTAACACATGGACAGATATCGACGGAATAATCCGTAGCCACCCGATGATTTATGAGTTCAACGGCGATTACTACCCTTCCCTCTCCCTGGCGTCGGTCATCGCCTACTCTGGCGCCATAAGCTCCACACAGCTTGTTTTCACTCATGGCATGCTAGAAGGGATAGATATAAAGGGTAAATTTCTCGCTACGGACCCTTACGGGCGGATCCTGCTCCGTTATCATGGGCCCGACTCCACTTTTCCTGTGGTATCGATCGCCGATATCATGAGCGAGCCGGTCGAAAATGAGAAAATCAGGAAGCAGATCGAAGGCAAGATTGCCATTGTCGGAGCCACCGCCACCAGTGTGTACGATTTAAGGGTAACGCCTCTTGGCATAACCGCAGGAGTGGAGATTCAGGCCAACGCCGCCTCCATGGCGCTTAACCTCAACGCGATCACAAAATTCGGGTGGCAGAAAGTCATGGACATTATACTGGCGCTCACTCTGGGCATTTTTATGTGGTGGGCCCTGCCGAGGATGAAAGTGCTCACAGGAGTGGTCGTCACGACGCTTCTAATGGGGGGGCTTTTCTGGTTTAATTTTCTCCAGTTCAACGTAAACTCCATCTGGCTAAACAGCGTAATTCCGGGGATAGCCATTGTCATGGGCTTTATAAGCGTAACCACAAGCCAGTATATTACAGAGCAGAGATCCAAGCGTTTCATCCAGGGCGCGTTCGGAAGGTATCTCTCCCCGAAAGTCATACACCAGATCGTAGAAAACCCCGACCTGCTTCAACTGGGCGGAGAAAAACGGGTGATGACCGCTTTTTTCACCGACGTGGCGGGGTTCACCACTATTTCTGAAAAACTGGAGCCGAACGAGCTTGTGACTTTGCTAAACGACTATCTCACAAAGATGACTGATGTGATCCATGAGTTTGACGGCACTGTGGACAAGTTTGAAGGCGACGCCATCATCGCTTTTTGGGGCGCTCCTTTGCTGATAGAAAACCATACGGAAATGTGCATGCGCGCCGCTGTCAAGATGCAAAAAGTAATAACTGAGTCGAAGAAAAAATGGATCGAAGATTGGAGCGCCGGCCTTGCCACCCGGATGGGGATTAACACCGGCCCGATGGTGGTGGGAAACATGGGCTCAAAAGAAAGAATGGATTACACCATGATGGGCGATTCGGTGAACCTTGCGGCCCGCCTTGAAGGAGCCAACAAATATTACGGCTCAAAAATACTCGTCTCCGAGTTCAGTTATCAGGATGCTCCTCAAAACGCTTTTTTGTTCCGCGAGCTGGATCAGGTTCGGGTGCAGGGTAAAAAAAATGCGGTTCGCCTGTATGAGCTGATTGACACGGTCGAGGAGGCGACGGACGAGCGCCGCCGTCTGACTGCGATGTTTGAAGAGGCTGTTATCGTCTTCCGCGCTAAAAAATTCGAGGAGGCCAGGGAAAAATTCTCCAACTGCCACAAAGAAGGCGGAGAAAAGGACGTAGCGTGCGAACTTTACATCCAGAGACTCGATCATCTCTTAAACAATCCACCGCCGGATGACTGGGACGCGGTCTACGATCTGGCCAAGTAAAGCGGGGGAAACCGCGCGAACAAGGTTACTGATCGGGCGGCGCGGCATGAGCGACCCGCTCCACCACAGAGGCTCTTTTTAAAGAAGACGGATGGCCGAAAGAGCCTTCGGGATTGATCCTGTCCAGAATTGAAAACACAAGGTCGGCGCCATCAATCGATAATCCTGCTCTCTTAATGGATGAGGCCGCAAAAATATCGGCCTCTATTTCATGGGTGGAGTCCTCCGGGGCTCCGCCATCGGCCACACTTAAGGCGTGGCCCATATACGAATGCCCCAGTTCATGGTAAATCACAAAAGCCACAGCCGAAGAAAACAGGTCTCCTGCGATTCGGGAAAAGTCCCCGCTTTTGGATAAACCATCGATATCCTCTTTTGTAATCAGATCGTCGGAACTATCGGTAAGGGCGTAGTAAACAATATCGTCAAGCGCCATGTCGAGCGCCTCAGGATCGTCAGAATAGAGAGCGGACGCCCAGGCCGCTTGCCATAACACCGCCAGAAGACCTTCGCTCACCACAACTGTCCTGTTGTATGCGTAAGCGGATATCAACGAATCGTCGCAGACCAGCGCCGAAATACCGGGCCCGTCCCCATCTTCGGGAGCGTCAGGATGACCGGCCAGCGGAATATGATCCAAAACACCTTCAGCGCTTCTTGCGACGAATTCGTTGAATTTGTCTATAACCTCAACGATTACACCCTCAAACCGGACATCCGCAAGTCCGCAGGCCGGATCGGATCGTAACTCAAGCTCATCGTCGGACAGCCCGGCCAATCTTGCCGCGCTGAAACTTTCAGATTGGCGACTGTTAGAGACCAGAGCCCCGGATTCGCTTTGCTGACTCTGGACGGGTGTCACGCCGCACGCCGCTACCACCATAAAAGAGGACAACAACAAAATAGAGCGTACCAGGTTTGATCGCGAAATTTTCATAAGTCTTGCGATTATAGCAGGTTAACTGTTTTTCATCAATTACGCGGATTTTTTAAAATCACCGGTAACGATCAGGGTGCAAAGTTTAAGCCTTTTATTACAGCGAACCGGGAGATAAAAATGCGCTCCCAGGTTTCATCTCTTTTCCATATATCGTTTCGTCTCCGCCACTATCACGGGCGACAGGGCCAGCAGGCCGATAAGGTTCGGAAAGGCCATCAGCGCGTTGGCTATGTCTGAAAAGAGCCATACAACATCAAGCTTTAACACCGCCCCTACCACTATCAAAACGCAAAACAGGATTTTGTACGGTATCGATCCTTTAATCCCGACAAGAGACTCTAAAGCCCGCTCTCCGTAGTAGCTCCAGCCCAACAGCGACGAGTAGGCGAAAAACACCAGCGACAACGATACAATGACACCGCCATACCCAGAGTTTAGCGCGGTTGAAAAAGCTTTCGTAGTCAGGGTGGCGCCGTTTAATCCGCTATCCCACACACCGGAGCAGATAATAACCAGCGCTGTCATTGTGCAGACTATGAGCGTGTCAATAAATGTCTGGGTCATCGAAACCAGCGCCTGAGAGACCGGCTCGTTTGTTTTTGCGGCCGCCGCCGCGATGGGAGAAGAGCCAAGTCCCGACTCGTTCGAGAAAATACCACGCGCCACTCCCATCCGAAGCGCGATCCATACAGAAGCCCCGGCGAATCCTCCAGAGGCGGCCGTTTTTGTAAAAGCGCTCTCAAAAATCAGGGCGAACGCGCCAGGAATCTTTCCCGCCATAAGGGCAAGAATGTATAGCGAAACGGCGCAGTAAGAGATAATCATGAGCGGAACGATGGCGGAGGCGACCCGGCCTATCCGTTTTATGCCGCCAAGAATCACAACAGCGGTTAATATGGCCAGCGCTATCCCGGTCGCAAGTTTTGGCGCTCCAAACGCGCTGTTTAACGCATCGGCCACAGAGTTGGACTGCGCCATGTTCCCGATCCCGAACGAGGCGACGCATGCGAAGACCGCGAAAACGCTTGCGAGAAACTTCCAGAAAGGGTTATCGCCGATAGCGGCGATATATACCATCGGCCCCCCGGCCATATTCCCTTTTTCATCACGATACCGGTACTTCACCGCCACCAGAGCCTCCGCGAATTTGGTGGCCATCCCCACAAGGCCGGTGACCCACATCCAGAAGACAGCCCCCGGCCCTCCCACCGCAATGGCGGTTGCGACACCGGCGATGTTGCCTGTCCCGACAGTCGCCGAAAGGGCAGTCATCAGGGCCTGAAAGTGGGATATGTCGCCCTCGCCTTCGCGCTCTTTACGTTTTATCAAGGCAAGGTCAAGCGCCTTGAATAACAACCGGAACTGCAGGCCGCGCAGAATCACGGTAAGATAAAAGCCCACGCCAAGAAGCAGGATTATTAGAGGCAGGCCCCAGACGTATGAGTCGATCGCGTTCAGAATATCAAGCAAAGGCCGGCTCCTTTATACACATATGGGGACCTCTAAAAAGCACTTTCGTAGCGAAATCGAGCGAAAAGTCGTCAGGCGAGACTGCGAGACAAAATAG
>ENA-ORDP01001075-ORDP01001075.1-marine-sediment-metagenome-genome-assembly--contig:-NODE-1075-length-15720-cov-7.264730_pt1 | contig 15720 bp, 16 predicted proteins | sample MGYA00248627_ERZ508539 | MGnify/ENA primary metagenome ERZ508539 (study PRJEB26208, sample SAMN05571518) | marine sediment metagenome | biome: deep sea; feature: Hydrothermal vent; material...
GTCTCTTACAAGGGAAAGAAGGAACATCATCAACTCTGAACTGGGTGACTATCCAAAATGGGCATTCCCGCGAAAGGAATCCGTCGGTGTCTGTAGGGAGGTTCACTTCCAATGTCCGTATCCCTTTCGGTGGCTGAGCGACAGAACCATTGATTCACTTGCCATGATAATGTCATATTAGTAGAATCTTTGGGTAACTTCGCCCGATACCCAGTATCAGCAATCTGAGTACACCATGACGGAGGCATTATATGCCTGACGCGACGAGAAGTCAACAACCGAAACTCCTTGATGAAACCCGAAATGTCTTCCGTCTACACCATTATTTCATTCACACCGTACGATCCTATGTGAATTGGATTGTGACGTTCCGAACCCCTTGGACTATCTCGGCGTTTGATCATCATCCTTTCCCCCCCGTCTAACGAGTGCGAGCTGAGCACCCTGCGCGCAGCGGGCCAGCCGCAGGCCTAGAGAGTGATAAGGCGCGCCTGCTGAACGAACGCAGCAAAGCCCGTCAGCAGCTCAAGGCGCTCATGCTCGGGCCGACCTACGGTCATTCGCCTCGCCCGCCGTGAGCACCGACATCATCAGTAGCATTCCGTCCCATCTCGCCTTGATTTGGCTTTCTTAGGCTCATGCCCTATGCTTCCCCTGGGGTGATTCTATGGTTGAACGAGCAGCGGGTAAAGGTGAAGCGAAGACCTTCCCACCGAGGTTGGACATCATCCGAGAACTACATAGCAAGAAGACCAAGCTGGAACTGATCCTGTGTGACGGGGCCGAGCTGGAGGGGCAGATCGAGCGGTTTGACCAATATAACTTGCTTTTCAAGGGCAGCGACGGAAGTCGCTACTGGATCCCGAAGCACGCGGTAGTCTGCGCGAAGCTGTCGTAGGTGCGAGTGTGCGTCGCCTGGTGCTTGGTGCTGCCCTGCTCCTGGTCCTGCTGGTTATCCTCGTGAGGATCGCGATTGGCTATTTCAGTAAATCACACCATCACCGAGGACGGTCAGGACATCATCGGCCCCGCCATGAGCACCGGCATCACTAACCCGCGAATCCTGCTAGACGGGGGCGCTCTAGCGATCCTAGAGCGAGACGTCGCCCTCTGGCATGGTGGCCTGACACTGCGGGATCTCAGCCAAACCATTGCCCGGTTGTTGTGAGGGGGTGAGCTGGGTGGGGGAATAACCGCTCATCTGCTGCAGATAGCAGCGCAACGAGGAGGTCACTCGATGTTTAAATGGGTTTGGGTCCTGGTGTTGAGCGGGGTGCTGCTGTGGGCACTGGTCGGGAAAACGGTTCCCCAGACCCGATCGGGCTGCGTGCCTCAGTTGGCGCACGTAGTGGTGGTCATCGAAGAGAATCACCGCTTCGATCAGATCATCGGCAACCCGCAAGCGCCCTTTATCAATGGCTTAGCCCGGCAGGGGGCGCTGTTCACCGAGGCGTACGGCGTGGCACACCCCTCACAACCCAACTATCTGGCCTGGTGGAGTGGCTCCACCCAGGGCGTTCGCGATGATGTGGTGCGCCCCGGCCACTTTCACGGTGCAAACTTTGGCACACGCCTGGCCCTGTTGGGCCGGAGCGTGCTCGCTGTGGAGGAGCCTCCGGTGGTGGGCAAGCACGCCCCTTGGGTATCGTTCGCGGAGAACGGCATGCTGGTGCGCAGCACCGACCTCGCACCGCCGGAGACCCTACCCGCGCTGAGCTTCATCGTGCCCAACCAGCGCGATGACATGCACTCTGGCTCGGTCGCCCGTGGGGATGCTTGGCTAGCCCAGCACCTGCCCAGATGGCTCGCGCGCTTGGGCACACGGGATTTATTGATCCTCACCTTCGACGAGAGTAGCTTCGGCTTCTCCAACCATATTCCCATGGTGTGGTGGGGGCCGGCGGTGCGTCCGGGGTGCTACGACCAGCGGGTGGATCACTTCAACGTCGTGCGCACTGTGGGCGATGCGCTGGGCCTCGCGCCGCTCACCCAGGCCAAGCCCTTCTTTGAGGCCTTGAGCTGTCCGAGCGCCTCAGCTTGAGCCGGCATACAGTTTTGATGACCAGGCTGGCGTCAACGCAGACGATGGAGTCCTTCGGCACGCTCTTCGCGGAGGTCATTGAGCTCCTGGGCCGAATCGGGCAGCTCCCCGCCGGCGCGGGCGCCGATCTGGCGGCGAAGTGCCCGGGCACGTTCCAGAGCGGCCATCGTCCCCAACGCTTCAGTGACCACTCGGACGGCCGCTAGGGCGGTGATGCCGGCAGGATCTATCAGAGGGTTGACTTCAACGACATCCAGGGCCACGATCTTGGCGCGCAGTCCTTGAATCAGCGAGAGCAGCCAGCGCGAACTGAGCCCACTAGGCACCGGATTGCCACAGCCGGGCGCATAGGCCGGATCAAGTACATCAATGTCGACAGATAGATATACCGGTCCCTCTTCGGCATAGCAGAATGAGTCGGCTTCCCAACTGGGGACGAGGCGGATGCCCGCTCTTTGGGCCACCTCGAGCTGCTGAGGGCTAACAGCCCTGATTCCCACCTGGGTGACCGACTCGCCGGTCATGCCCTGCAACTCTAAGATGCGGGCCACGACGCAGGCATGAGAATAAGTATCCCCCTGATAGTCAGGGTATAAGTCGGGATGTGCATCGAGATAGAGCAATCTCAGACCAGGATAGCGCGACAGTGCGGCCGCAAAACAGGGAACGGTGATACTATGGTCTCCACCCAGCAGGATGGGCACCGCATTGCGGTCGAATATGCCGCCCACCCTGGTTTTAATCTGCTCGAAGACGAGCGGCGCACGGTTGCCAAGCGACAGATCACCCAGATCTAAGGCGGGAAGAGCGGAGAGATCGAGGCCACGCTCGGTGCAGGGGCTGAGCGATTCGGCCATCTGACGGATTTGAGCGGGTGCCAGACGAGTGCCCGGCCTGAAAGAGCTGCCCGCATCGTAGGGTAGGCCGAGCAGTACGTACTCCGCCTCGTCCTCCAGCCGGCCCTTGAATATCCCGCTAAACGATGATAATCTTGCCATCATGGGCTTTGGTACTATACGCTACAGCAGCGCTCTAAGCAACGCACTTGAGCAGAAGTGATAGCAAAGACTCCGATTCGCTTCCAAGCGCCAAGTATGCTATTTTGATCGGCAGCATAGAGCGAAAGGAGGCCGAATGATGATGAAGATCACTCTCTTGGGCACCGGGGGGGCACTACCGCCAGGGGGACGGGCGCAGAGCGGCATTTTCATTGAGAGCACTGAAGGTTGCCTATTGCTGGACTGTGGCAGCGGGGTGCTCCTGCGGCTGGCGCAGGCCGAGATTGACTTGGCTCGACTGAACACCATTCTACTCACCCACCTGCATTTGGATCACATGAGTGATCTGCTGCCGCTGCTCACCGCGCGCTGGCTCAACGGACAAGTGCAGACGCGGCTCTACGGGCCGGAGGGAACCGAGGCGCTCTTGCAGGACCTGATGGCGCATTGGGACTACGTCCAGGAGCATGTGCGCTTGAGCATCACCGAGCTGCAGGGCGGTATGGCCTTCGAAGCCCAAGGTTTTCAGATAGACTCCCTGAAAGCAGAGCATGGGCTGCCGGCACTGGCCTATAAGTTCGACCGACGCTTCGTCTTCTCCGGGGACACGGTACCCCTGACCGAGATGGCCCAGTTTGCCGGTGACTGTAAGCTATTGCTCCACGAGTGCTCGCTCCCCGATGGAGTAGAGGCTCCCCATCACAGCCGGCCGCGCGAGCTGGGTGAGGCGCTGGCAAACTGCGATGTAGCCAAGCTGGTGTTAACGCATCTCTATCCCCCGACCCAGGGGTGTGAGGCGGAGATGATTCGCTCGGTGAAGCAGCATTTCGCCGGACAGGTCGAGCTGGCGGAGGATCTGGCACGATTTGAAGTATGAGGGGGCATGTTCATCTTAATTGATCTTTTGACTCATCGCTTGGAGCGTGTTAAAGAGAAGTTATGCCTGAAAATAGGGGACTTAACATATGAAGAAGAATAGCATAAGGCACGATGAGGCCTTCTCAGTCTTACCTGTCCTAACTGCACATCAAGAGGAGTTGAAAAGCCTTGGGGTTAAGTCCTTGGCCCTCTTCGGATCAGTGGTCCGAGGTGAAGCCCGACCGGAGAGTGATGTAGACCTTCTGGTGGAGTTTGCAGATATTGCCACCTTCGACCGTTACATGGAGCTCAAGTTCTTCCTGGAAGCTCTCTTGAGTCGTCCGGTAGACTTAGTAACCAGGAAAGGCTTGAAGCCGCGTTTGCAGCCCTACATTGAGCGAGAGGCTGTCTATGTCGTGTGATTACGACATTTTTCTAGAAGATATTCGAGATAGTTGCGAAAAGGTCTTGCACTATACTCGTGGCTTCAGCTTTGATCAGTTCATAGGTGATGAGAAGACTTTCGATGCAGTATTGCGAAACCTAGAAGTCATCGGTGAAGCGGTCAAGCACCTTCCTCAGGAAGTGCGTGACCGCAATCCCGAAGTTGAATGGCAGAAGATCGCCGGTATGCGCGATATTGTCATACACGAATATTTCGCGGTAGATGAGGACATCATCTGGGATATTGTTCACAGCAAAATCCCACAGCTTCTTAAGCAAGTCAAGCGAATTTTAGTCACCGAGTTTGCGGAAGGAAGCGACTGAGATCAGTTAAATCCTCAATTCATCGGTTCCTTGCTCGCGGGAGGTCTAATGCTAAAACAACTCAACTCTTTTATTCGCACCGCCTTTCTGGGCGGCGTGACTGTGATCCTGCCGGTCGCCATCCTCTGGGTAGTCTTCCATTGGTTGTTCCACCGGGTGACCCAACTGGTCCAACCGTTGACCAACCTGCTGGTGGCCCGCTCGCAGTTGCAGGTCTTCGTGGCCCAGCTGTTGGCCATTGTGATCATCTTGGCCTTCTGCTTCGCGGTGGGGGTGCTGGTGCGCACCCGCCTGGGCGCCTGGCTGTTTCACGCTTTGGAGAGATCGGTATTGCGTGTGGCCCCCGGCTATAACTTGGTCAAAGAGATCGTCATGCAGGTGCTGGGTGCCAAAAAATCCCCCTTCTCTTCCGTGGCCCTGGTGCAGCTCTTCGGCAACGAGACCTTGACTACGGCATTTGTCACCGATGAACACGCCAACGGCTACTACACCGTCTTCGTCCCTACCGGCCCCAATCCCACTTCAGGCCTGATCTATCACCTGCCGGCTCAGGCGGTGCACCTGATAGATATCCCGGCGGAAGCGGCGGTGCGCTCGATTATCAGTTGCGGGGTGGGCTCGCAGCCCCTGTTGGCCAAATATCTCGCCGCAAGGACCAAGCAGCCGGACCCTTAAACCCCAATCTTGTCAAGGAGGAGCGGAGCAATGACCGATAGACTCCAAACTTTCAACCAATATCGCCGCCAGATGAATCAGCAGATCCTGGACCAGGGTAACTTGCAGATCAAGCGTTTCTTCAGCTTGGACTCCCAGACCTATCGCCAGGGAGCCTTGCCGGCCCAGACGAAAGAACTGCTGGGACTGGTGGCCTCCCTGGTGCTGCGCTGCGATGATTGCATCAGTTATCATATTATTCAGTGCGCCAAGAGCGGCTTCAGCGATGAGCAGTTGTTTGAAGCGTTCAGCGTGGCGCTGGTGGTCGGTGGCTCGATCGTCATTCCCCACCTGCGCCGGGCGGTCGAGCTGCTGGAAGAGCTGCGCCGCCCGGACCAAGGGTCCCCATCGGCTTAACTCCGACCGACTGCTTGCAGCGCTTGACAGACGGCCGGCAAGCTGCTATCATGTCGTTAGCAATCGTCAATGGAGAGTGCTAACAATGGCCGAGATGGACAGCCGCAAGCGACTGGTGCTCAAGGAAATAGTGGATCGCTACATCAAAAGCGGCCAACCGGTCAGCTCCCAAGCGCTGCTGAGCGACTATGGGCTCTCGGTCAGCTCGGCGACCATCCGCAACGACATGAAGGCCCTGGAAGAAGCCGGCTATATCACCAAAGCCTATCACTCGGCCGGGCGGGTGCCCACCGAGCGGGGCTATCGTTTCTTCGTGGATTGGCTGGTGGAGCTCTCCGAGTTGGGTCATCAGGAGCAACATGCGATCACCGAGTCCTACGAGTTTCAGCATCAGGAGATCGGGGCCTTGCTGCGTCAGACGGCTCTCTTGCTGGCCAAGATCGGCGGCTATGCCGGCTTCGTGCTCTCCCCTCGGATCGAGCAGACCAGACTGCGCTCGATCCTGTTGGTCCGGTTGGATGAGACGAACGTCTTGGTGGCCATCCTCTCCGAGCTGGGTCTGATCGAGACTCGGATGGTGCATTCGACGCTGAGCGAGGCCGAGCTGGCCGAGACCGTCGCGCTGCTCAATCGCCGACTACGCGGTCAGCGCCTGGCCGAGATCCGCAATGAGGCCATTCGGTTCTCCGAGACGGAGGGTTGGTCCAAGGGCACAGTGCGCCAGGCCTTCACCCTGCTGCGTGAGGCGATTGACCGCCATGCCAAGCGACGATTGTATACCGAGGGATTGGTTCAACTGCTGCAGCAGATGATCGCCGAGCGGTGTGATCTGGAAGAGATGCAGGCGCTGGCCGCCCTATCGGGCGATCCGGCGCGTCTGGCTGCCTATCTCTACCGCCAGGCGGACAACCAGACCAGAGCGCTGATCGGGGCGGAAAATACCCTAGAGGCCCTGCGACGCTCCTCGCTGGTGCTGCAAAGCTACGGCTTCGGCGGGGTGCTGGGCCTCTTGGGACCGGTGCAGATGAACTATAGCAAGGCCTTCTCGGTGACTCAGTATGTGAGCAACCGGCTGAGGGCAATTCTCACCGTGGCCCAGCGGGACAGCCGGGCCGCGAGCGCATCAGGAGGGAAGCTAAGCGATGCCTGAAGAAAGCACGGAGCAAAAGACCCAACGCGCTGGCAAAGTCGCCCCTGAGGAGCAGGCGGAACTGGAAGGGTTGCGGACCCAGTTGGCCGAGCGGGAGCAACGCTTGGCGACTTATCTGGACCGCTTGCAGCATCTCCAGGCCGATTTTGCCAATTACAAGAAGCGAGTTGCCCGTGAGCAACAGGCCTATCAGCAGGCGGTCGAGGATCAGTTGTTGCGGGCCATCCTGCCCATCTATGATAACTTCGAGCGGGCCTTTCGCACCTTGGCCAAGAACAACGATAAAGATTCGTTCATCGAAGGGCTAGAACAAGTATATTCCCAGTTCAACGCTTTTTTGCAGCAACAGGAGATACGACCTCTGGAGGTGCTGGGTCAGCCCTTTGACCCCGCCTGGCATGAGGCACTGATGAGCGTAGAGACCGAGACGGAGAAAGCGAATATCATCATCGAGGAGTTCGAGCGCGGCTACCGCCGCGGCGAACGGCTGCTGCGGCCCAGTCGGGTCAAGGTGACCCGGCAGCCCACCCCAGCCGAGCAGCGTCAGGGTGACTCTCAGGGTCACCCCGTCGCAGAGGAGGAACAAAGCGATGGCTAAAGCGAAGATCGTAGGTATTGATTTGGGGACGACGCTTTCGGAGATAGCTGCGCTGGAAGGTGGCAAACCGGAGATCCTGCTCAACGCGGAGGGCGAGCGCACCACCCCCTCGGTGGTGGCCTTCACCGAAGAGGGCGAGCGGCTGGTGGGCAAACTGGCCCGTCGTCAGGCGATCACCAACCCGGAGCGCACCATCGCCGAGATCAAGCGCGAGATGGGTAGCAACCATCGGGTGAAGATCACCACCGCCAAGGGCAGCAAAGAGTACTCGCCGGAAGAGATCTCGGCCATGATCCTAGGCAAACTCAAGGCGGATGCCCAGGAGCGCCTAGGCGGCGTGGTCAAGCAGGCGGTGATCACCTGCCCGGCCTACTTCGATAATACTCAGCGCCAGGCGACCAAGGATGCCGGGGAGATCGCCGGTCTAGAGGTAATGCGGGTCATCAACGAGCCGACGGCGGCCGCGCTGGCCTACGGGTTGGACAAACAGGGCGAGCAGACGATCCTGGTCTACGACCTGGGCGGAGGCACCTTCGACATCTCGCTCTTAGATATCGGCGAGGGCGTCTTCCAGGTGGTGGCCACCGGCGGTGATAACCAGCTAGGGGGCAAGGAGTTCGATCAACGCATCATAGACTGGTTGATCGCCGAGTTCAAAGAGGAGACCGGAATTGACCTGCGCCAGGATCGGGCGGCGCTGCAGCGGCTCAAGGACGCGGCCGAGGCGGCCAAGCAGGAGCTCTCCTTCAAACAGGAGACCGAGATCAATCTACCCTATATCTCGGCCGACCAGACCGGTCCCAAGCACTTGCAGCACAAGTTGACCCGAGCCCGGTTTGAAGCACTCATTGACGATTATCTGCAGCACACCATTGAGCTGGTGCATCAGACGCTCCGTGAGGCCAAGCGCAGCGAAAAGGACATTCAGCAGATCGTGCTGGTCGGCGGCTCGACCCGCATTCCCAAGGTGCAGCAACTCATCGAGCAGATCCTGCCGGGCAAGATCAACAAGGAGATCAACCCCGATGAGGTAGTGGCCCTGGGCGCGGCCATCCAGGGAGCGGCGCTGGCCGGCGAGATTGACGAGATCGTCCTGCTCGACGTCACGCCGCTGACCCTCTCCATCGAGACGCTGGGCGGCGTTTCTACACCGCTGATCGAGAAGAATACTACCATTCCCACCGAGAAGACCAAGAGCTTCACCACCGCCGAGGACGGTCAAAGCCAGGTGGACATCCACGTGCTTCAGGGCGAGCGCAAGCTGGCCCAGGACAACAAGAGCTTGGGGCGCTTTCAGCTCTCTGGCATCGCCCCGGCCCCGCGCGGCGTGCCCCAGATCGAGGTGACCTTCGCCATAGATGCCGATGGCATCTTGAACGTGACCGCTAAGGACCGTGCCACCGGCAAGGCCGCTTCCATCGTGATCAAGGAGTCCTCGCGGCTCAACGACGAGGAGATCAAGCGCATGCAGCATGAGGCCGAAGCCCACGCCGAGGAGGACCGCAAACGGGTGGAGGAGATCGAGACGCGCAACCAAGCCGATCAGTTGGTCTACGCCACCGAGAAGTCGTTGCGCGACTTCGGCGACAAGGTCAGTGCCGAGACCAAAGAGAAGATTCAAACCAAGATAAATGCCCTCAATGAGGCGCTCAAGCGCAACGCGCCGGTGGTGGAGCTGCGCCAGGCCACCGAGGAGCTGCGTCAGGCCTCCTTGGAGCTGGGCCAGCAGGTCTATAGTGAGACTCAGCAGGCACAGTCCAGTGACTCCGGCGAGGGGGCGACGGAGCAGGCCCAGCCCGGCACGGATCAACAGGACCAACCGGGAGAAGAGGGCTACGTGGATGCCGAGTATGCCAAAGAGGACAAAAAAGAGGACCAGCATTAAAGGTGAACGAGAACACCAATGGCCCAGAGAGACTATTACGAGACCTTAGGCGTCGGCCGCGATGCCTCGCCGGAGGAGATCAAGAAGGCCTATCGCAGGTTGGCCAAGCAGTTTCACCCTGACCGGGCCAACGGAGGCGATGCGGAGAAGTTCAAGGAGGCCACCGAGGCCTATGAGGTCCTCTCCGACCGCGAGAAGCGCTTGCAGTATGATCACTTCGGTCATGCAGGTCCGCAGCAGGAGTTTAACTTCGGCCCGACCGACTTTAGCCGCGCGCGGGAGGCCTTCGATGAGTTCGGCTTCGGCTCGTCCTGGAACGACGTCTTCGACGCCTTCTTCGGCGAAGGGATACGCACCACCCGCACCCGTCAGCGGCAGCGCAGCCGGGCCCAGCCGGGCGAAGACCTAGAATACCGGCTGCGCATCACCTTGGAGGACGCTGCGCTGGGCACGCGGATGAAGGTAACCATCCCGCGCTACGCCGTCTGCTCGAGCTGCCAGGGCAGTGGGCGAGAGCCGGGCACCGGAGCGACTGCCTGTCCGGCCTGCCAGGGACGGGGCCAGGTGGAGTATCATCAGCGGACTATGCTGGGTAGTTTCGTCAACGTCCGCACCTGTGAACGCTGCGGTGGTTTCGGCGAGATCGTCAGCTCACCCTGCAAGCACTGCTCAGGCCAGGGGCGGGTGCAGGAGCAGAGCCGCTTGACCCTTCGCATCCCCCCCGGGGTGGACAGCGGGTCGCGCCTGCGGCTCAAGAACGAGGGAAACGCCGGACGCTTCGGTGGACCGGCGGGCGATCTCTATATCATGGTCGAGGTCACCCCCCACAATCGCTTTACCCGCCACGGCGACGACCTGCGGCTGCGACTGCCGATCAGCTTCGCGCAGGCGACCTTGGGGGCTCGGCTGCAAGTGCCGACGCTCACCGGTCAGGAGGAGCTACATATCCCGGCCGGCACCCAATCGGGCGAGGTTTTCAAGCTTAAAGGGCAGGGCGTTCCGCATTTGCGAGGCCGAGGGAAGGGTGATCTGCTGGTGAAGGTCCAGGTGGTCGTGCCGACCAAGCTCTCCGCGCGCCAGCGGAAGTTGATTGAGGAGTTGGGGCGCGAGCTGTGAGCCGCCGCTCAGTTTCCGATGTCGCGGCGATGGCCCATCCCGGCAAAGCTTATCTTCTGGAGAGCGCGATAGGCCTTGGCGCGCGCCTCCGCCAAACTGGCAGCTAGTCCTACTGTGCTGAGCACTCGGCCGCCCGCACTCACCAACCGACCATCGTTGCGAGCTGTGCCGGCATGGAAGATGAATAGATCAGGCTGCTCAACTTGGTTTTCTAGACCACTGATCGGCTTTCCCATCTCGTACGAACCCGGATAGCCCTGGCTGATGGCGACGACGCAGACGGCGGTCTTGGGCTTGAGCCGGCAGGTAAATCCAGCCAGCCGCCCCTCGACGATGCGCTGGAATAACTCCAGCAGGTCGAAGTCGAAGCGCGGCACCAGCGCCTGGGTCTCCGGATCGCCGAAGCGCACGTTGTATTCTAGCAACTGCGGACCACCTGCGGTCCAAATCAGTCCAAAGTAGAGAATCCCCTGATAACGAATCCCCTCGCGGGCCAAGCCCGCGAAAGTCGGTCGGACGATCTGCTGCTGGGTTTGACTGAGCATTTGGTCGCTCAGCCAGGGGACCGGCGAAACTGCGCCCATGCCACCGGTGTTAAGACCCCGATCGCCCTCGCCGCGGCGCTTGTAGTCCTGTGCCGTGCCCAGATAGCACCAGCTCTGGCCGTCTGAGGCGATGAAGAGCGAGAACTCGCGGCCAGAGAGATATTCTTCCAAGACGACCCGCCGCGAGGCCTCGCCGAAGCGCCGCTCGACCAGGAACTGCCGCAACGTCTGCTCGGCTGCGGCGCGCGTCGGAGCGATGACCACGCCCTTGCCGGCGGCCAGTCCATCGGCCTTGATGACCACCGGTGGCGCGAGCTGATCGAGAAAAGCACAGGCCCGTTCATAGTCGGCGAAGACGCCGAAGCGGGCCGTAGGGATCTCATACTTGCTCATAAATTCTTTGGCGTTCGCCTTGCTGGTCTCGAGCAAAGCGGCTCGCTTGGAGGGTGCGGCGATCTTCAGACTGACCCGGCTGAAAGCGTCGTAGATGCCCAGGGCGATCGGCTGCTCCGGACCGACGATGGTCAGGTCTATCTCGTTGGCTTGGGCGAATTCGACCAGACGTTCGATCTGGGTGGCCTGAATAGCAACGTTCTCGGCAAGTCGGGCGGTACCGGCGTTGCCTGGTGCACAGAAGAGTTTTTTCAATCTGGGCGAGCGGGTCAGCGCCCAGGCCAGGGCGTGCTCGCGGCCGCCGCCGCCGATCAAGAGAAGTTTCATCTTTGGACACCTGGGATAGATCTCATAGAATACTTAAGCCTCCAACCCATAGAGTTTATAAACGCTCTCATCGATTTCCATTTGTAGATTCAGTATCTCCCAGCGGAGCCACCCAACGTCCGCGAGCAGCTTCTCTTGAAAGTGCTGAAAGAGCTCATTGGTTTCTGGTAACAAGAGTTCGTTATTGATTTGCTCCCATGATTGGCCTTTTCTGCCATTGAGTAACTTCGCTGCTAACTCCAATAGAGGTGCTGGTCCTGCCAGTGTAAGCACCTGTCTATCTTTACTTCTGAGGTTTAGCTGTGGACCTTCTAGAGTCTGACCAACTTTGCCAGTGTGTTGAAGCCGGAAATCATCGCCATGAAACTCTCTCGACTTTAAGATCTTGATACTGGGATGCGTTCGCAAAGAGTAGAGCTTGTCATCCGGCAATTCTTGCAGGACTATAGTGGTTTTGATCGGCGGCAGCGCCTCATCGAACTTGAGCTTAGGCAACCGCTGTCCATCGAAATACCTTGAGTATTTTGCGAGCCCTGCCAGCTTTTCGCGAACAGTTTGCACTTTCTCAACGATGCTATCGTGAAGCTGCACATCATCGGGGTTACTGAAGTCAATGCGGCGGATGGGGATTTGTTCTAGCATCTTCTGACGGGTTAACCCTCGCTGCCTGCCTTTTTCGATCATCCAGCGATTGATCAACTTTGAATTGAGAACTCCAAGAGTGTAAAGAAGATCTTCCTTGGTGTCAGTCTGCGGTACGATGAGGTTGATATCGGAGTTCTCGTAAAATTGGCCTGTTTGCAAGCCGAAGGGCTTCAAATCCGTCTCACCCCAGCGCGGGGTCACAATTTTTGTTGCAAGGAGTAAACTCTCATCTCTGGCCCAATGTAGGCCGTACCAAGGCATCCTACCCTCTTTGCACTCGCGCTTTTGTTCTAATATTTCACGGAAATATCCGAGATGATCTTTAAGATGACTGTAAGCATCAATATCATGGTGTTGTGTGACATAGATGACATAGAGTTTTTCCTCTCCTCGATCGACGAAGTAGGGACCAATCCAGGAGTTTTTGTAGGTGGGTTTGACAAGCGTCTCTTCATCAGAAGATAACTTAAGGGCTTGCTTCTCAGCTCCAGTTAGGATGAAAATACCATCTCCAATCTGTATCTTTGACTTTCTATCTCCTCCCTCGATCTTCCATTTTGGTAAGAGGTTTATATTGCGTTTAGTAACTCGATCAGCTCCCGAAACTATACCTTGTTCAATTTTGCAAAGTGAGCTTAGTTTTTGGCCCTTTCCCTCGACCTGCATGATGAAGTCATAAGCGGATGGGGTAACCAAGAGAGTGGCCCAAGGGTCGCCGTTCGGCGGTAGCTGCCCTTGAGCAATGGGGCTCCAGTGGACTTTAATGTTCCGATCTTCATATTCTTCTTCGCCAATGTGCTGTTGAATGTGTTTGGTGATGAAGCGTAGCTTCTCACCAATCGTGGCATTTGCCTTATCCTTGAGTAGTTCTTTGTGCTTGGCCAGCACTCGCACGACCTTGATTTGGTTCTTGTCACGCTCTTTACGGTCTGAGCAGCGTTCTAAGATGAAGATCATATTGTGCTGACCTTGGGCGTGCTCGAATATCTTGACATCTTCGAAGAAGATCAACTCTTGAATTTTGGCGTTCGCAAGGATGTATTGCCGTAGTGTGGTAGCGCCGTCAGCAGTGGGCCAATAAGCCGTGGTAATGAAGCCAAGCCGCCCACCTTCCCGTAGCTTCGATAGGCCCAGGATGATAAACCAGTAAAGATAGTCCATCTTGCCCTGATAGTGGTTTTGCCAATAAGAATAGCGTTCGCGTGTGCTGCGAAAGAGCTCTTTGTGACCCTTCTCGCCAATGTAGGGTGGGTTGGCACAGCAATAGGTAAACTTGCCGGCTAGCTGGTTCTTGATCTTGTCGAAAATGAACTTCTTGCCGCGACCTAGCGGCAAGATGGAGCGTAAGGGGTCAGGTTTATAATCGTCGTCTTGAGAGATTAACTTGTGGTCGTTGTGCAAAGAGAGGGCGTCTACCAAGACTACAGCCAGTGGCGAGCTTTCTCTTTTTTGTAGAGCTGGCTGGAGCTGCGCAAGCTGGTAAATCACCGGTGTAAGCTGGATTAGCAAGTTGACCTCTGTGATGTAGTATGGAAATGGAGAGATCTCAGCGCCGAATAGCCCGATGAAGATCGCACTGCGCACGTCAAGCACATCCTGCTTGTCATTGAGATCGAGTTGAGCTTCTTCGCGCAGTCTTCGTGCCGCTTCAACCAGGAATCCTCCAGACCCTGTGGCTGGATCGAAGATTGGCCTCGGCTTGCGTTTGCCCTTTGCATGGTCAAAGAAGGCTTGAGGATGATTGAAACCCACGCGATCCCAAATGAAGCTGACGATCTCTCGCGGTGTGTAGTATTGCCCTTTGCTCTTCTTGTCTATCCGGTCGATATACTCCTCGTAAATCGTGCCCAAGACGTCCTGATTGAGCTTCCCCAGGTTAAAGTTGGAGAGTTCGTAGAGCACTTCGATCAGAGTATCAACAGACGGCTCGTACCAGCTATAGTTGTTTTCGACATTGAAGAGCCATTTGTAGCGTTCGGCAGCCAGTTGGAAAGCGTACTTGAGTACTCGCCGAAGCTCACGGTTGGAATTCTGATAGAATCTCTCCAATCCACCATCATAAAGTGTCTGGTCAATGAAGCCGATATCCTCCCAGGTGCGGACCAGTAGAATGCGGGTCATAGTAAAGTAAGCTACACGATAGGTGAAAACATCAAGAGCACGGCCATAAAGATCATCAGGCCGGGCTTGCAATATCTCTTGCAGTGTGTGAGCGGATATCTCTTGTGGCTTATGGGATGGTGAGATTTCTGAGGAGATCCATTCGATCTCCTTGGCAATGGTTTGGGCACGCTGGGGGTCTGGTTCTAAGAAAGCGGCGATCTCTTCCCGTTGGGCTTTAGCGTCCTGATAGAGTAACTCTACAATCAGGCGCAACCGGTTGGTCAGCAGCTCAACGTTTAACACCTCATCCCCCCGCCAGGGCTTGGCCTGGATGATCCGCTGTAATTTCTCTTGCGGTGTTAGTTCTTTGAACGAGAAATGTTCAGTGAACCTAAGAAACCGCCTGGTGTTCTCTTTGGCCAAGATGCCCTTGGGATCAGCTTTGAAATCACGATAGAGTTGGAGGAAGCTGAAATTGAACTCTTCCAGTTCTTCGGATGAAGTTAGGGTGTAGACATCGAGATCCCGCATGTTGGTGATGATCAAGTATCGCACATCATGAACCTCTAAATACTTGCGTTTCTCAGCGTAGTACCGGGATAGGTCCTGAGAATCGGAGCCTTTAGCTTCAAAAACGAAGGGATGAGTACGCAAATCAACAGGAACAAAGTCGGGGTTCCCTGTCTCGGTGCGCTCTTGTGCAATGATGGTTTGACCTCGCTGGAAGCCCAGGACCTCCTCAAGGAACTCGGGTAACAGAACTGAAGCGATCAACGTCTCTTCATCAGGCCGTTCACCAGCATAATAGTCGGGGTAGGCCTTGACCTTGCCGGATGAATAATGTGAATAATTCGGGGTATCGAGGAGCTGAATTGTCTTGTGGAGTAAGACTAGGGAACCTCTCATGGCTTGTTTCCCGCGGGTTTAGGGTGTGCCTCATCCCACAGATTACGAAGGTCATCCAAGAAAAGTTGAGGGGTATAGCCTTGTAACAAACGTTCCAAAACGAAAGAATCAATCGTTGCGGCAGTTGGTCCTGCAATTGAGCCAATCCCAGGAATTGCCCCTATGCCGGATGTGATGATGAAGCGGATCGTTCGTACAGGCCAACTCTTCGACCAGTGCTTCTTCGTCAACGTTTCCACGTACATACCTGCAATTTCATTAGAATCTTGAGCTTCCAGCTTTGCAAGCCATCTACGGAATTGTTGCCCTTTAGGGC
>ENA-ORDP01001076-ORDP01001076.1-marine-sediment-metagenome-genome-assembly--contig:-NODE-1076-length-15714-cov-3.518552_pt1 | contig 15714 bp, 14 predicted proteins | sample MGYA00248627_ERZ508539 | MGnify/ENA primary metagenome ERZ508539 (study PRJEB26208, sample SAMN05571518) | marine sediment metagenome | biome: deep sea; feature: Hydrothermal vent; material...
TTAGATCGAAATAACATTAAATATCAACAACATGTGATGGTCCGACCCTATAGCAATTCTTTTGTCGAGAACGTAATAGAGCAATTGGGTATTAAGAAGAAAGGACGATCAGTCCACCAGGGTGCAGACCTGTATCAGGTCAAGGAGCTGACAAGTGCTTATACTGCCCATTTTGGCACCAAAAATGGCCTTTTAAGCTAAGATATCGACTGTTTTAGATCGAAATAACATTAAATATCAACAACATGTGATGGTCCGACCCTATAGCATTCCTATAGCATTCTATAGCATTTGGTTTGTGGTCTATCCTTTTTCATCCTTTCCCCTTTTCCTTTTCCCCTTTAATCTTTCATCTTATTCCCTAAAGCCTTGACTAACACCGGAAAAAATAATAGTGTTCACGCTATGAACACCCAAGATGATGAATTGACACTGAGTCTTCTTAGCTCGATAGAAAAAAACAGCCAGTCCAGCCAGCGTGAACTGGCTCGGCACAATGGCGTTGCCCTTGGGTTGGTGAATTCATATATTAAGCGGTGTGTAAAAAAAGGCTGGATTAAAATAACTGACGCACCGGCAAATCGCTATCTTTATTATCTTACTCCCAAGGGTTTCTCGGAAAAAATGCGTCTTACCACGCGGTATTTCTCCGATTCGTTTTCATTCTATCGCAAAGCGACTCATTCCTGCGATATTCTGCTCAGATCTTTGGTAGAGCAGGACAAGCGAAGCCTGGTACTTGCAGGGGCATCTGACCTTGCTGAAATCACCGTACTCAAATCACTGGAAAACGAAGTTTCAATCATTGCTGTGTATGACCCTGATTGTAACGCTTCCCGATTTCTCTCTGTGCCGGTCTGGAAAATATGGTCTACGGATCAGGCCGTGGATGCCGTATTACTGACTGATATCGCGCATCCAGATGAAACTTATGAGGATGTTATCGGCAAGATTGGTGCCGAAAATGTATTTGCTCCCGATATTCTTGGACTCTGGTCCGGTTACCAGATAAGGGAAGGCACAAGAGCTGGATAAATTAACGCGGTTATCTGCCAGTGTTGTATGGTGAATCGCTCCTGCTGCGCTTTCGAAGAGCAGCACATTGCACTATGCGAAGTCATTATGACATTGCAGGGCGGTAGCGTGCCTGAAAGGGGGCTAAATTATTGTGATAGATACGCTGGTTAATGCCATCGATCGCCTTTTTTATTCAGGTTCAACACAGATATTGATGTATCACGGGTTTAGCCAGGGCTCAGACGTGTCTTCTAAGGTAAGCAAGCATGTCACTGTAGCAGATTTTGAAGAACAGTTGGAGTTTCTGGTTAGTGAGTTCAACCCTATATCACTCACACTCTTTTTTGATGCATGCAATGGCAAGGTAAGTTTACCGCCGCGTTCAGTTGTGCTGACTTTCGACGATGGTTATGCCTCTAATTATGAACTTGCTTTTCCTCTCCTTAAACGCTATCAGGTTCCAGCAACGGTATACTTGACAACGGAATTTGTGCTTGAAAAGCGCTTGTTGTGGACGGATAAAGTTGAACTCTCAATCCAGCAGGGTCAGCTACCTGATGCTGGTCGGAAATTAGCAGAGCTAACCGGGATTTCCGAACTTGCTTCAGAAAGCAATTGGGAAGAGTTGGTGAAACATGTAAAGGGCTGGATCAAGTGCCATTCAGAATGTGATAAGCAGGTTTTAGTAGAAAAAATAATGTTAGCGATGAAAATAGAAGAAGCTGTGCTGGATACCCCGGCAACCGCACAGCCATTAACAGAGGATAGCATAAGAGAAATGCTTGGTTCCGGGCTGATTGAGTTTGGCGCGCACACCCGCACGCATCCGATCCTGTCACGTTGTAACGATGAGCAGGTTGTATATGAGATTTTAACTTCTGTTCGTGAAGTAGAGACATTAATTGGTCAGCCTTGTCGCCACTTCGCCTACCCAAATGGTCGTGAGAATGAGTTTGACCAGCGCTCAGTAGATACTCTAAAAAAAGCAGGAATCGAGACCGCCATGACTACCATTGAAGGGGAAAACGACCGTAATTCAGATCTGTACAGGCTTAAACGTATAGGTGTATACAACGGAATCTCGCTTCATCAATTCAAAGCAAATTTACAACCGGGCCGCCGTCGACTGGCTATTCTGAAAAATCGCCTAAATGGTCGTTCACATTAGATGGCAGTAAGGCGCCTGATGTTACTGTTTACCTATGGTGGCAAGCTTGAAGCCTGGGAGCAGTATGGTCTGATTGACCGTGAACTTGGCTACTATGAAAAAATGTTTGATGCAGGTTTACAACATGTAGATTTGATGACCTACGGGCATGGGCAGACGGAGCGTAAAATTAATGATCGATTTCGTGTGTTACCAAAAAAATGGGTGAATCATGATCTGATTTATAGTCTGCTTGCACCTTTTGCATACTGGGGTGCTTTCAGACAATGCGACATCATGAAAACCAACCAGTCACAGGGCGCCTGGGTGGGTTGGCTGGTCAAGGCCATGATGTGGAGTAAAAAGCTGGTGGTACGCTGCGGTTGGGTGCGTACGGAAGAGATGATGCGCAAAGATGAAGGGCGGTCTGGTATAAATCTCAGGTGGCATAAACTGGTGGAACGTGCAGCTTTCACTTTTGCGAATGCTATTATTGTGGTAAGCGAAATAGACAAAGATTACATCGTTCAACGCTATCAGGTATGTAAAAGCAAGATAGCCATCATCCCCAATTCGGTTGATATTTCTCTCTATCAGTTCGATCCAAAATACTTCCCTGCCACAAAACCTAAAAGGGTCTTGCTGATAGGGCGCTTAGTGGAAATGAAGAATTTCCAAAGTGTCTTGCAGGCAGTAGATGGTTTGGAAGAGGTCTCAGAAGTCGTTATTGCGGGTGATGGGCCGTATCGCAGCGAGCTGGAGGAAATTGCTGCGGGCATAGGCGCCAATGTCCGCTTTCTATCCGCCATCCCAAATCAGTCTATTCCAGATGAACTTCAGAAATCAGATATATTTATATTGCCGCAACTCTACGCCAGCGGCATGCCTAAGGTGTTACTGGAGGCAATGGCGGTGGGTGTGCCTGTGATTTGTAGCGATATTCCAGTGCATCGCCATCTAGTTAAGGATGGGGTTAACGGTTTTTTGTGTAGTGAAAGTGCCGACTCGATTCGGCAGATCCTGTCACAGGTATGTAGTCTGGAAGAGTCTCAGCACAGAGATATTGTTACGCTGGCACGTGCAGATGTGGAAGCGTCACATGATATGAAAGCTAACGCGCAGCGTGAACTAGCTTTGTTTCAATCTCTGGTAGCGTAGTGATATCTTGAGTCAGTATGTCGTACAGCGACTGGCTTCATTTGACGATGTTGACAAGGATGAGTGGGATGCCGTTCTCAATCAGTCTTCAGTGCAAACTGTATTTCAGCTATATAGCTGGAATCGTCTGGTATGGGAAGAGCATGGTTGTGATGAATTGATTCTGCTGGCAGTTCGCACTCGAGAAGGTGTAGCTGTAGCATTTGCCCCCTTGTTTCTTACTGAGAAGAATGGTAGAAAAATTATACAAATGATTACAGCATTACGTGGGGATTACGCCGATATCCTACTAAATGTGATGCATGCCAAAATCTCGATTCAGGTGATACTGTCATATATTTTTAAGGAATATTCTGAACCATCTATTTTTCTGCTAGAAAAAATTCCGCCCGAGTCTTCTCTCTTGTCTATTGCTCCCGCTGTATATAGAAAAACTATAATTACTGATGGAGCGGTTTGCCCATCACTGATTTTCGAGACTGAGACACCAGAGTCTTTAAGTAAAAAAATCAATAATAAAAAAATGCGTTATTACCATAGGAGACTGGTGAAAATAGGCGATTACAATATTCGCCATCTTACGGAACCAGAAGTGATTCGACCGTATCTTAAATCTTTTTTTGATCAGCATATTTCTCGTTGGGCAAAGACACCTTGGCCAAGCAGGTTTTTGGAAAAACGTGAGCGTGATTTTTACACTTCTATGGTGGATACCCTTGGCAGTAGTAAAGTACTGATTTTTTCTGTGCTTTCTATTGATGAAAAACCTGTAGGGTTTCACTTGGGTTTTGGTTTTCATCGACGGTTTATCTGGTATAAGCCGACGTACGATATTGAATACAGTAAATATTCCCCCGGCCTGGTTTTAATGAAAGAAAGTATTCAATATGCTCTTGACTCAGGATACACAGAATTTGATTTTGCGGCTGGGGATGAGTCTTATAAAGAGCGTTTCGCTAACTACGCAAGGCAAAATCACGATATATCCTTCTATACGGGTGAGTGGAATTACTTTCTGGAACGCAGTAAATGCGTGCTTGTTGTGGCGAAACAACACATAAAGAAGCTATTAGGATGATGATAAAGAAAATTTTTCATTATATCTTAGGTTTATTCGTGCGGCGTATGTCAGTGCCAACCGAACGTGTGTTCTGGCTGGTATTGCAGAGTGCAATCAAACACAAAGCACTACTTTTAGCTGCCTTTTTTAGCAATACGATTGCAGCAATGTTCGAAGGTGCTTCGCTGGCATTATTTGCTTTGGCAATATCTGTGATTACTGGCGATTTCAGTGGCTCCGGTGCAGCAAAATTCGGGGTCTGGATTGACTGGCTGTTTGGCATATCACTGGGGGAACTTGATAGAGACACACTATTTCTTATTCTTATTGGTATCGCGATAGCTGGACAACTGGTCAAAGCAGCATTCCATTTAATGGGAGTGGCCGCAACGATTTCACTCCGAACCTATGCCATTGGTGATATCCAGAGTCGGATGGTGCGGCAGATAATGGCGTTTAGTTTGTCACAAGTGAACCGCTACCCAGCTGGTGAATTATCAACTTACGTCGGTATGTCTGCTAACATTACCTCGTTCTTACTTATCCTTAATAGCGTGATGAGCAAGTTATTGATACTTTTTAGCTATCTGTTTGTAATGCTTTTCATGTCAATTCCGTTAACTCTCTTAAGTATCGCAGCAGGTGGAATATTGATGTTGTTTTTACCAATGTTGTTTGTTCGGCTCAAAGAGCACGGTCGACAGGTAACTCAGGCAGGAATTAAGCTTGGTAAAGAGGTTATGGAGTTTTTAACAGCGCCGAAATTTCTTCGTATATATGGTAAGGAAAGCTATGCCGGTGATGTGATTATTGAGCAGATTGGAAAAGGACTACAGGCACGCCGCAAAGGAGAATTGCTCCGGGCCATCATCAATCCTGCATTTGAATCGATTGCGATTATTTTTGCGGGCCTATTACTGATCGGTGGGTATTTTATCCTTGCCAATGGTACAGGGGCATCACCCCTGCCAACGCTACTTGCATTTGTGGTCGTTTTTAAGCGTTTAATGAGTGCCTTGTCTGAACTGAATGGTGATCGAGCGACAATAGCAAATATTATGCCTTCTGCGGAGGTGGTTGCCGAGGTTTTACGTACCGACAATAAGGACTTTACGCGGCAAGAAGGCATTGAAGTTAAGCCGCTGAAAACTGATATACGATTGGAAAATATTGGATTTTCCTATCATGAATCAAAGCAGGCCATCCTGTCAGATATCAATCTGGTTATTCCTAAAGGAAGTGTCGTGGGGATTGTTGGAGAATCCGGTGCTGGAAAGACTACGCTGATAGATATGATTCTTGGTCTGTACCCTCCTGATAGCGGCGATATATTGATGGATGGAGTTTCAGTATCCGAAGCATTACCAGAAAGTTGGCGGCACCAGTCCGGTGTTGTCAGTCAGTCAAGTGCTATCTTTAACAAATCAATCAAGGAAAATCTCATGGTGGTAAACCCAGCCGCATCCGACGAAGAAATCATAGAGGTTTGCCGGATTGCTCATGCTCATGATTTTATTATGGAGCAACCAGAAGCTTATGATACGGTCATCGGTGACAGTGGACATAAATTGTCGGGTGGCCAGGTGCAACGACTCGCACTAGCGAGAGCTATATTGTCAAAAGCGAGCATTCTGATACTTGATGAGGCAACCAGTGCGCTGGATTCACTTTCTGAGCGTCGAATCATTGAGGCAATAAACCAACTTGGAAGTGACCATACCATTATTCAGGTTGCACACCGTCTATCGACCATTTTTCATGCGGATTTAATAATTGTAATGAAGGCGGGACGAATAATAGAAAGAGGCATTCACAAGGAGTTGCTTGAGAAGAGGGGTGAGTACGCTCGAATGTGGGATACTCAAACTTCAACCGCAATACTACAGTAGCCTATGTAGGCGACGGTTGGCCAATGATAAAAAACTATTCATTAATACTTAATCTGGCAATTCTACTGAAAACATTCAGGATTGTTCTGGCAGGGAAAGGAAGGTGGTTACTATTCAATCCGTTAGAAATTCATTCGTAAACTAGGATTCTAGAAAATATGTTTAATGATTCAAGCATTCTTATAACAGGTGGCACGGGCTCATTCGGTAAACAGTACGTCAAAGTTCTGCAGGAGCGCTATTCTCCAAAGCGCATCATAATATTCTCCCGCGACGAGCTGAAGCAGTTTGAAATGGAGCAGGTATTTAATAAACCCTGCATGCGATATTTTATCGGCGATGTGAGAGATGAAGAACGCCTCAAACAGGCGATGAATGGGGTAGACTATGTCATACATGCGGCAGCACTGAAACAGGTACCGGCAGCTGAATATAACCCTATGGAGTGCATCAAAACCAACATCCATGGGGCAGAAAATGTAATAAAGGCTGCTGTAGCCAATGATGTTTCAAAAGTTATAGCACTTTCTACAGACAAAGCAGCGAATCCAATCAATTTATATGGTGCAACCAAGCTTGCATCAGATAAGCTTTTTGTTTCTGCAAATAATATGTATGGGGGGCACCTCACCAGTTTTTCAGTGGTTCGGTATGGGAATGTAGTAGGCTCACGTGGATCAGTGGTTCCATTTTTTCAGAAGCTTATTGACGATGGGGAGGAGAGCCTGCCTATTACCCACCAGGAAATGACGCGTTTCTGGATAACGCTTCAGCAAGGTGTAGATTTTGTACTGAATAGTTTCGAGAGAATGAGGGGAGGGGAAATATTTGTCCCAAAAATTCCTTCCATGCGTATCATGGATCTGGCTGAGGCAATGGCTCCGTCAATGCCGACGCGAATAATAGGCATCCGCCCAGGTGAAAAACTCCATGAAATTATGTGTCCCAGAGACGATTCACATCTTACAATAGAATTTGATGACCACTATGTGATTACGCCGAGCATTACTTTCTGGGACAAGGACTATGAATATTCAAGAAATGAAAAAGGTGAATCAGGAGCCCATGTGGAACAGGGATTTGAATACAATTCGGGTGAGAATGATGACTTCCTATCTGTAGGCCAGTTGGGAGAATTTAACAAACTCGCTGACTAAATGCTGTGAGCATGACTATCCTTATTACCGGAGCTTCTGGCCTTCTTGCACCTTATCTTGTGCGTACAGCAGGTAATTATGGCGATGTTGTTACTACATCTAGAACACAGGGCGATGTGCTATGTGATTTGACGGATCTAGATCAAACCCGTTTAATGCTGAAAAAGGTCAGACCTGACTGGCTGATTCACGCTGCTGCGATGACTAATGTGGATGCCTGCGAAAGCGATTCTGCGCTGGCGCAACAGGTGAATGCAGTTGCAGTGCAGAATATTGTCTCTCACATGGAGCCCGATACCTGCCTTGCTTATCTCTCCACTGATCAGGTATATCCTGACATCCCTGGCCCTCATCAAGAAGGTACAGAAAATCCTGTAAATGTATACGGACAGACCAAGCTTGAAGGTGAGCGCAATGCTTTACGCCATAAAAACTGCCTGGTATTCAGAGCAAATCTGTTTGGTCATTCTATGACTGAAGGAAGATCGAGTCTTGATGACTTTATAGTAAATGGTCTACGAGAAGGTAAGTCGATTACAATATTTAAAGATGTCCTGTTCTCACCATTACATATGTCAACATTGGTAAGCATTATCTATGAATGTATGGAAAGAGGACTCCACGGTATTTTTAATACGGGAAGCCGGTCAGGCATGTCCAAGGCCGAGTTTGCATTTGCGGTAGCAGATCATTTAAACCTGGATACCAAAACGGCGACGGTAGGTGAATCTGCCTCGCAGGCAGGCAGGGCGCCACGAGCACTTGATTTGCGAATGGCTGTCACGAAACTGGAGACGGCACTTGGCAGGGCTATGCCAACTTTGATGCAGGAGATAAAGAAGTTGTGAGCAAGGTAATAGAAATAGGTAACCATAAAGTAGGAGATGACTACCCAGTCTATTTTATTGCAGATATTGCAGCTAACCATGATGGAGATCTGGACAGAGCGAAAGCACTCATATACCAGTGTGCAGAAGCGGGTGCAGATGCGGCAAAATTTCAGAATTTTCGTGCTGAAACTATTGTTTCAGATCGTGCTTTCAATGAAATGAATTCCCAGGTTTCGCATCAGGCAAAATGGGGAAAAAGCGTTTTCGAAGCGTATTCGGATGCTTCATTACCAATGGAATGGACGGAGGATCTGAAAAAGACCTGTGATGATGCAGGTATTGATTATCTCACAGCCCCTTACGACCTGGATATAATAGCAGAGCTTTCTCCCCATGTTTGTGCCTGGAAACTGGGCTCTGGTGATATTACCTGGCACGAAAATATCGAGGCAATGGCTCGTGATGGTAAGCCACTACTTATGGCAACGGGTGCAGCTGAAATGAGTGAAGTCCGTATGGCGATGGATGTTGCACGAAGCCATACTGGTGAAATCGTTTTGATGCAGTGTAATACCAATTACACGGCTTCACTTGAAAATTTCAGGCACATTTCTCTGAATGTGCTTAAAGCTTACCAACGGGAATTCCCTGATGTGGTACTCGGGCTTTCAGACCACACACCTGGGCATGTGACAGTGTTAGGTGCAGTTAGCCTTGGCGCTCGTGTCATAGAGAAACATTTTACTGATAATACATCACGTACTGGCCCTGATCATAAATTTTCCATGGATCCGACGAGCTGGAGGGAAATGATTGATGCTACACGCCTGCTGGAAGCCGCGCTGGGTACTGAAAAAAAACAGGTGATGGAAAATGAGAAAGAAACGGTAAAAATACAGCGCCGTGGAATACGGGCAGTGCGCAAAATTTGTAAAGGTGAGGTTTTATCAACTGAAGATTTGATCTCACTACGACCTTGTTCCGACGGGTGCCTGCCTCCTTACCGTGCAGCAGAGTTATTAGGAAAGAAAGTAAAGCGGGATCTGTCAGAGGGTGATTGTGTCAGCTTTGAGGATCTTGAGTGAAGGTTGCCATTGTAATACCTGCCTATAATGAGTCATCAACAATTAGTCAGGTTGTCAATCAGGTCAAACAGATCGGCATTGTCATTGTTGTTGATGATGCCTCTTCTGATGCAACTTCTGAGTTGGCAGAAAAGGCAGGCGCTGTTGTTGTGCGCCACAACAGTAACCGTGGTTATGATGGTGCACTGCAAAGTGGTTTTGAAAAAGCCGACCAGCTTGGTGTCGACTCCGTCATTACCTTTGATGCAGACGGGCAGCATGACCCGGCAGTGCTTGACAAAATTGTAGCTGACTTGAAGGTTCCCGGAATGTGCCTTGTATTGGGCATCAGGCCTGCCCCGGCACGTCTGGCAGAAGCTGTTTTTAATTTCTGGACCCGACTTCGGTTTGGAGTAAATGATATCTTATGTGGTTTAAAAGGGTATCGAATGGATTTATACAGACAGCATGGATGTTTCGATCATGTGGGGTCGATTGGGACAGAGCTTGCCCTGTCAGGCCTGCGTGGAGATTGTGGTTTTACAACAATTTATGTCCCGATAAGTGACAGGGATGACGGTCAAGCCCGTTTTGGCTCCTCGTTCAGGGCAAATATTCGGATATTCAGGGCATTCTTGCTGGCCATTTGGGAAGACGTTAAGTTTTTTATCAGTCGCTGACCGATGACAATTCTATGACAAATTTGTATCGGGCCGCCCTGGTGGGTTTGGGTAACATTGGCTGGAAATTTGGTGCTGATGCAAGTGGTTCCAGTCTGTCACATGCCGCAGCAATTCGAAAAAATTCACACACAAAACTGGTGGCGGGCTGTAGCCCGGATAGTGATGACAGAAACGCTTTTGAACAAGAATACGGCCTCCCCACGTATGTCGATTTTAAGGAAATGCTGGATGAGGTCGGCCCACAGCTTGTTTCTGTTTGTTCGCCTACAGCTAACCATTTTTTCCAGACATGCGTATGTATGGAAAGAGGAATCCCCATGGTCTGGCTAGAAAAGCCAGCAGCGGAAAACTCTGCAGAATTGAGGAAATTATTGGAATTACAGCGTCATGTAAATGGAGACAGCCAGATATCAGTCAATTATCATCGACGCTATGTAGACAGTTACTTTCAGATGCAGATCGCGTTGAAAGAAGAGCGTATGGGAGCAGTTCGCTTTGCAGAGATCAGATATTCCAGAGGACTGCTGACCAATGGCTCACACATGCTCGACATGATTTTTTTCATATTTGGAGTGACTGGCTATGAATTACTATGGGTAGAGCGCGGCAGTGACAGTAACAATCCGAGTTTTACGCTAAGGTTGGAAAATGGCTGTCTCGTGACCGTGAATGGCTGTGCTCTTCCTTATCATAATATTGATTTTTCTGTTACCTGTGATGGGGGAAGAATTTCCATATTGCACAATGATATGACACCGAAGGTTGAAGTCAGTGTTGAGCATGAGCACTATCCTGGATATTACCGGTTAAAAGACGAAGGAAAAAGTTTTCTTGGGAGGGGTGGTTCTGCGTTTTCTTTTGATAGAGCACTCACTGACCTTATAGAATCTTATGAAGCTGGACGCCTTCCAGCGAGTTGTCTGGTAACTTCGCTTCCTGGCCAGGAACTCGTGGAAAAAGTCCTGTATGAGGCTGCTCTGTGAGTGCAGTAGTTTTCGCTGCAAGTGAAGTAGGTAGTGCCAGAGCAATATTACCTGTTTGTCAGCTATTTAATGAACGGGGGCTTCCTTTCATCGTGATAGACAGAGGCTGCATGGTTAGTGAAGCAAACGTGGTTTGGAAGCAATTGAAGCATTGCCCTGATGATACAAATGAAATACGTGGTTTTCTTCTTGATAACGGTGTCTCTGTGCTGGTTTTTTCAGTAAATATCAAAGACCCACTACCTCTGAAGTTAGCCCGCGTCGCAAAGACGATGAATATTCCAACTATCCATGTGCTGGATTATTGGAATGCTTATTCGTTCCGGATGCAGGCGGATGGTGGCAACCTGTTTATGCCATCAAGGTATGTCGTCCCGGATGTCATTGCGAAGCAGGCTGCGATAAAAGAAGGAATCAACCCGGCAATTCTTGAAGTACTTGGACAACCCGCTTTTTCTGATGCAGGATCCAGTTATGCTGAGGCCTCGAAGCATGACAGAGCCGATTTTCTTACTTCACTGGGCCTTGATCCCGAGAAAAAAATAATTGTTTTTGTATCAGAGCCTGTTGCCATGGATTATGGGGAATCTGAAAGAGAGAGTAAAAATTACCGGGGGTATACAGAACGTGATGTAATTTCCATATTCTATGAGGCGGTGAAAGACTCTTCACCAAGCCTGCAAGTCTGCATTTTGCCACATCCAAGAGAGGACGCGGCATCATTGCAGAAATTCTGGCGGGAGCTTGGAGGTGAAGCTGTGGGGAGAGTCGTCTCTACTATAAGAGGAAGAGACATGTTGCCTTTTATTGCTGCTATTGCTGGCATGGCTTCGACATTGCTTTACGAAGCCTGGCTTGTTGGCGTCCCAGTATTAAGCCTTCAACCGAGTCTGGTTCAGGATAGTTTCCGTGTCATGCAGCATCGGTCAGATGTTGTATTTCACGATGAGAACAAGGGCCTTGTGCAGAAAACTCGGCAGTGGTTATCAGGTATTTTGGCAACGAGTAATAAGCGCTATATAAGATCTGAAGCATTATTTCATCAGGATGCTGCGGAGCGAATTTTCAGTTTGATTAATAGCTATATAGAAAATTCTGCTAATAACAGGGCTATGGAGAAAGCATGAATGTTGCCATAATTACTGCCAGAGGTGGCAGCAAGAGAATCCCGGGCAAGAACACCAGACTGTTTTCGGCTAAGCCTATTATCGCTTATTCCATTCGAGCGGCAATTGAATCTGGTCTGTTTGATAGAGTGATTGTATCGACAGACTCAGACAAGATAGCCGCCATAGCGGAAGACTATGGTGCTGATGTTCCTTTCAGGCGTCCGGCAAATCTGTCAGACGATTTAACCGCAACGGCACCCGTCCTGGAACACGCGCTGAAGTGGCTCGGTGAACATGGAGGGGTACCAGATTATGCGTGTTGTATCTATCCAACTGCACCGTTTGTAAGAAAAAGATATCTTGCAGAAGGATTTGAGGCACTTAAAGAATTTGGCTGCACCACGACATTTTCTGCAACGTCATTTGCCTTTCCAATTTTTCGATCTTTAAAAATAGATGAAGAAGGACGGGTGGAAATGTTCTGGCCAGAGCATGAGTTAACAAGATCACAGGATTTGCCTGAGGCCTATCATGATGCCGGCCAATTTTACTGGCTGAATTGTGAGAAGTTCCTCAGGGAGCCGCGTCTCTATGCTTCAGATTCACGAGCAATCATTCTACCCAGAAAACTGGTGCAGGATATAGACACTCCTGAAGATTGGGAAACGGCAGAGAGTATGTTCAAAGCACAGGGTCTTGAACTTGGCGGCTAGTTGGTTCGTGCTGGAGAAATGATGATAAATCCTCTTCAACATCATAAGTTGGAACTTTTGAGAAAAAGAATAATTCGTGGATAAACCTGCAATTTTAGGCGGTGATCCAGTCCGCACTATGCCATTTTCTCTGCGGAAATGTTTCGGCGAAGAAGAAAAGAAGGCGGCAGTGGACGTACTTGAAAACGGGAATCTTTCCGGGTTCCTGGCTGCACCGGGCAAATATTTTAACGGCGGTCAGAAAGTCCAGGAATTTGAGCAGGCATGGGCGAAAAAATACAACTTTAAGCATGCTATCTCGGTGAACTCCTGGACCTCTGGATTAATGGCAATTGTTGGGGCCATTGGCATCGAGCCAGGGGATGAAGTGATTTGTTCGCCCTACACCATGTCGGCATCAGCGACCTGTGCGCTCTTCTATGGAGGTATACCTGTATTTGCCGATATTGATCCGAAGACATACTGTCTCGACCCCGCCTCCATTGAGTCTCGCATTACTTCACGGACAAAGGCGATTATAGTCGTACATCTCTTTGGTGGGGTTGCGGATATGAATAGCATTATGAAAATAGCCGAACGTCACGGATTAATCGTTGTTGAGGATGCGGCGCAGGCTCCAGGTGCCTTCTACAAAGGAAAGCCTGTTGGGACTATTGGTCACATAGGTGGTTTCAGTCTGAATTTTCACAAACATATTCACGCCGGCGAAGGTGGCCTGATTGTCACTGATGATGAAAGTTTCGCGCTGCGCTGCCGAATGATTCGTAATCACGGTGAAAACTATGTAGATGCTTACCCTGAATTACAGATCAATAATACCATCGGTGGCAATTTTCGATTCACCGAGATACAGGCCGCAATAGCCATTGAGCAGTTTAAGAAACTTCCATCTATTCTCGAGCATCGCAATAATCTGGCATCTCACCTGATTCAGAAACTTGAGGGTGTAAGAGGCATTGTGCCGCCAACAGTCGATGAAGGCTGCACACATTCCTGGTATCTATTTCCTATGAAATATGATGCTGAGGAAGTTGGTATGCCGAGAGCTTTATTTGTCAGAGCGGTAAATGCTGAATTTCCGGAGCCATCAAGTCAGGAGCAGGTAGCCATGACTCAGGGCTATGTTTATCCCTTGTACCGTTCACGAGTGTATCAGGAGCAGAAGGCAATCGGTAAGTCGGGTTTTCCATTTAATGTCAATGAGAAAATTAAATATGATTATTCTGATGGAATCTGCCCAGTGACTGAGGATAGTTTTGAGAAAACACTGTTGTTGACTGGCCTTGTACGTGAGCCGTTGACAATAAAAGATGTGGATGATTTTTCTTCTGCTATTGAAAAGATTGTTAGTCATAGTAAAAAAATTAGCATCAAGTTTGCAGACCATTCTGATTTTTCCCAGATGGAGTCAACTGTCGATGTGGCAAGCAGGACATGAATTATTTTTACAGGTAAATGAGATTGTTTAGTTTTAGGATTTTAATATGTAGCCAGCATGGCTCTTAATAGTTTTAAGAATAATAGTATAATCGTTATACTTATTCACTAAGATGGCAGAAACATCAATAAACGCCTCAAGACTACGCTTGACACCATTTACAGATAGTCATTTAACAGAAATTTATATCGGATGGTTAAATAACAAAGAGTTGATGCGTTATAGTGAACAGCGCCATATAGACCACACTGTGATTTCCTGTCAACGCTATCTTGAATCATTCGAAGGTTCGGATAACTATTTCTGGGCAATCGAAGAGAAGATGTCTAACAAGCATATAGGCAATATTACAGCATATATTGATCGAAATAATAATCTGGCAAATCTTTCACTGCTGATCGGAGATGATTCGGCTCATGGCAAAGGATATGGACATGAGGCATGGGGTGCCGCTTTAAAGTGGTTGTTAAATGATTTTATGGTAAGGAAAATTATTGCAGGAACAATGGAAGAAAATAAAGCGATGCTGAAAATAATGCAACATTCAGGGATGAATATAGAAGGCACTTTTGAAAATCATTACCTTCTAAATGGCACTCAAGTCGATATCATATTTATGTCAATATTTTCGAGTAAACAGTTAGGCTCCTGATGACCGCTATTCAAATTTGCAAGCGCTGTGTAAACCCCAGTACACGACCAAATGTTGAGTTTGATAAAGACGGTATATGTAATGTATGCCGTTTACATGAGAAAAATCTTCAAGGGAAAATTGATTGGGATTCAAGAGACAGGGAAATCAAAGAAATAATTCATTGGGGGAAGGAAAGTACAAAAAGTTCATATGATTGCATAGTCACTGTAAGCGGGGGTAAAGATTCGACTCGCCAGGCATTTTATGTACGTGATGAACTAGGTATGAATCCGTTACTGGTAAGTTCCGTTTATCCCCCTGAGGAGTCACATGACAGAGGTCCAGAAAATCTGAGCAACCTTATAAAGCATGGATTTGACACCATCACTCTTGGCGTAAACCCAAAAGTATTTAAAACCTTGATGAGGTATTGTCTTTTCAACTTCACGAATCTATTTAACGCATCTGAAATGGCACTTTATGCCATTCCGATTCATGTAGCAATTGCATACAAAATCCCTCTTGTATTCCTGGGTGAAAATCCTGCGCATACCATTGGTGAAAAACATGGAAAACTAAATGGGGATGCTTCACAAATGCGTCATGGCAATACAATCAAGGGTGGTAAAGCCGATATTTTGCTGGATGCCGGTGTAAGTTCTCATGACCTGTTCTTTTACAATTACCCACCCGAGAGTGACGTTAAACAGGCTGGGCTCCGGTTGGTCTACCTTGGTTACTACATGCGAGATTGGTCTGGCTGGAATAATGCTGAATTTTCGATAGACCGAGGACTTAAAGTCCGGAAAGATTCTCCTGAGAATATTGGTGA
>ENA-ORDP01001078-ORDP01001078.1-marine-sediment-metagenome-genome-assembly--contig:-NODE-1078-length-15617-cov-6.874309_pt1 | contig 15617 bp, 14 predicted proteins | sample MGYA00248627_ERZ508539 | MGnify/ENA primary metagenome ERZ508539 (study PRJEB26208, sample SAMN05571518) | marine sediment metagenome | biome: deep sea; feature: Hydrothermal vent; material...
CATCGTCTGCCCCGATTGAATGATTACTGGAAGCTTGCCGGCTTATAACGGATAGTTGGATAATAACGCAGTCATGTCTAAAGGGGCACTGCAATGGGAATCCCAAGATTTATCCGCATCAGCCTTTCATTGTGGGGTTATGCGGGCTGGTTGCTGCTGGTGCGCCTGCGCTTGCTGCGTCATGCCGAGTCCCCGGCACAGCGCCTGAGCCGGATGTTGGAGAAGCTGGGAACGACATTTATCAAACTCGGGCAGGGTGTCGGTCTGCGGCGTGATTTGTTGCCTGATGAATACGTCGAGGCGCTGGAAGGTCTACAGGACAGGGTGGCGCCGTTTCCAGGTGAAATTGCGGTGCGCGAGATTACCGCCGCCCTGGGTGCGCCGCCGACGGAACTGTTCGCGGAGTTTGACGAACAACCGATGGCATCGGCATCGATTGCCCAGGTCCACCACGCGCGTCTCAAGGACGGTACAGACGTTATTGTCAAAGTCCGTCGCCCGGATATCAGGAGACAGGTGGCACAGGATATCTGGTTGTTACGCACCGCTGTCCGCGGTGTACTTTTGCTGCTGCCGTTTCTGCGTCGCTACCATCCGCTCGATATTATCTCCGAGGCGCACGAAGGCCTGTTGCAGGAAATGGATTTTGTCCAGGAAGCACGTTCCGTGCAGCGTTTCCGCGAAGCGTTCAGGGACTGGAAGACGCTGAATATACCCGCCGTATTCGAATCCTTCTCGACAGACGCCGTGCTGGTGCAGGAATGCAGCGGTGGCCTCCGGGTGGATGATCCGACGATCCGGGAGGACGGGCCGCGCCTGGCAAAAAACTTTGTTGACGCCTACCTGCACCAGTTTTTTATCCTGGGTCTGTTCCACGGTGACCCGCACCCCGGCAACCTGTTTATTATGGATGACGGCCGCATCTGCTTTCACGATTTTGGCCTGGTGGGGTTCATGGATCGTGAAACCCGTCGCAACCTGGCGGCCTTCATGCAAGCCTTTGTCCGCCAGGATGCAGACTGGTTGCTGGATGCCTATCTGGATCTGGGCGTGCTGGCGGGTGACCTTGATGAGGCGACGTATCGCGCGGGACTGGAAAAACTGCTCGACGACTATGCCCGGTTGCCCCTGAAGGACTGGTCATTTGCCGTGGCCTTTGTGCGCATTATAAGGATGGGGCAGGGGCGTGACGTACGTTTTCCGCGCAGTCTGCTGATATTGATGCGCACACTGTTTCTGATGGAAACAACGGTGCGCAGTCTGGATCCGGACTTCAATTTGCTCGACGGACTGGCGGGCCAGGCGGAGCCCATTGCTAAAGCAGCCATGAAAGAACGGTCGGCAACCGGCAAGGCGCGCCTGGGTTATGAAGCCGGTATCGTACTACAGGAATTCCCGAATTCTGTCGGCAAGTGGCTGCGGCAAGTTCGCAAACAGGGTCTGGAGGTTCGTCTTCAGCACCATGGACTAAAAGATCTGGAGCGGCACCTGGATCGTAGCAGCAATCGTTTGTCCCTGGCCCTGGTGACTCTGGGGCTTTATATCGCCAGTGCCCTGTTGATGCAGGTTGATTCGGGTGTGCGCCTGTGGGGCATGCCGCTACCTGCCGTGGCCGGTTTTGCGCTGGCATTGTGGTTTACGCTGCGCCTGGCAGTCGGGATTTCCCGTTCCGGGCGACTGTGACTGAAACAGTGCCTTCTCACGATCGATGAGATCACGATTCACAATCTGGCGTTACTTTCTGGACGGCATGCCTGCCTACCTGGCGCGCCATTACTGGTGGGCCTATCTGTGGCAACCCGCAATTCGCTTTTTTGACCATCAACCGATCATTAACGCCATCCTGTTCGGGCAGTACCAGCGACTGCTCGATCAGACCCTGGCGTGTCTCAAGCGGTGTCCCGGCGGGCGCTTGCTGCAGCTCACTTGCGTTTACGGGAAGTTGACCCCCGTGCTGATGCAGAGCATGGACGGTGAGCCGCTTTACCTTGTCGACGTAGCGCCGCAACAACTCCAGCACAGTCGCGCCAAATCGGGCGGCGAATCCCGATACCAGCTGCTGCCAGCGCGCATGAACGCCGAGTATCTGGCGTTGGCGGAACACAGCTTTGCTACGGTACTGATCTTTTTCCTGTTCCATGAAATGCCCCCCGAGGCGCGCCAGCGAACGCTCGACGAGACGTTACGCATCATCCAGCAGGACGGTCGACTGGTCATTACCGAGTATGGCCCGTTACCACGTACACACTGGCTGTATCGTTTCTGGCCGAGCCGTTGGTTAATCACCCGCCTGGAACCCTTTCTCGACGGCTTCTGGCGCGAGGATCTGGCAGCAATCCTTCAAGAACGTGCACAACAACAGGGGAAAGGGGTTAAACAGATCGAGGAGTACCGCTTTTTCAACGACTTTTACCGGGTGGTAGTTTTTGAGGTGACTGGACTTTAATGGCCATCTGACTCAGGAGTTCACGTTCTTCGTAAAGAATCTGTTCGGTTACTGCCGCTGCTGGAGTTTGGCAGCGTTACGTTACTGCTCTTAAACTTGATTAATCCCGATTTTCTGCAAAACTTAACAAGCGGCTAGTACTTTTTTAAAAGGAATTGGCAAACTTGATTACACCATGAAAGAGCATATTGCGCATTCCGGTGCCTGGGGTATCGCCGCGATCATGATCGTGGTGGCGTCATGGGTGCTTTATCGTTATCTCGCCCCGAAAACGTGGCGCGAATGGGCGAGCGCAGGGGTAGTGCAGGCATTCATTATTGCGCTGTACGCGGAGATGTATGGTTTCCCCCTCACCATTTACCTGCTTGCGCGGTTTTTTGGGCTGGATCGATACAATCTCAACGCCAATCTCTGGTCCTCGCTGATTGGTATGGGTGAGACCGGCATGCTGATTTCAATGTTGCTCGGCTACGTACTGCTGTTTATTGGCATTGGCATTTTCATAAAAGGCTGGCGCGAGCTCTACCGTGCGCACCAGCAGAAGCAGCTTGCAACCGCTGGCTTGTACGGTCTGGTGAGGCATCCCCAATATACGGGGCTGTTCATCGGACTCTTTGGCGAGGGCGTCGTACATTGGCCAACACTGTTCTCGGTAGGTTTGTTTCCTGTTATCGTGCTGGTCTACGGCTTACTGGCGCGCAGTGAGGAAAAACGGATGGTTGAACAGTTCGGGGAGGAATACTGTGCCTATCAACGGCGCGTGCCGATGTTCTTTCCGCGCATGGGTCGATGGCGGCAGTTGGTCGGGCATTCCAAATAGGGTTGCCGAATGAATGAGAGTTACACATGAAACAGCGCTGTTTCTGTGATTGCTCGCTGAGCGAGAAACTGCTGTATACGGCATTTCTTCTACTCATGGGTACCGGCTACCTGATGGCGCTGGTGTATCTGTACACCAGCCATGAGGAGCGCGACGGTAAACCGGGTCTATCGGTGGAAGACATTGCGGAGACTTACTACGGGAACCGTAGCGGCACACGGTTGGAGGCGGCGATCCGCGGGTCCATGGCCGGCTACATCCAGAAGATCGACGACCGCTACCAAATCGTGGCCTGGCTGAAAGGCGGTGCATCCGAAAAAGGATACACTACTCGCATCCGCCCCATCCTGGAAAAAACCTGCTTGCAATGTCACAGCCCGGTCTCGGGGTTGAAGATCCCCGACCTCTCCAGCTATGAAGGCGTCAGGGCAGTGGCTGATGTGGATACCGGCGAATCGCTGCATACGTTAATGAAACTGTCCCACATCCACCTGTTTGGTATCGGGCTTGTCGCCCTGGGGATAGGTTCCATCTTCCGCCTCGCCATTCTGGCCGGTTGGCTCAAGGCGACGCTAATCCTGCTACCCTTCGTAGCGATCTTCGCCGATATCCTCGCCTGGTTTCTCACCAAATGGGATCCGGTCTACGCCTACACGGTGTTGGTGGCCGGTGCGGTGCTCGGACTAGGATGGGCAGGGCAGATCCTGATTTCGCTGTATCAACTCTGGTTCCTTCGGGCGCCGGAAGAAACAGACCGGCTCTCTTGACATGTGCGCAGCTTACAAGGTCTACGCTTCTGGCATGGAAAAATGAAAGACAGCGCTGGAGGGCAATCATGGCAGAAGACACAGTTGTGGGTATCTGCACGCATTTTGGCTGTGTACCCGACTATCGTCCGGATATTGTGCCCACAGACCTGGGATCGGCATGGCCTGGAGGCTTCTTCTGTCCCTGCCACGGTTCACGTTATGATCTGTCCGCGCGGGTGTACAAGAAGATGCCGGCGCCGCTCAACCTGCCGGTACCGCGATAGCACGCAGCGGCAGCGTGGCGTCCCGGCCTGCCGCTTCCCGTAACCATTGTACGGTGCGGCTGATGCGCATCAGGCCTTTGATCTGGTAGTGCAGGTGCCCTGGTTCCAGCTTGCCGAAAATCATTTGCCGGGTAACGCGCCGGTGGGCCGATAAAATGCCCAGCCAGCCCATCAGCAGGGTATGAATCTTTTCCTCGCTGCTTTGTTCCTGAAAAGCTTCGTTTTCGGCAACTTTCAGCATCGCCCGGTCAGCCCGGTCAAACCAGGCGTCGATCAGATCTTCTTTCTCCCGGTAGTAATGACGAATATCGTCCAGGGAAATATTCAGTTCGGTGGCAATAGCGTACAGCCGCACGGACTCCCAGTCGCGCCTGTCTGCCATGGCAAGCGCGGTATCCACAATACGCTGATCGAGATGTGAATTCGCCGCCGGCACACTAACCTCCCTGAATCGCCTTCCAGGATTACCCTCTATACTCATAAGTATAGTAGACCGAAATAGGTGTATCCTGACAATAAGGGAGCGGCGTCCGGTGGAGACGGAAATGCATCACCTGGCAAAATGGCTGCTTGTCATCGGTATGTTCTGTGCGGCACTCCCGGTGACCGCCAGCGAGGTTGCTGTGCTGCTGGAAATCGACGGCGCAATTGGCCCCGCCACCAGTGATTTCATCGAACGCGGCATCGACAAGGCCGAGGCATCCGGCGCCACATTGCTTGTGCTGCGTATCGACACCCCCGGTGGCCTGAGTACCGCCATGCGCGACATCGTGCAGGCAATCCTTGGTTCATCGATTCCCGTCGTGGGCTACGTCGCACCCAGCGGCGCACGCGCCGCCAGTGCCGGGACGTATATTCTTTACGCCAGCCACATCGCCGCCATGGCGCCCGGCACCAATGTTGGTGCTGCAACGCCGGTGCAGATCGGTGGAAAGGGCGGGTTGCCGAGTCCCGGTCCTCCCGGTCCCGGAGAAGATCAGGGTAAGAAAGACGTGCCGGACAATACCGGCGACGCCATGAAAAAGAAAATTGTCAATGACGCCGCTGCCTATCTGCGTTCGCTGGCCCAGTTACGCGGTCGGAACGAGGATTGGGCCGAAAAGGCCGTGCGCGATGGCGCCAGTCTGTCCGCTGAAGAAGCGTTGGCCGCGGGGGTCATCGATATGCTGGCGCGGGATATGGACGATCTGTTGTCCAGGCTCAATGGTTACAAGATCACTTTCAAAGGCGATGAGCGGGTTTTGAATACCGAAAACATAACGCTAACCCGCATTGAACCAGGCTGGCGGACCCGCCTGCTATCGGTCATCGCAGATCCCAATATTGCCTACATACTGATTCTGATCGGGATCTACGGGCTCATTTTCGAATTTTATAACCCCGGTTTTGTGCTGCCGGGCGTGGTCGGCGCCATCAGTTTGCTGCTGGCCCTGTTTGCCTTGCAGGTACTGCCGGTGAATTACGCGGGCCTTGGACTGCTGATTCTGGGTGTTATCTTCATGGTCTCCGAAGCCTTTGTCCCCAGTTTCGGTGTCCTGGGTATCGGTGGTCTGGTCGCCTTTGTGATCGGTTCCATCATCCTGATCGATACCGATATGCCTGGCTACGGTATTTCCCTGCCGTTGATTATCGCCTTCAGTGTTATCAGCGGTGCTTTCTTTCTTGGCGTGATCGGCATGGCCATCAAGGCCCGGGGGCGGCCGGTGGTCAGCGGTCAGGGAGAACTGATCGATGCAACGGGTATTGTTTTACAGGACTTCGCGGAGGAGGGTCGTATTCAAATCCATGGTGAGTCCTGGCTGGCGAAAGCCAATGTCCCGCTTAAGCGTGGCCAGAGCGTGCAGGTCACCGGGATCGATGGCCTGACCCTGAACGTAAAACCGAAAGAGGAGGACTGATCATGCTCATTTTTTCCGCTATTGTTATCGTTTTGCTTACTGCTTTACTGGCCTGGACGTTCCGTGTTCTACGCGAATACGAACGGGGTGTTATTTTCATGCTCGGCCGGTTCTGGAAGGTTAAAGGGCCGGGTCTGATCATCGTTGTGCCACTGGTGCAACAGATGGTCCGGGTGGATCTGCGCACCATTGTCATGGACGTACCCAGTCAGGACGTGATTTCACGCGACAATGTATCGGTCAAGGTGAACGCAGTGCTCTACTTTCGTGTCATCGATGCCGAGCGCGCCATCATCCAGGTCGAAGACTTCCTGACCGCTACCAGCCAGCTGGCCCAGACCACCCTGCGTTCAGTACTCGGCCAGCACGAACTGGACGACATGCTCGCCGAACGCGAAAAGCTGAATCACGATATCCAGCGCCTGCTGGACGAACAAACCGACACCTGGGGCATCAAGGTGTCCAACGTCGAAATCAAGCACGTCGATATCGACGAAAGCATGATCCGGGCAATCGCCAAACAGGCCGAAGCAGAGCGTGAACGGCGCGCCAAGGTCATCCACGCGGAAGGCGAACTGCAGGCTTCGGATAAACTGGTTCAGGCTGCCGAAGTGCTGTCGAAAAACCCCGCTTCCTTCCAGTTGCGTTATCTGCAGACACTGACAGAAATCGCCGGAGAGAAAAACTCAACGGTGGTGTTTCCGCTACCCATGGACCTGATCAAACCGCTGCTGGCCATGGCTGAAAAACAGCGGGAGTGACTACCCACGTATTGCTTATGGGGTGGAATTTTCGGAGCTCAAGTCGGGCGGGAAGTCGTCTACCTTGATGACTTCCTGGCGAACCGCTACAGCCGTCCGAACAAGCTCAGCCTCTTCGCCGCTGATGATATTTTCTTTAACCGCCTGCTCAATGACTTCCTCGTCCGGACAGTTTGCCGGTAGCTGCTTAGCCTTGATCGCCGTGTGAATACGTTTTCGTACCGGCTCAGCGGCGATAACTTTCAATAAGGCGTCATCGACACGGCCAAGGGGGTCCAGCAAGCTAACGGGTTGATAAATTCCTTCGGTCAGGCGGTCTCGTGCTGCCGAGGGTTCCATGATGAGCTTTGCTATTTTGTGGCCCAGCCTGTCATCCGGAGGCCGAAAGGCCTGGCCGCCAGGGAAGATCAGAAAACGCATCAACCAGGCCAGCGGTCGGTTGGGAAAGTTCTGGAACAGCGCGTTAAAGGCCTGTTGTATTTCATACAGGGATTGCTCGCAGACCCACTGCATCAGCGGTGTGTCGGATTCAGGACGGCCCTGGTCTTCATAGTGTTTCAGTACGCATGATGCCAGGTACAAGTGGCTGAACACATCAGCCAAACGGCCCGAGAGTTTTTCTTTTCGTTTGAGCGCTCCTCCCAGCGACAACATGGTTAGATCTGCGGACAAGGCAAAGGCAGATGACATCCGGCCCAGGTGCTGAAAATACACTGCCGCCGCACCGGTAACAGGTCGAGTGGCAAAACGTCCACCACTCAATCCCATAAACAGGGTCCTGGCGAGATTACTGATAACCATGCCGATATGACCGAATAACGCTTTATCAAAGTTCCTCAGGGCTCGCCTGGAATCCGTGTCCGATACGGCTTGCATCTCTTTATATACCCAGGGGTGGCTGCGAACAGCACCCTGACCGAAAATGATCAGGCTGCGGGTGAGGATGTTAGCGCCTTCAACCGTGATCCCGACCGGAACCCCCTGGTAAATCAGTCCCAATACATTGCGTGGTCCCATGGATATCCCGGCACCCGCCAGCACATCCATGGCGTCATTGACAACCTTTCTCATGGTCTCGGTCGAATGATATTTAACAATGGCCGATGCTACCGCGGGTTGTTCGCCGATATCCACTGCGCTGGCGGTTACCATCCGCGCAGCATCGATCATGTAGGTGTAGCCGGCGATGCGGGCCAGGGCCTCTTCCACGCCTTCGAAACGACCGATGGGTAGCTGGAACTGGGTACGGACATGCGCATACGCACCGGTGAAACGGCTGCTTAATTTAACAGCCGCTGTGCTAAGCGCGGGCAGGGATATGGAGCGACCAACTGCGAGCCGTTCCATTAGCATGCGCCAACCTTGCCCCGCGTACTGGGTGCCGCCAATAATCCAGTCCACGGGGATGAAAACATCTTTCCCCGAGTGCGGCCCGTTCTGAAACATCATATTCAACGGTATATGCCGCCGACCGATACTGATGCCGGGCGTATCTGTCGGGATCAATGCCAGGGTGATACCGATGTCTTCCGTGTCACCCAGCAAATGTTCGGGGTCTCGCAGCTTGAATGCCAGGCCCAGTACAGTGGCTACCGGTGCAAGTGTAGTGTAGCGTTTTTCCCAGTTAAGCCGGATACCGAGCATATCCTTTTCACCCTGAAACTCGCCTTTGCATACGGTTCCGTAATCAGGCATTGCCGCTGCATCGCTGCCGGCCTCTGGTGCGGTGAGCGCGAAACAGGGGACTTCTTTACCGCTGGCAAGTCGCGGCAGGTAATGATTTTTCTGTTCCTCGGTTCCATAGTGAAGTAATAACTCCGCAGGGCCCAGTGAATTGGGAACCATAACGGTACAAGCTGCGTCGAAACACCTGCTGGCTATTTTTAATACCACCGCCGAATGCGCCTGTGCGGAAAATTCCAGGCCGCCATAGTGTTTGGGGATTATCATGCCAAAAAAATGTTTCTCTTTGAGAAACCGCCAAACGTCTTCCGGCAAATCAAGAGTGTCGTGGGCGATTCGCCAACCGTCCAGCATTTGACACAACTCTTCCACAGGGCCGTCAAGAAACGCCTGCTCTTCCTCTGAAAGCCTGGCTGGCGCAAGGCTGAGCAGCTTTTTCCAGTTCGGCTTGCCGCTGAATAATTCGCCATCCCACCAGACAGTGCCTGCTTCCAGCGCCTCGCGCTCGGTCTGGGACACACTGGGCATGATTTTTTTAAAAATCTGCAGGACCGGAGCGCTTATCCAGCGTTGTCGTAAAACCGGGAGATTCAGGGGTAGTGCGATAACAATAAAAATCAGCGAAATAAGGACTATCGTCAGGGATGACGGTTGGGTAATTAAAAAGCATAAGATGAGGAAGGCTGTAGCGACTGGCGTAGCGATGACCAGCGAAGCCCGGACATAGGCCAATGCCCAGGCGACTGCAATTGCGGAAAGTATCCAGAACACTGTGTTCACCCGTTTCCGATAGTGACTATTTAACCAGAGGTAACTTTGGCCAGGTCGTCATCGCGAGAAGCTACGAGATTGCCGCGTTATGCTCGCAATGACGTATTAATCAGAGTTACCCCGAGCATAGCGCTGAGATATGATTTGCGCCATTTATATGTCTGCCGACCTGTATAAGTATTGATTTAAATCAAGTGGAATCTGAAAAAGCCGGGCTGACCTTGTCCGCTACCGCTGCGCCGGCCTGGATCACTTTGACATTATGTTGCCGGTGGCCTAGATTCATTTTGAAAGGGGCTTGAATTTTCTGTCACCCGGGAGGGTGATCATGAAAAATGTGCACCTGTTAACTGTAGCTGTATTACTGGCATTCCCTCTGCCTTCGCTGTACGCCGTCGATGCTCATCACCCTTGCAAACCATGCATGAGGGTATGAAAAAGATGCAAGGCATGGGTGGCGGGATGATGGGTGGTGATATGCCAGGGCGCGTGGACATGATGGAGCAACGCATGGATATGATGCAGATGATGATGGACCAGATGATGCAAAACCAGGAACAGGCGAATGAAACGCATAAAATTCGAAGGAAAAGCAGTTCGACCACCAAAGTAATCAAGTAAACCAGGAAACCGGTTTGTCACTGGCGGCGGGTATTTTTTGTTCCGGGCGCCAGTGACATTGAAGATACGAGAACAGTGAAAAACAGGTTGCAACGTCTACAGTTTGTGTGCCTGTTCTGTGTACAGGCCTGGCTGACAGCCGGTATGGCCCCGCTGCTAGCAGCAGAGCAGGGCGACGACTTCGCACGTCTTTATGGAACGTTGCTTGCAGACTATTGGCGTCCTGCCGTAAGTATTCATGGCATAGAGACGACAGCGTTCGATTACCGCCAGATGGCAACGGATGCCGGACAGGCAGATTCGCTGGTCAGTCGCATCCTCGAAACCCTAAGGCATGTGGATACGGAAGTTGTTCAAAGCGGCGAGCTTGCCAAGGCTTTCTGGATCAACGTTTATAATTTCTCGGCCATGCATCTGGTGCTGCAGCACTACCCGGTGGATTCCATACGCAGCCTGAAGATAAGCCTGGTTAAATATCCCTGGAGCAAGAAGATTATAGACGTAGGTGGTCAGCGTTACACGCTTGGCGAAATTGAAAAGCAGGTATTGCTGAAAAGGTTTGGTGATGCACGTATTGTTTTTGCGGTCAGTTGCGCTGCGGTCAGCTGTCCCGACCAGGGTCGTGAGCCCTTTACAGCGCAGAAACTGGACGTGCAGCTGGATACGCTGGTGCACCGTTTCCTGCGCAACCCCGACAAGGGATTGCGACTGGATCGACAATCAGGAATTCTGACCCTGAGCATGATCCTGAAAAAGGAGGCACAGCTGTTTTCCGACGGGTATGGCGGGGTGACAGAGTTTATCCTGCCTTACCTGGATAAAGAAGCAGCACAGTGGCTGCAGAGCCATCCAGTCCGCATTGAGTACTTCAGTCACGACTGGACCTTGAATGATATCCGGTTTGCTGACGGTGGCGAAAGGTCGGCAACAGAATATTAATTTGAAATACTCCTGTCATTGCGAGCGTAGCGCGGCAATCTCTTTGGCATGGCGCCGACTGTTAAAGATTGCCGCGCTTCGCTCGCAATGACGACACATCGGGGCATCTCTGGAATGTTGGGCTTTGATCAAGGCATGATTACTGTCTATGCACGCTGGATTATCCGCTGGCGGTGGGCGGTCTTGGTGGCATGCCTGCTGGCGGTGACCGCGGCAGCCTACGGTTTACGCAATTTCCAGTTCAGCGCCGACTACAAGGTGTACTTTGGTCCTGATAATCCTGAACTGATCGCCTTTCAGGCCTTTGAAGGGACTTACACAAAATCTGAAAATATTCTTTTCGTCCTTCAACCCGCGGACAAAAATGTCTTCAGCCGTCGAACCCTGGAAATTGTCCGGCAGCTGACGGAGGATGCCTGGCAGATTCCCTATAGCATCCGCGTCGATTCCATTACCAACTTCCAGCACACCGCAGCCGAGGGTGACGACCTGACGGTCGCCGACCTGGTTGATCAGCCGCTGGAGTTAGCGGACAGCCGCCTGGCCGAAATCAAAACTATTGCGCTCAACGAGCCGGCGCTGGCGGGACGCCTGATTGCTTACGATGGTGGCACCACCGGCGTGTCGGTCACGCTGCAGTTCCCTGGCGAGGATCACACGCGACATTTACCGGAAGCGGTTGCTTATGCCGAAAATATGGTGGCGAAGTTGCGCGCTTCATATCCCGATCTAACGGTGGCATTGACCGGCATTGCGGTTTTCAGCGCCGCCGAGATCCAGGTCAGTGAGTCCGATTCGTTTACGCTGGTGCCGGTGATGTATGGCGTGATGATTGCACTCCTGCTGTTATTCCTGCGCTCGGTTTCCGGCACCGTCGCGACGTTGGTGGTAGTGAGCCTGTCAGTGGTTACGGCGGTGGGATTAATGGCCTGGCTGGGTATCAGGATGAACGCATCGACTGCGCTGGCGCCGATTATTATTTTGACCCTCGGCATTGCCGACAGTGTGCACATCCTGCTGACGATGTTTCAGGAAATGCGTGCCGGTCGATCGAAACGTGATGCCTTGGTGGAAAGCCTGCGGCTTGATGCCGAGCCGGTATTCCTCACCAGCCTCACCACCGCCATCGGCTTTCTCAGCCTCAACTTCTCGGATTCACCCCCGTTTCACGAGCTGGGTAACATCACCGCCACCGGTGTCGCTGCGGCCTGGGTTTTCTCGATGACCGCGCTTCCCGCGATGATGGCGATTTTCCCGGTACGGATCAAAGCACAAACCGAACAGCGCCGGCTGGCCATGGACCGCTTTGGCGATTTTGTCATCAAGCGGCGCAAACCGTTGTTATGGAGCATGCTGGCGGTGACACTTTCGTCTATCGCCTTTATCCCGCACCTCGATCTGGATGACCGCTTTATCCAGTGGTTTGATCGCAGCGTCCCGTTTCGTGTCGATACCGATTTCGCCACGGCCAACCTCATCGGTCCTTATACACTGGAGTTTTCCATCGACAGCGGCGAGGCCGGTGGCATCGCCGAACCCGCCTACCTGGAACGACTCGAAGCTTTTGCAGCATGGTTGCGTACCCAGCCCGAAGTCACTCACGTTAGCAGCTTCACTGATGTGATGAAGCGTCTGAACCGGTCCCTGCATGGTGATGATCCGGGCTGGTACCGCTTGCCCGACCGGCGTAATCTTGCGGCGCAATATCTGCTGCTCTATGAAATGTCCCTGCCGTATGGTCTCGATCTCAACAGCCGGATAAGCCTGGACAAGTCGGCAACCCGCCTGACGATTACCCTGGATACCATCCCGCAAAAACAGATCATTACCGTGATCGACCGCTCCGAAGCCTGGCTGAAGGACAACATGCCGCCCGTCATGCAGGCGCAGGCGACGGGCGCCATTGTCATGTTCGTCCACCTGGCAGTACGCAATATCATCGGCATGATGACCGGTACTGCGCTGGCTTTTTTACTGATTTCCCTGCTGCTGGTGTTTGCCCTGCACAGCCTGCGACTGGGTCTGATCAGCCTGATCCCCAACATCATCCCGGTGCTGATCACCTTTGGATTGTGGGCTGCCTTTGTCCATGATATCGGTATTATCGCTTCCATGATCACGGCGACCAGTATGGGGCTTATCGTCGATGATACGGTGCATATACTCAGCAAGTACAACCGTGCCCGGCGTGAACACGGCCTCGGCATCCAGGATGCGATCCGCTTCAGCTATTCACACGTGGGCAAGGCGCTGTGGGTCACCACGCTGACCCTGGTCGCCGGGTTCCTGGTACTGTCGTTTTCCAGTTTCAAACTCAACGTGGACATGGGTATTCTCACTGCGGCCGCTATCAGCATCGCTCTGGTGATGGATTTTCTATTGTTGCCGCCGTTGCTGATACTTCTGGACAAAGAAAATTCAGGCAGTTGACGGGCGGCTGCCAAACTACAATCGACAGATCTCCTGTCAGTACGGCCCGGATTATTCAGATTTTGCAGGCTTCTGATAGGGAGGGCATTCACAGCCCCTGGCGTACAGCTCGTCGCGCCGCAGGCCGATGGCCAGTGGTTCGCGATCATGCCCCGCCAGCACCTGAAAGACGTTGATGCTGCCTTCATCGAAATAGTAAGCGGAGCCTGCCATGTAGATGCGCCAGACACGATAACTGGCTTCCCCCACCAGAGAGACAGCCTGTGCCCGGTTGGCTTCCAGTTCCTGTACCCAGCAACGCAGGGTCAGGGCATAGTGGCGGCGCAGGCCTTCTACGTCGATGATCTCGAAGCCGGCCTGTTCCATGGCATCGATCACGGTGCCGATACGTGCCAGCTCACCATCGGGAAACACATAGCTGTTGATGAAGTGCGTGATCGGGGTATCCCGCCAGCCGGTATCGTTGGTGATGCCGTGGTTAAGGAACAACCCACCCGGTGTGAGCGTCCGTTTTATAATGTCGAAATACTGCGGGAAGTTGGCGACCCCGATGTGCTCGAACATGCCAACGCTGACGATGCGGTCGTAGCGGGCGTCTTCGGGCAGTTCTCTGTAGTCACGTAGTTCGATGGTTACTCTCTGCTCCAGCCCCTCACTCTGGATCCGATCACAGGCATACTGATACTGTTGTTTGCTCAGCGTAATGCCGTGAGCACGAACCCCGTAGTGCCGTGCGGCCCAGCAGATCAGGGCGCCCCAGCCACAACCGATATCCAGCAGAGTCTGATCCGGCGCCAGACGCAATTTTTTGCAGATATAATCCAGTTTGTCCTGCTGGGCCTTGTCCAGAGAGCGATCAACTTCGGGAAAATAGGCGCAGGAATAGACCATCTCGCGATCCAGCCACAGACGGTAGAAATCGTTGCTGACGTCGTAATGATGAGCAATGCTCTTGCGTGTATTGTGGTGCTCACCATGTCTGGCACGCACGGCTTTGGCCTCTTTCCCGGCGTGATGCAGTACACCGGGTAGACTAAGAGACAGGCGCATAACCCGCCACTTGATGGACCAGGGCAGCACCAGATCCCGCATATAGCACATCAGATCAAACAGGATTTCGGTATCACCTTCGATATCACCTTCACCCGCCAGATAGGCCTCAGCCAGGTGCATGATATTTCTGTGCAGTATCAGGTTGCGCAGTATCGACGGCTGGTGGAATACCACCGTGCAGGGTGCGTTGTCGTGACCAATGGCCAGCTCACCGTCCCACAGGCGTATTGCTACCGGACCCTGATAGTCTGCCAGAACCAGTGTCAGGATACGCCGTCCAGTTGCAGCGGCCTGTTGTCTATTTTTCCCAACGAGCATAATTCGCCTCTCCCGGTTTATTTTTGAAAGTTAAGCGTGGCCTTCAATTACTTGACGGTCAGTACGTGGCAGGGTGCCCGGTGCAGCACCCGGTCGGTCGTGGAACCGAGCAGGTCGATGATGCCGTGGTGGCCGTGCGTACCGATCACAATCAGATCGGATGCCTCCTGTTGTGCGACCCGCAGGATGGCCAGCTTGGGGCGTCCAAGGACGACAACAGGCCTGACGCCCGTCGCCCCGAGACGGCTCAGCATGTCTTCCAGTTGCTTGCTGGCCGCGTTCAGCAGATCTTCTTCCTTCTTGTCGGTGGGAGGAATGATATAGTCGTCGTCGATCGGCCGCGTGTAATCGACGACGTGCAATGCCGTCAGCACGGCTCCGCTGCACTCGGCCTGCATCAGGGCACTCTGAATGACCGCATCGCTATATTCGTTGAAATCGATTGCGGCCAGGATCTTGTTGTACTTTGTCATAGATACATCTCCATTTAACGGTTGTTGTCATTTTCACAGCCAGCGCCTCGCCAGCCAGCCGATCACTTCCACCGCGTGCTGGCTCCAGGGTCGGCGGGCCCACTGCCGGCCCGTAATCTGTTCCGCTTCTTCGAGATCCACCAGAAACTGTGTCTCAAGATGCTGGCACAACAGTGGATCGCGCGACACCAGATTGATCTCGTGGTTCATAAACAGGCTGCGATAATCCAGGTTCGCCGTGCCCACCGTGGCCCAGATGCTGTCTACCACCGCTGTTTTGGCGTGCAGCATGCGCGGTAAGTATTCGTAGACACATGAGCCTCTTGCAAATCTCTGGGCGGATGATCTGCAATGCCACTTTGAGTCCATTT
>ENA-ORDP01001079-ORDP01001079.1-marine-sediment-metagenome-genome-assembly--contig:-NODE-1079-length-15616-cov-2.812416_pt1 | contig 15616 bp, 13 predicted proteins | sample MGYA00248627_ERZ508539 | MGnify/ENA primary metagenome ERZ508539 (study PRJEB26208, sample SAMN05571518) | marine sediment metagenome | biome: deep sea; feature: Hydrothermal vent; material...
TTGTAGAGACGCATGGCCATGCGTCTCTACAAATGACAATTCATAAATCTTTTAGTGTATAATAATTTATTCTTGGTGAAGAAATGTTTTGTCACGATCATTAATTTTTCCGGTTTTCCTTGATTTTTTGCTTTAAGAGAATTACCTTTATTTAGACTTTGGCTTATCCTTGATTTCAAGGATTTAAAATGTGCCATTAAAGTCATAAATGTGGAAGGAGAAGCAATGAACCTGTCCAGTCCCCCTAAAAAGGCCTATAGTTTAATACTTTTGGCTTTCTTCCTGGCTTGCGGCTCTGATAAATATGTTAAAAAGGCCGATGACGCTGTCACCAAGATCAACCCAGCAATGTTGGGTAAGCCTGTAGCCGTGAAGGGGAGTGAGAGATGGTTACTGACTCAGTTCTTTGGTAAAACCATGGATGTCAAGAAACTACAGTTTACTTTCAAGTCTGTGTGGAGCATTGGATCTACCAGAACGATCCAAAACATTATTAACTTTGATAAAAAGCATAATATCTCGGATCCTGAATATCGAAGGTCTCCCAGGTTCTTGATCCTGTTTGCACACGAAGGAACCCATGTGTGGCAATACCAGAACGTTGGCTTACGCTATATTCCTGACTCTCTTTACAATCAAGGCAAAGGGTCGATTCTCCATAAGAGTCGTGGAAAAGCCTATCAATACACACTCACTAAGGAAAAGCCCTTTAATCGATATGGCTCTGAGCAGCAGGCTAAAATCATCGAAGAATACTTTGCCCTAAAGGTTTTTAAGCAAAAACCCTGGCGATGTCTGAACTTTAAATCCCTTAAACGAAAAGGATTTATAAAGTTAGTAGAAACCATTATAAAACGTGACGTAAACCCTGATTTTAAGAGACTGAATGCCAAAAAAACGAGAAGGATTCTACTGAAGTCCAAATAGCTTTATAGTACTGATAATCTAATAGATTAGCCTAAAATGGGTCTTTAGAGGCCTTTGCGTTTGTATTGCATAAAATCACCTTTCGTGTGAGTTCCGTGTACCTTGATACTCTGTCAATCCCTACAATCGATTCTTTCAACCTATTTCCATTATTTTTGGAACCTGACCAAGTCGGTAGATGTTATTTTGTGATGAACCTTAATAGTCTTATGAGGAGAGGAAATGGCAGAAATCAAGCGAGAAAAAGACGGGCATCTTCTTGCCCCTGACGAAGATATAAAATACACGACCTGCTACATGTGTGCCTGTCGATGTGGGCTGAAGATCAGCCTGAAGGATGAAACCATCCAATACATCCAGGGAAATCCGGATCACCCAACCAATCATGGTGTGATCTGTGCAAAAGGATCCTCTGGACTGATGAAGCAATTCAGTCCGGCCCGGATCAGCAAGCCTCTACTGCGTAAACCCAATTCTGAACGTGGGGATGCCGAGTTCGACGAGATCTCCTGGGATGAGGCCATGGAAATACTGGTGAAGCGGCTTAAGAAAATACGGGCTGAAGACCCCAAAAAGCTGGCCTTCTTCACGGGACGCGATCAAATGCAGGCCCTCACGTCTTACTGGGCCAAGCAATTCGGTACGCCTAATTTCGCGGCTCACGGAGGTTTCTGCTCTGTGAATATGGCCACAGGGATGATGTACTCCTTTGGTGGGACAAGCTGGGAGTTTGGAGGAGCCGACTATGAGAGAAGCAAATACCTTTTACTCTTTGGTGTGGCTGAAGATCACGATTCCAACCCCCTTAAGCTGGGTCTCTCAAAGCTTAGAGAGCGAGGGGCTAAGATAGTGGTGATTAACCCTGTGCGATCCGGCTATGGAGCCATCGCTGATGAGTGGGTCCCCATCAAACCAGGGACAGACGGTGTTTTTATATTGGCCATGATCAATGTTCTCCTCAAAAACGGTCTCTACGACAGGGAATTCCTCCTGGATCGAACCAATGCACCTTATCTCATTCAAGTGGATGAGGGAGACGAAAATGAAGGAATGCCCTATATTTTCCCTGAGTGGGACAGGGATGAGACCATACACACGGTGTGGGATACCAAGTCTCAGTCTATTGTTGAGCCCCAAGCGGAAGGGATTGAACCTGCCCTCATCGGGATTTATACGGATAAGAACGGTAAAACCCTAAAGACCGGCATGCAATTATTGATCGAGAGAGTGATGGAGGACTATACACCCGAGAAAGCGGCGTCTATATGCGGTATACCGGCTGAGCAAATCGAACGAATCGCGTTGGAGATTGGGATTACGGCACGGGATGAGACCATCACCCTCCCCATCCCCTGGACGGATGTTTGGGGCAAGGAACATGAGACGACTACGGGTAATCCTGTTTCCATTCATGCGATGAGGGGATTAGCGGCCCACTCCAACGGCTTCCAGACCATTCGCTCCTTATCGGTTCTCATGATGCTCCTGGGAATTATCGACCGACCGGGTGGATTTCGTTATAAACCTCCCTTCCCTAAACCTGTTCCACCTTGTCCTAAGCCTATTAACTCGCCGGATCAGATTAAGCCCAATACCCCTTTACCGTCTACTGTACTGGGTTTTCCTTCCATGCCGGAACATCTGATGGTGGATGACGACGGGAATCCCATTCGTATCGATAAGGCATTCAGCTGGGAGTTTCCTTTTACGGCTCATGGCATGCTCCAAAACGTGATCACCAACGCCTATCGTGGAGATCCCTATCCTATAGACACTCTCTTCTTCTTTATGGCAAATATGAGCTGGAATTCGACGATGAACACAAGCGGCGTGATGGAAATGCTTAAGGCTAAAGGGGATGACGGGGAGTATAAAATCCCCTTTCTTGTTGTCAGTGATGCTTTCTTCAGCGAACAGGTTGCTTTTGCCGATCTGGTCCTTCCTGACACCACTTATCTTGAACGTTATGATGTGATTTCTCTTTTGGATAGACCTATTAGCGAATATGATGCCGTAGCTGACGCTATCAGACAGCCTATTTTAGACCCTAAAGGTGAATGTCGCCCATTCCAGCAGACTCTCATTGATCTGGCCAATGCCCTTGGAATGGAGGGTTTTTGTAATGAGAAGGGTGAGCCAAAGTATAAAACCTATGAGGAGTTTATTACCGGTTGGGAGACAGGTCCTGGATCCGGTATAGGGTTTTTAGCTGGCTGGAGAGGGGAAGACGGGAAGGATACAATAGTGGGACCACCCAACCCCAAGCAATTTGAAGCTTATATCGAGAACAAGTCCTTTTTCAGATTGGAATTAGAGGATTCCATCAAGTATAATCGCAACATCAATCAGGGCTATCTCAATTGGGCTCAGGGAAATAAGCTCATCCGACTGAACGAACCTATTATCATGAACCTCTATTCTGAGGCTATGCAACGATTTAGACTGGCCGCCAAAGGACTTCGTAAAGGCCGTCAACCTGCAACAGACGTTCAGAGAGAACGTATCATCAAATACTTTGACCCACTCCCCTTCTGGTACGAACCCATTGAGCAACAGCAGGTGGACAAAGTAAAATACCCCTTCTATGCCATCACTCAACGGCCTATGGCCATGTATCACTCATGGGACAGTCAAAATGCCTGGCTCAGGCAGATTATGGGCCAAAACTACCTGTTCATGAACCCGGGACGAGCCAATGCCCTTGGGATCAACGAACTGGATTGGGTCTGGGTGGAATCCGTACTCAGCAAGATTAGAGTCCAGGTGAAGTTCTCTGAAGCTGTCCAACCCGACACTGTGTGGACATGGAACGGTATGGGAAATCTTCCCGGTGCCTGGAACCTTGATCCAAAAGCAAAAGAAGGAACCAGCGGCTTCCTGTTGAACCATCTGATCAGAGAAGAGATCGATCACGTGGATGGTAAAAAGATATCAAACAGCGACCCAATCAGTGGTCAGGCGGGTTGGTACGATCTGAGGGTAAGTATCTCAAAGGCGCGTGAGGCAGGTCACTGGCCAACTTTTAAAAGCCTGAAACCCCCAAAACATCTTGAAGAAGCCCCTAAAATCTTACGGTATGATTTTTTTAAAAGGAGCAAATAATGCAGTTAGCTTTAGTTATAGATCTCAACACCTGTGTGGGCTGTCACGCCTGTGCAACCAACTGTAAGGCATGGAACACCAAAGGAGAGTTTGGTCCTCTCCCGGATCATGAACCCTACGGTGAAGATCCCCACGGTGTCTGGTTCAATCGGGTTCAGACCTATGAGGTAGGAACTTTTCCCAATACAGAGACCTCATATTTACCCAAATCCTGTATGCACTGTGCAGATCCCCCTTGTGTGGAAGTCTGTCCTACATCGGCTTCCTATAAACGAGTGGAGGATGGCATTGTCCTGGTCAATTATGACGACTGCATTGGGTGTAAATACTGTGCCTGGGCCTGTCCTTACGGCTGTCGAGAGTTCGATGAATTCGAGGGAGTCATGAAAAAGTGTACTCTCTGCGTGGATCGTATTTACAACGATGATCTCCCCGAAGCTGAGCGTCTACCCGCCTGTGTTTTGGCTTGCCCCAGTAAGTCAAGGATCTTTGGGGACATTCACGATCCAAAGAGTGAGGCCTCTATACGGATCAAGGAAGGCTTGGGCTATACTCTCATGCCAGAAGCTGGGACTCAACCCTCCAACTTCTATTTGCCCAAGCGTAAGACAGAGGTTAAGGTGGACAAAGATGATGTTCGATCCAGAAAACACTTTAAGGTAGAAACGGAAATGAAGATCATTTCCTATGAAGAGAAAATTGCTGAAGACGTGATTTCATAGAACGGTAGTGATAAAATCCTCTGTAGGGGCGACCCGGTGGGTCGCCCCTACAGAAGATGACTACTCTGAACCATGTTTTACCGTTATATTGATCCTGATAGCCGAATAGAAAGGAGAAGCAGATGCATCCCGAAATGTCCCTTGTTTTTTTGACCGTATTAGCCGGTATCGGACAGGGTATCTTTATCTTATACCTTGTTTTAGAGATAATCCTGGTGGGTACTTTGTCCCCCGTATTTGCATACAGCAGCCTATTATCCTGCATTGCCCTACAATACCTTGGGGCAGCCGCAAGCTTACTGCATCTTGGCAACCCTCAAAGAGCTTGGAAAGCTGTCAGGATGTGGAAACACTCGTGGTTATCCCGCGAGATCCTTACTATGGGTGGATTTATGGGCCTCGTTCATTTATATCTTATTGCAATGTACTTTGGCAGGGGTTATACGGAGCTTGTCATTATTGGATCTCTCGCAGTCCTTTTTAGTATTGGATTTTACGTCTCTTCTTCCATGCTTTACGCTACCATACGCTTTATCAAGGAATGGGCCAATGGTTTTACCCCCCTAAACTTTGCTCTATCCGGTTTATTGGTGGGATCAGCTATTGGTTTCACCCTGCTGCATTTGATCCAGCCGGATATTCCAGTCCTTAAGGCGGTGAATGTCTTGGTGATCCTGTTGACCCTCGTAGCAATGATTATTAAACTGCTGACTTTCCGCTTCAATTCAAAGGCTTATGTCCCCATCACCTTGAAAAACGCTTTGGGAGTCAATGATCCCAAGATCCGCTTGATGGATATGGGGGCCGCTTATGACCATTATAATACAACAGACTTTCACTTCCCCCTGACTGATCAGCAATTACAAACACAAAAAGTCATGATCGTTCTCTTCATTTTTGTATTACCACTAATCAGCTGGTTTCTAATGCTTTACATGAATCTGGGGAATATGATAAATATCGTATTAGGCTTTTCAAGCGTAGGACTCATGATTGTCGGTTACCTGATAGAACGACGTTTATTCTTTATTGAAGGAAACCACCTGCAAAATCTCTATTACGGGAACTTTAGAAGCAATAAAGTCCCTAATCCTTTATTGACCAAGGCGCGTAAGGGCACACCTATCCCTTAATGCCGTTGGACAAGCTGGATACTTGGATCGCCTATAACCAGAATCTTTAATGACTATCTATCCCATAGATATATCACCCTGATTCTTCTTGCAGCGTTCATAACATAAAAGTCTTAAAAAAAACTATTTTCTGTCAAGTTTAACTACAATAAATCTATTTTCTGAGTATATTTTAAGGATGAAAACAAAGAAAAACTTAAGCCAACCAGCTAAAAAAAGACGGAAAAGTTCAACACAAATCAAAGTGTGCATTATTGATGATAACCCAAAATCTCGAACTTCATTGAAAGCTTATCTTGAAAAGGATAAAAGAATTGTGGTCAATTGCAATGATAGTGAGGGTTTAGCCTGTAAAAAAGAGTGCAACACAGCCATTAAGCCGGATATCTTCCTGATAGACTCTGCTCTAAAGGGAACTCCTGGTATTGAGTGTGCCAAGGAGATCAAAAAAAGAAAGCTTCATGCCCATGTTGTCATGATGGCTGAAGAGCCAAACATTCAGGCTTTTGCCGAAGCCCGTAAAATTGGAGCGGACTATATCCAGAAGGGTCCACGAATTAGATCCTTACTCCATCATATTATTTCAAGCATAGAATCGGAGGGCATGGAAAGTTATCAGGCTAAACAAGCTGTCAGACAGCGAAGTATGGACTATCTGGACTTGGCCTATGAACTTTATGGGGCAAGACAAAGATTGCTGGACCTTTCCGAGAGTCAGGCTCAAGTTCTAAAGCTCCGTAAACAAGGTAAATCTCTCAATGAGATTGCCGAGATCCTGGGAGTGGCACCGGGTACGGTTCATACCCATATCTCCAGGGCTTTAAAGAAGTTAAAACTTCCTGATGTCTTAAGTTATATTGTCAACACATAATCGTTACCTCTAGACCAATTGGTGACAGGCACTCTAGGCGTAAACAGTTTATGAAACCTTTCAAACTCAAGGCATTAATATATATCATTCCAGCCGTTGCGCTCATTATCTTATTGGGTATGCGTCTTTATGACGATCTGAGTGGATCACCAAAGAAAAAAAACCCTGTTGCTCAAAAGAACAAAACCAAGCCTGAAATCAAAACTATATTAGCCGTCAAAAGGCGTTACACCGACCGTTTAAACTATTTCGGCAATCTGGAGCCATTAGCCCAGGTCGATCTCTATTCAAAAGAAGAAAGTCGAATCAGCGATCTTTATGTGGGGGTCGCTGATTGGGTAAAAAGAGGGCAACTCGTTGCAAGCCTGAATGATACCCAATTAATGGAAGCTAAAAAGCAGAAGGAAGCGTCACTGAATGTGGCTTTAGCCAATGTTAAGCAAAATAAAGTGATGGTCTACCATAAGAAGATTGTCTATGATCGCTCTAGAAGCGCCTATCGGGAGCAGGTGATCCCTGAACAGGAGATGGACAACTCGAAAGCCGAGTATGACGTAGCCGTGGCCCAATACAACCTATCTCGTGCCAAGGTGAGAGAGGCAGAAGCCCTGGTACAGGAGATGGAATCCCGTCTGGGTGAGCTTAAAATCTATTCTCCTATAGATGGTGTTGTTGCAGAACGCTATCTTGACCCTGGAGCATTGGTTAAGCCCAATCAGGCCATCCTCAAGGTTTTGGATATTCATCAGGTCAAACTAATTGTTAGTATTGCTGAACAGGATATTAGCAAGCTGATCGGATCAAATAATAGATTAAGGCAGGACATTCAGGTGGACGTTTATTCAGAAGCCCTGAAACAGGCCTTTAAGGGCAGGATTTATAAGATCTATCCTACTATGGACACAAGCACTCGGACTGTTAAAGTAGAAATCCGATTAAACAATCAGAAACACCTTCTCAAACCGGGATTTTATTGTACAGCCCGTTTTAATCTGGGTGAAAGCATTGAAGCCCTTTTCCTCCCTCGCAAAGCGATTAACTATGATGAGGTTCAAAGAATCTATCAAGTCCAGATCCTTGATAAGGGCAGGGTAAAATTGAAAACCGTAGGACGAACGCCCTTTGAGGGAGATATGTACATCATCAACACGGGTCTTGGTGAGGAGGAGCCTGTGATCTATCCCTACAACCCCAGGCTAAAGGAAGGGGATTCTGTGTCTGTGTCAAGCAGTGGTGTCTGATGATAAATCATTGGGTTGTGATAAGTGATGAGTTCATCCAATTGCTTGTAGGGGTAGGTTTAAAACCTATTAGTACATATTTTTTATAGAATAACTAAAAGTAAAGTCTTATAAAGACGATCCAATGGAAATGGGCCTATCTTACACCCTATCATCTATTTATAGCGAATCATTCAGAGAAGGCACATGACACTTAAACATTGCTTATTGATAATTATCAGCTTATTTATTTCTAAACTTGTTTGGACTGCCCCTCCCCAACGCATCAAAGTGGGTGTTTTTGAGAATCCCCCCATAGTTTTTACAGATAAAGATGGTAGGTACTGCGGTTTAGCGATAGATGTCCTGGAAGACATTGCTGAAAAAGAAGGCTGGAAGCTTGAATATGTTCAAGGACCGTGGAAGAATGTATATACCAAGCTTAAAAAAGGCGACATCGACTTGCTGGTCGGGATTGCTTACAGTGAAAAACGTGCAAAGCTCTTTGACTTCACTACAGAGACTCTTGTCAATAATTGGGGCATTATCTACAGGCAACCGGATGCTCAAATCTCTTCTATGTTTGATCTGAAGGGTAAACGGCTGGCCCTTATGAAAGGGGCGATTCATTCCAAAGTACTTAAAAAATTACTCGAACAATTTAACATTGAATTTATCCTGTTAGAGGTGGATACATTTGAAGATGTTCTGAAAGCGGTTGATGAAGGTTATGCTGATGCAGGTGCCATCAATAGGCTATTTAGTATGTTACATGCTCCAAACTACAATGTGGTTGCCACAACGATTGTCTTTAATCCTGTTCGAATCCATTACGCATCCCCCAAATCCTCCCAAAAGAACCTTGTAAAGGTCATTGATAAGCATCTTGCTGAACAAAAGAAAGACTCCAACTCTGTTTATCAAAGGTCTGTAGATCGCTGGCTTGGTTCAGAACGGAGAGAACCAATTCCTCTATGGTTCATTTGGGGGGCTATCATTGTCCTGGCGTCTATGATCACTGTCCTTGTCTTCAATTTCCTGCTACGAAAGGAGGTTCGCAAAAGAACGACTGAATTTCGGAAGAGTGAGAGACGTCTTCAGGCTATTCTGGATAACTCATCAGCCGTTATCCACATGAAAGATCTTGAAGGCAACTACATTTTGATTAACCGGCACTGTGAAATGATATTCAAAACGACTAATTCAGAAGTCGCAGGTAAAACAGATTATGATGTCTTTTCAAAAGAAACAGCCGATACATTTCGTGCCAATGACCTAAAAGTATTGGAATCCAAAAGTTCCATCGAATTTGAGGAGGAAGTTTATTACGATGATAGTCTTCACACCTATCTTACCATTAAATTTCCTGTAAACCTTCCAGATGGTAGCATTTATGGGACTTGTGGTATTTCCAGTGAAATTACTGAACGAAAGATGATGGAAGAGATTCTAAGGAAAAATGAGTTTAATCTTGCAAGGGCCCAGCAGATCGCCCACTTGGGAAGCTGGGAGCTGAATGTCGTGAACCAGAGAGAGGTTTGGTCGGATGAAACTTATCGTATACTCGGCTTCAAACCAAACCAATTTAGTCCAACCCATGAACAGTTCTTAAAATCGGCCCATCCTGATGACAGGGAGCTTATCAAACAAGGCTTGACAGAAGCCATTGATAATGGAAAGCCTCTCTCTATGGATTATCGCATCATTCAGCCTGATGGGACACAACGATATGTCCATTTGGAAGGAGAACTTCTTTTCGACCAGGACCTTAAACCCAGTCTGATCATTGGTATCATACAGGACATCACACAAATTAAGGAGTCTGAAGAGCGATTGAATCACCTGGCCCATCATGATCCTCTGACAAACCTTCCCAACCGATTACTCTTTAAGGATCGTTTACAGCAAGCCATTTCCCTGGCCCATCGAAATAAACAGTTAGTTGCCTTATTATTCCTGGATTTAGACCGGTTTAAAATAATCAACGACACTTTAGGCCATGTGGTGGGTGATAAGCTGTTACAGGTTGTGGCAAAACGTTTGCTAAAAGGTCTTAGGGAGGTCGATTCGGTGGCGCGCCTGGGTGGGGACGAGTTTACCGTTATCCTTTCTGATATTGAAGACACTAAAGATATTAGTTTGGTGGCTCAAAAAATCCTGGATAACCTGTCTGAAATCTATAAGGTGAATGATTATGAGTTTTTCCTGAATGTCAGTATAGGAATTGCCCGCTATCCCTTCGATGGTCAGGACTGGGAGACGCTGTTTAAACATGCTGATATAGCCATGTACCAGGCTAAGGCAAAGGGTGGCGACAACTATCAGTTCTACTCCAAAAGCCTGAGCGACGTATCCATCATCCAGTTGAAGCTTGAGACTCGTCTGCGCAAGGCTTTGGAAAGAGAGGAGTTTGTATTACACTATCAACCGCAGGTTGACCTCCATACAGGCCTCTTGACAGGTATGGAAGTCTTGACCTATTGGCAGCAAGAGGATGAGTTGATCTCCCCATCCATCTTCATCCCTCTGGCAGAGGAAACTGGCTTGATCGTACCCTTTGGAGAGTGGGTTTTACAGACTGCCTGTGTTCAGAATAAAGCCTGGCAGAATGAGGGTTTTGAGTCTATACCGATTGCCATTAACTTGTCGGCACGACAGTTTCAGCAAAGTAACTTGTTGGAGCTTATTAATAAAACACTGATAGAGACAGGCTTAAGCTCTGACTACCTGGAGTTGGAACTTACTGAAAGCATGCTGGTTAATGTGGATAGAGCTACGTCTTTACTTCATAGTCTCAAGGAAATTGGGGTTAAAATATCCATAGACGACTTTGGAACAGGTTATTCCTCACTAAACTATCTTAAACGCTTTCCTATTGACACTCTAAAGATCGACCAATCCTTTGTGAAGGATATAGTTACTGATCAGGATGACGCGGCTATCACGAAAGCGATCATTGCTATGGGCCATAGTCTGCGCCTTGATGTGATTGCCGAGGGCGTTGAGACCAAAGAACAACTAGCTTTTCTAAGGGAACATCAATGCAATAAAGTACAGGGATATTTCTACAGTCGTCCTCTGCCGTCAGAGGGCATTGTAAGCTTCTTAAAGAAAGACTATTCCTTCCATAATGGCCAATAGCTAACCACTCTGTTCAATATGCTTTTCAGCCAATCGATAAACCCTACCGTCCTTCCATAAGTAGTCTAACACGGATGACAAGACCACAGCATTCCAGACCTTTTGTAAATTAATCCTACATTTGATCTTTTTATTTTCATTGGAGTATAAGTGCAAATGACCTAACCCCATTGATTTACGAATATTTCCCCACTCAAGAAAATGCTCCTCTTTTGTAAACCATCGGGTGACTTGCATCTGAATGCCCCCTGGTGTGACCTCCACCTTTCCTACACTCACGGACCGGCCACTCTCCAATTCGTCTATAAATTGATTTACAAGTCTTTTTGTCACGTTTTGCCACAATACATCGATGATATCAAAGTATAATTTGTCTATTTTCTTATTGACTTTAAACAACATGGCCGACTGAAAGTTGATCTTGAGTTTATCCTCTCTGTCATCCATCAGTTCGATCACAAAGATTCTATTGGCCTTTATTCCATTCACGTATATCTGAAGGATGCCATATCGAATCGCCTTAACGGAAGAGAATACTAGCCTTTTACCTTCATAACTAATATCTTCAGAACGTATAGTTAGCTGTTTCTTTGAGAGGCTTAGAAAGCTTCGTTTGATGAGAACATCTAATTCGTTGGTAGGTTCATTGGATTCCATCACTTGTCCCAGTATCCCGTATTGTTTTGGATCGTATTACCGTACATCTCTAAGTACTTGATATTACTGAGCGATATAAAAGACTTATTATTCATGATTCGGTTGTAAGTGATTTTTACGTTGTTTGATTCAAATAAGTAAAGGGCCGTAAAGGAGTTTTTATGAATATAGTTTTTAGTAATGATAAGGTTCTTGCAATTTGAGGCATAAACACCAATGGCTCCACAGCCGTTCAGTTCACAGCCTTCTATATGGATATTGCTCGAGCTAGTGATATTCACCACAGATCCATGACATTGATATTCCTTTAAAGGCTTTTTATGCCGTGCTTTAAGGTTCATTAACCTGATATTCTTTGAGTTTATGATGTTGATGACATCAACATTCACGTCGTCACACAAAAGCCAGACATCCCCCTGTCCTTCAATAGTTAAATTGCTTTTCCTCGTGATCTCGACAGATTTTTGGGTCTCATAAGTCCCCCCTGAAATCATTATCTTATCTCCTGACATGGCCATATTAATAGCTTTTTGCAGAGTGTCTCCACCAGGTAACACATGAATTGTTTCGGCAAATGAAACATTGCAAAGTAAAGTAAATAGAACGCTGGTGACAATAAGTTTTCCCATAAATCCTCCTGATGTATGAAATGGGTTTAATGAAATATACTAAACTGGCTTTGGAATGTCATCTGATTTTGGTTTCATCATGGCTGAGGCATTCAGTCCCTGGACTCTTTAAATACCAGGAAGTATTGATCGGGTATAAAGTTAAAGCTATTAGATAATTGAAATCCAACGCCTTGAAGTTCTTTAGTAATCTGATCTATTTTCAATCGATCTTCTCTGTAGGGACCTGAGGAGGTCGTCCATTTACGGTAGCCTATAATAGCGATTCGCCCTTTTTTCCTGAGTGATTTTTTAGCCCTCTTTAGAAAGCTGATTCTATTCTCAATCTCTTTATAAACACTTGAGAAAAACACAATATCACAAGAGTTTTCAGGCAGCATGGGATCATTGAATCTGCCGTGAATCACTGTTACATTACTCAACTTTTTGTTTTCCACTCTCTGGTTCAAGGTTTTTATCATAATCTTTTGAACATCTGTAGAGTATACATGGCCCTTTTTCCCGACTTGATGGGAAAACTTTTCAGTAAAATATCCCCCCCCAGCCCCAATATCGGCAATCACATCTCCTTCTGATAAATCCAGGGCTTTTATGATCTGATACGGTTTTTGCCATTTATCACGATCATCTGATTCCAGATAGAAAAGATAGGTTGGGTTAAAGACCCGATGACCCTCATAGTTTATCATCAGATCAGGCATACAAGATTGTATCAACAGTAAAAGGAATGGGAAAACAAAGGAAGATCTTATTAATTTCAACGTGTTCATAAATAGTCGAACACTTGTTCTATATTTTATAATCCTTTTTTTCTTTTGCTTCTTGTATAAACTGATTTTGAAATGTCAGCCGATTAGCTTGATTGAGAAACTGTCGCATTAATAGCAATTTGTAGGGGCGACCCGGCGGGCCACCCCTACAACAGGCTGGTAATTCAACAGATTCTTCAAACCCGCCCCTACAGACAGTTGCCACTAGCAAGAGGGTTTAGGTCAATTATCCATCAAAGTGTTGGGAAGTCTCAAAAAAGTCTTCATGATCAATGTAGTGAGTCCCGTCACAGGAAAAGGAGAGACTAATCATCCCATTGATCCGATTGATCGAAGCGTTACGCAGGTAGATGGTTTCATCCAAAAACCTTAAGCTCTTGAACTCCTCAAGGATAAGCTTGATGGAGTTTGGAGCAATCCTTGGTGGAAGACTTGATTTCGACACAGTGAAGTTATCCATGAAGGATGAATCAAATATCTCATCCCCCACGTAAACTTCATAACTATAAGGATTTTCATAAGTCCAGCAGGTGAGTTGGTTGCTGGAGAAGTGAATCCTGATGTGGAACACCCCTCGCTTACAAAGGAGTTCTTCAACAATAGCAAGCATCTCATCCATCCTCTGATCAAAGGTACTTTCAACCCTCGTTTGTTGGAAAACCAGTTCACGAATGGCAGGATCGCCTTTAACTTGTAACCAACTGATCTTTTTAGTGTCTTGCACGGTATGCCCTCCCGAATAGTAGTTCTCAATATAGGAACACTGAAATTAATAATTAAATTGAGAAAGTCAAGGTTTAAGGCATCTTTTTTTGCCGTAGAGATGGGATTAAGAGTCTGTCGCATTACCACCCTGTTGCAGGTATGAGCCGCCGGTTCACCTCTGCAACAGGCGTTCTATTCAGTTATTTTCAGGGTCTCAAGGATTGAATCGGTGTGGGCAAGAAATAATTGGTTGGAATCTATTGTGTAGCCTTTCTTTACAGACACAATGGGAGCAAGTATACTGTCACCCAATAATACAATGGTATTCTTGTTCTTTACCCTGTATTTCCCGTCTATTAAATCCTTCATGGATACCACCTTATACGGGTTTTCATGAGGAAATATACTTTTGATGAGAAAGTAGGGGTCTGTTTTTATTCTAAATCGTTCAATAGTTATAATATAGCCTCTTTCATGATCCTTATAAATCTTTAACGTCTTGATATCGAGTCCTTTTATTTTGAGGGCAATCAGTAGGGAGAGAGAAGGAATGACATACTTTTTCCATCGAACAAATAATGGGATGCCGCCATAAAAGCCTTTTTTAGAATAGGTTCTACTTATAACGTGTCCTATTCCCGTAGAATGCTGGGTTAGTGATAAGTCAGGAAAAATGATCGTCTTTCTATTAAAGACTTTATTTTGAGCTATAAACATATCTTTCTGATACTTGAACCAATGGGTGTCGGCGTAATGATTGATCTCTTCTTCCTTTAAAGCATAATCATTCTTGGCCGAGAGAGCCATTTGAGTGATTATATTCTTTAATTTGCCTTTAGTGAGTGTCTTAGACAACCTATCAATCATACGCTGATTTTTGGAGACGATGAAATACTTCATGATAATGAACTTCACAGGCATTTTAGATAACTTCGTCAGGCTCAATAAAATGGCCTCCCTGGCGTTGGGATACTTCTTTTCTGTCATTTTATCATAATAGACGATGACGATGTTCTTGTAGTTGATTTTATCGGTAAAAGCGATGTTTTTTATGGGGAAATGAGTACTGGTACAGCCTGAAATAACCATTAAGATCAGATAAATAGACAGTTTTTTAAGCATATTATTCATGCCCTCTTAACAGGTGAAATCTTTTAGTATTAGGGATTTAGCTTGTCATATTCAGGGTAAAGGATCTGCTCTTCCTTTCTGATACGGCTACTCAAGCTAGCAACAAGGCTGCCAAAGTCCTTGGCAAACTGGATTCCCCCACTTTCACTGGAGTATTTCTCAAAAAAATCAAGGGCAAAGGCTGAGATTTGATCCATTTCCTTTGCAAATACATCTAGAGTGGTCTTAAGACGTGGATCGCTTTCTGCGGCCTTTCTAAGACTGGGATAAAGCTGATGATCTTCCTTCAGGAGATGGTTCAGTAAACCCGCTTTGACTGCTGAAAGCTTATCTTTGGTTTCCTGCGAACGGGAGCCGAGTTCCTGGATTTCACCAAGAACTTTCACCAACACGACATGTTCTTGCTTTAGTTCTTCAACTAATTTAGACATCTTTTACCTCATTATCAGGGAGTGGTAAATACCTGGCTGTAGGGGCGGACCCGGCGGGTCGTCCCTACAGCCGATCATCACTATCCGTTATTAAATCAATATCTATTGAACGTGAGTTTGGAATAAGTTAAAATGCCTGACTCTCTGTCGGACTGGGAAGTCCGACCTACAGGCTTT
>ENA-ORDP01001080-ORDP01001080.1-marine-sediment-metagenome-genome-assembly--contig:-NODE-1080-length-15601-cov-4.170591_pt1 | contig 15601 bp, 23 predicted proteins | sample MGYA00248627_ERZ508539 | MGnify/ENA primary metagenome ERZ508539 (study PRJEB26208, sample SAMN05571518) | marine sediment metagenome | biome: deep sea; feature: Hydrothermal vent; material...
TGTTAAGAGTCCACCGTCTATAATAGTCTGTGTAACATCTGCACCCGCCGCCGCTGGAGCATTAGTAAGATTAAGAGCATTGACATCGGCTTCGTTTTTTGTCACCAAGTCCCCTCCGTCCGTAAGGTTTGCAATTCCACTACCACCGCTTATTGTGAAAGTTCCCGTTACTGTTGCATTGTTCGCCACTAAATCCCCTACGTTAGAAACCCTGAAAGGAGCGGTTGCTCTGTTTGTATAAGTAGCACCACTCCATATATTACCAAGCGTATCAGAATGAAAAGAGTTTGCTGTCGTATCTTTGTCTGGTATATGTAATTCTCCAGCGATTAAAGCACCACTGAACGTTCCTGTAGCCCCTGTTATATCTCCCCTGAAGTTACCTGAGTTGGCTTCCAAGTTACCCTCTGCATCTATCTGCCAACCTGATACACCTGTTTCAAAGTTAGAAGACGCTATAAAGTTTTGCTGTACTATTGTTGGCGTGTTTATAGACTGCCCACCTACAAAATCACTGAAAGACTGTACGCCGTTCGGAGTGTTTACTATTATTTCCTGCTCCTTGCTCAAAAGTGGGAAAGAGGGAGAGAGGTCAATTATCTTTTTTTTTACCATAATTATTTTTCCACATAATGCCCACGAATAAATACTTCTCTTATCTCTACGGGATTTGTGGTACTTCCACCAGAAAAAGAAACTGTTAATCTGAAATCTTCTACGTTCTGTATTGCCTTTTTAAGATAGTGCCGTGTCTTTCCGACTGTGTTTACTGTGCCGACTGCTGTTGTTGTTCCTGCTTGGTTGTCCTCAATGGCGATAGCACACGAAGCACCAGTACCGAGAGCATTGGTAAATACAACACATTCATCAATCATTCCCACTAATCTGCCTTGCGTGGTTGGTATTACGATAGACTTCCACGATGAATTAGTATCATAGTTGGCGAACTTTGCTAGTTTGAAACTTGTGCTTTCTGTACTTGCCAACATTGGAGTACCGAATGGAGCTGATAATGCTCCAACTGTTGCATATCCCCCGTCTGCCAACTGTGATATTTGTATTGGCATTTGGTCTACTACTGCCCCTACCGAATATACTAGCCCATTTGAGATAAATAGAATTGTATTTTGATAAAGTGATTTTTGTGAAAAAGCTGGGAGTGAGCCTGCGAAGTGCTTGAGTGCCTTTATTTGCCTACCCTGAACATACCCGATAGCAAAGCCACCTGTACTGCTCAATTCCTTGTACGCAACGTATATAACGCCGTTTACAGGCATTATGAACCCTATCTGTTGCAATCCTAGAGCTACTTCGTCTGATAAGAGTGTTGAAATCGCCGCTCCTGAATATAAGTAGATTTGAGATGAAGCTCTGTTTGTACCAGTTGTTTGCCCACTATTAACTGCTATAAACCACTGATTAGCGTGGAATGCAACATCTGCCACCTCTGTATCTTGTCCAAAGTCCAGCTTTTGTCTTACGAGTGTGTCTGTTGTTGATATATAAGTCCCAACATACCTACCATTACCAAAGAGCATTATGTCCTCCTTTTTAGCTACGGGGTGTGGAGCTTTTTGTAATGCCCCCGCCCCTACCGTTACATTTGTTGAGAAATAGACATCATCAAAGGTTGAGGAAAGGTCAAACATCCCACAGTCTGCTCCCGATGATTTATTATAGAAATAAAATAGTTTCCCCTGAAAGTGAATACAGGACGAACCGTCTGTTGCTCCTGTGATAGTATGCGGGAAACTTCCCGTGTTTGTCACTGTACTTGCCGATATTTTATGTAAAAGAGTGTCTGAAATACCGTAAGTTGCGTTGTTTGCTACTGCTTTGTCTAGTATAAAGTTGATTTGGTCTGTTACTGCTCCTGCTTGTGTTCCGTTTGTTAGTGTTGAAAGCCCCGGACCTTGTGTGAGCCATTGCGGACGGCTTATAATATCTGCATTAACCATAACAGAAGCATCACCTCTATTACCTAGAGAAGTTAAGCTATCTAGGTGAGCCAAGGGTGCAAATCCTGTGCTAAAGTCCGAAAATATGATTTTGAATTCATTATCTTGCATTTTGTATTATTATTTTATCTACCTTATTCTCAATTCTCTCCGTTCTTTTATCTATCGCCTCAATCCGCGCGGATATTGCCGACATCTCAACCCGCACATTCTGTATCCTAGTGTTATTACTGTTAATAGCCCCTGTCGTCCAACCCGCAAAGCCAAGCAACATAGTTGATACTAATCCCACTGCTATCCCTGTCGCTGTTGTTATTGCTCCTTTACTCATATATTAAATCCTTTTTCAAAGCTACCTGCTCCGCTATCTTCCCCATAGTCTTCTGTTGATGTTCTCAACCCGACTTTTTGGTCTGTATCTCTTGATGAATAAAACTCAACTAATTCTGCCTCCATTGCTGTTATTTTATTCTGTATTTTCTTTACTCGTTTTTCTAGGTCATTCTGTTCACAGTAATCTAATGAGCCATATAATGAGATAAGGCGGTGGAATTGTGAGGCAAATCCGGGTTCTTTAGTTGTGTCGTCAAAGACAAAGTAAGAAGCTCCACGCTGGAATTGTATCTCCAGCCCCCCTGCTGAGGTATAACTAGGTTGGGGATATAAAACAAAGGAGTTACCTAATTTATCATAGTATTTAGGGTCGCCTGCGTCTGCTGTTAATTGAGCGTCTGAAAGTTGCCTGCGGTCTATTGGTTTTAATGTTATCCAATTACCTGAACTATCCTTAATCCTTACTTTCTTAACTTTCAGGAATGTTATAGCTATTGAATAGTCTGGTTGATTTGCCTTTAGGCCTGATGTTGCTATCTGTCTGTCTGTGTTGTTTGTATCGTCCCATTGCCAAGTTCCATCTGCTCGCATTATCATAGACACCACCCTATCAAGCCCAAAATTAGCCGATAACACAAATTCAGCTAGTGTTAGTGTAGTTATATCACTTGTGGATATTCCCGCCCATTTACGAGCGTCTGAAAAAAGGTCTAAATTGTTCGCATTTCCTGATAATTGCATAATATTATGATTTATTTCTGTTAATCCAATTCGTGCTATTTTTTGTTAAATTCGTATAACTTGAATTGCTTTTTGATGTGTTTACATAACTGGAAGTGTTCTTTGCCTGATTTGTGAATACTGATGTGTTTTTATTCTTGTTTGTATATGTTGTTATATTCTTCGCTAGATTTGTCCACCCTGTGTATTTTAACCCTACTGCGATGCCTGTGAGTGCGAAAGTGCCTATTTGTGCTACAAGTATTCTTGTCCTTGATAATCCTGCTGATATTCCTGTGAGAATAAATGTACCTTTAGTTGCTACGAGTTTTAATCCTCTAGCAAGTCCTGCCGATAACCCTGTTAATATGAAACTACCTTTTGAAGCTATAAGTGTTATCGCTTTTTGAAGTGTTGTTGGTAGTCCTGTTAATATAAAAGCTCCTGTTGTTACTATGAAATTGTATGTTCTTAGAAGTAATGTTGCTGTGCCTGATAGAGTGAATGTCCCTAACTGAGCAATTAACATAAATGTTTTTTGTAAAATTGCAGACATTCCTGTTAATGTAAATGTTCCAAGTGAGGCGATTAGTGTTATTGCTTTTTGTAGAATGGTGTTTATACCTGTTAATGCAAAAGTGCCAACAGACGCGATGAGTTCATACACATTTATTGTAGTTGCTGTGCCGTCATATACTATTTGGTCATATTTTGCATTATCAAACATAATTTATTTTTTAACTGCTTTTAGCTCTGCCATTTTTGTATCAAGCTCTGTTTCCAATTCTGATACTTTGTCGTCAATCTCTTTTCGCTTTGCTGTGTCAAACACTACCGTTACAGGTGTTGCTGTTGGCACTATTACGAAAGGCTGACCGTTGTCTGCTTGCTCTTTGAAATCTAACGCCATTCTTAAATCTCTTATTGTTTGCTCTATTGTGTCCAATTGTTCTCTTGTAATCATAATTTTATTTTTAATTTACTAAACTATTACCTCTACACCCTCAAGCACCGCCGCCCAACGAATTGTTTTAGATGCTTCGCCTGTTACGGTTATTATAAGTGCTTCATTTACATCGTCTGCCGTTATTGCTACCGACCAAGCCAATACTCCGTCCTTTGCAATTTCTGTAACTGTTGGCGTTCCGACAAGTGCTGTATTGCTTGCTCCGTCACGTTTTATCATTCCTTCAATTTTCCAAGACATACCTGCATTGTTTACATTATCTCTTGCGATAACTATTCCTTTGAAAGCAAAGTGTGAGCTTGCTCTTATTGTAAAGCGTTGCCCTGCATATCCTGCCGCCAAAAGTTCTGTTGCTGTTGCGTCTGTTGTTTGAATTGTAAGTCTGCCTTGTATTGCTTGATTTTTGTAATTTGCAGTTTGTCCATCAATATTTACTGCTGTTTCTCCATAGCGTGAACATTCTGAATAATAGCCAAATGCCATTGAGTATCTTTGAAAATTGGCTTTTGCGAAATATCCAAGTGCTATTGAATAATTTTGTCCATTTGAATATGCACCGACTGCCACACCACTATAAGAACCAACTGCATTATATCCAACCGCAGACCCATATGAGTTACTATCTGAACCATACCCAACAGATGACCCACTAGAATAACCTTTTGCCTGATACCCAATAGCAGTACCATTTGAATTGCCCACTGCCTGATACCCAATCGCAGCACCACTTGAATAACCCATTGCTTCAAACCCAATCATAGTGTTTTTGTCTATAGTGCCATTCTCTGCGCCCTGCCAATTTGTTCCGTCAAATATAAACATCTTTGAACCCAATGAATAAATAGTATCTATTATTACTGAACTTTGTTTTATTTGAAGTGAGCGATAAGTATTGTATGCTCCATTATTCTTAATCACGAACCTATCACCTACTTTAGCACTCGCTGTATCAAGTGTGATTATTCTGTTTGCTCCGTTCGGGTCAAGAAACTGGTACATCGGGTCTGTGCCTGCAACAAGTGTTTTGTCTGCACTTAATGTTTCAACATTTATCTTTCCTGCCCCTCGTTCCAAGTTTTCAATCACTCCTGCTGTTATTCGTAGCTCTACTGCATCGCCTGTGAGTGCGTCTGCCGCCGTAGTACCCTCTTGAGCGCGTACTACTGTAAGTACATCGCCTGTTCGTGATGAACAAAATAGTATCTCTGCTCCAATCGTTACATTAAAGTTTGTCGCCGGAAATAAAGCACCATCGCCTGTTGCTACGGTCAACGATAAGTCCGCCGCCAGTATTCCTGAGGCTAGTGTGCTTGATGCTCTGTTTTTTACATTTAGATATGACATATTAAGCCAATGTTATAAATCCGTTAGTGTTATCAAAGTTAATCGTGAATGTTTCTGTGTCTGCCAGTGTTACTGCACTTCCGTAATCGTAATATCCTATAAGGTTGTTTGTTACTGGTGTGCTGTTATAGATGTAGATATATCTAAAAGTAGCTACAGAACCTCCTGATGCTGTTAAAACAAGGTCTGTAAGGTCTAACTTATATGTTCCTGATGTCTGTGCTGATGATATCGTAGTGATAACCCTTGAAGATAGATTTGTATACGCTATCTCTGTTACATTTGCGAGAATACCATTCCCGTCTGCTGTTGGGTCGTTTGTTTCACTTGCTGGGGCTGTGTTAGAGAGAGCTACCGTCAGAGTATCTGCTCCGAGGTTATGTATTTTCTCTGCTACTGCCTCAACGAAATCATTTATCTTTGTAAATGTTGCCATTTTGTTATTTGTTTACCTAATAATCTACCTAACTGCTTCTGTAATCGTTATAACACTCGCCCCTGTGTTTGAAATTGCCCGTATTGCCCCCCTATAGAGGTTATCTGTACTTATCTCATAAGAACCTCCGCTAGCACCTAAATAGATACCCTGGCAGTCCACTGCGGGCTTGTCTGCGTCAAAGGAAAGGCATACATAGTTAGCGTCTGTGTTTGTAATCCTTAGATACACCCTGTTTGTACTGGTGGCTATAAGCTGTGAACTTGTTGTTCCTATGGACATTGCTGAGCTTGTGGCAACCTTTCTGAAGCTATTTTGATTATACACAGCTCCTATTGGTGCTTCCACTTTACTAAAAGCAAGTACACTGAATACAAGTAACACTGCTATTGACCCTGCGAGAAAGAATTTTAATTCTGATTTCATATTTTAATAATTATTTGTTAATTGTAATGTCCTTAATCCAACCTCCGTAAAGAGGCTGAATAAGAACACTACGGACAGGTTACTGTTGCAGTCGTTAATGAGCCATTTAAGGCGTATAACTCTGAACAACCAGCCCCATCGCTATCCTCAAGAATAAGTCTACCTCCTTTACTTGAAGCTACTGCTTTCAAATAAGCGGTTGTAGTACCTGTTCTTTCGTTGATAGTTAATGCTCCAGTTCGGTCTACAGAAAACTCTTGTCGTGAACCTACGTCTATACCGTCTATGGCAGTTATAGTTCCACGAAATTGTTGTCCTGTAGCACCACCTATCGGTGCTGATTGATTACCACCAACCATAACCGAGATAACAACAGCCACAATGACTATTATCAATCCTTGAATTATGTCTTTAATCATAATGTTTGGTTAGTTAAGTTAGTAATCTATTAGCTCCAGTCACTTTGACCAGCGTCCACAGGAACGTATACCATTTCTCGTGCTCCGTCAGCGTAAGTTTTCTTACCGTAACCGAGTAGAGATTTAACATTGTCTGCAAACTGCTTTTCAATTCTTCCTACTTCTACTTTTGGAGGAATTTGAACAACAAGGTCAATAGCTCCCTTTACAAGGAACAATGACTTTTGAAGTTGTGCAGAAAATACGTCTGCTGATGCTGTTAATGTTTCAGATACAACAATATCCCCATATCCTGCTAGTGCAAGACTGGTTGTGTTGTCTGTGGCTGTTAGACGTCTTTTATCCCTCAAAAGGAATGTGTCGTCTGAACCAAGCTTTACACCTTGTGCAGTTGTCGTTGCTGGTGCATTGATTAGCGCTACAAGGTTAGTAACAGCTGTTGCTGCGGTTGCCCCTATAAGAACATTACCTGCTGTTGTACCGATAGATGTTACAAATGTGAATGTAACACCAGCAACTACAACAGTGTCGCCGTTGGTTGGCTTTGTCGCTATACCCAATGTTGCCGAGTAAGGCAAGTTGTTTGAGTAAAGGATGTCCCAACCGAATAGGTTAGTTACAACCCCTCTTGAGTTTACGCCATCTCCGAACACTGTTGCTCGTGCAGCTTGCTGTAATTTAAGTTGTCCCAAGAAGTGTCCACCAATAACAGCTACACGCCCCCCTTTAGGTGCGTCTATTGCGTCTAATTTGGTGTCTGCTGCGATAAATACTTGCGGTATAGTATTTGTATTAACAACTATACTATTCCCTGCCGTACCTCCCACAGAAGCGTCATCTAAGCTCCAACTTGCGTTAGAAACTTCTGCCAAAACAGCCTGCTCAATGCGGTTGTTATGGTCTTTCATCATTCTTTTTGCACACAATTGTCCTAGTTCCGTAATACTTTGAACTTTCTCAGTGTCATCAATAATAACTCTTGAAGCGTTCCAAGTGTTTACTGTAAGAGTTTCTTTTGATGCTGTAACTGCATCGCTCGTAATATCTGAACCGGGCGTATATGTGCTGGAGGCAGGGTAGGAAATGATAGTCCTATGTACTTTATTCCCCTCTCCTGTTAGTACGTTTTCTAGTCTGGTGTTCGCAATAGCCAACGCTTTGTTTTCAACAAAGAGTGACTTCTGCGTTTCAGCCATCCAGAATTCTGGTACTAAACTTGCTATGCTGTTTGCCATTATATTTTAGGCAAGACAATTCTAATTACCCCGTGCAATCATCTCTTTTGTGTACTCGTCCCATTCTTTTCTTCCCTCTTCAGTGTTTAAGTCCACAACAGGTGGTTTTTCAATAGAATAATCTTTACTGCCTTGCGAGTTAGGTTTTCTACTAATTGTGGCTTCGTCTATCTTTTGCTCCTTGTTATATTCCTCTACTTTGAAAGCAATATAGGGGTCGCTTAAAGCTTTTTTGATAGAAATGTCTTGTAGTTTTGCTATTTTACTGATTTCATCTTTCAAATCATCAGAATAGTCCAATTCTTCAAGTTCTTTTTTATCTAATCTTTCATTCAATTTCTCATCAAGCTTTTTATCCAAATCCTCAACATCTACTTTTGTATCTGTTTTAGGTTTTGCTTCGGGAGTTTTATCTTCAAGTTTTGCCTTTAATTCTTCCGCCTCTTCTCGGTGTTTAATCTTCTGACCAATGGCCGAGGATAATTTTTTGGAATAATCAAGCTCTTTTTCTACTAACTTGTCAATCTTGTCAGCATCATCTACTTCATCAAAGCCGTACTCGGTAATGATATTATCTCTGACATCACTCTCATTTGTTGCCTCTTGGGCTATTAACTCTTCAGCTTCTTGCTCTGGAGTTAAATTTTCTTTATTTTCCATAGGAATTTTATTTTTGCTCATTTGAGCTTATTTTTTATTAAAAAAACCGACTACATTAAAGCAGTCGGTTAGGTCTATAAACAGGAAAACTATCACGTAAACCTGATTAAAGACCCAGCTGACGGCTTTAATTATGTCGTGTGATAGTTTTTTGTTCTCTTATTGCGCTAAATTCACTGTGCCTTGAATTTTCTCGGCATAGCTTTTTGCTTTTTCAACGAACGAAGCTTCTCCCTTACCCTCGTGTTCCTCTGTATATGTCCTTACAACAAGTCCTGTTGATGACATTACTGTTGCAGATACAGCATCTTTTTCACTTACTTTACTCTTGTTTGCCTTTTCTTCCTCTTTCAATTTCTCTTTCAATTCTTTCTCTGCCTTTTCTTTCTCTGCCTTTGCAATCGCCTCTCTTTTCTTAAGGGCTTTCTCAACTGCCATAGCATCTTCTTGTTCTGGTGTGATAGTAGTGTTCACTTTATTTTTACTCATATTACGCTATATATTCTTGATTATTAAAATTATCCGACCTTTTTGGCATATCAATCAACGGCTCTAATATATCTTTCAACTTATTATATGCAAACTTCCTGCCTTTGATTTCTATTTTTATGTCATCTGCTGACTGCGTATCGTCTATATCATCATTTCTGTTAAGTTTGTCCATCTCGTGTGCCACGAATACGACAAATTCCTTAACCTCTTTACTACTTGATAACTTTTTCGCAGTTTGCAGTTCCATATCGTATATTATAACACTATTCTGCTTTTTCCTCAACTTTTCCGACTACATCTACTATTTCCCCTGTTTTAGAGTTTATATTCACTGATTGCCCAGACGGGATACCACACTGAATAAGCACGTAGCTTAGCCAGTTATTCTTACTATTCTCTAATAATCTAGCTATTGCCTCCTCTGTCTTTGCTACCTCTTGCCCATTTGGTATAAGTGCCGTATTTGCTTTAATCTGCCCTGCTTTCCAACTTTGAACATTACACACCTGTATTAAATGTAGATATTCTGTTAACTCCGCTTTTGTTAAATTTCTCTTCTTAGGTGTCTTAACTTTATTCTTTTTCATTTTTTCTATATTCGTTAATTTCTAATAAATACTTGTCCATTTTCTTCATTGCTTTTACTAAGCGTTCCTCTCCTATCTGCTCAAACATCTTAGCTTGTGCCAATGCTCGTTCTAGGTCAAAGTTCTCGCTTCGTAGCTCTCTTATTTGGTTTTCTAGGTCTTTTTTTGTCATTATCAATTTCTAATTCGTCCTGATAAAATGAGGGTAAACTATCTGGTACAAATACTTCTGTTATTTCAGCTTTTTTTTCTTTCAAAATAGCATTTTGTACACTTGTAGCATTAACTATTTTAACTATTTTATAAAATTTGTCTATCATATTATTCCTGTATCTAACTTCTTTTGTTCCTGCATCTCTTTTATTGCCCCTTTGGCTTCTTCTTCGGATATAATATTACCATACATTGCACTGCTTAAATCTTTTGATATTACTTTCAATAATACCCTACGCATATTTCTACTATAATTCTCTACCGCATACTTATATTGATTTTGATATGCTTCAAGCTCTTGCTTCATTCTAAAATCAACATCTACAAAATACTTTTCCCACCAACCATCTATATCATCTCCTTGCTGTCTAGTGTGAGTTTCCTCGTGTTTCATCAGGGCTTCATCTATTTTACCCCTATCAGGATTATATAGTGTATCTCCGTAAGTAAAAATTATACCTTTATGAAGTGGAAACACTGCTCGTATCTTCTCTATGTTAGGTGGGTATTTATATACTATTTTCATATTATTCCTGTGTCTAATTTCTTTGACTCTTGCATCTCTTTTATCCCATTCTTACGCCTATTCTCCGCTATCCGTAATGGGTCTGTGCAGTCTAGGTACATCTGATAAAAAGGGTCGTCTGGGTATTTATTTTCTTCTTCTTGCTCATACATAGCTTATGCTGTTGCCTTGCTTGGTAATGCTTGTGTAGCAGGCTGTGGTTGGGGCTGTATTGGCTGTGGGGGGCTTTGGGGCAACGAGCCAACGTCTACGCCAGCTTTCCGCATTGCTACTCCTATCATTGCCGACCTACGCACAGGGTCTTGCTCTAGCCCTATAAAGCCCATCATTGTCTGCAGTTCTGCGTCTAGGTTTACCTGTTCTCCTGTAATAACAACAGATACTCTTGGTTTGAACCTCTTGAACATATCCTTTGTAGCTTTCATTAAGAGCTGTGGGCGTTGTAATAGTTCATCTAGTTTTTCTTGCTTTAGGTTGTCTGCTATCTCTGGTGTATGGGGAGGCAGTAATGGTAGGTTTTGTAAGTACCAGTCGTCTACTATTACTTTATGCAACCGACCTAGCATATCGCTATCTCCAGTAAGTCTTAATATTTCCTGCTGTGAAAGTTCTTTTATCAATTTTGGGACTACGCTTCTCTCAAATATCCTTGTGTATGGTATCGCCAACTTCTCTCTTATAAAGTCAAACAACTTCCCTGCGTTCTGGTTTAATAGCTTTGATGTTCCTAGTGGTGTGCCTGACGCTGGTGTTATCCCCATTACTATCTCTCTTGAGTTTGCTATATCGTTCGCTAGGTTTATCACTCTATTCCATTCATTCGCCAGTTGGTCAAAGGCGTCCATTCGTAGCTGTACTTGCTCTAGGTCTTTTGCTCTGATTATATCACCATTGCGTATATCAGTTAGTATATTTTGTACTATAAGTTTATCTGTGGAACGTAGAACCGTCTTAGACGCCAATTCTAGCCCTTGTGCTATCTGGTTGCCTATTTGGTTGGCTCTAACCTGTAGGTCAAACAGTAGTTCGTACAGCCCCTCTCTGAACCAACGTCCTTTGTAACGTGAACGGTGATACTCCTCGTATGGCATATTCTTAATCTCCTCCGCAAACATTATATATTTAATATCTGCACCACTAGATGTACTTTTAACCCCCGCACCTATAACCTTTGCTAATATATATTTGTCGCTATCACCCTTGCTTGGTGTTTCCCCTTGATATTCTTTGAAATCAGCAACAGATATTTCGCCGTTTCTTTCATACACCTCGTAATATGGCACAGTTGTTTCTTTTTCTTGTGTACCTGTTGTTGTCTTATATGTCTTAGTTTTACACTCCTCAAGCACCGCATCTACGTTATTCCACACATCCCTCTTTGCCCTCATATCCTGTGCTGTTAGCTGATGTCTTTCAATGGCTGGTGTTTCGTTGAGTGTTCTTGCGGATTGGTTTATTACATAGAAGTTTCGTAGGTCTACTCGCTCATAGCCCTCCTTTGTCTTTTTCCATACTATATTCCCCCAGCCTGAACCCTCCTCTATTGCGGAGTTTATCTCTTCTGCTTGTCCTGTTTCTCTTAGATATTCCTTTAGTTTTAGGTTTACAATCAATACTGGTAACTCATCATTCTTTATCTGAGAATATACATTTATATCTTTAGTATCAAAATCTATGTTCTTTATCTCAGACTCTATCCTTGTTGTTATTATGTCGTACCAGTACTTGTAATTTCCCTGACTATCAAACTTCCCACTTGGATATACCTGATTTTCAAACAACGATATTCTATTCAATAATTTAGATTGAGAATGTTTAATATTATTAGTAATCGTAACACTCTCAGTGAGAAATTGCGTTATCTCATTACCAATTTGCTTAGCCAATTTAAGTTTATTTTCCATATAACATATTATAACACAAATCCTTATAATCCACTATCGTTTGCGGTCATTCTCTCCCTACGGGTTTCCAATACCCTGCGTGTTTCCTCTATGGATGTCGCAGGTTGAGCGAAGATAGAGCAAAAACCGTAAGATATTGCGTCCATTGAATTATGAGCTATCACACCATCGACAAGTAAACAGTGTGTATCTTCCACCTCTAGGTTATAAGTTATAAGGCTGAATCCTCTGGTAACCCTTTTAACCTCCTTCTCCTCGCCTTCTGTGAACAGTTCTGGCCGCAAAATCTTCCTTTCAAATGATTTATAAGTGTTTCGTATTTTGTATGGCAATGAGCACACTCTTTCTCTAAAGGTTTTCTGCCTTCCCAACTTTTCTTTCCAAGTTGCCTGTGCCACTCTATCCCCTCTTTTGACCCATGCCACTTGCTCGCCAGTGGTCTTATCTTCTCTATCCATTTTCTCTGTTGTTCCTTGCGTATTGGTGTCATGTGTTCTGATAAATGTTCCACTTGATGTTTCAATTCCAGATTTATCAAAGAATTGTTTTCCCTGTTCTCGTCCTTGTGATGAATATGATAATTCTCTGGTATCTCCCCATTTGCCAAAAACCAAACATAACGGTGTAAAAACCATCTCTTCCCATTTACACAACCTCTGTAATAATGACTGTTTGAATACTTTGTAAATATTGAGCCATTGTATTTTACTTTCTTGTTCATATATAACTGATTGTATCATATCCGACTGGCAAAGTAAACCTGCTTCTATCCACTGATTGTTAGGAAGTAATAATAAATGGTCTGGTGTTACAGATAATATATTCCCATCATTAAATTCAATATTCACCATTTCTGCATTTTTCCTAGTAGATTTAACATCATAAAATCTCTTTACAATTCCATTTTGTGTGTATAAGAACCCAGATTTACCAACTAAATCAGCAATTTTCTTTTTACCTTTAGTAGTATGCACCATTGAATCTGGTGCAAAGCAATGGGAAAAAGCGTGTTCTGGTTCATTTAATATCTTCCCGTTCTTGTCTACTTTCCATAAGTAGTTCCTATATTCCTTAATTATATTAACACTTCTTTTGGTAACACTAATGCGTTTATCTTGCACAACCCCTATCCGCCATTTAACGTAGCTTCTTTCACCGCCCTCCGCTTTTTTCTTTGCTCCGTCTATATTCACCCCATAACCACTAATTTCATCAATACTCTTAGGCTCAGCACTGTCAGCAACAACAAGTGCCGTATTCTCTTGATTTAATAAGATATCTGCTATCTGTTTATTACTTAGCCCTTTGAGAAAAGTTATCTCGTCTAATATATACCCTCCATTATAATAATATATCGCAACTATCGCTGTGAAATCTACACTATATCCAAAATCCAGCCCAAAACGCTCTAGTCTAGCCTCGTGTGGTACCCCATCTACTATCTGCCAGTTTTTATATATCTTGCCCTCTACTTCACCTAATTGTCCTAGTCCATATACTTGCCACCAACCTTTTCTATTTTTTCTCGCCTCTATGCTGGCTATAATCTCAGGTGACAATGCTTCATTATCTTTATAAGTTAATGTAATAAAATCTACGTCTTCTCTTTTATTAAAAATCTCTGTATAAAACCAAAACTCCGATGTCGGATTCCAGTCTAAAAATATAAACTCTTTTGTTCTAACTTCTATTTGGTCAAAGGTATCTAGTGTTAGGTTATTCGCTTCATTCAAAAAAGCCCTATCTCTACGCCCTCCCCTTAGTTTGTCTGATTGGTCTGCACTAAAAAACTCTATCTGGCTACCAGTTTCAAACGTATATATAAAATCTGTTGCGTTCCATAAGTTATTTTTCCAATAGTGATGTACCTGCATTATGTTCTTGAAGTCCCTAATTGCTCCACGCTTAAGATGTGGTGTACTCTCTGAAATAACAGAGGTGAGTTTCTTTTCCTTATCTGACTGTGAACGAGCTATCAAGTAAAGCAATATTGATATAGTCTTGCTAGCAGAAGTACCACCAGCAATAGCTCGTATCTTTTTATTCAGTGCTACTATCTTTTTCGTTGCTGTTGTTTGGTGAAATAACATCTAATATTGGTTTGGGTATTACTATGTTAATGTCTTTGTCTACTCTCTTCTTGAGATTATTATATTCCTTGATTGCTCCTAGTTTGCTTTTGAAGTCTGCTCCCTGTGTTATTAAAAGCTCTAACTGTTTATCTACGAAAGTATCATTCAGCCCTCGCAGTTCTAATAAGAGATTTATATATTCTAAGACATTAGCCTTAACTAGCAAGCGAGAAGCATTAGCCAGTGCTGTTTTATATGTAATTGGTTTGCTCTTAAGACTATAAACTTCTATATAACTTTGCGCTCCATTAGCAAAGAACTCTTCACTTGTAGCATATATTTCACAAAACTTTGATTGCTTTAAGTTCAAGCCAAAATCCTTGCCTGCTTTCTTTTGCTTCTCTGTTGCCATAATTTATATTTATTTTAATAATTATGCTTGGTTTATTTCTGCTGTTGCTTCAAGACATTTTTCACATAAGTATACTGCTGTTGCAGAAACATCGTGGAGCCATAATTTACCGTCTTTTCCTTGTTTATGTATATCACATAAGTTCTTTCCATTACCGTCCTCATAAGCAACAAACGCTATGCGAGCATTACTCCCGCAGTGCTTACATTTTATATTCTTTTCAAATGACTCTTGCCAACTCTTGTCTAACCCTTTTTCTGCTAAATATATTTTCATAATTTATTTTAATATATATGCTACCCTCTGTTTAGTAATGTTAAACTTCTCTCCTATCTCCCTGTAAGTTAAACCTTTTGTTCTTAGAAATGACATAGTTGCGTGTTTTATAAATGCTGTATATGCCTTTCTACTTGCTATTGTTTTTCTTATCCCTCTATCCCTTAAAGCTTTTTTCTCTGTATTGCTTAGTATAATAGTCTTGTGTGTGGGGTGGTCTTTATAAAATTGTTCTCGTCTTTGTTCCTTATTCATATTACCCTTATTATACCTTATATAATAAAAAAAGGCAAATGTATATCACCTGCCCTTTGCTAGGGGAATACCCCCCAAATTACTAAGTATGCTAGATACCACAATACAACCCAGATGGTTATCAGAATGTAATGGTGTAGCCATAAATATATGAATATACCAGTACCCAATAATACTATCGGTATTAGTAAGCATCTCATAATAATTCTCCTGAATATGTGAAAGAACAATAGGGTTTCCCCTTTTCTAGCCACTTAAATGTAGAAAAATGGCTAGAAAAAGAGAGGGGAGGACATTTTTTCTCCCCTCAGTGCTTAGCTATCAATAGTGCCTCCTTTCCTTTTCTAGTTTATTTGCTAGAAATTT
>ENA-ORDP01001081-ORDP01001081.1-marine-sediment-metagenome-genome-assembly--contig:-NODE-1081-length-15598-cov-4.086148_pt1 | contig 15598 bp, 15 predicted proteins | sample MGYA00248627_ERZ508539 | MGnify/ENA primary metagenome ERZ508539 (study PRJEB26208, sample SAMN05571518) | marine sediment metagenome | biome: deep sea; feature: Hydrothermal vent; material...
ATAGCGTATTTGTCCAACTTGTCATTAACAGGAATCCTCTTTCCCTGTAATTCTTGACTATAGATGGACTATAATTCATAGTAATCTTACAATCAAGGAAAAACTAAGGTGTTCTTCAGGTGAGTCCAGACTTTCCAGCAAAAGCCAAAACTCGTTTCAAACCACAAGCCAGGCGCCTGATGGACCAGGTCAGAGAGGCCCTTCGCTACCACCATTACGCCATTCGTACTGAGGAAACCTATATCAAGTGAATTCTTGCATTTATCCGCTTTCATAGCCGCCGCCACCCCAAAGAATTGGGCAAGGCACATATCGAAGCCTTTTTGTCAGACTATGGCTATTAACAGGAATTACGCTGCATCGACGCAAAATGTGGCGATGAATGCCATTGTATTTTTATACAAACGGGTGTTGCAGCTTCCCATATCGGACGAAATTGCTGCGATTCGTTCAAAAAAACCCGTCAGGCTGCCTGTGGTATTAAGCTGTGATGAAGTGTCCCAGATTCTTGGGCATCTGTCGGGTGTAAGCGGCCTGATGACACAACTGCTGTATGGCGGCGGACTGCGACTGATGGAAGTTTGTCGGCTACGGGTTCAGGATTTTGACTTTTCCAACGGCTTATTCGTTAAGCCGGGCCTGTTCCTGAACCAGAAAATCACGGGTTAAAAGTGCAATCTCGCGATAAAATGGCTCTTTTGTTGCATCGGCCACCTTGTTCAAAAATACCGTACTCCAGCGACCAAGATGGCGTTGCAAAAAATCTTTCTGGTAACATCGAATATCCTGTGCGGTAGCAGAATCCTGCTGCCGCAGACAATCCGCTTCGAGTGTCGCAAGATGGGCGATAAATTCCAGTTCGATACTGAGGTGATCCGGCTCCAACGGTGTCGTTTCATCCAGTTTAAAACCCGCCGCTCGATAATAGTTGGCAACATAGGTGGTTTCCGGCCCCCGCAACAAACCTTTGCCACCAGGAACCTGCACCGATTCATGTGGCGAAATCAGGTAGCCTGGCAACAGAAAAAGCTCAGTAAACTCAACGGCCAGTTGTTCAGCCAGTTGCCCGACTGGTAATTTCCGGAAATCCTCACCCAAATCCACATCCAGTTCGGCAAATACGGCTTGCAGCTCCGTTTCACGCAACTGTTCCAGCAATGTACTGGAAGGTTGGTCACGGAACAGCAAGGCCAACAGCCCCAGCAATCTGGCGCGGCTATTGGCCTCGTCCGCCAACGCCGACACAGGGAGGGTGGCCCCGTTGCCACCCTCCTTTAATTTGCCATTTTCGGTCATATTTTGCTGACCTGAACAACCGTATCCATCCAGCGCTGCTGACCATTGAACGGATCCGGGCTATTTGGAATCAGCGGATTGGGATGTGTACCATGATCGCCCTTCCACCAGATCCGGTTCAGATCAGGATCGTTGTCACGACCCCCTGGCGCCTTCTTATCCGAAGCATAGCGGCCGTACTCCCAGTGTCCAAAATGATGGGAGATCGCGATCACACCCAGGTTCACGGCTGGAGTGACTTTAGCCTCGGTCTCAATTTCCCCAAGTGGGGACTGAACCCGGATCTTGTCACCATCTACAATTCCCCGTTTTTGTGCTTCGACTGGATTAATCCAGGCCGGATTCTTGTGCACAACCTCGGTGAGATATTTGCAGTTGGGTGAACGGGAGTGGATCTGGGTAGCGAACTTGAAGGTCGTCAGTACCAGGTCATCGGGACCCATCTTCTGGTGTTCGGGGATCGGCAACCAGGTAGGTAGCGGTGGCACGCCCAAGTCCTCCATCAAGTTGGAATAGACCTCAAAATATCCCGACTTGTTGACCTTGTCCGGTTTGAAGCCAGAATAAACCTTGTCACCAATACGCTGACCCACATAGCCTTTGTAGGCATGTTTGGTTTTTGTATAGCCGTTGGCCAAGGCTTCTTCCCGGGATTTGACCCGGGCTTTCCTGAAGTCCCAGTACACTCCGGTGTCGGCATCGAAAACCACCGAATCCTTCTCATACTGTTCCGGCTTAAGCTCCTTGCGATAGGTGAAATACTTCGGTTCGGCTTTAGGATCATGATAGACACCGTGCTTTTTCATATACTCCCAACCGCCGGCCGCTTTGATGATTGGGGTCAAATCACAAGATCTACTCACAAATTCTTCCTTGGACTTGATCCCCAGGGGCATGCCCAGGCGCTCCGCAAGATCACAGACCACATCCCCGAAATCACGGGTTCCACCCATCGGCTTGACTGCCGGTTGGCGAATGTAGTATTCCGGAATCTGCACCGGAGAAACCATATCTTCCCAATCTGTACGTTCCGTATAGGGCGGTTCGGGAAGAATGATATCGGCCAAAGCGGCGCTTTCATCATAGAAGGGAGTGACTACATAAAAATGCGGGACCAGGGACTCGTCCTTGAGAATCGCGATATTCTCCTCGGTTTCACCGTTGGCATAGACCGGTGTGTACATGTAAGTCATATAAACTTCCGGGCGACCATTGCTGCCGTCTTTGATCATCTTCAGCACATTGTGGCTCATATGATGATTTGGAGACAGTGCTGCACCCTTGGGGCCATTGACGATATCGAGTTTACGTGCTTTGGGCTTATTCTTCGGCCCTTTGGGATAATGCCACTTCGGTCCGACCGCTTTGCAGCGGCCACCCGGATTGTCAATATTCCCGGTCAGTGCCGCCAGGGTCTGTAATGCGCGCTCGGTATCGTGACCATTGTAGTGTGCGACAGCACCCCGATAACTGATCAAACAACCTGGTTTAGCATTGGCAAATTCCCGGGCCACACTGACAATTTTAGCAGCCGGTACGCCGCTAATCCTGGCGGCCCATTGTGGCGAGTATTTAGCAAAATGTTTCTTCAATGCTGCCAGTTTCTCCTCATTCGTGGCATCAGCCTTGCGCGTAGCCTTGATGAAGGTGAGAAACTCTTCACCGGCACCTAGGTACAGCTCCTCACTGAGCACCACGTTAACCATGGCCAGGATTACCGCAAGATCGGTACCGGGCTTGATCGGCACCCATTCGGAGGATTTTGCCGTGGTATTGGACAGGCGCACATCAAATGTGACCATCCGTACACTGCGTTCCGCCATAGCCCGGATCAGGCGATGTGAAGTCGGGATGTGGTTAGTACCCGCCTCGAATACATTGGAGCCAAAATTGAGAACAAAGCGGGTATTGTCAAAGTCCCAGGTATCATAATGACCGCCCCAGGTGAATTCCTGGGCCACCCACTTGCCGCCCTCACAGATTGAGGTATGGTTACCGATCGTACCGGTACCGTAGGTCGCGAGAAACACACTCTTAACCAGTTTACTGGTCGATGCCTTCATGCGGCCATAGTGGAACATGAATTTTTCCGGCTCACCCTTGTCATGTAGCTTTTTTAATTCACCGGCTACTTCATTCAAAGCCTCATCCCAGGAGATCCGTTTCCATTTACCCTCACCACGAGCACCAACCCGTTTCATGGGATAGAGGATACGGTCCGGATCATTGGACTGATTAACCCCACCCTGCCCTTTGGCACACATCACACCTTCGGAGCGAATGGAGTTGGGCTGGCCTTCAATTTTTACAATCCGGCCACCCTCAACAAAAGTGATGTTGGGGCAACGGGTTACACACTGCAGGCATGCGCTGGGTATGGCTTTGCGCTCCAGCCCGGTTTCTCGGGAGAAGTCCCTGCCACCGTTCCAGGCGGGTATCGACCGGGCTTGACTCAACACCGCTGTACCTGAGAGACCAGTTACTGCAGACGCAGCACCCAGTTTGATGAAATTTCTTCGATTTAACATAGTCACCTCTCCTTCAGATTCCTACCGGACCAGTGATTTGTCCGGCAATGACAACAATGTAACGGAGCAAAAACCCGCCTGCGAGCACCAACAAGCAGACCAGGACTTCCATGGTTCTGGGCATAACGAACTGTTTTTGATAGAGCAGGGTCGGGAACACGTATTTAAGTTCGATTACGACAGGAAGCAACAGCCCCAGCACCACAAAACCAAACCAAAACTGGCTGGTCAGGGGACCACCGGTGATCACAGATACGGCATCCTCAACACCACCGATGGTCAAGTGGGCATACATCACGAACAGGAACACCACCAGCACCTCGAAGCCGATCAATAACATATCGGAGGAACTGAGCATATAGCTATTGCGTTCGAAGTTATCGGCATCGATTTTGTTCTTGTGACCAAATAAAGCTCGCAGCAAGATAATCGCAGCGACACCAGTGGACAGGGCAGACACCAGAAACAACAGCGCCAAAATTGGTGAGTTCCAGAACGGACGTGACGGCATAGCACCAAGCAAAATACCGGTGTATAGGGCGACACCGACACCCAACGGTACCATAACCCAAGCCAGCACCTTACGCAGGCGGTGCCGATGGTCTCCAGGATGTGCATCATCAGGAAGAAAGGTGTAGGCATAAACCAGGCTCACCAGGATAAACAGGGCCAGCATCCAGGAGCCGATCGACATCGGCGAAAGATTGATGGTCTTGAATAAATTGATCCATTTAAACCAATGCCCGGTCTGAAATGAACCCAACTCCAATACAATCATACCGGTACCGACAATAACTGCTATCGGTGCCACCAGTGCACCCCAACGGGCAAAACGAAAATTGGAACCGGCCAGATCACCACCACCACTACGCAGGAATATCGAAGCACTGACTGTGCCGGCACCGGCTCCCAAGCCCCCGAGGAACAGATAGAGAATAACGGGAAGTCCCCAATGAAGTTCAAGCATGATTAAACCCTCTTTAGTTGACGGCGGTGTGTTTCAACCCGCACATATTCACCGGTTCGTGCCGCATCCCGCTCATCGGTATGATCGGCATCGATATAAAAGACATTCGGAAAGGTTCCCATTTCCGGGCGTAATACCGTGGTTGCGTTATTGGCCAGCACTTTCGAGATCTCACTCTCGGGATCATTGAGATCACCGAAAATCCGCGCCCTGCCCTGACAAGTATTAACACAGGCTGGCACCAGGCCATTGTCGATTCTGTGCAGACAAAAATCACATTTATCAGCGGCACCGGTAATTGGATTGAGGAAGCGCATCCCATAAGGACAGGCTTGCAAACAGTATTTGCAACCGATACAAACGTCATTATCGATGACCACTACGCCATCTTCCTTGCGTTTGTAGGTTGCACCGGTAGGACAGACCTTAACGCAAGCCGGCTTTTCACACTGGTTGCAAAGGCGCGGCAGAAAGCTGCGGTGAACATTGGGAAAGCGTCCCTTTTCAATATATTCAACCCAGGATCGGGTCTCACCTAAGGGGACCTCATTTTCCGTTTTACAGGACACACTGCAGGCGTGACAACCGATACAACGACGGGTATCGATGAGCATGCCGTAGTGTTTTGGCTTTTCTGCGGCCAGCGCAATACCAGGTGCTGCCACACTGGCAGTCACAGTAACTGCCGACCCTGTCGCAATTTTCATTAGAAAATTACGACGAGAGTTCTGGGGTATCTTTTCTCTCATGGGCTGTTACCTCCAAAGTAACGTTGTGGTGTCTGCAAGTCGATTCGAACACCGAGATCCGTCCACCGGCTTGACCAATTGCCGGCAAGTCAATGTCAATCAAGCTGTAAGCACAAACGGTGCCAATCGAATAATATTTATTTAACTATATGACATATAACAATTAATTATTATTTCTAGACTGAATTCAATGCTTCTGAGAACGCACTCTGTTACAATCTTGAAACCCGGTTCCAGGGCAGCGTGAAAGGTGTTACATTTTCGAAACCTCAGGGGTAAACAGCTATGAAAAGGTTACAAGTGAGTAACCGTCGCCGTATCGTACGTGCACTGGGAATTGCCCCGTTATTACTGTCTGGCAGTGCTGGTTTGTTCTCGACCAGCCAGGCGACAAGTACACCGAGAGTACTGCGCTTTGGTATGACACCGGTTTTTTTGCATGATGAATATCAGTTGCTGGAACGTTGGCGACGTTATATGGAGGTTAAACTAGGGCGGCAGGTTAAATTTGTGGTTCGGGACAGTTATCGTGAAACCATGGACTTACTGCGCTTGAAGCAGCTTGATTTCGCCTGGATCTGTGATTATCCCTACATCTATCTGCAGCCATTACTGAAGTTATTGTTAGTGCCATTATTTGGCGGCAAACCCAGTTACCGGTCCTATCTCATTATCAATACCAATGACCATAAGAGCCATAAGCTGTTAGATTTGAGAGGTCGAATTTTTGCCTATGCCGACCCCTTTTCCAATACCGGTTATCTGGTACCTCGTTACCAGCTCAAGCAACTGGGAGAAGACCCGAAGAATTTTTTTCGCAAGACCTTTTTTACCTGGTCGCACCGTAAGGTGATCGAAGCGGTCGCTTCCGGTCTAGCCCAAGCCGGCGCGGTAGATAGCTTTGTCTGGGAAACACTGCATCTCCAGGATCCGGAATTGACCGACAGGACCCGCATTATCGGCCGTTCTGAAGAATTTGGTGCGCCACCACTGGTGGCCCACAAAGATACGGTCTCGATTGAACTCTTTCAGCAGGTACAAAAGATGCTGCTGGGCATGGCCGATGACCCACTTGGCCGCAAGCTGCTTACCGCACTCGGGCTTGACGGTTTCAGTATTCAGCAACCACAACTTTATGACAGTGTCATTCGCATGATGCGTGTTCTTGGCGAGTATCCGATACCGTGAGACGGAGTATTCTGCGGCGGGTCTTTGATCTGAGTATCGCACATAAAATTCCACTCTGGGGGGCAGCATTGATCCTGGTCTCGACATTCTCCGTTGCCACGTTGCTGATGTATAGAAGTTACGGGGATTTACGGGCTTCTCTGATCGCTGGCTCAGCCAGCCTGGGTCGGACGCTGGCCCAAACCCTGATTCCCACCCTGTTGCATGACAACATCTGGCGTGCTTTTGAGTTGGTCAGCGCACCGATCCACGACACCATTGCGAACAATCCAGTGCAGCCTCAATTTATTCTGGTCCTGACCCGCAAAATGAAAATCTTTGTCTCCAGTGACCCAAATCGGTTCCCAATGTTGACTTCATTGCGGCAATACGGAACCGCATATGCCCAGTTGGCCAGCCGCATCGCCCCCGACAAGATTGCTTCGCCGGTGGTGTTCGAGGCACCAACATCACCCTATCTGTTTATTGCCGTACCGATCGTAGATGGTAATACCCGTTTGGGCACCATGATACTGATGCACTCCCTGCCGGCTTTAAACTTCATGTTTTTGAGCAGTTCTTTGAGTGCGGCACTATTTGGTTTGTTAGTGTTGGCGATATTGCTGCCCATCAACTGGTATTGGGGATACCGCATGGCTACCCCGCTGCTGCGGTTAACGCGGTTGATGGAACAGATCCAACATGAAATTCCACAACAGATGGAACTGGAAACCTATGATTATGGTGATGAATTAGGACGATTATTCAGCACCTATAACCAGATGGTCGAAACGCTGCAAGAGAAAGCAGTGCTGGAACACGAGATGCTCAGTTCTGAACGACTGGCAGCCGTTGGTCGATTGACCTCAGGGATTGCTCATGAAATTAATAATCCGCTGGCCGGCCTGTTAACTGCATTGGATACACTCAAACACCGTGACAACCTGGATCAACGCAGTCAACACACTTTGGGCATACTGGAACGTGGAATGTTGCAGATCAAGGATACGGTCGCCGCTCTATTGGTCGAGGCCCGTTCCGAACGTCGCTCACTACAAGCCCGGGATCTGGAGGATATCCAGACCCTGCTTCAGGGGCAGTTACAAAAGCAGCAGGTAACACTGGAAGCTGAACTGACCTTCACTCGTGAGGTGGCAATACCCGCTGCCCCGGTACGCCAGATTCTGCTCAACCTGCTAACCAACGCCATTCAGGCGGCCGGCAGCAGTGGTTGGGTGAAATACAGCGCCAGTTGTGAAGCCTCACAATTTCGTCTTTGCGTCCGCAATACAGGCACCCCTATTGCCGAACAACAACTCGAGCGACTGTTTGAGCCCTTCGTTTCTTATCGCGAGGGGGGTCATGGATTGGGACTGTGGGTTACCTACCAACTGGTACAACAGCTGGGAGGGCATATCGAAGCGACCTCAGAGGACTCTGAAGTACGTTTTCTGGTGGTATTACCCGCAGATGAGGCCCCCATTGATGAGGTGCCTGTAGATGAGGGCACAGAATGAACTGTCGGATTTGTTTGATTGAGGATGATGAAATCCTCGGCGAGGCACTGTGTGAGCGCTTTGAACTTGAAGGCATTGATTGCCAGTGGTATCAGCGGGGTGAAGACGCTCTTAAGGCCCTACGTCAGCAACGTTATCATCTTGTGGTCAGTGACATCCGCTTGCCTGACATGAGCGGGGAAGTGCTTTTTTCCCGGCTCCGAGATCACAGTGATGTGATCCCTCCGTTTCTTTTTATTACCGGATTTGGCGCCGTCGATCAGGCGGTACGGTTGCTGAAGATGGGTGCCGAGGATTATTTAACCAAGCCTTTTGATGTGGCTGATTTATTACAACGGATAAAGTCCATCTGTCAGCGAGTGGAGCCGGTCGGTGAGTTCGCAACCCCACTGGGCAGCGCCCCAGGAATGCGATCGATTGAGGCCACATTGCCACTACTGGCTGCCACGGCGACCACAGTACTGATTACTGGAGAATCCGGGGTCGGCAAAGAGTATGTTGCCAGAGCTTTGCACAGGATTACCGCCCGGCAACACAAACAACCCTTTGTCGCGGTCAATTGTGGGGCCATTCCGGAGAACTTGATGGAATCGGAGTTATTCGGTTACCAAAAAGGTGCATTTACCGGAGCCGTACGCAACAAAAAGGGGCTCTTCGAACAGGCACATGGAGGCACCTTGTTTCTTGATGAGATCGGTGATATGCCCTTATCCATGCAGGTAAAATTATTACGGGCAATTCAGGAGCGAAGCGTACAGCGCGTAGGTTCAGAACAAACCATTGCGGTGAAACTCAGGCTGATCTGTGCGACTCACCGGGACCTTACTGGCATGGTCGCGAACGGTCAATTCCGTGAAGACCTGTATTTTCGTATCAACGTGGTCAATTTGGAAGTCCCCCCCTTGCGCGAATGTGCCGAGGATATTCTTTGGCATGCCGAACGATTTTTACAGCAGACAAAACAGCGGTGTGTCCTTGGCCACCGCGCCCAGGAAGCGATGCTGAGCTATCCATGGCCGGGCAATATTCGGGAACTACACAACTGTCTGGAACGTGCCAGTATTCTCAGTCCTTCACCGACACTAACACCGGAAATTCTGTTTGGTAAAAACTGGCAAGCGTTGCTGGCCCCACCCGGTGAAGACCGGGAAACGTTAGCCAGCTACGTTCAACAATGCGAAAAAGTGTATATTCGGCGCATTCTTGCCGAGCAGAGCAACCGGATTGCAGATACCGCTACGACCCTGGGAATCAGCCGAAAAACACTTTGGGACAAAATGCGCAGGTTGGGCCTGAGTGAAAAACAATCCTGACTGAAAAATTAATGAGTAGCTGGTGCAAAAATCAACTTCCCATGATAGACAAGCAGCGGCAACGTTGTCAGCAGGGGCATAGCTAATGGCCGAATCCCCCAATAGCAGGCCCCCCAATAGCAGGCACAGTATTCACCGGGATTTCAGTCTGAACCTTCACGGTTAACCACCCAGAAACAGCCTTCCCACATCGGGATTATCCAGCAATTGATCCCCGCGATCCGCCATAGCCAGTTCGCCGGATACTAAAACATAGCCAATATCGGCAAATTCCAACCCTTTCTTGGCGTTCTGCTCAACCATGATGATGCATTTGCCATCTTTATGCTGTAAATCATGAAGGATATCGAACACCATATCGATAAAACGCGGTTCCAGGCCTATCGAAGGTTCATCAACCAGCAATATATCCGGATCCATAACCAGCGCTCTGGAGATTTCCAACAGGCGCCGCTCACCTCCAGACAATACCTTGGCCGCCTGGTGCCTGCGTGCCGCTAAACGATCGTATCTTTCAAAAATTTCATCAACCTTGGCCTTGCACAGGCTACTGGACGCTTGCAAATAACCACCCATCAGCAGATTTTCTTCCACCGTCATGTCCGGAAAAACCGAATTATCCTGCAATATATAGGCGATACCGGCAGCTTGCAGTTTTTGATTCGGTGTTTGCCCGGTGATGTCCTTACCCTGTTTGCTTATTTGCCCGGAAAATATCCGGGTAAAACCGTAAATTGAATGCAAAATTGTAGACTTCCCGGCCCCATTGGGGCCGATCAGGCATAGCGACTGGCTTCGTCCTACACACAAATCCAAACCATGGAGAATTTCCATTTTTCCGTAACCGGCAACCAGGCCCTCGATACGCAGATAGGGGTCATTACCGGCAAGTTGCAGCAGACTGTCGGCATCTACACCTTCTCGTTTGATCGCCCCTGCCTGTCGACTCACTTCATCGACAGAAAGAACCGTATCTACGGTCCCGGCACCGTGGCCGGATATCTTTTTTCTGGGATTTTCGGCTGAAGTTACCGACATCACGATGCCCCCAGATAGGCATTGATCACCCGTTGATCTGACTGCACAGCCTCAGGCGTACCCTGGGCCAGCATCTGGCCATGTGCCAGACAATAGATATGCTCAGCCAGGTTCATGATCACCCGCATGTTGTGCTCGATCACCAGTAGAGTAATCCCCATCTCCTGATTGGCCCGCCGCAAACGATCAATCAGACCATTGATCAACGTAGGATTAATGCCCGCCGTAGGCTCATCGAGCAGCAGCAGGCGAGGTTCGTTCATCAATGCCATGGCAAACTCCAGCAACTTCTGCTGACCGAAAGACAGGTCACCCGCGAGTAGGTAGCGCTTGCTGTACAAACCGACAAATTCCAGCAGTTGCCCGGCTTTTTCCGTCACTCCAGCCGGAACGCTGCGCAACAGGCCACCGATACCGGCGTGGTCAGCCTGGGTACTGACCTGCATGTTCTGCACACAATCCATGGCACCATAGACATGGGTCTGCTGAAACGTTCTGAGAAGCCCCAGGCGGGCAATATCGGGCACCCGTAAACGAGCGATGTCCCGACCTGCAAAATTAATGGTCCCCTCGTCGATGGGATGAAAACCGACAATGGAATTGAACAGCGTGGTTTTTCCGGAACCATTGGGCCCAATCAAACCAACGACGGCGCCCTGCGGTACACACAAGCTGATGTCACAATTGGCACGAATACCGCTGAAAGCTTTTGAGACATTACAAACTTCCAGCAGCTCAGGCATTGCCTTGCTCCGGCTGCCCGCGATTGGTCTTCGGATCATCAGACAAGTCGTTCGCCCCCCAACGTTCATGTATCCAGCCCATCAAACCCTGTGGGAAAAACAACACAATCAGCACAATCAACAGGCCCATGGCCACGCGCTGCCAGCCCAACAAATAAGCCCAGAACAGTTCCTGTGTAATATGGAATATGAAAGCACCTAAAACCGGCCCCCAAAGCGTACCCTTGCCACCAAGAATCGCCATCAGAATCATCCAGACCCCCAACGTGGAGCCGGAAAAAGCCACATCAATGGGGTCAATGAAGCCGATAAAATTACCGTAGGCGCCACCGGCCAAAGCGAGGAACACTGCACTAACCGACCAGGCCACTGTTTTGTAAAGGGTGGTGCGCAAACCCATGGCCTCTGCCTTGTCCTCATTATCACGGATCGCGTTGATGACCAGGCCAAAACGGCAGCGATACAGGAAGCGCAGGGTCAGCAACAACCAAACAGCGAGAATCAGAAAATAATAGTAAAAAAACAGACCACGTTCACCCAAATTCCCGGGCATAGTAATTGGGGTCAACCCCGACCCTGCTCCAAGGTAGTCGATTCCACTGGCGATTTCACCGGCAGCAATACTCAACCCCAAAGTGCAGATCGCAAAATAATGTCCGCGCAATTGCAGGACCGCAGCACCCAGGATCAGTGCCAGAATGATACAGAGCACTGCACCAACCAGTAGCCCCAATGCAAAAGTACCCAAATAACCACCGGCAGTGATGTGTGTAGCCGCACTGGAGAGTGTGCTCGTATATTCTTCTGCATTGGCGAAAAAACCGCGTTGCACGATGGTGGTTGCATACATGCCTGTGCCGAAGAAGATGATGCTACCAAACGAGTTATAGCCCATCTGGCCACCCATAATATCCCAACACAGGGATAGAATAACCATCACCCACAATACTGCAAGCTGGTTCTGATACTGTGGCAACAGCCACGGTGCCAATAGGGCAAGCAAGGACAAGGCCACAACCACGAGTTTTTTTCTAGGCCTCAGAGTCAACGCAATACCTCTCGCTTGCGCCGTAGTCGCCAATTGCGCCACAACAATATAACCACCAGCAGACTGAACAGAAATGCTGACTGAAATTCGGCGCCGAAGATAAATCCGGCGATATTTTCGGCAACCCCCAAACCGAGGCCAGCCAATGCTACCCCCGCCAGATTGCCCAAACCGGCAATAATCACCACCATGAAGGAGCGTACCGTATAGGTAAGGCCGATATAGGGATGGATAACCCAGGTCATAACCACCAACGCACCCGCGGCACCGCAAACCGCGGCATTGAGGGAAAAAGTTGTAGCATAGATCCGATCGGTATCAACACCCAGAATTCTTGCCGCTGCGGCATTCTGGGCTGTGGCGCGAATCGCCTGCCCTATCCGAGAACGCCGTAAAAAAACCACCAGGAATCCACCCGCAAGAATCGAAAGCACGAAACTGATGAGCTTAATATTGGCTAACAACAGGTCACCGTGCATCAACACGGTCGTACCTAATTCTGCATCGACATTCTGGATGTCGGCACCAAAGATCTGATCCATTAGCTGTTGCAGCAAAATGGATATACCAAAGGTTGCCAACAACGAGGTAAACAGGTCGCGGTCAACAATCCGGAAAATAACCAGCCGATACAACAACCAGCCCAGTACAAAAAGAACCAGTGCTGCCACCGGCACACCCCACAGTGGATAGAAACCCGCATTGAAGACCAGCAGGGCCACATAACCACCGAGAATCACAAACTCCCCCTGGGCCAGATTGATGATATTCATCACTCCCCAGACCAGCGCCATACCATAGCCGATCAGTGCAAACAGCGCGCCAACCAGTAAGCCATCAAGGAGTAATTGCAAGGCATACTGCGGCGCAGTAAACAGAATCTGCAGACCTTCCATCAGGATTGGATCACCAGCAGGATCTCAGGTCGCACAGCGCTGTAAAGATTGCTGAAGTCTATCATTGAGGTTAAATACACAAGCAACCGGGCATGTATCGATATTCAACTTACCAACTGTGAACAGCCCGGCCAAAGCCGGGCTGAATCAACTACAGCGGAGGGAATTACTGTACTGCCGGCTTGGGATAAACTAACGTGCCTGTCGCCCATTTAGTCGGGGCTACTACCACATACTTACCATTTTGGATCTGGCGAAGAACCATCGGTTTGGCGATATTGTTGCCTGCCTTGCTAAACTTGATATTGCCATAAAAGGTCTGCAGATCCGAAGCTGCCAGCGCATCACGAACTTTTTCAACATCAAAGCTGCCGGCACGGTGAAAGGCATCAGCCCAAAGCAGGATGGCGGCACTGGATTCCGCAGCCTGATAGGGAGGCACATAACCATATTCCTTCTCAAAGGCCTTGGCATAATCCGAGGCAGTCCCGAAGGTTGCATCTTTATAGGTCATGGTGGGCGCCCACTGCGCGGCACAGAGAAAGCCTTCAGCCTTGTTGCCATACTTTTTGGTATCCGTCAGCTTGGCCGATTCACAATGCGTCATCGCCACAATCGGTACATTGACACGAAGTTCCGCCATTTGCTTGGTGGCCAGAGCCGCACCCTTGGAATGTCCGGACACCACGAACATATCCGGCCGCAAGGCCTTGACCTTGGTCAGGGTTGAAGTCATATCGCTGAGTTCCCGGGGCAGTTTGTCATCTACCACCACCTTCATTCCAAAACGCTTGGCATCACCTAACACACCGGCCCGAATGTCCTGGGAAAAAGGATCATTCTCGATCGCCAGCGCCAGTTTCAAAGAAGACGGTTTCTTGCCATCTTTTTTCGCTTGCTCTGCAGCCAGTGTCACCGCCGCCTGCAAGTACTGCTCGGAGGTAGACAGCACTGCGAACAGATAACGATAGCCCTTATTGAACAGTGAGCGTGATGCCCCGTTGGCCTCGACCATCGGTATTTTGTACTTCTCCGTCACCGGGGCAATGGCCTTGGTCAAACCGGAGCTATAAGGGCCCAACATGAACCGGACCTTATCCTGCTTGATCAACCGTTCAGCCAACTGAGCACCACGTGCCGGAGTTGACTCATCATCATAATAAATGACTTGCAACAGGTGCTTCTTGCCCGCAACCTCGACGCCACCGGCAGCGTTAATGCGCTTGATTGCCAGATCATAGCCTTTACGGGTGTGATTGCCGGCGGTACTGTATTTGCCGGTCAGGGATACCGATGCGCCCAATTTTATGGTATGAGCGGCTGCCAAGGCCGGCAATCCTCCAACCGCCAAGGCCACGGACAGAGTAATCACGGATCGTTTCCATTGCTGTACCATCATCATTTTCTCCTTATAACACATACAACTTATTAAAACCTACAGTATACACTTCACATGGCCAACAGTACTGAAAGATTCGCCGGTATGCAAGCCAGGCATCCCATCATGCTGTGACTGCACGTACAGGTTTTCGAACTTTTCTGCCTGCGGCTATTTTTTAATCGACAGCAGTTCAATCTCAAAAACCAGTGTTGAGCCGGCAGCAATCATCTGCCCGATAGCACGGTCACCATAAGCAAGATCGGGTGGAATTACGACCTTAAATTTGGCTCCCGGCTGCATCAGTTGGACAATTTCCTGCCAGCCTTTTATAACCCGATTCAGCGGAAAAGTTGCCGGCTGGCCACGCTTATAAGAACTATCGAATTCCTTGCCCCCAATTAAAGTACCACGATACTGAACTGTTACCGTGTCTGTAGCATTAGGAGAATCGCCGGTTCCTGCCTTGATGACCTGATAAAGAATACCACTGGCCGTTTTTTTCACATCCTTACCCGCAGCAAAGTCAGTGCGAAACTTGTCTCCCTTGGCTTTGGTATCGTTGACCTTTTTGGCCTGCTGCTCAATCCTCTGTGTGCGATCAGCCTCTATGGCAGCCTGCATGTCCTTTTCTGAAACCCGTGGTTTTTTGTTATCCAGCACATCCTCAATCGCCGCAATAAAGGCTTTGCTGTCAAATATTGCGGACCTGGCGGTCATATTCTTCGCAATCTGGTAGCCTGCCGCATAGCTTAGGCGCTCTTTCTGCGAGGTAAACCCGGCCGCCTGCACGGACTGCCCGGCCAGGATTGTGACGCTGATCACAGCCATCATTATTCGATTCACAAACTCTCTCCTTAATAAATATCAGGTCGTTTAAAAAATACTGAAAAAAAGGCAACCATTCAGCGTGTTTAGATTTTGGTTCAGTACCAGGCATTTTCGCACGGAGAATGTG
>ENA-ORDP01001082-ORDP01001082.1-marine-sediment-metagenome-genome-assembly--contig:-NODE-1082-length-15590-cov-2.924493_pt1 | contig 15590 bp, 16 predicted proteins | sample MGYA00248627_ERZ508539 | MGnify/ENA primary metagenome ERZ508539 (study PRJEB26208, sample SAMN05571518) | marine sediment metagenome | biome: deep sea; feature: Hydrothermal vent; material...
CCGCCTATGGTGCCTCCTGCTAACAATTCAAACTCTTCAATCCCCGCTGTGGTGGTTTCAGGCTTTTGGGATCTGTCTTCTCGCTTTGGGAAGTATTGGCCGACTGCTTCTAGAGCAAATCCCAAAGGAACGCGTTCGTTGATTGTAGCTTCTTTTCCGAAAAGACCTTTACCCAGATTGACAGGCTTGTCCTTTCGCATCATTTTATCGCCTCCACCGGGCCAGAAATAACCGTTACGCTTGAAAGCCCGCCCAAAGGCATTGAGCTTTGGAAAAGCAATGTGACAAGTGTAACAGCTTGTCTTGTACTTTCGTGCGAAGGGTGGAATACTGTTTCCTTCTTCTGGCTTTAGCATTGCAAAAACGAGAATTATCGCAAACACTAAAGTTAACCAAATAACCTTTGTAGCTGATCTTTTTATCATTGTAAGCTCCTTTTAATTAATTAGAAAACCTACACCATCCGTTCATCTGCTGATATTAAGCGATCATTTATTCTTTTTATTCCATTTAGCTACTTTCTCGCTGATTCCATCTATGTCCCACACACTGATGATCGTTTGCTTTTGTGACGCAGTGATTTTCGCCCTTTTGCTCATCCTTTTCACATGAAAAGTCCAGACGGCTTTTTCATACTTTTTGGGATTTCTAAGCACGTGACAACGAGCACAACTAGCAGAAAAGACGCTAAACGCATCTCCTGCTGCGGCTATCTCCGGAGAATGAGTGAAATAGAGTACACTGATTATTAATATGAAGAATGAGAGATAAATCTTTGTTTTCATTGTATTTAACCTTCCTTTATATTGTAACGGATATGTCATTATTTAAGAATCAAACATTTAGGTAGAACCTTTTTCAGCTTTTTCACACCTGTGTCGGTCACTTGTGTCTGATAAAGATAAAGCTCTTCCAGGGATGTCAAGGCCTCTAAGTGGACGCAGCCTGCATCAGCCACTTGTGTACCCTTAAGGTAAAGATTCTTAAGGGATTTTAAGGATTTTAAGTGGACTAAGCCGACATCGGTGACTTGTGTGTCCGCAAGAGAAAGTACTTCCAAAGATTTCAAGGGTTTTAGGTGGACCAAGCCAGCGTCGGTCACCTTTGTTCCCCAAAGGTCCAGGGATTTCAGGGATTGCAGAGGTTTTAGATGGACCAAACCGGCATCGGTCACCTGTGTATCTGCAAGCCCAAGGACTTTTAGGGATTTCAAGGGTTTTAAGTGGATTAAGCCCGCGTCGGTCACGTTTGTTCCATAAAGATCAAGGCTTTCTAGAGACTTCAAGGGTTTTAGGTGAACCAGACCGGCATCGGCCACTTGTGTTTCCCCAAGATAAAGCATTTTTAGGGATTTAAGTTCTTCAAGAGTATATTCTTTTCCCAGGCTTTTCAAGTATTTTTGAGTGGCTTTTAAGCCTGTTTCTGTCACAGGTTGAGACGTCTTTGAGCTTTTTTCCTTATGGACATCCTTTTTAGTGGAACATCCTGTAGAAATACTCAGCAAAAATAAACTGAGTAAGAAGATTAAGGTAGTTTTCATTGTTTTTCTCCTTGTAAAGTTTTACTGAAAAAGATAATCACAAAACCCACGAAAAAGTATTTTTTTTAACGTGAGTTCAACAAGAAGTAGCCACGAATGGCACCAATGATCACAAATATATTTAAAATTATACAATATCAGAAATTGGCTAAATAATACGGTAGTGCAAAAACGTTTAGTGATAATTGCTTGTAGGGGCGACCCGCCGAGTCGACCCTACAAGCAATTGGAAAAACACACCAGTTATTAGTTTAGCACTACCAAAAATGGATCTATTGCCAAGCATCCCATAATGACACAGGAAGTGTGAGGCATTTGCTTCATCTACCGATGTTCTATCGTGGGTGGCGATTATTCCATTTAGCAACCTTTTTACTAATTCCATCTACTTCCCATAAACCGATGATCGCTTTTTTCTGTGAAGAGGTGATTTTGGCTCTTTTGCTCATCCTCTTGACATTAAAAATCCACGTCGCTTTTTCATATTTTTTGGGATTTCTCATTTCATGACATTTAGTGCATGTTACACTGAATGACTTAAAAGTATTAGCAAATGAATCGGCACTAACAGAGGGAGTAAAATCATAATAGGTGATTCCCATTACGGAAATAGTGGCTATCATGAGATAGAGAAACGATTTTAATGACATAAACAAACTCCTGGCTTATTGAAATTGTAGATTCTGACAGGAAACTTCCCCATCTTGCGAATTATAATGCAAAATACAGGCCAAATCATGAAAAAGGCCTAATAATTTTTTAATTGCCTAAATGATTGAAACATATCATTGCGATCCTTTGGAGGGGGAAGCAAATAAACTTGACTTTCAGGTTAACAATTGTTAACATTTTATTAACTGGTTTATTATATTAACTGTATTAAATATTATGAGTTAACATTGTTAACTTAACTCTTTTATTCGAGGGATTTTAGATGGGAACTTTTAATTTTAGTAATTTACATATTGATGACAAACAAATACTGGAGTGCATTCTGGATACCATGATGGATGGAGTTATGGTCCTCGATAAGGGAAGTAGGATATTAGCTTTCAATCATGCGGCAGAGAGAATCACTGGGTATAAGGAGGGAGAGGTTGTAGGAGAACTCTGTAGTGCTCTTGATAGTGGGACTTGTACTTATCAGTCAACAAAAGGAAGCAGACAGTGCTGCAATTTATTTACTATAGGCAAAATCGTTAATAAGAAATGTTACATACAGAATAAAAAAGGCGAAATCGTCCACCTTCTAAAGAATGCTATCGTCCTACGAGACAAGGAAGGCGAAGTATTTGGTGCCGTGGAGACCATGACAGACATAACATCCCTGTTTTTAAAAGAAAAGGAACTGGAAAAGATCAAGGAGGATATAGACGGAGGATATGGATTAATGGGGCTTGTAGGCAGAAGTTCACCCATGCAAAAAATATTCGATTTAGTCGTGAATGTTGCTGAAAGTGAGGCGCCCGTCATTATTTTAGGGGAGAGTGGTACAGGGAAAGAATTGGTTGCTAATGCTATACACAATATGAGCAAGAGGAAGGGAAAACCTTTTATCAAAGTCAATTGTGCCGCTCTCAACGAATCTCTTCTGGAAAGCGAATTATTTGGACACAGGAAAGGAGCGTTTACAGGAGCTATCCAGAATCGACCCGGTCGATTTGAAGCGGCCCATGGGGGGAGTCTCTTTCTTGATGAAGTGGAAAGTATGCCCATGTCCATGCAGGTGAAGCTCCTTAGAGTTCTTCAGGAAAAAGAAGTTGTGCGTGTGGGAGACAATACCTCCATAACTGTTGACGTGAGGATAATTACAGCTACCAATAAAGATCTCTTTAAACTTGTCCAGTCAGAAGGATTTCGTGAGGATCTTTACTATAGAGTGAATGTTTTTCCAATCAATCTGCCACCGCTAAGAGAGAGGATGGAGGATTTACCTTTACTTCTTAATCATATCCTCAAAAAAATCTCCCTGATAAACCCAAAAAATGCCAGTAAGTTAAGTCCTGCCGCTTTTAATGCCCTAAAAGCATTTCATTGGCCAGGGAATGTAAGGGAATTGATTAATGTTCTTGAATATGCAGTGATCATCTGCCAGAGCGAGACGATTGAGATAAACCACCTACCCGACTATATAAACAAATGTTCAGATAAACCTGTGGCCAAGAGGTCTGGTCATCAAAATGAAAAAGAAAGACTTCTTAAGGCACTGAAACGACATAATTATAGTCGAACCATGACAGCCAAGTATCTTGGGATAAGCCGCGTGGCGTTATGGAAAAAGATGAAGAAATACGCTCTGCTTTCTTAAATTATTGAATCTCTGAGAGAATCCCAGGGCTATTTCATTCTTCTCTAACTCTTTATTATTCTAGCTAATGTAGCCAGACAGAATGTCTGGCCTACTTTTTTAAAATACTGGTAGAACAGACATTCTGTCTGTTCGGGATAAACAATTATCTAGAGAATGAAATTGCCCTGCTTTGCAAACAAGAAAACTTGATTTTTTGGGTTATAATAGATATATATAACAGGATGATTTTAATTGCAAAATAATAGGAGGATTTTTAAATGCAAGGAAAAATATACAGGATATTCAGTGCCATCATTATTTTTGTTTTTCTGGGATTAAGTCAAAGAGGCTTTTCAAGCCCAAACGCTCAATTTAATTCTACCAATGGTCTACTCCAATCACAAGTTCGAAGTGCATTAGATGCAGAATATACAAATGGTCTTGGCTCCTACATGGGTGCTTTAGCCGATAGTTTTGCCGTTTCCTTTGCCACAAGTGATTTAATCGCTGATACCAAGATTAAAAGCTTCACGATTGGTTTTGGTGTTGTTGGAGGAACTACCAGCAAATTAACCCTTCCATCCAGCTTTTCCGGCAGCCTGAATCGAGGAATAGGTGCTGGAGCCTCAATCCATCTGGGACTTGCAGGGAGTATTTTTTCAAGTTCCTTAAAAGACTTTGATTTTATTTTGCGTCTGTTTTTTTTGCCGGAGACAGGTTCAACAGTCAAAGTCAAGATCTTTTCTGTAGGACTTAAGCCGCGTTATCATTTAGTGAATAAAACGGGGATATGGGGAGGTCTCACCCTATCTCTAGGTATAGATTATACTAATATAGATGTCTCATTAATTGATAAATTGAATGGTGAGACAATAAACTATACTGGTGGTTCTGGGACAGTTACTGATTCAGGCATTAGTATGTCATTAAGTATGTTTACAATTACACCTGAAGTGATGACCAACGCTAAACTCTTGATCTTTAAACCCTTTCTTGCTCTAGGAGCCGTTTTAAATGTGAGTTCCAAAATGGATATAAACGGTACAATCGCTGGTAATTTTACATCTTCAGGTGTAGGAACACCAGCACAAGGTTTCTTAACCTTAAGTGGGAATGAATCCGCCCAATTCGCTATTCCATATGCGAGAGGAGGTTTTGCCCTTGATTTGTGGGTTATTGATCTTACTTTTCAAGGGCAGGTGGCCTTGGCCAATGATACATTCTTTGGGGGTGGGGTAGGCCTACGCGTCCACTTCTAAGCCATCTAATGAATACTAAACATCAATTGTCCTGGAATAGTGACTCATCATTTCGGCTATTCCAGGACAATATCTTGAGGTTTAGAACTTATAGGAATCGTGATTCACAAGTTCAAGGTCATTGGATCCCTGTTTTTCGTTGAGTAGATACTTCCTATGACTTTTGACCGCGAAACGATCAGTCATGCTGGCGATATAATCCAATACCCTCCGTTCCAGAGAGGGATCATGCATCATGCTATTAGTCTTTTCATACACAATGTCCGGATGGTTCAGGAAGAACTCGTATAACTCGGCAAGGATTCTTTTCGCTTCTTCAGCCCCCTTAAGTATCACAGGGTGATTGTAGACCTTCTCATACAAAAAGGACTTCAAGTATTCTGTCTCACTCAAGATTTTAGGGCTCATACGAATCTCATTGCCCTCTCCACTGGTGAATATAACATCACTGACCATGGTATGGATCCTTGTGGAATGCCTATATCCAAGTGTTTGGAGGATAGAATCAGGAATATGACTGAGTGAAAGGAGTCCTGAACGAATAGCGTCGTCAATATCATGATTGAGATAAGAGATACGATCGGCAAACCTGACGATTTGACCTTCCAGAGTAGCAGATCTATCCTTATGAGACTCGGGAACCATACTTCTCATGCCTTTTGAGTGTTTTAATATTCCATCTCTCACTTCAAAGGTGAGATTCAGGCCCTTGCCACCCTCCAAACGATCCACTATCCGAAGGCTCTGGACATTGTGTTTAAACCCACCGGGATACAATCGGTTCAGGACACTCTCACCCACATGTCCAAAGGGTGGATGTCCCAAATCATGGCCGTAAGTGATGGCTTCAGTCAAGTCTTCGTTCAGTCTTAGTGCCTTGGCAATCGTTCTAGCGATCCCAGTCACCTCTAAAGTATGAGTTAGCCTTGTTCTGTAAAGGTCATTACCTGCTGCCAGGAAGACCTGGGTTTTATACTTCAATCTTCTGAAAGCTTCGGAGTGGAGTATCCTGTCCCTGTCTTTCATAAACGCGCTGCGAAGTTCACACTCCTCTTCAGAGTGGACACGGCCTTTCGTCTCAGAGCTTAAAGCCGCTTTAGGTGATAAGATCAGCTGTTCATTGGCTTCTATTTGTTCTCTAATTGTCATTGGTCCTCCAAACATCTATCATTAAGGTTGATCACTAAAAATCTGAATCATTTGATTCCATAGATAATAACTATTCTCGATTTTGCAATAAATGGACTAAATGATTTTACTTTCCCTTTGAAATTATTTACCTTCATTTGTGGGGGAAAATCACATAATATCATTTTTTTATGGGATTTCACGGCGTCCAGGGAGAATATAAGTGAGTCAAATGAAAGTGGGTCTAATATTTGGAGGGAAATCAGGAGAACACGATGTTTCAATCCTGTCAGCCAGTTCAGTGTTACGAGCCATTGATAAGTCCAGGTATCTTCCTGTACCTATTGGAATTAAAAAGGATGGATCTCTAGCCAGCTTCTCTGATAATCAATCCATGCTAGCCAAGGATCTCTCTCACCTTGTAGATAAAGATTTCCCCTATAATGACTTTTCCCTGGGCCTCTCCAATAATACTAAGCTCCTGGATGTGATCTTCCCCGTCCTTCATGGACCCAATGGGGAGGATGGGACGATACAAGGATGTCTTGAACTGATGGATATTCCCTTTGTAGGGAGCGGTGTTTTAGGTTCCAGTACGGGTATGGATAAAGATATCATGAAAAGAGTCTTTGAGAGCCATGGATTGCCTCAATTACCCTTCTATAGTTTTAAGAGTCTCCTATGGGAACAGGATTCCTCAAAGGTTATGGACGCCATAGAAAGTCTCATCCCCTATCCTCACTTCATTAAGCCTGCCAACATGGGATCATCCGTTGGAGTTCACAAGGCTCATAATCGTAAGGATTTAGCAGAGGGAATACGTGACGCCTTGAAATACGACCATAAAATCGTTGTGGAAAAGGGAATTGATGTTAGAGAGATTGAAGTGGCCATCCTGGGAAACGAGGAGCCCAAAGTTAGTGTACCTGGAGAGATCCTTCCATCCAAAGAGTTCTACGATTATGAAGCGAAATATCTATCTAATGACTCTGAATTAATCATACCGGCTCGTCTATCCTCATCCGAAGAGGATACCATTAGATCCTACGGAGTACAGGCCTTTTTAGCCCTTGATTGTGCGGGTCTAGCCAGAGTAGATTTCTTTATAGACAAAGCAGATAATGCTATCTATATCAATGAAGTCAATACTATCCCGGGATTTACTCAGATTAGCATGTATCCAAAGCTCTGGGAGGCATCTGGTCTTCCATATACCGAATTAATAGATCAGCTCATCACTCTCGCCATTGATAGGCATAAAAGGAAGGTTCAGACTATTGTATAGAACTCTAAACTATGGGTAAAACCCTCCAAAGACCTATAAATCCATTCATTCAATGACTAAATGTACAAAGCATGAGAAAAGTGTTTAGTTTATCAGGAGAATGTATTATATTCAAACTATATCAAAGAATACATTTAGTCTATATGTCATGAAAAAGAAACTGTTAGATATTACTCCCAAGTTACTGACTGAAAACGACCTACCTTATAGTGACGGACTTCCCATGGAAAGTCAAAAACATGTTATGCAGCTTCAACTGCTTATGGACACATTAAAAGAGCATTATAAAGATCAAAATGTCTATGTGGGTGGCAATATGTTCGTTTACTTCAGTCCGGATCAGGTGAAAACAGAGGATTTTAAAGGCCCCGATTTCTTTGTGGCCCTAAATGTCACTAATCGCCTCAGAAAATCCTGGGTGGTCTGGGAGGAAGGTAAAGGTCCTGATCTTGTTATAGAATTGCTTTCCAAAAGCACCAAAAAGATTGATCAAAACGAGAAGAAATGGATCTATCAGGATAAACTTAAAGTTTCAGAGTACTTTTGGTATGATCCGTGGACAGGCGAATGGGCTGGATTCAGGCTGACAGAAGGAGCCTATGAAAGCATTCAGGAGGATCAGGATAACCATTTGATCAGTCGAAAACTTAATTTAGCCCTCTGCCAATGGGAAGGTCTGTACCAGGATGTGGACAGCACATGGCTAAGATGGTGTGATACAGAGGGAAACCTCCTGCTGTTGCTATCTGAAAAGGAAAGACACCGTGCTAATATAGAGCATCTACGAGCCAATCAAGAGCGTCAGAGGGCAGATAGACTTGCTGAACAACTGAAGAACCTGGGTGTAAATCCTGATGATTCCCTTTAATTACAATGATTGATAAGCTGAAAGTGACTCTGGCACAGATAAACCCAACCATTGCTGATGTGGTAGGCAATACCCAAAAGATTATTCACTTTCTCCAAAAAGGTCGTCAGACTAATATACAGGTTATGGCTTTCCCTGAAATGGCTGTTATAGGCTATCCTGCGCAAGATCTACTTTTCAGATCAGAGATAATCGAGGCCAATCTTCTTGCCATAAAGAAAATCGCTCCTCATACTAAAGACTATCTAGCTGTTGTCGTCGGATTCTGTGAGCCAGCCTTTGAAAAGGAAAAGTGGCGTCTGGATCGGCAGCATCTTTACAATTCTTATGCCCTTTTCAGTAAAGGAAAGCTGATAGGTACGGGACAAAAGATATGCCTTCCGAACTATGGAGTATTTGATGACTTCAGATATTTTATCCCAGGACAAGAGGCCAAAATATTTGACATAGAGGGTATTAAGATAGGTGTTGAGATATGTGAAGATTTGTGGTACAAGAATACAGATGATGACCATCCAATTTATCCCTGTAGGCCAACTCAAGTCCTAAGTCAGAAGGGAGCGGATCTTATCATCGTTCTTAACGCTTCCCCGTATCATGTTGGCAAAGAGCGTACTAAGGAAGAGCTGGTGACAGAACAAGCCAGGGAAAACCAGGTGCCTATCTTCTATGTTAACATGTGGGGCGCTAATGACAAGATTATCTTTGACGGTAACAGTTTGGCTGCCGATATAGAAGGTCATATTATTGCCCGTGGTGCCGGGTTTTGTGATGATCTTGTGATCTGTGATCTTGATCTGAAAAGCAAAGTGGCTAAGCATATTCCTCCTCCTCCATTTCATGAAGAGGAAATGATTTATAGGGCTTTAGTTACAGGAAAGAGAGATTATCACAAAAAGTGTGGTATACACCAATCCCTTGTGGGTGTCTCAGGCGGGATAGATTCAGCCACAGTATTGGCCATCGATGTGGCTGCTTTGGGTAAGGAAAACGTACTCGCTATCTTAAGTCCTTCCAGATATACTTCTAAAGAGACTTTAGAAGATGGTATTCGCCTATGTCAAAATCTTGAAGTCAATTACAAGATTATACCTATTGAAGAACAAGAGACAACGGGCTGTTGGATTGGCTCAGTCCCTGAAAAATACAAACGTTTCATCAAGTACTTTGGGGAGCCAAAGAATGAGGTGGTCTTTGAGAATCAGCAGGCCATAGACCGTATGAGCATCCTACGAGCCATTGCTAATGAGGAAAACCGCTTGATATCAGGTACAGGAAATAAATCTGAACTGGCAACGGGATACGCAACCGTCTGTGGTGACCTCCAAGCCGATATTTTAGTCATAGGCGATCTCTATAAACACCAGGTCTACAAGGTAGCAGGATATATCAATGAGCTGAACCATCGGGAAATCATCCCTCAGACCATTATCGATCGGGTTCCATCTGCTGAACTCTCAAAAGACCAGGTGGATCCTTTTAACTATCACCGGTTAGATAAATTAGTTCAATTAAAAGTCGAGGAGTACAAAACCAATGAAGAACTCTTATCTCTTGCTCCGGAGGGTGACTCCAATTTTACAAGGGACGAAGTGAACACCTACTCCCGTCTCATAGACTTAAACGAACATAAACGCTTTAAATCAGGATATATTCTAAAGATATCCCCCCTGGCTTTCGGTGAAGAACGTCGTATCAATACGGCCAAACGAGTCAATCTTTGGGAACAACATTTCTAAATGGAGGGAATATTGCTGAAAACCAGGAACTACACATTGTCACGCTTTATATCATGGCTTCAAATGCCTATAACAAGACGCATTGTATGGATACTGTTTGCCGTCCTATTCTATTATTCAGGCCTTAGTTTCACAACCTTACTGTTGGAGCCTCAGCAATTCCAGGGTGGCATCTATTGGTTGCTGGTGGTGATATTCCCAATCCTTGTTCCACTCTTTTTTGTTGTGGGTCGTTATGCTGGATGTGCAAGTGGTGCTTGTGATCCTCAAAAGCAAATGAAAAACCCACAATCTGAACAGAAGGATAGAGATTTATTCACTGGGAATATGCCTGGCATTTAACCTTATTGGCCAAACCCCATACAATTATCCTGTTCGATATAGACTATCATAACCGAATAGACAGCTAAAGAACCTATTGGAGTAACTATGACTTATATAATTCTTTCATTCATTGGACTATTCTTTGCATTATGGATTCTCCATGATATCATTCAAAAGAAGCACTCTGTCATCCGCAATTTCCCGATCATTGGTCATTTGCGTTTTTGGCTGGAGGCCATTGGCCCTGAGTTTCGCCAATACATCGTCACCAACAATAATGAGGAAAGACCCTTCAGCAGGGATCAAAGAAGATGGATCTATGCCTCTTCCAAGGGTGAGAACAACTATTTTGGGTTTGGTACAGATATGGATCTCGAAATGGAAAGCAATTATCTCATCATAAAACATTCAGCATTCCCTTTCACGGACAAGGAAAACGGCCATAACGATCATCTCTACTCGATACCCTGTGCAAAGGTGATTGGGAAGGCAAGGAATCGTGCAAAAGCCTTTAGACCTAACTCTATTATCAATGTATCCGCCATGAGTTTTGGATCCCTGAGTTCAAACGCTATTGAAGCCATCAATAAAGGGGTCAAGGAAGCCAAATGTCTCCACAACACAGGAGAAGGAGGGGTCTCACCCTATCATAAGCACGGTGGGGAGCTGATTATGCAAATCGGCACCAGCTATTTTGGCTGTCGTGATGGGGATGGACGTTTCAATATGGAGAACTTGAAGGAGGCCATTTCCACTGCCCCTGTTCGTGCCTTGGAAGTGAAACTCAGCCAGGGGGCTAAGCCGGCTAAAGGGGGTATTCTCCCTGCAAGTAAGATTACTAAGGAAATTGCAGAAATACGCGGTGTTCCTATGGGGCAGGATTGCATTAGTCCACCGACTCATCGGGAGTTTCAGGACGTAGACGGCCTCCTGGACTTTGTAGAGCGTTTAGCCAGCGAAACAGGCTTACCTGTTGGCATTAAATCAGCTGTTGGGGAGATCAGTTTTTGGGAAGACCTTGCCTCAAAGATGGAATCCGGCACACGAGGTGTGGACTTCATCACCATAGACGGGGGGGAAGGAGGATCGGGAGCGGCTCCTCTCGCCTTCTCAGACCATGTGTCATTGCCTTTTAAATTAGGAATGAGTCAAATCTATCCCATTTTCGTTAAAAAGAATCTAGCGGACAAGATTGTCTTCATTGGCTCAGGACGTCTTGGATTCCCTGATAACAGTCTGATTGCCTTTGCCTTGGGCTGTGACATGGTGAATGTGGCAAGAGAAGCTATGATTTCACTGGGCTGCATTCAAGCTCAGCGATGCCATACAGGGATTTGCCCATCGGGTGTGGCCACTCAGAATCGATGGCTAAAACGAGGGCTTGATCCAGATTTAAAAGCAGGTCGGATGGCAAAGTACATTATCACCCTACGAAAAGAGATCCTCCAACTCGCCCATGCCTGTGGTGTCTGCCATCCAGCACTCATCTCCGATAAACAACTGGTCTATTTAGACGGGAATTTCGGCAATTCCACCATCAAGAAGAAGTTCGGCTACCTCGAAGATTGGGGCTACCCATCATCTGAAGATCAAAAGATTATTAAAGACATTATGAATGGTTCGTCACACTAGATAGATGCCCTATAATCCAACACTTTCACCTTAATCATCAACGGATCAAAGCTGAATAGAACTGTCAAACAGTATTCCTCATAATCATAAATCCTGGTATACTATTTGCATTAATATAGTGAGGAGAGTTTTTGTCTAAAAGGAAGGTGTAATCGTTCCTTACTAGGAGACGACAGTATAAATGATCCATCACGAAGTCGAGGAAGACAGAGACATTCTGGTCACCAATCAATTTATCATTATGGAAGGCATCACCGGCTGCCAAAACCCCGTACAGGTCGAGTCCAGCATAGGTTTTGCCAATTACCTGAATCATGTGGGTATAAATAATCATAATTATCGTCTATTCCTAAAGTTGGTCCAGACCAACAGTCCCTGGATAGTCAACGCACTTATTGGGAAGAGGGATCCCAGACTTTTGTTCTCTAACATACGTCCTAATAAATACTTAAGTCAAGTCGTTTTTCAAGACCTTGCTTTATGGCATCCTAACGAAATCTGTCAAAAAGTCCTTTTAGTCTTATTGGGAGTCCTCGAAAATGTTTATCACAAAGCGGATGATGGCTATCAGATTTATCCCCCGAGAAGGGTTGATTTAGATAACGTGGGCAAATTTCTAAACCCCAGTAAAGATCAATTTTATTATGAAAACAGTCTCATTCTTGGAATACTGGATAAGATCACTCTTTTGGGAGAGTATCATGGAGACTCTAACAAGAACATTCTCTCTAAACATGCTTTCAATATTCGCATGGCTTATTTTGATAATAATAAAGACTTAAGCGATGTCATTCCCAATGTTCTACTCAAATATATAGATTGCGATGATAGGGTCAAACCCTCACAAGAGTATATTAGATTTTTACGATGCCTATTACAAGAAAACACAGAATGGCGGTAAGTTATGGATAGTTCTTCTTTTTGCAAGTTAGCAAAAAGGGTCAATAAAGTTGTACTAAACTATAAATATCGGCCCAAAGACCGTTATGGAAAACCCGGCGGGCTTTTGGAGATCCCAAAAAAGTTCAAGGTTATACTGATCGGTGATCTACACGGTTGTTTAGCGAATCTTCAATGCATATTAAGTGAGAACATAAAGGATCTCGCCAATAACAAAAGTATTATGATCATCCTGGGAGACGCCTTTCACAATGATCAGAACGGGGAGATGCTAGAGATGGAATCATCACTTGAGTCTCTAAAGTACTTATTTGATTTGATTTACCGATATCCCCACAGGGTATTTTATATAAGAGGAAATCACGATACTTTCAGTGATCACCTAAGGAAAAGCGGTATAGCTCAGGGAAAGGAGTTTCATCAACTTCTATTAAATCGCTACAACGAAGCCTGTGTCAATGAAGTGGAGAAGTTCTTTGAGGCTCTCCCCATGGCAGTGATCGGCAAAGGATACTTTATAACCCATGCTGGGCCGGCTAGAAGAGGCACAAGCCGTGATGAACTTATAAATATCGCATTACGATCAGGATAAATACATGCAATTGATGTGGACAAGGCTCAATGAGTTCAGAGGGAATCCCAGCCTCAAGGAATACGATGAGAAAGATATTAGGGCAACCCTGGAGAAGCTGAATCTTCCTCCTGATACACATTTCATTGTTGGACACAATCCCCTATGGCATACGGGTGAAGCAAGCGGCGTATGGATGAACGTATTGGGGATTAAAAACCACCATATCATCTACTGTAATGGTCAAACTCATGCACCCTATCTCATCATGGATCAGGGTCAATTGAATCTGAAGTTCGCTATAGAGCCGGAAGCAGAGGTCTTATATGTCTAACAAGCTGATGGGCAAGGTCTTTGATAGGGAGCTAATCGATTATTACTATCTGGATCTCCCTATTGATGACCTCATTGACCGACTACACAATCTTACCTTTAAAGCAGATATTAGCAAAGACTATCTTCCATTCAATGCACAAGTTAGGGGCTATCAAGGGGCTATAGACAGTGAGAACTGTCATTGGATCATCAAAAAGATAGATGATGAAAGTCCTTTTACCAATAGACTCTATGAACTAGCCTATTATATAGACTTTTCCCTCCAAACATTAGCTGCTCCTTCCATGCTAATCAAGATTGACGACACCTATTATCGAGGCTCAAAAGTCGTACTAAAGGGTATTCAAATCAGTGGGTACAATTATACCGAAAGTCCCTTTAAAAGAGTCCTGGCCAATGATCTTATCAATCGATGGCTTTTCTTTGACGAAGATAGAAACCCCAATAACTATATGGTGATCCATAATTCCAAACAGCTCACTTTAATTATTGCTATTGATTACAATAAAATCGACCTGGAAACCACCTAAAGTCTTTGTGGATTAGCAAAATAAATAATAGGAGTTGTTATGAAAGAGTTATTCGAAAAAAAAACAGATTTGGACGCAAGATGAGATTTCACAAATCAAACACAACCTTCTGAACGGCTTAATGGGCGTGAGAACTCCAGAAGCTGTGGAAGCCGCGATCACCTATGGAGCATTGCTAAATAGCACCGGGATAAATAATAGTAATTATCCGGTCTTTCTGAAGGTCTTGAGCATCCGAAACGGTCACGTGATCGACGCTCTCCTCGGAACCCGTGATCCATTCTTGTTCATGAGTTCCATCCAACCCAATCATTTTATTGTCGCGTCTTGCTTCAGTTTTCTCACCAAGTATCAACCCAGTGAAATCTACTCAAAAACCCTGGCCATCATATTGGGTGTCCTGCAAACCGCCTATAATTCCCCTTTGGATGGCTATCACATCTATCCACCTACTATTTCAGACGTAAACAGTCTGGGAAAGCATTTGATAGAAGATAAAGGTCAGGACGATTTGCTAAACAGGAGTATTTTAGACCTCCTGGATAAGATCAGTGAGTTGGAGGGTCAGGGAATCGATGAGGATATGGAAGATCTAGCCGTCCATTCTCATAACATTAGAAATAACTTCTTTGACTCCAACAAAAGGTTAGTGGATGTGATCCCGGCAGTTTTACTCAAAACTGAACCTAACCTGGACCCGGAGATTCAGCCTAGAAATCGGGTGGATCTCTCTGCCGCAAAAGGGAATGGGAAAAACAAGTTAGAGACTGCCACTAATGCAGGTAAAAAGAAGAAAACTCCAAAGAAATAGGCAGTTATAGACTTTATCTTATAGATGATAGGATCTTAGTATACTTAATAATGATGAGGTGAATCGATGAGTCAAGCTACTATTGAGAGAATTTCGGGCTGGACGGAGGAAGAAATTGATCAGCTGAAGTTAACTTTCTTGAATGAGATTATAAACTGTCGGGATGGTCTAGCTGTTGACGCGGCCATATCTTACGCCAGGTTTATCTCTGAGAAGGTGAAACTGGATCCTGATAATTACCCGGTTTTTATGTTGATCCTGGAATCCGGGAATCACTGGGTCATTGATGCTTTAATTGGCAAGAACAATCCTGAAAAGTACTTTGAGGCCGTCCAACCCAATCGCTTTCTACTGGCTGAGTGCTATAAGATGCTCAC
>ENA-ORDP01001083-ORDP01001083.1-marine-sediment-metagenome-genome-assembly--contig:-NODE-1083-length-15583-cov-4.044049_pt1 | contig 15583 bp, 18 predicted proteins | sample MGYA00248627_ERZ508539 | MGnify/ENA primary metagenome ERZ508539 (study PRJEB26208, sample SAMN05571518) | marine sediment metagenome | biome: deep sea; feature: Hydrothermal vent; material...
ATCGACTGATGAATTATCTTCATCTATAAGTAGCGGTGAAGATACCGTCTGCTCGTCGTCAGGATCATCAGCTCCCGCACTTTCGGCATTATACTGTTGTATCTGCGCTTGAATCTGGACAGGCCGCTCAACAATAACTGCTTTGCTCATTTCGGGAACAGGTACATCGATGCTCGTTGATTCGTTGCGGGCAATTGTCTCAAACATCTGAAACTTTTCAGCAAGCCACATAAATCCGCTGGCAACCAATACAGCTATAATGACAAACACCACAAATTTTACCACTACCGGGCTTATCTGTTTTTTTGGTTCTATGCTCACACTTTCCGGTATCAAGGCAGCATTAATCATCTGGCCCTTGCTGTAAGTACTAACGATCTCATCTTCGGGCAGTTTCAGAATACGTGCATATGAACGTAAATAACCACAAATATAGGCTGGAGAAGGCAGGTCACCATACTCATCCGACTCCAGCGCCTCTATAATTTGTACATCAAGATGCAGATGATGTGCTACCTCATCTTTACTTAAATGAAGGTCCTCTCGCGCAAGCCTCAAATGATGACCAGGCAGGGCAACCGCCGGTTCTTCCTGCACGGTACTCTCAGTTATTTCCTGATCTTGTTCAGACATCGTCATAACTTGCCCTGTCGTTCAAGCTTTATAAGCAATTTTGTCTCTTTAGAGTCGGGATATTTCCCTTTTAGTTTAACTTTGTAGCTCGCCACTGTATTTTTGGCGCCACGTCCATGCTCTAATAAAATACCTAACCATAGACTCTCTGAAGTATGCTTCGCAATTGAGATGTAACGAGTATAAAGTTTATAGGCGGCCACACTATTGCCGCCATCAAATCGTAACTGTGCAAGTTTCAACAGACTGTTGGGCCTTTTGGGATTGATTTTTAAGGCCTGGGTGAAAGCCTTTTCTGCCTTTACCATCTGCCCTTGCCTTAACCGGCATAAACCAATGTTTTCGTACGAGTCGGCCCTGGAGTACATTGGATCACCCAGGGGTTTCTTAAACAGTGTGATGGCTTCTTCATACTTTCCAATATCACATAAAAAAACACCATAATTATTTTCAATTTCAAAATTATCCGGTGATAACCCCATTGCAATTTTAAAGTACTTCTCCGCCCTTTCGGAATCTTTAAGTCGACGATAGAGCTCAGCTTTGTAGTGATATGCAGGTGCATTATCCGGGTCAAATTTCAATGCCTTATCAAGCTTATAAAGTGCCCGTTTGTACTGCCCCTGCTGAAGGTAACCCAGACCTAACTGTGCATTTAACTCTGCAGCACGCTTTTTATCAACTGGATTAAGAACCTTCTCGGTAGTACACGCCGTCATGAAAAGCACTAGACAGAACAAAACCAGCAATTTTCTCATCGAGTTACTCCTCCATTAGGTTGTCGTAACTTTCTTTTAGTTCGATCCATAACTTGTCCTGCCAGTTGCCCACAAGCGGCATCAATATCTTCACCGCGTGTTTTACGGGTAATAGTGGTAAGCCCTTTCGCAACAAGAACATCACGAAAAATATCAATTTTTTCCTGCGAAGAACTTCTGTAGCGGGTGTTGGGGAAGGGATTAAAGGGAATCAAATTTACCTTTGAAGGAACGTTCTTCAATAATCGGGCTAATTCCAATGCATTTTCCTCCGAGTCATTGACCTCTTCCAGCATCACATACTCAAACGTAATCTTCCGGCGCGGCTCATCTTCAATATAATGTTTACATGCCAGCATCAGCTCCTTAATCGGATATTTCTGATTCAGAGGGACAAGTTCGTTTCGTAATGCGTCGTTTGGCGCATGTAAGGACACCGCCAGACTCACATCGCTCACTTCTTTCAGACGTTTCATAGCAGGAACTACACCCGAAGTACTCAGGGTGACACGACGTTTTGACAACCCATAGACATCATCGTCAAGCATGAGTGAGATCGCGCTGATCACATTGTCAAAATTTAATAGCGGTTCACCCATGCCCATCAAAACAATATTTGAAATCACACGTTGCTCGCGTGGCTGACAACCCATCGCCTGGTTGGCCACCCAAAGCTGTCCAATGATTTCAGATACGGTTAAATTTCGATTAAATCCCTGCTGGGCCGTTGAACAAAAACGACAGTCAAGGGCACAGCCGACCTGGGAGGAAATACATAAAGTTCCTCGATCAGCCTCGGGAATAAAAACGGTTTCGATACAATTTTTTTCATCCAGCCTCAACACCCATTTGATCGTACCATCATGGGAGCGATGCTCACTAACCATTTCTGGTGGGTGTGCTTCAGCAATTTCCGCCAACTTTTCACGCAATGCCTTACTCAAATTAGACATTACCGCAAAGTCACTAACGCCAAATTGGTAGATCCATTTTAAAACCTGGGATGCACGAAAGGGCTTCTCTCCTATTTCAAAAAAGAAGGCCTCTAATTTAGCTTTATCCAGATCTAACAAATTTATTTTTGTGTTCGAATCCAATCCAATACCTTGCCCGTCGGCCAAGCGGAGATAGCGACCCTAATCTCCAGAAAGTTCAGTATTTACAATAACATAAACCCGCACCTTAGCACGGGCTACCTTCACAAATTCACGCAGAACTGCGTCGGAAATTGTATCTGTTCGGAGGGGGTTTGGGAAATTAAAAACCCCTTTATATTGCGGGTTTGGGCAGGAATTTATGCGCGTTCCTCGAGCCAGGCCATCTGAATCGCTTCCAGAATACGCTCACCAGAACGCTCCGGGGCATCATCAAACTCCTCCAGGGCCATGACCCAGCCTCGCAAATCAACAAAATTAACCATTTCCGGCTCTACCTCAGGGTGGGCCTCATCCAGTTGAATGGCAATTTCCAGACTATCTGTCCATTTTAGGCTCATTGGGCACTCCTCGTAGTATCCTAATGGTTCTCGGAAACCATATTGATCGTATATTTCGGGATCTCAATAACCAAATCTTCATTCGCTACGATGGTCTGACAGGATAGCCGTGAATCGGGTTCCAGGCCCCAGGCTTTGTCCAGGTAATCGTCTTCTTCCTCGCTGGACGCTTGCAGGGAATCAAAGCCCTCTCGCACGTATACGTGACAGGTTGTACAGGCACAGGACTTTTCACAGGCATGCTCAATTTCAATGCCATTCGACAGAGCTGCATCACAGATACTAATACCTGGCTCGACCTCAATCACCGCCCCTTCCGGACATATCGTTTCGTGAGGCAAAAAAATCAATTTCGTCATCGTACTCTCATGTTCCCTTAATCAAACTCATCAAGCTTATGTCCGGTCAACGCCTGTTTGATACTCTTGTTCATTCTGCTAGCTGCAAATTCGGTTGTCGCAACATTGAGCTTGTCGATCGCGTTTTTGATCGATCGGTGATCGGTCCCTGTCCTGACTTTATGGAGTTCAAGCAAAGCTTCTTCAATAGCCTTGACTTCATCTTCCGTCAATAAATCACCATCCTGTTGTAGAGCCATCTGCAAAGCATCAATAACCCGATCCGCTTCTACCTGGTGTTCACGTAGATTGCGTAACTCAACATCATCCTTCGCATAGGTAATCGAATCTCGCAACATGGTCTCGATCTCGGCATCCGTCAGTCCGTATGAAGGTTTGATCTGGATACTGGCCTCGACCTGTTTTGTCTCTTCTTCCGCAGTTACCGACAATAACCCATCGGCATCAACCTGGAAGGTCACACGAATTCGTGCAGCGCCTGCCACCATGGAGGGGATGCCGTGTAGTGCAAACTGCCCAAGCGAACGGCAATCAGTTACCAGCTCACGTTCACCTTGTAACACATGGACCGTCATCCCCGTCTGGCCATCCTTAAAGGTCGTAAAATCCTGGGCACGCGCCACTGGAATCGTCGTGTTGCGTGGAATAATTTTTTCAACCAGACCACCCATGGTTTCCAGGCCCAGCGACAGGGGAATAACATCTAGTAACAACAAATCATCATCCGCTTTATTGCCTGCCAACACCTCCGCCTGAATCGCGGCGCCCACCGCCACCACTTTGTCAGGATCAATATTGACCTTAGGTGCTTGCCCAAAAAATTCTGCTATTTTTTCACGCACACGTAAGGTGCGTGTTGAACCACCCACCATCACCACCGCTTGAATATCTTCGATAGTAACCTGTGCATCACGCAGTGCTCGCCGACTGGTGACGACTGTTTTTTGAATTAATGGATCGATCAGTTGATTGAGCTGTTCACGCTCAAGTGTTGCTTGCCATTTGTTACCGTCATCCAGCAACACATTCATCTGTACAGCCTCAACATCGGCGAGTGCTTCTTTCGCCTCACGCGCCTCCTGCAATAATCGACGTATTAGCCCATGACTTGCATCTTCACCGATATTTGCCTGCTGCATAAACCACTGTGCAATAACGTGGTCAAAATCATCTCCACCCAGTTCCGTGTCTCCCGCCGTGGAAAGCACCTCGAATACACCTTTATTCAGACGTAAAATGGAAATATCGAAGGTTCCACCGCCCAAATCAAAGATAGCGGTTATACCTTCCGCACTTTTATCCAGACCATAGGCCACTGCAGCAGCGGTCGGTTCATTTAACAGGCGCATCACATTCAGTCCAGCCAGCTTTCCAGCATCCTTTGTTGCCTGGCGTTGGGCATCATCAAAATAGGCCGGTACCGTAATCACAACACCCGTCAGCCCATCGCCTAAGGTTTTTTCCGCACGTTCTTTCAGGACACGCAGGATTTCGGCAGAGACTTCGATGGGACTCTTGTCACCTGCCACTGTTTTAATTCTAGGCACGCTGGTCTTTGCCTGTACAAAATCATAGGGCAGGCGCTCGCCAAGATGCTTAATATCATCAAGCCCTCTTCCCATGAACCTTTTTGCAGAGGAAATTGTATTTAAAGGGTCATCGGCAGCACTTTGCCGCGCCTTTTCGCCCACTATCGGTGATAGTTCATTCTCCATATAACGCACAACCGAAGGCAGGAGGTGCTCGCCCTGCTCGTCCGGCAGGGTCTCTATCTGTCCACTGCGCACCGTCGCGACCAACGAATTGGTCGTACCCAAATCGATCCCTGCCGCAAAACGACGCTCGTGGGGTTTGGTAGATTGACCAGGCTCACTGATTTGTAGCAATGCCATACGGATCTCTTTTTCTATAGCGCGTCAGCTAAATCTTGTTCGAGACTTTCACATTCAAGCTGCAGCTTTTCCATGAATTGAAGTTTTTGCACCTGCATTTTAGCAGCTTCGTACGCCTGTTTGCTGATTAAATTTTGCAGCTGGCCGATCATGTCTGCCTTCTTTTTAGAAATTGACTGTATTAACTGATTTAAACTTGAAAAAGGATCATCCTGCTGTTGTACGTTAGCAACGGCTTCACGTAATTCTATTTGTTCCATAAGAAACTCAGTATCCATGGTTGTTTCTTTTTCATCATCAAACTCAACACCATTAAGTTGTAACAAATATCGTGCTCGCTTCAGGGGTAACTTCAATGTGTTGAGTGCTTCGTTGATATGTGCAGATTGTTGAACCGCAAGACGACGATCTCGATCACTTGCATTGGCAAAGCGATCCGGGTGTACTATTTTTTGGAGTTCCCGATAACGTTCTGTTAACAGGGAAGTGTCAATTTGAAAATCGACGGGCAGGCCAAAAATTTCAAAATAATTTTGTGTGAACTCCACGGCCATGACTGCCTTCACCTCTAAATAGCTGTTCCGAATTCCTAACCACGTTAAGCATTGTAAATTGCGTGGCAGATTACGGAGCGGTCTCAGACCGCGATATTATGCCGGTAACTATGAGTACAATCGCGGTCTGAGACCGCTCCTACAAAATCAAACTCGATGTTAATCAAAATGTGCTAAGTGGAGACCTTTTCGGAACACTTATTTAGACTGTGAAGCTCTCACCACAACCGCAGGCATCTTTCTCATTTGGATTGTTAAATTTAAAGCCTTCGTTGAGCCCTTCCCTGGTAAAATCCAGTTCTGTGCCGTCAATATAAATCAGACTTTTGGCATCAACAAATATTTTTACACCTTGCGACTCAAAAATCTCATCGCCTTCTTCCGAGCCATCAGCAAACTCAAGTACATAGGCCATGCCAGAACAGCCTGTTGTCTTTACACCCAAACGCAACCCTTCGCCGGAACCACGATTCGCTAAAAAATCATTTACCCGTTGTGCTGCTGCTTCTGTAAGAGTAATCGCCATTAATAACTAACTCGTTCAGGCACTCTTTTTTTCGTCTTGCTGATCGTGCTTGCCTTTGTAATCGGTGATCGCAGCCTTGATCGCATCTTCTGCAAGGACAGAACAATGGATTTTTACGGGCGGCAATTCCAGTTCTTCGGCAATCTCAGTATTTTTAATTTCTGCCGCTTCATCCAGAGTCTTGCCTTTGACCCACTCAGTTAACAATGAGCTAGAAGCAATCGCTGAGCCGCAACCATAGGTTTTGAATTTGGCATCTTCGATAACGCCATCTGCACCTACTTTAATTTGCAGACGCATTACATCACCACATGCAGGCGCACCCACCATACCGGTGCCTACATCATGATCATCTTTGTCCATATTACCAACGTTACGAGGGTTTTCGTAATGATCGATAACTTTTTCACTGTATGCCATGGTTTATACCTCTACTCAAAACTCAAAATTAGTATGCAAAATATTCTGGTAATTAAATTTAGTGGGCCGCCCACTCGATACTATTCAAATCGATACCGTCTTTATACATTTCCCAAAGCGGTGACAGTTCCCGTAATTTGTCGATATTCTTGCGAATCTCATTGATGGCAAAATCCACTTCTTCTTCGGTCGAAAAACGACCCAGTGTAAATCGAATGGAACTGTGCGCCAGCTCATCCGAGCGACCCAATGCGCGTAGCACATAAGAGGGCTCAAGCGATGCCGAGGTACAAGCTGATCCGGATGATACCGCCAGATCTTTCAGCGCCATAATCAGAGATTCGCCCTCAACAAAATTAAAACTGATATTCAGATTATGCGGTATGCGATTCTCCATATCACCATTGATGTAGACCTCCTCGATATCTTCCAGACCCTTCAACAAACGATCACGCAGCATACGGATGCGTTCATTGTCAGCCGCCATCTCTTCTCTGGCCAGGCGGAAGGCTTCACCCATCCCCACAATCTGGTGGGTCGCCAATGTCCCTGAACGCAGTCCGCGTTCATGACCACCACCATGCATCTGGGCTTCGAGCCGTGCACGCGGTTTACGGCGTACATACAAAGCCCCCATACCCTTAGGTCCATAAATTTTATGCGCCGAGAACGACATAAAATCAATATTTAAATTTTGCATATCGATGGGCACCTTACCGGCACTTTGTGCCCCATCCACATGAAACATGATCTTGCGTTCACGTGTAATGTCACCAATCGCCTTTATATCCTGAATCACACCGATTTCATTGTTAACGTGCATAATGCTTACCAACACAGTATCGTCACGCAGCACGGCTTTAAATTTTTCCAGGTCAATCAAACCATTGTCTTGTGGATCAAGATAGGTCACTTCATAACCTTCCCGTTCCAGCTGGCGACATGAATCAAGGACCGCTTTATGTTCCGTCTTGCAGGTGACGATATGTTTGCCTTTTTTACTATAAAAGTGAGCCGCACCTTTAATCGCAAGATTGTCGGACTCGGTCGCACCGGAGGTAAAAATAATTTCTTTGGGATCGGCATTGATCAGGGAGGCAATATCGGCTCTTGCCTTATCAATCAATTTTTCTGCATCCCAACCATATCCGTGTGAACGCGAAGCCGAGTTACCAAAAACACCTTCCAGGGTAAGACATTGACACATCTTGTCAGCCACACGCGTATCAACGGGCGTGGTCGCTGAATAGTCAAAGTAAACGGGGGTTTTCATATATTATTTCTCTCTACTTCCGATTATGAAACGGCTGCACCTTCATGCTCGGCGTCCTCAAGTTCAATTTCACGATTATTCTTTTCCTGTCTGGCGGCCACATCCTGAATGGTCTGACGACTAACAAGCGCACCCAGGCTGATGCCCGTAAGAAATTGGTAAATTTGATCGCTCAGCTCAGTCCAGAGCTCATGTGTCAGACAACGTTCGTCATCCTGGCAATTACCCAGGCCACCACAACGGGTTGTTTCCAACTTTTCGTCAACCGCGATAATAACATCGGCCACCGGAATCTTGGCAGGTTCCCGACTCAACCGGTAACCGCCACCCGGCCCACGGGTACTGTCTACCAGACCCTTGCGACGAAGCTTGGCGAATAATTGCTCCAGATAGGAGAGTGAAATATCCTGGCGTTGCGAGATATCAGCCAAAGTAATGGGGCCATCATCAAAATGGAGGGCCAAATCCAGCATTGCGGTTACAGCATAACGGCCTTTTGTTGTAAGTCTCATTGCGACATCCTAAGTATTTTAGTAATCTATGAACTACCGATGTACGGAAGCTCATAGTATACTTACCTGAGCGTTTTAGTCAAGTATTTCCCTACTAATTTACTCAACTATAGCCGGCCCACACTTAGGCTCACAACTCACTAATTTACTGTTTTTCCTCAGACTCCTCTTCCAGCTTGGTCTGATATTTTTGTTCGCTAACGATGTCACAGGGCCCCAGATCAGGAAGCTTGACGACATCTATCTCCATTCCCAGCGATTTGATGGACTGGCACATGTTTTTCATTTGCTCGTCCATGGCATGCACATGGTCCAATAAGGCATCGATGGCATTGGCAACCGGGTCGGGCATATCTTTTGTCGTGCCATAGGCATCAAAGCCTATTTTTTCAGCAAAGGCGGCACGGCGTTCGTGCCCTTCTTTGACCTTTTTCACCGTCACCATGCGACCGGGTACCCCGACCACAGAGGCACCTGCCTGCACGTCCCGAACAACAACCGCATTCGAACCAATGCGAACACCCTCACCGATTAACACCGGCCCCAGAACCTTTGCACCCGCACCAACAACGACGTTATTCGCCAAAGTAGGATGCCGTTTACCTTTATCCCAGCTCGTACCGCCCAGTGTCACGCCGTGGTAGAGCGTCACATCGTCGCCGATCTCGGCCGTTTCACCGATGACGACCCCCATGCCATGGTCAATAAAAAAACGCCTGCCAATGGTCGCACCAGGATGAATTTCAATCCCGGTCACCCAGCGGGAAAAAGTCGAAAGCCAACGCGCCAACCACTTTAGTTTCCACTGCCAGAGGCGGTGACTGATGCGATGATAAATGACGGCATGCACACCCGGATACGTTGTGAACACCTCAAACCGGTGGCGTGCGGCCGGGTCTCGATCAAACACGCAATCGATATCTTCTAAAAATTTAAACTTAAACATGGCCATCCATTCACCATAGTGTTGATAAGCCTCTATTTCAATTGTTTTTTCGTAGGTGGCTTATCTTTGATCTTTGTGTGATGTCTCGGCCGCCGCCAGAATGCCACGCAGAATATTCATTTCCATCGTGTCGAGCTGCGCCCGATTAAACAAACGGCGCAGGCGACGCATCAATTGACGGGGGGTCTTCGGGTCATAAAAACCGATCGCCTCCAGTGCCTGTTCAAAATGAGTGTATAAACCTTCCATATCCTCTGACGTTGACAGCGGGTAGTCATTACTGACCTGTAGCGTTTCATTATTTTGCTCGCGCATGGCCATGTGGATTTCATAGCTCAGCACCTGCACCGCCGCTGCGATGTTCAACGAGCTATATTCCTGATTGGCAGGAATGTGTACCAGTTGGTGGCAGCGCTCCAGTTCCTCGTTGCTCAAACCGGCATTCTCTCGTCCAAAAACAAGCGCCACCTTTCCCTGCGCGGATTGTTGTACCAGGTTTTGACCCGCTTCACGTGCATCAACCAGCGGCCAGGGAATGGAGCGTAGACGGGCGCTCGCCCCCACCACCAACTGGCAATCGGCAATCGCCTCCCCCAGATCATCCACAACCCGAGTCCGTTCCAGGACATCCAGTGCATTGGAAGCACGGGCTCGGGCCTTGCCACTGGGGAATTCCGCCTCGGGCGAGACCAGCACCAGATCGGACAAACACATGTTTTTGAGGGCTCTGGCAACCCCACCGATATTGCCGGGATGGCTGGTGCCCACTAACACCACTCTAATATTTTCGTAGCTCACGTTCTTTATCCTTATCTGTCTCGTCCCAGGCTGTGCAATTACCACTATCGCGGCCATGCTGTTAGAATGCGCGTCCGCTGTTGATGCGGGTGTTCTTTATACAGTCTTGTCGAGGTTTGTTGATGAATCCAATGTTAAATATTGCTGTCCGTGCGGCACGTAAAGCAGGTGACATTATCGCGCGTTCTTGCGATCAATTGGGAGGTTTAACCATTACCACCAAATCCAAGAACGATTATGTCAGTGAAGTCGATTTTCGGGCCGAACATATCATTATCGAGACGCTGCAAAAGGCCTACCCGGATCACAGCATCCTGGCCGAGGAAAGTGGTGCCCATAGCGGCAACGAGTACGAGTGGATCATCGATCCATTAGATGGCACGACCAATTTCCTGCGTGGCATTCCCCAATATTCCGTTTCCATCGCCCTGCGCCGCAAAGGCAAGCTGCAAGTGGCCGTAGTTTACGACCCCATCAAACAGGAGCTCTTTACGGCCAGTCGCGGTGAAGGTGCACAACTCAATAACAGGCGGATACGAGTAAGTCAGTGTGACGGCATCGAAGGGGCCCTGCTCGGCACGGGTATTCCATACCGGGAAGGTCACATGCACGTGCTGGAGGACTACCTTGGCATGATGCAGGCGCTCATCCCTGGCAGCGCCGGCATCCGTCGCGCCGGATCGGCCGCACTGGATCTGGCCTATGTCGCGGCAGGTCGCTTTGATGGCTTTTGGGAATACGATTTAAATCAGTGGGACATCGCTGCGGGGATACTGCTGATTGAAGAAGCTGGGGGCATGGTTAGCGACTTCTATGGTGGTTTCGAGTACTTCGAATCTGGCAATGTCATTGCCGCCAGCCCCAAACTGTTTAAACACATGTTACAGGTCATCAAGCCCCGATTTAAAACCAGCTAAAACCCGCCGGAAAATAGACCAAAAGCCCCCTCCAGCCGCCATCAAGTTCCCCTGCCCCCGGACGCTAGTCACCTTGAGTTAACGGAGTTACAGCCAATCGGATCAGGATAGATGGCAAAATTAGTCAACAGGGCGCCTGTGCAGGGCGGAAAGTCACTGGAAATAGTGATGCGAGATACGATGGAGGGTCTAACCGACTCCGCTGCCTATTTCGCCTATCGTTCACACCCCGACACTCTGGAAATTCTCTCGATCGAGCCACCCAAAGCGGTTAATTTTAGAAAAAAACGCGCCACTATCGTTCATGTCAAACCGCCCCAGGACATTACGGATTATCTAATACAACGTGAGCTTCAGCTAGAACGTATTACCTCGGCCTGCCCCTAATTCTATCCTACTGTTTTATCAACCATTTTCTCCCTGGCAGGGTCATCCTGAACAGCACTTGCCCCAAAATAAGTGATAGCAGCATAAGTGAACCGGAATTGACCCGACTTGCGTATTCATGTCTAATCGAGGAAATATCAGGCATTTTTCATGGATATACGAGAAGGGATAGTAAAACACAAATGAAACGTCAAATGCTGGCCTTGCTAGCGCCGCCCATCGCCGTCTGCCACTATGGCTGCGCAGGCTGCTGTGCCGCTCCCATCGGCGTCATGTGGATGGCAGGTATGATCGGTATTATTTACGGATACGGCGGTGGTCCAACCGCAATGGAGGGTATAAGTTGGGTCACCGTGGGCCTGGGATTCATGCTATGGGCGATTGCGGTAATCTGGGCGATGACCGTGGCACGCGGTGAGGATGATCCAAAGTGCCAGCAAAAACAAAGTACGGCCAGCAACATCGACAAAAATGATGATGATAACGACCCGATGGCCGATATCCATAAATTAACGCATTAAATTTTTACAATCCTGGTTCAGCCAGAACGGCTAGGCCTGATCTTGCTGACCTTATCTTCCTGGCCTAATCTCCCAGTCAGGGGTAATCCTTCCGTTTTTCTTCCTTCGTCACCGGCACCAAATGGCTACGATCAATCTTTAATGCCAGCACCATGCTGCTCGCGATATAAATCGACGAATAAGTACCGACCAGAACACCGATGATCAAGGCGATAGCAAAAGGCCGGATCAAGTCACCGCCAAAGAAGTACATCGCCAGCAATACCACCAACGTAGTTAACGAGGTAATGATGGTTCTTGATAAGGTCTGGTTCAGGGAGGCATTCGTCACATCCAGGGTTGAGCCTTTGCGAATTTTACGGAAATTTTCACGGATCCGATCATAGACCACGATCGTGTCATTCAAGGAATAACCAATCACCGCCAACAAAGCCGCAAGCACAGTCAAATCAAAATTCAGTTGAAAAACAGAAAAGAAGCCCAGGGTGATAAAGACGTCATGTATCAATGCCGTGATCGCACCAACCGCAAATCGCCATTCAAAACGTAACATGACATAAATCATTATCATGCCAATCGCGATCAACATGGCGAAGCCGCCCCTTTCGCGCAATTCTTCACCCACCTTGGCGCCGACAAACTCACGGCGGCGTATATCAATCGCTTCATCACTATTGGCCTTGAGAATTTCTAATACCTGGTTACTGATCTCGGCCTTTGAAGTATTTTCTTTCTCGGATATACGAATCGTTACAACCTTACCCGTGGGCCCAATATATTGAACCACGGCATCTTTAAATCCATTTTTGCTCAGGGTAGAACGAACGGCTTCGACTTTTACCTCTTGCGGATAACCTACCTCAATTAAAATACCACCTTTAAAATCAAGCCCCATGTTTAAGTTGTTGATTGATAGCGATACTATCGAACCAATAAACAGGATTGCTGAAGCTAAAAGAGCAATCTTTCGTTTACCAACAAAATCAATATTTGGAGCCTTGGAAAAAAAACGCATGGTTTATTTATCTCGTTAATTTTTAAATCGTTATTTTAAATCGATAGCTTCGATAGCTTTTTGCTACCCACGGCCAGATTGACGATGGCACGAGTACCCATGATCGCTGTAAACATCGATGTCGCAATACCAATGGTCAGTGTCGTCGCAAAACCTTTAACCGGTCCCGTTCCAACACTCATCAGAACAATCGCCGCAATCAAGGTTGTGATATTCGCATCAAAGATCGTTGAATAGGCCTTTTCATAGCCAGAATTAATGCTGGCCTGGGGTGTATTACCAATAGCCAGTTCTTCCCGTATTCGTTCAAAGATCAGAACATTGGCATCCACCGCCATACCCACGGTCAACACAATACCGGCGATGCCCGGCAGTGTCAGTGTCGCCTGAAACATAGACAAGATGGCAATGATCAGAACCAGATTCACAACCAGGGCAATATCCGCCACCAGGCCAAAACCGCGATACCAGAACAACATGAAGGCAACGACCAAAATGAAACCGATCATCACCGAATTCACACCCTTGGCAATATTTTCTTTACCGAGGCTAGGCCCCACCGTACGTTCTTCTACAATCTCAATCGGTGCCGCCAGCGCGCCCGCACGCAGTAACAGAGCCAACTTGGTCGATTCAACCCGGCTCAGACCGGTAATCTGAAACCGCTTGGAAAATAAACCTTGAATCGTTGCCAGAGAGATGACCTCCTTAACTTCCTTCTTCACCGCAACCATCTTGCCATCTTTTTCGACAAAATCTTTTTCGTATTCAATAAATATCACACCCATACGCTTGCCCAGATTCTTACGGGTATTTTCCTTCATGATGGACGCACCGGTACTGCTCAAGGTAACAGAGACAGCCGGTTGACCATTTTCGTCCGAGGTCGCTGTGGCGTGGGTGATGTCCTGACCGGTAATAATCAGCTTGTTCTTCAACAATACCTGTCTACCACCATCACGCATGGTGTACATGGTCGCACCGATGGCCTTACCCGCTTGCGCATCCTGTATCGAGTAACCGGTATGTTCCATCCTGAATTCCAGGCTTGCTGCCGCCGTTAATACCTTCATCAATTCTTCGCTGTTCTGAATCCCGGGGAATTCAGCCACGATGCGACTATCACCCTGGCGGACAATCACCGGCTCCATCAAGCCCTGATACTTGTCATCGATTCGTTTTTTCAGAACCGTGACGATCTGGGTGATGGTATTGCTTCGATGTTCTTCAACTTTCGCTCTGGTGATTTCAGCTTTAATATAGAAGTTGTCACCGCGCTCAAAACTTGAGTAGTTAAGATCATTGATACGACCTCGCAGCAGGCTAAGCACCTCATCACGTTTGTCTTCATCCTTGTATTTCAGTTCAATCACGTTGTCCTTGATAAGCATGGAGCGAGCACGTAATTTTTTCTTTTTGTTTGCCTTGAAATAATCGAAGATATCATTTTTGTAGCGTTCCAGTTGTTGCTGGAAGGCGGTGTCCATCTCGATCTCGATCAGAAAATGCAGGCCGCCCCGCAAATCCAGCCCCATATACATCGGTTGTGCATTAAAGGCAGACAGGAAGGCAGGTGTCGTGCGCGCATAATTCTGCGCAACAACATAATTAGGCCCAAGCAGTTTTTTTAATGATGTCCTGGCAAAGGCTCTGACTTTTTCATCATTAAAACGAATCAGCAGACCCTTGTCATCAATCACGGCCGATTTATATTCGATACCACTGGATTTTAAAGAAGTCTCAATGCGTTTTAAGGTACCCTCATTGAGGGTCACTTTTTTATTACCCGCAATCTGTAGTGCCGGATCATCAAAATAAAGATTGGGTGCGGCATAAAGAACGCCAACTATCAAGGCAAGCAGTATGACTACATACTTCCAGACGGGATATCGATTCATAGTGTGATTTCTTTAAATTAGGTCGTGTTATTTTATTACTGCTAAATGACGATCAATCTTTTTCGGCGGCCTTCAGACTGCCTTTTGGCAATACAGTAGAAACCGCGCTGCGCTGTATTTTGACTTGCACATTATTGGCAATTTCTACCGTCATGTATTGATCGCTCATTTCCACAATCTTGCCAAGAATACCACCATTGGTTACTACTTCATCGCCCTTGCCGATGGCCTCGACCATTTTGCGATGTTCCTTCGCCCGTTTTTGTTGCGGACGAATCAATAGAAAATAGAAAATAACAATCATACCAACAAAGAACAATATGCTCGTAAGAGGATCCGTTGCACCTTGTTGCCCTACAGCCGCAGCGGCGCCATCAGCATATGCCTGTGAAATAAAAAAACTCATTTGAATACCCTTGTATTAAAAAATTGATCGTATCGCTATAACGGCCGACCTAAATAACGATTATGGGCCGTTCATCGCCAGAGCGGAGGCGTATTATTACACATTTGAGTTACCAGTTTCGCTTTTTGCCACCCGTTTCAGATAGAAATCCCTTATGAATGACTCAAGATTTTCTGCTTCAATCGCCACCCTCAAACCGGCCATCAAATGCTGATAATAATGCAGGTTATGGATAGTATTTAACCGCGCGCCGAGGATTTCCCCGGTTTTATC
>ENA-ORDP01001084-ORDP01001084.1-marine-sediment-metagenome-genome-assembly--contig:-NODE-1084-length-15575-cov-4.069265_pt1 | contig 15575 bp, 13 predicted proteins | sample MGYA00248627_ERZ508539 | MGnify/ENA primary metagenome ERZ508539 (study PRJEB26208, sample SAMN05571518) | marine sediment metagenome | biome: deep sea; feature: Hydrothermal vent; material...
CCGGTGCTGGCGGGTGAAAAGACCATTGACGAGATCATGCTCAATGATCTGCAATGGTACAAAGACAACAACGTCACTCTGCATAGCGGTAAGAAGATCGTTGAAATCGATCGCGTTAACCGCAAAGTCGTTGCTGATGACGGCAGCAGTACAGATTATGATCGTTTGCTACTGGCAACCGGTTCGCAGCCTTTCATTATTCCGGTTGCAGGTAATGATTTACCCGGTGTGATCAGCTTCCGTGATATTCAGGACGTTGACCAGATGATCGAAACAGCGGGCAAGCATAAGCATGCAGTGGTCATCGGTGGTGGTCTGCTGGGACTGGAAGCCGCAAATGGTTTAATGCAGCAGGGCATGAGCGTTACCGTCATTCACCTGATGGATACCCTGATGGAACGTCAGATGGATCCGCAGGCCGGCGGTATGCTGAAAGAATCACTCGAAGAACGTGGCATGCATTTTCTGATGGGTGCCGAGACCGAGGCCATTATCGGAGACAAGCGTGTAGAAAAGGTACGCTTGAAAGATGGCACCGAAATTTACGCCGATCTGGTGGTAATGGCAGTGGGTATTCGCCCCAACCTCGAACTGGCCAAACAATCCGGTATTCACTCTGAGCGGGGCGTTGTCGTCAATGACACCATGCAAACCTTTGACCCGCGCATTTATTCAGTGGGTGAATGTGTACAGCATCGCGGTCTCACCTATGGCCTGGTTGCACCGTTGTTTGAAATGGCCAGGGTCTGTGCCAATCACCTTGCCCGTCATGGCATTGGCAAATACGAAGGTTCGGTCACATCAACCAAATTAAAAGTCACCGGTATTGATCTGTTTTCTGCAGGTGATTTCACCGGCGATGAAAACACCGAAGAGCTGGTGTTCCAGGATGCATCGCGTGGTGTTTACCGCAAACTGATTATTGCCAACAACCGCATCAAGGGCGCTGTCATGTACGGTGATACCCTCGATGGCACCTGGTACTTTGATCTGATGCGTGATGAAACAGACGTATCAGATATTCGCGAAAACCTGCTGTTTGGACAGGCCCATCTGGGTGACTCCGGGCACGGCGAAGAAAACCGCGTAGCCATGCTGGCCGATACCGCCGAGATCTGCGGCTGTAATGGTGTTTGTAAAGGCGACATCGTTAAGGCCATTACCGAAAAGAAACTGTTTACGCTGGAAGACGTACGCGCGCATACCAAGGCATCCAGTTCCTGCGGTTCCTGTACTGGCCTGGTCGAAAGCCTGCTGGCGATGACAGTGGGTGGTGACTACTCAGTCGCACCCCATCTGAAACCCATGTGTGGTTGCACCGATCATCCGCATGATGATGTGCGCGCTGCGATAAAGAATCAGGAGTTAAAAACAGTCTGTTCAGTCATGGACGCACTGGAATGGAAAAATGAAAATGGTTGTTCAAAATGTCGCCCGGCACTGAACTACTATCTGCTTTGCCAGTGGCCAGGTGAGTATAAAGACGATTCGCAATCACGTTTCATCAACGAAAGGGCGCATGCCAATATCCAGAAAGATGCGACCTTCTCGGTTATTCCGCGCATGTGGGGTGGTGGAACCACGCCGCAGGAACTACGCAAGATAGCTGACGTCGCAGAAAAATATGATGTCAAAACCATACACGTTACCGGTGGTCAGCGTATTGCGCTGTACGGCCTGAAAAAAGATGAACTGCCAGGCATCTGGTCAGACCTGAATGAAGCAGGTCTGGTATCCGGCCACGCCTATGGTAAGGCCCTGCGCACCGTGAAAACCTGCGTCGGCAAGGAGTGGTGCCGCTTTGGTACCCAGGACTCAACCAAACTGGGCGTTGATCTGGAAAAAATGACCTGGGGTTCCTGGACACCGCATAAATATAAAATGGCCGCATCCGGTTGCCCACGTAACTGTGCAGAAGCCACCATCAAGGACTTTGGTGTGGTGTGCGTCGATTCAGGTTATGAGTTGCATATTGGTGGTAACGGTGGCATCAAGATTCGTGCGACAGATTATCTGTGTACTGTTGAAACCGAAGCCGATGTGCTGGAGTATGCCGCAGCCTTCATGCAAATCTACCGTGAAGAGGCGCACTATCTTGAACGTACTGCACCGTGGCTGGAACGCGTTGGTTTAACCTATGTAAAAGAACGCATGCTGGATGATGCTGACGGCCGCAAGGCAGCAGCAGAACGCTTCCTGTATTCACAGAAATTTGCACAGGACGATCCGTGGGAAGAACGTGCCAAAGGTGGCGAGGCGCACGAGTTCACTCCCATCAAGACTATTGCTTAACGGATACAGGAATAAAAGAATGAGTACTAACTGGATTGAAATTGGCGTGCTGGACGATATTCCCAAATTGGGTGCACGCGTAGTCGAAACACATGATGGCAATATCGCCGTGTTTCGTACAGGTAACGATGACCTGTATGCTATCCGTGACGAATGTCCACACAAACAGGGTCCCTTGTCACAGGGTATCGTCAGTGGTAATCGTGTCGCCTGCCCGTTACATGACTGGAAAATAAACCTCGAAAGCGGCAATGCAATAGCGCCGGACGAGGGCTGTGTGGCAACTTACCCGGTAAAACTGGAGGGCGACAGGATACTGCTGTCGACCACCGCCAACGAAGGTTGCCCTAACGGCTAGTTATGTTATTCGGACGTAAACAAAAAAACCCGATCAAGATCGCCGACAAGGGCGTCGTTGAGTGGAAATACACTACTTGTGGCTATTGCTCAACCGGTTGTTCTATCGAAGTCGGCATCAATGACAAGGGTGTTCCGGTCTCGTCCCGAGGCGTAGGCAGTGCTGATGTTAACCGTGGCAAGTTATGCCTGAAGGGTATTTTTGAGCATGACCTGTTTCAAAGTGACAATCGTGGTAGCACGCCGCTGATGCGTGACAAGCGTCACGAGCCATTCAAGGAAGTGAGCTGGGATGCCGCGCTGGATCGCACTTCAGCAGAAATCAAACGCATCCAGGAAATGCACGGTCGTGACGCCTTTGCGATTGTTTCAACCGGCCAGATTATGACCGAAGAATTTTACACCTTGGGCAAGCTGGCACGCGGCGTGATTGGCACCAATAACTACGATGGCAATACAACCTTGTGCATGTCTTCGGCCGTGTCTGGCTATAAACGTTCATTCGGTTCAGATGGACCACCAGGATGTTATGAAGACTTTGAACATACCGAATGCCTGTTGGCATTTGGCTCAAACCTGCCGGAACAGCACCCGATCATATACTGGCGTCTGACCCAGGCACTGGAAAAACGTAAATTCCCGATTATCGTGGTTGATCCGCGTGTCACCATGTTTGCACAAAAGGCCGATGTACATCTGGCGATACAACCGGGCACCGATCTGGTGCTACTAAACGCGCTGGCGCATGTGATACTGGAAGAAGGCCTGGAAGACCGTGCCTACATTGAAGCGAATACCTCGGACTTTGAATCCTTCGCTGAAATCGTCAAACAGTATGACCCGGGCACGGCTGCTGCGATATGTGGTATCGACGAAGATACCATTCGCAACGTAGCGCGCCTGTATGGTAACGCTGGTGCCGGGATGACCATCTGGACCATGGGTATCAACCAGAGCACACATGGCTCTGATGGGGTGGTTGCAATCAACAACCTGAACCTGATCACCGGTAACATCGGCAAGCCCGGTGGTACCAGCCTGTCGATTACCGGGCAGGCCAATGCTATGGGTACGCGCGAGTGGTCATCCTGTTCCGGCTTACCCGGTTATCGCGCACTTGAAAACCCGGAACACCGTAAAGAGATCGCCAATTACTGGGGGATCGACGAAGACTTTCTGCCGAAAAAACGCGGATTGTTTCAGACCGATATCTTCCCGGCCATCGAAACCGGACAAATCAAAGGCCTGTGGATTATTGCCACCAATCCGATGACCTCGATGACCAACACCGACCGTATGCGCAAAATCATGGAAAAACTCGACTTCCTGGTCGTGCAGGACGCCTATGCCGATGTCGAAACCAATGAATATAGCCATGTGTATTTTCCGGCTGCTATCTGGGCCGAGAAACAGGGTTGTTTCACCAACACCGAACGCCGAGTCAATCTGGTCACTAACGTGGTCGCGCCCTATAAGGATTCAAAATCGGACTTCTGGATATTTAACCAGATGGCCAGTCGCTTTGAAAATGGAAAAAAGGTTCGTTTCCCGGAAACGACAGAGGGCGCGTTCAATGAAATGCGTGAATTATCTAAAGGCCGCATGCTCGACTATTCGGGTATGACTTACGAAAAAATTGAACAACAACGCGGTATACAGTGGCCCTGCAATGAAGCTGACGAAACCGGTACCCAGCGTTTGTATGTCGATGGAAAATTCCAGCATGCAGACGGCAAGGCAAAACTGATTGGTCTGCCGTTTGTCGACAACAACGAACGCCCCGAAAATGAATTCCCGTTCTGGCTTAACACGGGCCGTGTGGTTGAGCATTTTCATACCCGCACCCGTACCGGCAAGATAGGCAATCTGAATAAATTCAGTCCCACGCCGTACATGGAAATGAACCCGGATGCGGCCAAAGAACTGGGTGTTAAACATGGCGAGTATGCACGTCTGACCTCAAAACGGGGTGATGCTGTCGTAATGGTTCAGTTGACACAGCGCATACCGCGCAACATGGTATTTGTACCTTTCCATTTTCATGATTGCGTAAACCGTCTGACGCTGGGTTTGCTCGACCCGCATTCACGGCAGCCAGCCTACAAACAATGTGCGGTCAGGGTTGAGGCGGTAGCCGATCAGAAGGCAGCGGCGGTACGCAACAAGGCAGCAAGGACTTATTAATGAGAGTACGTTGCTTACCCGACATGCTGTTTACAGACTCGCTGTAAATACATCCCTGTACGCTCGACGGCAGCATCCTTGCGGCCGACGGTCTGTAAACAGCATGTCGGGTAAACAACGCACGCCTTAATATCAGGTTTATTTCCCTCTCCCTCAGGAAGAGGGGATATACCGAAGTAACGAGAATCAAAGATGTTTAAAGTAAGAAAAGACGAACCCGACTACGCTTTCATACCCAATCCGGAAATCCCGGAAAAAAATCAGTATGGAAAATCTATCCAGCTGGTAGATGAAAACGATCCACTGGCCGGCAAGAGTCTGAACATCAATAACGATTCCTCAATCGGCGAAAACCCGAATCGCTACAAGCAACATGGCTTTTACTTTAATGCCGACAACTGTATCGCCTGTCATGCCTGCGAGTCTGCCTGCAGTGAAAAAAATGATCTACCGGCCCATCTTGCATTTCGTGCAGTCGGTTACGTAGAAGGTGGAACCTATCCAAACTACACCCGTATCAATACCTCGATGGCCTGCAATCACTGTGACAACCCGGTTTGCTTAAAGGGTTGCCCAACACGCGCCTATACCAAGTTCGCTGAATACGGCGCCGTACTGCAAGACCCGGACATCTGTTTTGGTTGCGGCTACTGCACCTGGGTCTGCCCATACAATGCGCCTCAGCTGGATCCGGTCAAGGGCCAGGTCGAAAAATGCAATATGTGTGTAGACCGTCTGGAAGTTGGCCTGAAGCCTGCCTGTGTGTCTGCCTGTCTGGCCGGCGCACTGGATTTTGGTGTAATCGAAACCAAACCGGAAAATTGTGATCAACTGGAAACCACCATACCCGGTTTTCCACCCACGGATATCACTCAGCCCAATATTCGCTTCCAGCAAACACGCAGCCTGCCACGTGAAATGACACGTACCGATTCCATACCGTTAAGATATGAACGTGACGAGCAAGGCGAGGGCGCTTATCACACCAAGGTACGCAAGTCAGAAAATGAACAACGTGCATGGGGTCTGGCAAAACTCAGCTCACGTGAAAACCCGCTGGTGGTCTTTACCCTGATCACCCAGACAGTAGTGGGTGCGTTCATGCTGATGTTTCTGGGTCCGCTAATGGGGCTGGAGATGTTACGGCCCGAAGCACACCCGGTCACCTATCCGCTGGTGTTGTTCGCGCTGTTAGGTCTGGAAACCTTTGCGTTGGCGTTGTCGACCATGCATCTGGGTAAACCACACCGTTTTTACCGGGCCTTTAATAATCTACGCTACTCACCGGTTAGTCGTGAAGTAGCGGGTATTGCTGTTTTTTATAATCTGTTGGGTGTTTATGCTGTATTGACCGCATTACCCGACCTGTTTGGCTGGTTACCGGAAGGCTGGTTATCAGGTTTGACCAGTGCAGCAGGTTGGGCAGCTGTTGTTACCGGTCCGATTGCGCTGTATTTTATGCATGCGATTTATCGCATCAAGGCACGTCCTTTCTGGAATCACTGGCAGACCCTGAGCAGTTTCTTCGGAAATATGTTTAACCTGGGTAGTTTGCTGGTAGCATTAATTTATACACCCGTGTTGTTATCGCAGGGTTTACCTGTCAGCACCATGTTGCCTCTCATGGCAGGCTTCATCATGCTGGGCCTGATAATTGAAATGATCGGGCTGGCATTCCACGCACGTGACCTGAACAGAAACGGCGGGGAAGGCGCAGCATCACAGTATGTGCAGCAAACGGATTTTGGTAAATCCTGTATTGCCCGCAACACAGGCTTGTTTATTGGGCTGTTACTGATGGCTGCACTGGCGCTGACTACCACCGATAGCTGGCTTGTCTATTCGGCATGGGTATTTGCCGGAACAGTAATAGTCGTCTCAGCTATCGTCGGGCGCGCTCTGTTTTATGTACTGGTAATACCCACCACCATGCCGGGTGCGTTCTTCTGGCGCAACAAAGGCTTTGAAGAACACGCACGGGAGTCTGGTCTGGCCGACATGCATCAGGTAGGGGTTGTTCCTGACGCGCATTAATACCGGAGCGGGTTTGACAGACAAACAACAGGGTAAGTATGCCAATGAACTGGAACGCCAGATTTTTCTGGTAATATACCGCTCGCGTACCCAGCGATTACGACGTAAACTAGCCATGCTGGTATTATTGTTGAAATACCTGTTACGCGGGATGTTGGTGATCTGGCCGGTATATATTGTTTTTGCAGCGGTACTGTTGTTACCGCAGACACGACAATATTTTTCTTATCTGGTTTTACTCACACCGGGATTACTGGTCTGGTTACTGATTTACCTGAAAGGCGCACGCACAGAATATCGTCAGCGCATAGAAGGGCGTTTGCTGGACAAGCGCTTTGTAAGTGAATTGATTACATCATAGGATTTTGAGGAATAATTAATGTACCCGAACATGCAAATAGTCCCACTGGATGTCAACGGTAAAGAAGTCATGACAGATAGCGAAGGCTATATCGTTAACCTGGAAGACTGGAGTGAAGACTTTGTTTTAGCGTTGGCAGCAAAAGAAGAACTCAAGTTAACGGATGAGCACTGGCAAATCATTCACTACATCCGTGACTATTACGATAAAAACAGCGTGCAACCCAACGTCCGTACCATGATCAAATATTTTCGTGATAAATGGGGGCCGGACAAGGGCAGCAATCGTTACTTACATGACATCTTTCCGCGCGGTGGGCCACAGAAGCAGGGCAATCGCCTGGCCGGTATCCTGCGTACCCAGGGTGAGCACTAAGCCGACTAGTTCCTGACCATCATCACCAGAAACACAATAAACAACACCACAGCCCCGATCGGCAATATGGCCGCCTGCCAGTCCTTGGACGTGCCTTTCGGGCCGTGATCCAGCTGGTGCCTGGCCGCAGGCCACAAACGCCAGAGCATCATGCCCAGTACGACCGCGAGTACAACTTTTAACCAGAAGTCCATATAGATAACCTGCTGCTACGAGTGCTGCCGCCGCGTTACCCCCTCTCCCTCAGGGAGAGGGTTGGGGTGAGGGGATAAAATAGCGGGTACGTTAAAAAAACAGGCCGCGGATAACCGCGGCCTGTCATATCGATTGAGTCACTAAAATCAGTGATTAATCATCACCACTCAACGCGCCCAGAATGTGCAGCAGACTGATGAACAGGTTATAAATGCTCAGATACAGTCCGACTGTCGCGCGAATGTAGTTGGTTTCACCGCCATGGATCATGCGGCTGGTATCGTACAGGATCAAACCACTCATCAGCAGGATGATGCCGGCAGATACAGCCAGTGCCAGCGCCGGAATTGCAAAGAAAAGGTTTGCGATCATCGCACCGAATACCACCAGCAGACCAACAAACAGGAAGCCACCCATGAAGCTGAAGTCTTTGCGGGTTGTCAGTGCGTAGCCAGACAATCCAAGGAAGATTACGCCGGTGCCACCCAGGGCGGTACCGACCAGCTGCGGGCCATTTGCCATCGCCATATAGTAGTTAAGCATGGGACCAAGGCCCATGCCCAGCAGTCCAGAAATAGCAAAAACGACAACGATGCCACCCGTAGAATTTTCAAAGCGCGGCAAAACCAGCCAGATGAGTCCAAGCGCACCTAACGACATCATCATAGATGAGCCACTGGAAAGGTTCATAGACATGCCGATAGCAGCCATCACAGCGCTGAATACCAGCGTCATGGACAGTAGGATATAGGTATTGCGGATAACCTTATTGGTTGACAGTACCGAATCTCTACCACGTGCAACGGTTGGGTTGAATTCACTCATTCCTTTATATTCCTCATTTATTGAACAATAATAACTATATGATGTGTTTGACAACATATCGTTCCATACAGGTAACATAGGGGTTTTAATGCTGTATTTCAAGTGTTTGTTAAGCATTTGTATTTTTTGATAAAAAAATACCCGGATAGGCAGATTTGGACTGGAAACTGGCTGGCTGATCAGTTAATATTTGCATCCGCCGTAACAGGCGCAGGAGAGGTGGCAGAGCTGGCCGAATGCACCGGTCTTGAAAACCGGCGAGGGGCGACCCTCCGTGAGTTCGAATCTCACCCTCTCCGCCAAATCTATAGAAAAGCCCGCAAGGGCTTTTTTATTGGATGCGTATATCAGGCAGCTACAGCTATATCCAAGGTGATAGAATGACCCCTACCATGAGAAGAAACACCATCATCATACTGCTGCTAAGTGCGCTCGCGCTGTATCAGTACTACCAGGTTACAAATCAGTCCGGCAACGACAGCACACAAGCCATCGAAGGCCTTCCGTGGCAGATCGAACTGCTACCACAGGGTAAATCCAGGGTTTTTGGCGTGGTGCTGGGACAATCAACCATGGCCGATGCGTTCGCTGTACTGGGCAAGGACTATGAACTGGCCATTATCTCCATGCTCGACGAGCAGGGTGCACTGGAGGCCTATTACCCGCGTTATCTGGCTGGCGTACTAACCGGCAAGTTGATCCTGGCCGCGCAAATCGATAAGACACAACTGCAGGCCATACGTAAGCGGGCTACCCGCATTGACTATACCGGTAGTGGTGCCAAGAAATTCAGGTTACATCAGGACGATATAGCCACAGCAAAGAGCCTGCCGGTAGCTACAATCACCTTCATACCGACGACCAATTTCGATGAAGAGATTATTATGATGCGCTTTGGTAAGCCTGATCGACGCATCCAGACCAATGACAACACCGAGCACTATTTATATCGTGAGAGGGGGTTGGACATCATCCATAACAAGAAAGGCAAGGAAGTACTGCAATACGTTGCCCCGTCACAATTCAACCGCTTGTCAGATGCACTAAATTGATGCGCAATAGATTGCGCTGACATCGGTAAAGTGTGCAGTGGCTCACAGGTTTGCATGCCTGGTCGTGTATTAATACAGGCTCGGGTTTCATGTTGTAAAGGGGTGGAAACCTGATATATAAATTACATTATAAGTATATAATAACTAATTGATAATTATTAAAGAATGCTAGTCAAAATTGACCGATAGAAGAACTAAATAATAATTTTTAATTTAAGGTATATATCCCACAGCATTTCTGCAGTATGCTTCGGGACAGTATATAATCTGTGTAGCAACACGTTCCTGAATCACCAAAGAATAATGGGGCAAAAAATCTGATGATAAACGTACTTCTCGCAGATGATCATGAGCTGGTTCGCACCGGCATCAAACGGTTACTAAACGACGTACGTGGAATCAAGGTTGTAGGTGAGGCTAGCAGCGGCGAAGAAGCGCTGGAACTGGCCAAAACCCGGCAGCCGGACGTCGTGCTGATGGATGTCAGCATGCCTGGCATCGGTGGTCTGGAAGCAACCCGTAAACTCATTCTTAGCCATCCTGGCGTGCGTGTTATCGTTGTTACCGTACACGCTGAAGAACCATTTCCGACACGCATGCTTGAAGCTGGCGCCTATGGCTACCTGACCAAGGGCTGCGGTGTGCAGGAAATTGTTAAGGCAATCAAGACGGTACATCTTGGTAAACGCTATATCAGCAGCGATATCGCCCAGGAAATGGCATTGTCGATGATGCCAGGTGGTAGCCAGTCCCCGTTTGAGACGCTTTCACCCCGTGAAATGCAGGTGATGCTGATGGTCACCGATGGCAAGGGGCCGCAGGAAATCTCCGACACACTTTGTTTAAGCCCTAAAACCGTCAGCACCTACCGCCGTCGTTTGTTTGAAAAGGTGGGCGTCGAAAATGATGTAGAGCTAACTCGCCTGGTTATTCGTCACGGCATCCTGGAAGCATCCGACAGCATATAGTGCCCCAACCGGTCGTCCGGTTGTCTCTCTTTAAATACAGCTCATCCGGAATCAGGGCTACATGCTTGCTATATACCCTTAAATAGTTAGACTCATGCTTGAATCAGGCCACCGATAAGGCCAGGAAGCTAACATCAAATGAGTAAGGAGCGCATCAAAGCACCGGAACTGGCAGCAGGGCTGGAGTGGTTTAACACTTTTGAGCCCGTGAGCATGGAAAGGCAACGAGGCAAGGTAGTCTTGCTGGACTTCTGGACCTACAGCTGTCTGAGTAGTATGCATACCCAACCGGATCTGCGCTATCTAGAAGATAAATACAGCGACAAACTGCTTGTCATTGGTATCCATTCACCTAAATTTCCAAATGAACGCATATCAGAAAACGTACAAAAGGCAATCAACCGTGAGCACATCAGGCACCCGGTGGTTAGTGACCCATCTTTCAAGACCTGGAAACAATATGGGATACGTGTGTGGCCTACACTGATATTTATTGACCCGGATGGGTTTGTGATAGGAGCCCTATCCGGAGAAGGGCGTCGCGGCCAGTTGGAAAAACTGATCGGGCAGTTTTTGCGCAAGGCATCGTTGTCTTACAATATGCCGGCAGAATCAGTACGACTGGAAAGTAAGCCGGAAGTTAAATCCTACCTGCATTTCCCTGGTAAAATAGTAGCAAGTGAACACAATCTGTATATCAGTGACAGCGGACACAATCGTATTGTCGTGACCAATCATTATGGTCGTGTGAGCCGTGTCTATGGCAACAACAGCCCGGGTCTGCTCGATGGTTTTACCGAAAGCGCAGCTTTCAATCACCCGCATGGCATGGTTAAGGTCAAAGACTATCTATACGTTGCCGATACCGGCAATCATGCCATACGACGGATTAGCCTGATCAGTGGTGAGGTCCAGACTATTGCCGGCACGGGTCAACAAGGCCGCATTGAAGACAAGCCTTACGCCGATCCACTTGCCGTCAGCCTGAATTCGCCCTGGGATCTGGCCTATGATGGCACATGCCTGTATATCGCAATGGCAGGGCAAAATCAGGTCTGGCGTTTACATCTGACCAGCAATATGCTCGAATGTTTTGTCGGGTCCGGTCAAAAAGGACTAACCGATGGCAGCGCAAAAAAAAGTGCATTGGCACAGCCATCCGGTCTTGCGCTGGGTGGTAATGCGCTGTTCGTAGCTGAGGCCGAAACATCGGCCATTCGCATTATTCGCCTGCCAGATGGCAAGACAAATACCCTGGTAGGCGAAGGTCTGTTTGAATTTGGTGACCAGGATGGCTCTGGCAAGGAAGTGCGCTTGCAACACCCGATGGATGTTGCCTATAGCCCGTCAGATAAAATAATTTACATAGCCGATACCTTCAACCATAAAATCAAGATAATGTATATTCAAAGTCGTACCGTAAGCAGCCTCGAATGCAAAGGGCTGAACGAACCGTCCGGTATCGCTGTACAGGGCAATAGTCTTTGGATAGCCAATACCAACGAACATAGTATTGGCCGGCTGGATCTCGCCAGCGGCCTGTACGGAAAACTGGAAATAAATGAACCCATCCTCGAATTTTGACCTGGATTGCCGACAGTGTCCGCGCCTGTCGGATTTTCTTGACCAGGTAGCAAAACAACACCCCGATTACCACGCACGACCGGTCGCACCATTTGGTGACAAAAAGGCACGCTTGCTGATTGTTGGTCTGGCACCCGGCATGCATGGCGCCAACGCCACTGGCCGACCATTCACCGGAGACCATGCCGGTATCTTGTTGTACGAAAGCCTGCATAAATTCGGCTTTAGCAACAAAGCCGAGTCACGCCACTGTAAAGATGGCCTGAAGCTGATCAACTGCCGTATTACCAACGCAGTCAAATGCCTGCCGCCGCAAAACAAACCTGTTGGTAGTGAAATCAACACCTGCAATATCTTTCTGGCAGCAGAACTAGCTAGCCTGCCAGATAAGTCCGTGGTACTGGCATTGGGTGGCATCGCGCACAAAGCCGTGGTCAAGGCGCTGGTCCTGAAACAGGTCGATTACAAGTTTGCGCATAATCAAAAACACAAACTAACTAAAAACCTGACCCTGCTCGATTCATATCACTGTAGTCGCTATAACACCCAGACCCGACGTTTAACAGAAAAAATGTTTCATGACGTGTTTCGCAATGCGCGCAAGATGGTTACGTAAAATGATTATCCCTTCTCCCCCAGGGAGAAGGCCAGGATGAGGGGATACAAGCAGAAATCTTCCTTTTATATTCCCTCACCCCAACCCTCTCCCTGGGGGAGAGGGGGTTAATGACGCACCACTACGTTAAACTACCCCAAATGCCGCAACCCGACTTCAAAACCTTCCTCAAAAACCTGACCTCCCGCCCCGGGGTCTACCGCATGCTCGATCAGAACGACAAGATCCTGTACGTCGGCAAGGCACGTAATCTCAAAAAACGCGTCAGCAGCTATTTCTGCCAGACAGGCCTCGCGCCCAAGACCCTGGCGCTGATGAAGCATGTACGCTCAATCGACGTCACCGTCACCCATACCGAAAGCGAAGCATTGATCCTTGAAAACAACCTGATCAAGGAAAACCGGCCGCGCTATAACGTACTACTGCGTGACGACAAAAGTTACCCGTACATCTACCTGTCCAGCGAGGACGACTGTCCACGCCTGTCGATCCATCGCGGTGCACGGCGTGCAAAAGGACGTTACTTCGGACCCTATCCGGGCGCCGGCTCGGTACGCGACACTCTCAGCCTGCTGCAAAAGCTGTTTCCAATTCGCCAGTGCGAAGACAGCTTTTATCGAAATCGCTCCAGACCATGCCTGCAATACCAGATCAAACGCTGCACTGCACCGTGTGTCGGGTTGATCGAACAACAGGTCTATGCAGAACACGTGCGTCTGGCAGTCATGTTTCTGGAAGGCAAAAGCAGCCACGTCATCGAAGAACTGGTCGAAAAAATGGAACAGGCCTCTGCACAACTGGAATATGAAAAAGCCGTGGTGTTTCGTAACCAGATAGCCACCCTGCAACGCATACAGGAGCGTCAGTACATAAGTGGCGTGAGTGGTGACCTCGACGTCGTCGCCTGCGCAACCGAGGCCGGAGTGGCCTGTGTGCAGGTATTCTTTGTACGCGATGGTCATCACCTGGGTAACAAGAGCTTTTTCCCGAAAACACCTGCCGCAACCGAGCCAGCCGAAATACTCGAGGCCTTTGTGTCAGGCTACTACCTCGACAAACCGGTACCCGAAGAAATCCTGGTCGGCCACCCGCTTGAAGACAACGAACTGATTCAGGATCTGCTGATCGAGCAGGCCGGCCACGCGGTTAAGCTACACACACGTACCCGTGGCGATCGTTCACGATGGTTACAAATGGCATTAAGTAATGCGGATAACGCATTGAAAATGCGACTATTAAGTAACAAAGGATACCAGCAGCGTCTGGACGCACTGCGCGATGCGCTGGATCTGGATGAACAACCGCAGCGTATGGAGTGTTTTGATATTAGCCATACCAGCGGCGAAGCTACCGTAGCTTCCTGCGTAGTATTCGATCAGGAAGGCCCGCGTAAGGTCGATTATCGTCGCTTCAACATCAAGGACATTACACCGGGTGACGACTATGCAGCAATGGAGCAGGCGCTGACACGTCGTTATACCCGCCTGAAAAAAGGCGAAGGCTACCTGCCCGATATCTTGTTCATCGATGGCGGCAAGGGCCAGATTGGCAAGGCCCGAAAGGTTATCGACGAGTTGCAAGTCGAAGGCGTTATGATCGTCGGTGTGGCCAAAGGGGAGGGACGCAAACCCGGACTTGAGACACTGTTCTTGTCCGGCCGCGCCAGCCCCATTATACTGCATGCAGAACAACCGGCCTTGCACCTGATACAGCAAATACGCGATGAGGCGCACCGGTTTGCGATTACCGGCCATAGAGCACGGCGCGATAAAGCACGAAAAACATCCTTCCTGGAAGGAATAACCGGTATGGGCCCCAAACGCCGCCAGCGAATACTCAAGCACTTTGGTGGCCTGAAGGAACTGGAGCGCGCCGGCATAGAAGATTTTGCCAGAGTGCCCGGTATTAGCCGACAACTGGCCCAACGCATCTATGATGCACTACATACGGAAGCAAGCTGACCAGTATGCACTTAAATATACCCACCATACTGACCCTGTCACGCATTGCCATCATACCGTTTTTCGTGCTGTTCTATTATTTACCAATAAAAGAATCCAACCTGATCTGTACTGTCCTGTTCGTTGTTGCCGGCATCACCGACTGGCTGGATGGCTTCATCGCTCGCCGCTTCAACATGATGTCACGCTTTGGAGCGTTTCTGGATCCGGTGGCCGACAAACTCACCGTCGCCGTGGTACTGATCCTGCTGGTCGATCGCAACCCGACCCCGTACCCGGATCTGCTCATGGCAATACCCGCAGCCATCATCATCGGCCGTGAAATCACCATCTCGGCCCTGCGTGAATGGATGGCCGAAATAGGCGAGGGCACCAAAGTGGCCGTGTCATGGGTAGGCAAGGTCAAAACCGCCGCCCAACTGGTCGCATTACCAATGATGATTTACCGCGAACCGCTGTTTGGTAACATCCCGGTAGCCGAAATCGGCTTTTACCTGCTCTACCTGTCGGCAGCCCTGACCCTGTGGTCCATGTACACCTATTTGAAATGTGCCTGGCCAGCCCTCAAGCGCAGCGCCAACGACAGCTGACAGGCCAAACTGCTAAGTACCTGTAAAAACAAAATAAAACTGCTAAAATAGCGTTATAGCCTTGACTTCACCACGTGGGGCTTTACAATAGCCAACTTCGTTTCAAGGCATTGCCTTAAGCGTATTGCGGGAATAGCTCAGCTGGTAGAGCACGACCTTGCCAAGGTCGGGGTCGCGAGTT
>ENA-ORDP01001085-ORDP01001085.1-marine-sediment-metagenome-genome-assembly--contig:-NODE-1085-length-15565-cov-3.939974_pt1 | contig 15565 bp, 17 predicted proteins | sample MGYA00248627_ERZ508539 | MGnify/ENA primary metagenome ERZ508539 (study PRJEB26208, sample SAMN05571518) | marine sediment metagenome | biome: deep sea; feature: Hydrothermal vent; material...
GAAGGGGAAAGCTCCGGCCGGGAGGCGGCCAGCAAGGAGCGGGGCGGATGGAAAACCGCGATGGAGCCGGGCGTCGAGGCGGAGTGGCGAAAACTTCAGGATAAAACAGACAAAGCGGGCGCCCAACATTTAATCTGGGGCAAAATCATCGATTACCGAATTGTAATAAAGAATAATTTTCTGAATCTGGACAATCTTGCGGGCCATCTGATGGCGCTGATGGAAAGGATAGACAAGGTTGCCTCCAGAAAGAGCGATTTTCTCGCCATCACATCCATGATAGAGTCGGCCCGTGTCGCCGATAAGGATTCAGGCCTGTCTACGGTTTCAGAGAAGCTTCGCGTTCTGGCTGGCGATATTTCCAGGGCCGAAGAAAAAGCAAGTTTCCAGGCCGCTTCTTTTAAGGCGAGCACATCGAGTATCGCCGCTATTTTAAAGAGCGAATAATTTTGGGAACCTTTAAAACGTGATGGTTATATGATCAAAGAAGAATTGTTTAACGAGGGTGGCCGCCGTTGGATTTATTTTGGGCGGGATACTGGTCGGCCATCTACGTTGATCGATACGAACGAGTATCTGGTTGTCGACGGCGACGCCGGGCTTCTGCTCGACCCTGGCGGTATGGAGATTTTTCCGTCTGTTGTATCGGCTGTTTCAAGAGAAATAAGCCTGGAGAAAATAGAGACTATTTTCGCGTCTCACCAGGATCCGGATATTGTCTCCTCGTTATCGTTATGGTTCTCTTTGAATAATGATATCAAGGTGTACGCGCCCGCAACCTGGACGCTGTTTATCCCGCACTTCGGCGGCGCCAGAGAGATAAACGCGATTCCGGACGAGGGTATGATTCTGCCCCTTGGCGAAAGCTCCGATATTCAGCTGATTCCCAGCCATTATGTTCATTCATCAGGCCAATTTACCGTGTACGACCCGGTGGCGAAAATATTGTTTAGCAGTGATATCGGCGCGGCTCTTTTGCCTGAGGATTACACAGATATTTTTGTGAAAGATTTCGACAAGCATATCGTGTATATGGAAGGATTTCATAAGCGGTGGATGCCTTCAAACAGGGCCAAGAACGCCTGGATAGAGCGGGTGAACGGGCTTGATATCGAGTATATGTGCCCTCAGCACGGCGCTGTTTTTAAAAGAGAGGACACACAACGTTTCCTGCTGTGGTTTAAAGAGCTCGAAGTAGGATCCGCCGCCGAAGTGGAGATGAACCTGACCCATGAATCGAAATAATCTTTTTGGAGGCTCTCTTAAGCTTTGGCTCCCGCCGCCAGATGCCTGGCCACGAACCGTTTGCGCTCTCTTTTGTCGGGCCACAAAACCAGCATGGAGCCTAACCCGATAATCACACCGCCAAGCCAGAGCCATTTCACAAGCGGGTTGACATGCGCTTTGAACGTGGCCGATCCGTTTTCGTTTAAGGCGGCGAAAATCAGATAAAGATCTTCTTTGTAGGTTGTACGGATCGCCACTTCTGATGTCGGCTGGGGGCTCATGTTACCCCTCACGTCTTTTGTGTAATGTATATTGCGCTCTGGAAGAGCGTATCCGAGTTTCTCGCCGTTTTTCTCGACGAGCATGGTGGCTACGACTTTGTCGAGAGTCTGCTTGGGGCGTGTATGATCAGATTTAACATATGTGAGGGTATAGTCGCCGATTTTCATTATCTCACCTGGGAAAAGCGCGGCCTGTTTTTCCAGGTTGTACCATGAGCCGGTGAACCCCACGAACATCAGTATGACGCCTATATGGATGACGTATCCCCCGTAACGCCTCTTGTTGCGCCCGAACAGATTAATGAAAGCCGTTATAACATTTTCTTTGCCGCCGCCCGCCCGCGCGCGGACTCCTCTTATTATTTCCGTCCCTATGGTGGAGGCGACAAAAACGCAGATAGTAAAGCTGACAAGAGGCAAAAAATCATGTATTCCGGCAAACCAGATCGTGGCGGCTCCGGTCAAAGTGATAGCCAAAGGAGTCAGGAAATTTTTTCGCGTGTTGACCCAGCTTGCTTTTCGCCATGCGATCAACGGGCATATCCCGGTGAGCAGGAGTAAAAGCAGGCCTATGGGAACCATCACCTCGTTAAAAAAGGGCGCTCCGACCGTGATCTTCTGGCCACGAACCAATTCTGAGATCATGGGAAAAGTCGTGCCCCACAATACGGCGAAAGCCGCGCCCAGCAGGATCAGGTTGTTGAACATAAACGACGCCTCCCTCGACAGCACAGAATCGAGCTCGTTCTTGCTTTTAAGCAAGGGCAGGCGCGTGATTATCAGGTAAGCGGAAAAAACCATGACAGACAGCAAGAAAAAGCCGAAGTATGTTCCCACCGTCGACGCGCCGAACGAATGGACAGAGGAGATAAGCCCCGATCTGGTTATAAATGTTCCGAACATCGTAAGGATGAAAGTTATGGCGACAAGGATAACGTTCCAGACCTTGAGCATATCTTTTTTTTCCTGAATCATCACCGAATGCAAAAAGGCGGTGCCGGTGAGCCAGGGAAGAAAAGAGGCGTTCTCCACCGGATCCCACGCCCAGTAGCCGCCCCAGCCAAGCTCCACATAGGCCCAGTTGGCGCCCAGCAGGTTACCGAACCCTAAAAACATCCAGGCGAAAATCGTCCAGCGCCGGGTTGTGCGAATCCATATATCGCCCAGGTTGCGTGATATGAGGGCCGCCATCGCAAAAGCGTAGGGTATGGTGAACGCCACGAAACCTACGTATAGGGAAGGTGGATGGAAAATCATGCCAGGGTTCTGGAGCATCGGGTTGAGCCCGTGCCCGTCCGGTGGAATAAAAGGCATCCTCTCGAATACCGGCGCGGAGAAGACAATAATAAAACTGAAAAGGGTCAGCGTAGTCGAGAGAATCGAGACCACATAAGGCATCAGTTTCCGGTTAACGTTTCTGTTTTGCCATATGACTATGGAGGAAAACAGGCCCAGCATCCACGCCCATAGCAGAAGAGAGCCTTTCTGACCGGCCCAGAAAGCGGAAAGGGCGTAGAACCTGCCAAGCTCGGCGTTGGTGTAGTCATAAACGTACTCAAGGCTGAAATCGCCTATATAGAGCGCCCGCATAAGGACGAGAGAAGCTATGGAGTGCAGACAAAACGCGGCCAACAGCGCGTATTCGGAGCTTTTAACCATTTGCCGGGAGCCGGTTTTCCCGCCAAGCGCGGAGACCACGGCTGAGTATATGGAAACCACAAGAGCGAGGATTAGAGCGTATTCACCTATCTCGTTCATAATTTTATCTTCTATTCAGAAAAAAATCCTCTTTACCGCTATGAGAATGGCAGTAGATATAAGGAGGGGTGTCTATATCGATTCTTTTGCCTCTTTTGCGGCTTCGTATTTGGACGGACAGCTTGTAAGAAGCTTGCTGGCGACAAACCTGCCGTCCTGATCCACACTCCCTTCCACCACGACATCGATGTTATCCTGAAACATATCAGGGGTCACGCCTTTCCACAAGACAACCATCGATTTTTGGGAATCGTCGGTGATAGCGAAATCCAGCTTGAGGTTTTCCGTGTCCTTTTTAATGGAGCCAGGCACGACTTTTCCCTCCAGCCGAAGCCCGGCTTTCTTCGCTCCGGGGCTCATGGAAAGGACTTCGGAGACTGTGTAGTAATATGTGCCGCTGGCCTTTACTCCAGAGTAGATTAACAATCCGATGGCCAAAACCAGCAGAGAAGCGCCGACAAAAAACTTCTTCTGCGCTTTATTCATGCTTTTCGACATCAGATACCTCTTACAAGTTTATCCACACTGACCTTCCATTCTAGCGTTTCAAGCTTGATACGTTCAACAACTAACTTGACACGATTAATTACGGTCAGGCAAAAGGCTTGTTTTCTCAATGTTTACTGATCCGCTTTCTATGTAAGCCCTGGTAATATCGCCCCGGCGCTCGTCTCCCGCTTCATAAAATCTCATTTGAAACCGCGCTCTTTCGATTCGGCCTTTAAGAGAGGAAAGGAGCGAAAAGCTTAACTTGCGAGCCTCTCCAGCCTGCAACTGAGTATTTTTTTAAAAGTTTGTGGGGCATTAGGCCCGCAAATTGCGTCAAGGAAATATTTTTCACCGACGCCATAAAGGCATTCGCCAAATTGGGCTCCTGCCGATTACTTCAACCTTATTTCCTCGTAAAATATTCTGTATCTGACAGGCTCGGTGTTTTCATAACCGATCCGCAATCTCCTGTTTTCATGCAGTAGCCCATACTTTACTTCGGCTGTCAGCAAAGCTGGCGGTGGGTTGCGGGCCATTGAAAACTCGAACTCGTATGTTCGCGTTTCGTTGAATTTGATCCTCGTATCCCAAAGATCGACGATAAAAGGACGCCAGAGGATAACCCGCTCAAGAAACTGAATCTTCTCGTCGATAAGTTTATTCTCATTATCGAAAAGCCTGAAAGCCACTTCAAGATGTCTGTCCGGCGTTCCGGTGGGTAGCCGGTGCTCCGTTCCCGTGTTGGTCAGGGCGATCCGGTATCTTTTTCCCGCTCCCGTCCCTGCGCTTGGCTCATTAAGTTTTATCTTCAAAGCCGCCTTTACAAAGTCTTTATCGTGGCCTCCCCGCCACAAATGCCTATGGCCGGCGCGGTCTTCCCCACCCGCCACCATTGGCCGTGTGACCTTTGGCATATGACATTTCACGCAATCGATCTTTAACCCTGTCTCCTCTATCTCCGCGAAATTTCCGCAGGGGGGAAGTTTCAGGAACACATCCCACCTATCCCCCATAATCCAGTGGCAACGCCTGCAGATGCCGCTACCATCGGTGAAACGCTTATCTTTACGAACCGGGTGCGCTTTTGTCTGGACATTTTTAGGGCCTACGATTTGTCCATCTTTGACATGGCAGACCGCGCATGTCACACCCTCGTTTTTCAGCGCCGGGTCGAAATTCGGGTTTGGCGCCAGTATGGGGTCGAGTTTTTCATGGTCATAAAACCCCAGTACCAGGTTTTCCTGCTGGTTTTCCAGCGGTGTATGGCAATTCAGGCAGACTTGCATGGAGCCGTCGAACTTGAGATCCACGCGGAAATAGGGGTCTTTCCAGGCATGGGCGTGGATGGTCGTCTTCCATTCGCTGGCGATATCCGTATGGCACAGTCCGCATTCTTCGGCGCTTACCGATTCCAGTCCATCGGGAACTGTCACAGCCTGCGGCCTTTCGAACGCTTTTGACACTTCAAAAAAAGTGAGCTTTCGCGTGAATCTGCTTACCATGAAGAGTATGAACAGCAGGGCCAGCGCCAAAATGATAATTTTCTTGCTCATTATTTACCAAGACCGCAAACCGGGACGTTGGCTACTTCCCGAATTGTGAACAGGAAAAATATTGAAGGATTTTTTAAACAGATCAACCGCCAAGCCTGCTCTTGAGCCTGAACAGTTTTAAAGCGTTCCCGCCCATAATCAGCTTTCGGTCTTTGGCCGGAATTTTAAGAAGCCTCAAGGCTTTCGTCTGCTCTTTTAAAACGAAAGTCCTGTAGCCGGTTTTGTCGTTTATGGCGGTGTCGGTGCCGTACAAAATCCGTTCGGCGCCGTAAACCTCTATTGTTCTTTTGAATATTTTCGCAAGGGGCATGATTTCCGGCAGGTATTCGCGCCAGTTGTTGGTTCCGGAAGTGTCGATATAAATATTTTCAGCGTGGAATCCCAAAAGCAGAATCTCACGGAAGAAACCGGCGCCGAAATGGGCGATGATAAAATCTGTTCCGGGAAAAGTTTTTGACGGAAGCTGTAGATCAAGCGGGTTGGTGTACCTGTAATCCACATGGGGCGCGTGGGTTATCCCGAAATGGATGAGAATCGGGATACCAAGCTCGCCCGCCGCTTCGTAGAGAGGGAAAAGCTTTTTGTCCGCAATGGAAATCATCTGGAGGCTGGGGTAAAGCTTTATTCCCACAAATCCCTCAGATTTTGCGAGTTTTCTCAATTTGGTCACAGAAGCTCTGGCCGGCGGATTGTCCAGAAACATATACGAGGAGAATTTTGACGGATTATAGCCGACAAACTCTGCCATCTGATCGTCGGCGGCGCCTCCGATGGGAAGAAAACAGGCGTGATCGATCCTGTTTTTTTTCATCTCTTTCTCCCAAACAGCGGCAAACTTTTTCACGCTCATGGTTTTTAGAAAACTGGTAAATCCGGGGTTTATCAGCTTTCTGCCCATGTGGCTCACACGGTCGAGCAGACCTGGCCGGATCTTGTTGAGACGGGCGGTGGCCGCCTTTATCATTTCCGCTGTGATGAGATGGACGTGGGAGTCTATAATCATGGCAGAAATGGATTTTTAGAGGTTCCCATAATCGGTATGATATCAAACAAAGCTGTCGATGTGGCGCACAGGATTTTGATCTTCTGCTGACAAATTGGCTGAAAGCTATTATCATCAACACTGGAAAGGTGAATGTCGCTAAATGACAGCATGATCGCAGATAAGTTCATAATCGGACATTTGTGTCTTGACTTCGATATGGGCGCTATAATAACCTATATAATATCAACTGGTTATAAAAGGTGAATTTTGGTTCGAGAATTGCTCTCTAACATACTTTGAACAGTTATATTTTCCGGTTTTTAAATTTATTTGTAAGAAGACAGAGTATTAGCTATGGAACAAAAAGCAGATAACAATTTCGGATATTCCGATACCGTGATGGATCATTTCTCTAACCCGCGCAATGTATTAAAGGTGGCCGAAGAGGAGTATGAGGCCAGCGGTGTCGGTATGGTGGGCAATCCTACCTGCGGCGACATGATGAAAATATGGATAAAAGTCGACGGGGGCGAAAAAATCTCCGATCTTAAATGGAAAACTTTCGGGTGCGCGTCGGCCATAGGCTCCACTTCGATGATGTCGGAAATGGTGACGGAAAACGGCGGCATGAATATAGATGACGCTCTTAAGCTCAAACCCCAGGACATAATGGACAGGCTCGGCGGATTGCCATCCATAAAAATCCATTGCTCCGTCCTTGGGGACAAGGCTCTTCGCGCGGCGATACACGATTATTATAAAAAAACAGGCAAGGATGACCTTATCGATGAAGAAAAAGCGGTGTTGGTGTGCGAGTGCCTTAACGTGACCGATAAAGAGATCGAGGAGGAGGTGTTGGAGGGTGTATCGGATTTTGAAACCTTGCAAGAGCGCACGAAAATCTCCACAGGATGCGGTAAATGCAAGGAGCATGCGACAGAGCTTTTTGAAGGTTATCGCGCCAAATATTTCGGGTAAGATTTTCTGATGGCCGTTCGCAAGGTAGCCCTGCTTTGGCGCCATGTGCCGCGTGAGAAAGTCATATTGATTATTTCTGGCAGGATCATCTGATGACCATTCGTAAAGTAGCCCAGCTGGGGCACCCGGTTCTGCGGGAGAAGGCCGGGCCGATTGAAAAGGAGGCGATCAAGTCTCCTGCCATACAGGCCTTGATAGACGACATGATACAAACCAAAGAGGAATATGTCGGGATAGGGCTTGCGGCGCCTCAGGTGCACGAGCCGCTACAGCTGATAGTAGTGGGATTAAAAAACAACCCTCGATACCCTGACGCGGAGCAGGTTTTGCTAAGGACGGTCATAAATCCGAAAATCACAGGTTTCTCCACCGATATGGATGAAGATTGGGAGAGCTGTCTTAGCGTGGACAACCTGTCGGGACTGGTTAAAAGGGCGAGAAAAATAACTGTCACCGGGCTGGACAGGGAAGGCGACGATATTGAAATAAATGCTGAAGGATTTGAAGCGCGTGTGTACCAGCATGAGATCGACCACCTTTACGGCAAGGTCTTTCTCGACAGGATGAGCGACCTGCGCTCTCTTTGTTTTGGAAAAGAGTTCTCAAAATTCGCCAGGCTGTATGAACCGGAGGAAGAGGCGGGAGACGAGGAGCAGGGGCTTTAACAAAAAAAGGCAGGGAGGCCTGGCCAATTGAGCGGGAAAGGGAAGGAAGAAAAAAAAGAGGTAAAGCGGCTGTTCTTCGCCGTGGACTTGCCGGGCGAGACGCTGGTCAGGGCCGGGAGTCTTATCGATAAGTTTGGTATCTCTCCTGCCCATGTTCGTTTTGTTCATGTCAACAACCTTCATATATCCATAAAATTCCTGGGCGATGTGGGGGTAAAAACAATTGCGTCCCTTTGCGAAAAAGCGAAAGAGGCTGTCTCTGGCTTTGGCGCTATACGTCTTTCCATCAAAGGGATGGGGCTTTTCCCCAACCATACCAAGCCAAGAATCGTCTGGTTTGGCGTCGGAGGGGAGACGGATAAGCTCGCCCGGCTTGAATCAAAGCTCTCCAAAAATATCGAACGTCTCGGGTTTCCGGCGGATGAAAGGCCGTTTACTCCTCACCTTACAGTTGGGAGGGTAAAGAGCGGGAGCGCCAGGGGGGGGCTTATCAGGCTTGTTCATAACAATCGCGAGCTTAAAGTGGGAGACGCGCCTGTGGAGGTTATCCACCTCTATGAAAGCAGGCTCGGCCTGTACGAAAACAGGCTCGGTCTGTGCGAAAACAGGCTCGGCCCCGGCGGGGCGGTGTATACAAAAGTGGAGTCTTTTCCATTATCAGGCGCAAGCTGATACAATGCGGGGATAAGTCTGCAACAGTATTGAGCGTAATTAAATGATAGAAAATTCCCGGAATGCGAAATCCGTTTTTCTTAAGATAAAACGAAACGCCGCCCAGATAATAAACCCCATCCTTACGGCTCTTGTCCTGGTGATGGTTCTTAAAGGCTCTGTCGTGGAGGCCACCCATATATTCGGCTCGTCGATGCAACCGACGCTGGTCGATGGCGATTACATCTTCATCAATAAGTTCAAATACGGTCTTCATCTGCCGTTTGTTGACAAGATGACCCTGCTATGGTCCCAGCCGAAAAGGGGAGACGTAATCACGTTCATTCCGCCCGGCATGTCTGGCGAGGGGAAAAAGGAGATTTATATCAAAAGGGTTGTCGCCGTACCGGGCGACAAAGTGGAGATCGTCCGCTCGAAACTCTATATAAACGGCCGTCTCGTGGAGTCGTCCAGGCTGGAAAACAAGGATTTTATCTACCAGGAGCTACTTGGCGATAAAGAGTACGAGGTGACGAAAAAAAATCCGTTCTCATATTTCAGATCCATGGTTGTGCCAAAGGGCCATGTTTTCGCCATCGGCGACAACCGCGACAACAGTTACGACTCGCGTAGCTGGGGGCCGCTACCCATCGAGAACATCAAGGGAAAAGCGATGGTGATTTATTTTTCCAAAAGTATCACCGGCGCCATGATAAACCTGAAAAGAATCGGCGGCGTCCTTTAAGCTTTTCTGGTTCGATACCCCCGGTTTGAAATCCTGGTGATTGTCGCCGATTTCACGCATCTTAGCCCTACCAGTTTTCCGGTCAGGCTTTCGGCTTCTGATAACGACGGCAAAACAGCGAACAGCGTCGGGCCCCAGCTGGTTTGACCAACAGCGCGGACGCCGATACGCCGCAAATAGCGTAATATCTCTCTCCCGTTTTTAGAGGAAGCCGATCCTTTCTGGAACGTCCCGAAAAGTTTTATCGCGCCCGCTTGCAGACAGTGGAGAGATTTTTCAAACGTTTTATAATCGTCCTCCTTAATTGCGGGGATCATCTCCGACGTTACCGAGCCGATCAACAGGCGGGCTTCTCTTACGGAGCATGCGGGAGCTTTACTCATCATGCCGGTCTCGTTCGGGCCGTGAGTGAAATCGTGCCCCGATTTTGAAATGTCCGGCTGTATGAGGACAACGCGCCATTGCCGGGGAGCGGGAAACCGCGAGACTTCACCGGCGATATCTACAGCGAACCCTCCTTTTGCGAAAAGAGCCGTCCCCATCATCGAGCGCGTCCCTCTGCCTGTCAGCCCGGCCAGCTTTATCGAGGATATCTTTTTATTTTCCAGAAGGCATACAGCTTTGGCGGCGCAAAGGGCATGCCGGGTGCCGGAGCCGAGGCCGCAATGAAAGGGGAGCGGCGCCGTGAGCCTGGCGGAAAATTTAAGTGGCGATCCTGTGTGCGCGCAAATATTTTTAATAGCGGTCTTGATGCGGCCGGCGTCTTGTCCATGCGCCCGGAAAACGGACGACCGCTTTACCTCAAGCTGGCAAAAGGGCTCTTCAAGGCACAAACCAACAGCTATATACGCAGGTTTCCCGCTTATCTTTACCAGCCCCAGGTGAAGCCTCGCAGGAGCCTCGATGATGACCCTATCGACGGCGCCGCTCATCATAACTTTCGATCATATCCATCGCCTCACGCTCCTGACTGCCCCCGGTCTTATCGACGATATTCCGTGAGCGCTTGATCGTCCCCTCGATTTCATCATCCGGTAACACCCCTATCCTTGTCACGGCGATAAGCGCCTCTATGACCGCTCCATTTGCCCTGTTGATTCCGGCCCTGGGAGTTTTTAGTTTTACCCTTGATATGACAGGCCCTGACATTATCGATTTAATCTTACGATCCTCCACGGTATCGATCGTAAATTCGATAGCCTCGTCCGCCACCGCCAGAAGCGCTCCATACGAGGCGGCGGACATTGAATGCTCCGGGAGATGATCCGATAGAGCGCATTTTACGAACGGCAAGACATCCGATAGCAGGTTGACGACACCGGAGCGGTTTGCGGACAGGTTTTTGTAAGTGTCCGATGAGTGAAAGGGGATAAGCTCTATACGCTCGCTCTCTTTAAACCTGACTCCCATTGGCGCGAAATTCAACTCTCCATTATCTTTGCGCGTCGATACGATGGCCTCTATTATCATCGCGCTTTTTTTGTTCGCTTTGTAAGATAGCCCCAGTCAAGGGCGCCTTCCTGCCTGTAGGTTTTGCCAAGATCGAGCGCCGTCTCGGCCTTGGCCAACTCTTTGCCCAGATAAAAAGCGTGCGGCGGATCGTCCACTTTGAGCCTGTCGAAGATATCCTGCGCGCTCTTCGTTTTGATATAGATATCTTTGTTGAAAATATGTATAAATCCCTCTGTTACGAAAATTCTGAAATTTTTGTCTTTTATTTTTTCGCTCATGGCCTTTAGCTGGCGCGCGGTGAAGTTCAGCCTGCCCGCCTCGCGGGCGACAAGGAGCCTGTCGTCGTACCCTTTGGGCAGGATGCCGCCCGACACCGCATGCTCCATGATTTGTCTTGCGATGACAAGCTGACGCACAGAGTCGCGGTTCCATCCGGCCACTTCGGTTGTCAGCGCGTAGTCAATTTTCAGCTCGGCGCAAATCCCCCCCAGGATGGCGCTCATCCCGATGTTGTCGGCGCAGGTAAGCTCCAGAAGATTACCCACGCCCATCATAATCTCCGCTTTCGGGAACTTTCGCCGCAGTAGAGCGTATCTGGAAAACGAGCGCGCCGCGCCCATAGTGAGAGGGGCTAGTATCGGATCCATAATGAAAGGGACTCTCATTTTTTTCAGCCCTCGGACGTTTTCATAAAGACTCCGGGCGCCTTTTCCCGGATCGGGTATTACCACCACCTTGCCTTTAAGTTTCCCGGCGGCTGAGATATTGCCGGAATAGATCGAAAGAAACAGCCTCGCCCCCCCCCTGCTGGCGGCGATTAACTCTTCGGGATTAAAAGAATCGACGCTGACGTTAAACTTGAGGCGTCTTAGCTCTTCGACAGTTTCTTTAAGGTGTCCGAAGGGTGTGTCGTTGACGCATCCCAGGTCGATCCAGTCGGCGCCATCTTTTCTGTATCGTTTCGCTCTTTTCACTATTTGCGGTATCGACAGGGTAGGCGCGTCCACTATTTCGGCGATTATCTGGAGGTGAGGTTTCGCGTATTTTATTTTGCCCTGCTTTACGCCGAAATGGCGCGGAAGATCGTTTAAATCTACAGGCCCACGGGAGACGGGCCCGGAAACTATTTTGCGGATTTCCTGCATGTCGCCTTTGCATCCTCCCGGGATCAACACGGCTCCGATAAGGTTTTCCGGGATTCTTCGGGCGATCGATCTTGCGGTCATCAGCGCGGCCACCTGGGCGGGCATGGTTATCACATCGTAGCTAAAGCCGGGGGAGAGGCCGGATAACAATTTAGCAAGAGCCGGGGCGGCCAGCCTGCCTGTTATAAAATGGATATGTTTATCGCTCAACCGGTCACTTCCTGTACGGCGGTCTTAAGATCATCGATAGAGCGGACGACAGTGACACCCTTAAAACCGGCGAGCTTGTCCGTATTGTCGAGGTCTACACTGCGCGGGTAGACCATGACCGGTTTTTTTGAAGGCCCCATCGACTCCATCTCCGGCGCAACGTCGGTAGGAAAAACTATGATCGGCACGCGGCTTTTGCCAGCCTGCGCGAAAATGTTGGTGACGAGAGTGTCCGCTATTCCGGTAACGAACTTGGCCACACTGTTGCCGGAGGCGGGAGCCACGATTAAACCTTTGTAATGACCGGTTGAGAACTTGCCGGTTACCGGCGCCGACGCATGGCCTTCCCTGTGAATCTTATGCGGCAAACTCTCAATGTCGACCTTGTACATTTTCAAGACCTCTTCAGCCGCTCTGGATAAAAAAAGATCGACATTGTCCAGCGAATCGGTGATCTCGAAAATTTCCTCTATCAGGTGCCCGGCGCCGGTGACGGCCCATCCGATTTTGCCGCTCATTTCTTCTTCTTTCCCAGGTTCATGGCGCCGTACCCGTATTTCAGGAAATAGGCGAACAACGTGGCGGCTATAAGGTCGGATGTCGTTCCGGGATTAAGAAGATTGGAGTCAGACCTCAGATATTTGTCGAAAGCGCTTATGGCCCGCCTTCCGGCTTTGGCCGTCACGCCGCCTTTGTGTAAAACTTCGCCAGCCTTTTCCGAGATTTTAAGGGCCGTATCCTTAGACGCTTTCCTGCCTATATGCGAGTCCGGGTAAAGATAGAGCAACCTCAGGTATGTCTGGACCACAGCGTCCCTGAAGCTGGCGGTCGATTTAATGTTTTTTACCAGCTCCCCAACGCCGATACTAAAAGTGATATCGAAGTTATGGGCGTATTCATGAGCGATCCAGTCCCTGTGGGCGGCAAGCTTCATCGCCCGTAGCAATGTTATGGACGCTTTTTTCCGCGCGTCATGGACAGGCTCCGTCCCCAGTCCGCCAGGATTAGCCAGCTTGATGGCTTTAAACGCATCATCGGCGTCCTCTATGGTAAGGGCTGACAATGTTGAGCGCACATTCTTCGCGCAAAGCTCGCCTCGCCTGTAAAAAGCGTTAGCCAACGGAGCGATGAGCAGGATAATTCCCAGGTTGGCGTTTGATTTAACCTCTTTTTTGACCGCCTTTACGCTCTTTAAAATTATCTCGCCGACGCTTTTATGGGAGGTTTCTCTTAACGTCTGGCCGAAGATCACCGAGGCCAGAAGAAAATCTGTATAGCAAAGGTCATCGAACCGCTTTGTGGGCGTTACACCGCCAGGCTTTTCACAACTTGCCTCAAGCAGGCATGCCACCTGCGCGGCTTCGGCTATTTTGTTTTGCTTCGATTGTTTCATAAGCCACACAGTCGATGATTTTTTCCGCTATACACACGCCGGTTGTCTTCTGCAGGCCTTTCCACCCCGGAATGCCATTTACTTCTATAACATATTCAGAGCCGTTGTCTCCAACAAGAAAATCGACACCTGCGTAATCGAGCCCCAGGATTTTAGCCGCCCTTAAAGCGTTTTTGGCCTGGCTTGCGGAAGGCTCGCGCGGCGCCACAGCCGCCTGTTTGCTGAAATTAGCCTTCCAGCCACTTCCTGTCCGCGTCATGGCGCCCGTAACTTTACCATTTATCACGAAAATCCGGACGCTCCGTCCGCCGCAATCGACAAACTTCTGGATGTAATAGACGAAACGGCTCTGCTCCATCGTCCGAAACACCCTGTAGGCGATATCCTTATCGCTGATCCGCGCGATGCCCAGGCCGCAAGAGCCGCTAAGCGGCTTTACCACAACATCCCCCATTCGTATAAAAGCGGCCATTGCGTCGTCGAACCTTTCGCACACAACTGTTTCCGGCGTATTAATCCCGGCGTCTGACAAAAGATGGGAAGTGTACGACTTGTCCACTGTCTGCTCGATGGCAGAGGGCCGGTTTATGATTCGAACGCCGAGATTTTCGAGCCTGTGCAAAGCGTTGATCCGAAACATCAACTGCTCCATAGAGCCAAGCGGGATGATTCTTACGATTATGGCGTCTAACCGTGTAAGGTCGATTCCACCGGATGAGATTTTAGCCCCGCCGCCGATCGAAAGGAGAAGGTCGGTGATAGAGAATTTGACGACTTCGATTCCGCGCCCCTTCAGCGCGTTTTCAAGCTGGTCGATGTGCCATCCCTCGCGCGACCTCAATATTCCTACGGTCATGGTTATGAGGCGAAAGACTTTTTTAATATATCCATGTTCAGCGATCCGGCGCTGAAAGCCGACCCGGATCGAAGGTTATGGATCGTTATCATGGCGGGCGAGAAGAGCAGAGGGTCTATCTTGTAAAAATCGCCATATTCTTTAAAAAGCTCGATAAACGTCCTCCCATAATCTTTGGAGGATGAAGAGGGAATCGATTCGATTTTCTCGCGGATAAACTCGTCGTCGCAATCGACGCTTATGTTCGCCTCACCGCCATAAAGAACGCAGTCGTTCGTCCTGCCGATGGCAGACAGATCGTCTTTCGCCACCGGGGCTATCGGCGCGGCGCCCGCTCCCCCGGATATTGAATCAAGGTCGAACCCGATTTCGCGCATTTTATGAACCGCCGTCTCAACTATTCGCGCCGATATCTGGATAGAGCCGACTATCGACGCCGTGGGAGCTATCAATATGTACAGATTTTCAGCCGTTACCCCTGTTTTGCCAAGAATATACTCTACTACCTCGCCTGCCGGATACTTTCTCGCTTCAAGACACAGTACGGCGACATCGCTTTTTTCTTTATGTCCGATTTCCTTAAAAAGCTTCTCACCCGCGTAAAGCGCCCTGGCCGGGCCGGAGCCCATCGCAAAATATTTTCCTTTATTTATCGCCCATCCCGCGTATTGAGAAGCCATCAGCGCCTCCACCGCCATATCCACCGCCACGCTGACAGCCGATGTTGTGCCTTCGCAGGCAGGGAAGGAATTAATCAAAACTTCGCCTGCGCCGCCCAGGCACGCTTTTGAAAATAAAACACCGGCGTCCACGCCTCCCTCCGCCTCGATCCCGCAATCGATTAAAGTGGCGCCGGTTTCAAGCCTGGTTACGGCCACCTGAAACCGGTCAGGCTCGTCTATCAAAGGCTCAATGACCGCTCTGGCCTTTTCATTTAGTGAAAGCATTTTATTCATACGTAATGACTCTCCTTGCCATCGCAAGACTTACAGAGGAAGCCGTGGCGATCTCATCGGTGATTAACTTCCCGAAAAACCATTCAGAGATTGCCGCGTCGCCCGCTGGAGCTTGTCCTGAGCGAAGCGAATGGGCTCCTCGCAATGACAGTTAAATATTAGAGATCACTACTGTCCGGTAAAAATCAAAATGGTCAGGCCTGAATCGCCATAAATGCTGG
>ENA-ORDP01001086-ORDP01001086.1-marine-sediment-metagenome-genome-assembly--contig:-NODE-1086-length-15558-cov-34.488357_pt1 | contig 15558 bp, 18 predicted proteins | sample MGYA00248627_ERZ508539 | MGnify/ENA primary metagenome ERZ508539 (study PRJEB26208, sample SAMN05571518) | marine sediment metagenome | biome: deep sea; feature: Hydrothermal vent; material...
GCGGCCAGTTCGATGGCTTCGCAGTCGGCTACGGACAGGCCTATCTGCTCGGCAATGATGTGTGCGTACCTGGCCATACGAATAACATGATTGCCGGTTTCCTCATCCCGGTATTCACCGGCCTTGGCGAGCCTCAGCAGGGTTTCGTGTTCGCGCCGGCGTATCTCGCTGGTCGCTTCCGAGACGCGCTGTTCCAGCCAGCGTGCACGTTCGTGAATGATTTTCTTCTGGTTGCACTGGGTAAGCAGGTTGCGGCAGCGCGCATGGAATTCAAGGTCGTCGACCGGTGTTGCAAGCAAGTCTGTGGCACCGGCATCCAGGACCTGGCGACGCTGTTCCTTGTCACTCCAGGGAGCCATCATGAGCAGTGGTAATTCGCTGCCGCCCGGAAGTGCGCGTATCCTCCGGACCAGATCAGTGGCTGAGGTATCTTCGAATCTGCTGTTTGCTATCGCCAGATCGGCATTGTGCCAGCGTAACCAGGAGAGCGCCGGCCCGGGCCTGGTGAAAACTTCGATACAGATGACTGGATCAATCCTGCGGATCAGCCCGACCAGATGCTCGCACCGGGATGAATCCCGGTCCAGTAGTAGTATTGTCGGCATACGGTGCCTCAATTCCCCAATATTCACAGCAGAAAAATTCTCTGCGGTGCCTCCGTGCTGACCGCATAACTGGACTTGCTGAGTTTCTAACACACTGAAAAACAGAGGAATGGTCTGTTCTCTTGAGTGCTGTTCGAAGCTAACGGCGGAAATAGTTCAAACTTAAGCGTATGATTTAAATTAGCTCGGGTAGACGTGAGTCTATCACTTTGTTTTACCGGTAATAGTTAATGAGGGGTCTGCATGTCTGGAGAGGAAAATTCACAATCACCCGATCGTCAATCGCTGGGCAGCGTCATTCGCAGCGTATTATCGTCCATGTTCGGGGTGCAGAGCAGCGGTAAGCATGCAGAGGATTTCAGTAAGGGCAGTGTTTTTTCGTACGTCGCAGTCGGGCTGGCCGCGACGCTTCTGTTTGTCCTTACGGTGTGGGGCATTGTGAAGCTGGTGGTAAACGCAACGCAACCATCCTGATCGGGAGCCTGGATTGCCCCAGTCTTTGAAGGTCATGGCTAGGTCCCTGCTTGGCAGTCTGCGGGATCTTTCGCCCGCTATCCTGGTGGTGATGTTTTTTCAACTGGTTGTATTACAACAGCCGTTGCCGAATCTTGGCCAGCTGTTGTTCGGGACCTTGCTGGTTGTACTGGGCTTGACTTTTTTTATCAATGGCCTGGAGATGGGGCTATTCCCGGTCGGCGAATCGCTGGCGCGCGCGCTGGCCCGCAAAGGCAGCCTGTTCTGGCTGGTTGCATTTGCCTTTACCCTTGGATTCGGCACCACCGTTGCTGAACCGGCACTGATTGCTGTTGCCGAAGAGGCTTCCGAAATTGCTGCACAGGCAGGTGTCATCGGTTCATCCGGACAGGCGCAGGAAAGCTATGCACTGGGTTTGCGCCTGACCGTGGCATTTGCCGTCGGACTGGCAATCGTAATCGGTGTGGTGCGAATTCTGAAAGGCTGGCCCATGCACTGGATGATAGCCGCAGGCTACGTGATAGTCGTTGCTATCACCGCAATTGCGCCACGGGAGATTATCGGTATTGCCTACGATTCGGGTGGTGTGACAACGTCAACGATCACCGTGCCACTGGTCACCGCGCTGGGCGTCGGGCTGGCATCGTCTATCCGCGGACGTAACCCCATGATTGACGGCTTTGGTCTGATTGCGTTCGCTTCCCTGACACCGATCATATTCGTCATGATTTACGGCATGGTGGTGAACTGATGCTGTGGGCGGAAATCCTGGACGCCTTTGTCGGCACCCTGCGCGATATTTTCCCCATTGTGACAATGATCCTGGTTTTCCAGTTCGTGGTTATTCGGCGCCCGTTACCCGGCGCGCGGCGCGTAGTGCTGGGGTTCGTGTATGTCATCGTCGGGCTGTCCCTGTTTCTGGTTGGTCTGGAAGAGGCGCTGTTCCCTCTGGGGCGATTGATGGCAAAACAACTGACTGATCCGTCCTTTATTTTTGGGGGGATTGGGCATATACCCGCGATCGTGCACTGGTCAGCGTACTACTGGGTCTATATTTTTGCCTTCGCGATCGGTTTTTCCACCACGATTGCGGAGCCGGCATTACTGGCGGTTGCCATCAAGGCCCGGCAGGTATCCGGTGGGGCTATCGGCATCTGGGGTCTGCGCATCGCGGTTGCCTTGGGGGTGGCGGTTGGGCTGGCATTGGGTTCGTACCGTATCGTGACCGGTCTGCCTATTCACTACTTCATTATCGCAGGCTACGTGGTGGTGGTTATACAAACGATGTTTGCGCCACGGCTGATCATTCCGCTTGCCTATGATTCCGGTGGTGTTACAACATCCACAGTAACGGTGCCACTGGTGGCCGCGCTCGGCCTCGGCTTGGCAGAAACCGTGCCAGGGCGTAATGTGCTCATCGACGGATTTGGGCTGATCGCCTTCGCCAGCCTGTTCCCCATTATGAGCGTGATGGCCTATGCGCAGATTTCAGGTTTCCGCGCCAGGCGGGAACGTTCCCGAAATCCAGAGTCAACGTAAAGAGAGAACATAACCATGCATTTCAAACTTATTATCGCCTTCGTGGATGACACCAAGACTGACAAGGTCATGGACGCGGCACGTGATGCAGGTGCTACTGGAGCGACAGTCGTCAATAACGCACGCGGTGAAGGGCTTAGGAAAAGCAAAACATTTTTCGGGTTGTCCCTTGAAACACAGCGCGACGTGTTGCTGTTTCTGGTAGAGGAGCACCTCAGCAGAAGTATTCTTGAGAAGGTCTGCAAGGTTGGTGAGTTTGATGACAGTCCGGGTACGGGCATTGCTATTCAAATAGACGTTGAAGATGCAGTAGGTGTACAGCACCAGGTCAGGGAGCTGGTGGGTCGTGTGGAGGATGAATTATGAATAAAGCCAGACTGGTTCGGGTTCGCGACGTGATGAAAGTGAACTTCGATATGATAGACGGAAAAACAACGGTTGAGGACGCATTAAAGACCATGAAGCACGTGGAAACGAAGTCGCTCATTGTTGACAAGCGTCATGATGACGACGAGTACGGCATGGTGTTGCTGTCGGATATCGCCAAGCAGGTGCTTGCCAAAGACCGCTCGCCAAAGCGGGTGAACATCTATGAAATCATGGCCAAGCCGGTTGTATCAGTACGGCCGGATATGGATATTCGCTACTGTGCCAGGATGTTCGAGCAGTTTGGCCTGTCACGGGCGCCGGTTCTGGAACGCGGTAAAGTGATCGGAATTGTGAGTTTTACTGATATGGTTCTGCGTGGTCTGGCCGATATTAATGACGATTAGATTCCTGTAGGAGCGCCGCCCTTCGGCGCGATTGTTGGCAACGAAACCAATCGCGCCGAAGGGTGGCGCTCCTACAGGGTGGCTATCTTTTGTAGCTGCTCTTGCAGTTGTTTTATGGCAGCTTTCGTATCCTCTGCTTTGGCTTTCTCTTTGTCGACTACTGCGGCGGGCGCTTTTTCCACAAAGGCAGGGTTACCAAGTTTCTTTTCGGTGCGTTCCAGGTCAGTACGTTTTCTGTCCAGCTCTTTCTCCAGTCGCGCCTGTTCAGCTTCTTTGTCGATCAGGCCGGCCATGGGGATCAGCAATTTCATTTCGCCGATCAGCGCAGTTGCAGATTCGGGGCCTTCCTGGTTGCCGAGCCATTCAATGGATGCCAGGCGTGCGAGTGACTTGACGTAGTGCTGGTTGTGGGCGAGGCGTTGCTGATCAGTATCGCTGCCGTTTTGCAGCAGTACCGGCAAGGCTTTACGTGGCTCTATGTTCATGCCACTGCGTATTTTACGTACCCCCAGCACGAATTCCTTTACCCACTCTATTTCATCAATGGCATCCTGGTCGATAGCGCTATCGTCTGGCTCAGGGTAGGTGCAGAGCGTGATGGTCTCTCCCTGTACGTCTGCGAGCGGGGCAACACGCTGCCATATTTCTTCGGTAATGAAGGGAATGATCGGATGGGCCAGTCTCAGTATCGTTTCCAGTACCTGCACCAGTGTCTGACGGGTGCCGCGTAACGCAGCCTCGCCGGTGTCGGCATTGTTCAGTACCGGCTTGGAGAGTTCCAGGTACCAGTCGCAGTATTCATCCCAGATAAATGAATAAATGGCCTGTGCAGCGAGGTCGAGCCGGTAGTTCGCGAAGTTATTGATGACCTGCTGTTCGGTCCGTTGCAATAGCGAAATAATCCAGCGGTCGGCATTTGAGAACTCCACATCACCACCGCTCTGTCCACAGTCCCGATCCTCGGTGTTCATCAACACGTAGCGTGCAGCGTTCCACAGCTTGTTACAGAAGTTTCGGTAACCCTCAATACGGTTCAGGTCAAAGTTGATGTCGCGGCCGGTGGAAGCCATGGCGGCAAAGGTGAAGCGTAGTGCATCAGTGCCGAAGGAGGGTATGCCGTCGGGGTAGTCCTTGCGTGTCTGTTTGGTGATCTTTTCCGCGAGGTGTGGTTGCATCATGCTGCCGGCACGTTTTTCTACCAGTGATTCCAGGTCGATGCCATCGATGAGATCAATGGGGTCGAGTACGTTGCCCTTGGATTTGGACATTTTATTGCCGTGCGCATCACGTACCAGGCCGTGTATGTACACTTCCCTGAAAGGTACCTCATCCATGAACTTCAGGCCCATCATGATCATGCGTGCGACCCAGAAGAAAATGATGTCGAAGCCGGTCACCAGTACGCTGGTGGGGTAGAAGGTTTGCAGGCGTTCGGTCTGTTGCGGCCAGCCCAGGGTTGAGAAGGGCCACAGCGCCGAGCTGAACCAGGTGTCGAGCACGTCTTCGTCCTGGCGCAGTGTGACATCGTCAGCCAGTTTATGCCGGGCGCGTACTTCGGCTTCGCTGCGACCGACATAGACATTTTCCTGATCGTCGTACCAGGCCGGGATGCGATGGCCCCACCAGATCTGTCGCGAGATACACCAGTCCTGGATATTGCGCATCCATTCAAAGTAGGTGTTTTTCCAGTTGTCCGGTACGAAGCGAATATCGCCATCCTCGACGGCCTTGATCGCCGGGCCGGCCAGTGGTTGCACGCGCACGTACCACTGGTCGGTCAGGAAGGGTTCGATCACGGAACCGGAACGGTCGCCGCGCGGCACCATCAGCTTGTGGTCTTCGATCTTGTCCAGCAGGCCGAGAGCGTCCAGATCCTTGACGATCTGCTTGCGCGCCGCGAAGCGGTCCATGCCAATGTAGGGTTCCGGGATCAGTCCATCTTCTTCGGCATCGTTGTCGCGAATGGCAGCATCGGGGGTGAAGACGTTGATCAGGCCACCGTGTGGCTGTTCGCTGACGGTTTTCTCGTCGCGGTGGCGCAGCCAGACCTGGTAGTCGTTGAAGTCGTGCGCCGGAGTTATTTTCACACAGCCGGTGCCGAACTCAGGATCGACATAATCATCGGCAATAACCGGAACCCTGCGTCCGGTCAGTGGCAGTTCCACGAATTCACCCAGCAGGTGTTTGTAGCGTTCGTCGCCCGGGTGTACGGCAACCGCAAAATCACCGAGCAGGGTTTCGGGACGGGTGGTCGCTACCACCAGCTGACCGGTGCCGTTGCTGAGCGGATAGCGCATGTGCCACAGGTGGCCGTTCTCTTCCTGCGACAGCACTTCCAGATCCGAGATGGCGGTATGCAGTACCGGGTCCCAGTTGACCAGCCGCTTGCCGCGGTAGATCAGGCCTTCCTCGTGCAGGCGCACGAAGACTTCTTGCACTGCATCCGACAGGCCATCGTCCATGGTGAAGCGTTCGTGTTGCCAGTCCAGCGATGAGCCCATGCGACGTAACTGCCGGGTAATGTGTCCACCGGAGGTTTTTTTCCATTCCCATACACGCTCGATGAAGGCTTCACGGCCGAGGTCGTGGCGTGTTTTTCCTTCTGCCTCCAACTGGCGTTCCACCACCATCTGGGTGGCAATACCGGCGTGGTCGCTGCCCGGCTGCCACAGGGTGTTGTGACCACGCATACGGTGAAAGCGCGTTAGCGCATCCATCAGCGTATCCTGGAAGGCGTGTCCCATGTGCAGGTTACCGGTGACATTCGGCGGCGGGATCATGATGCAGTAGGGCGCGGCATCACCGCCGGCCGGGGCGAAATAACCCTGCGCCTCCCAGGTCTGGTACCAGCGCTGTTCGATGCCGTGGGGGTTGTAGGTTTTTTCCATGAAAATCAGTTATCTTGCCGGGGTGCTAAAAACGAGCAGGGATTATACCGCAGAAATGCGAATAGCCTTGTTCGATTTATGGCTGTCTGGATTGTTGGGCGAGTTCTGCAATCAGCCCCGGTAGTGCCAGTTGCAACTGGGTGCGGATGTCCTCGGCGAGTTTGGGTGCGCTCTGTTCGGTCGCGTCCTTGACGAGTCGGGTGATTTCTTCTTTCAGGATGGTTTCCATTTTCCAGGCCACCATTTTTTGCAGGTCTTCGGTGATATCGTCCAGTATATGCTGGACCGCCTCGCCTTCGAGCAGGCGGCCTATCAGTTCGTGGTCAGTCAGATCTGCGCGCGGCACCACTGCTGCTTCGCTGGCCAGTTCGCCATCCAGTGTGACCGCATTTTCCAGTACCGGTATACCGTTATCGTCCAGCTTGATCGGGTCGGATTCCATCAGCTTTTGATCTCGTGCGTGCGCAACGGGTAGCCGCGGTCTTTGTAAAAACTGTATCGTTTGCGGCTTTGCCGGCGAATATCGGCGTAGTCATTGACAAGTTCCGCTACGCGTTCAAAACGACTGAAGAACACCGGTACGTCAGCTGCCAGGTTAATCAGCACCTGGCTACCGGCATCCGGTTCGGCGTCGTGCGCAAGCTGTACCGGTGGCGGATTGTCCTGTTCATTTTGATAAACAGCGTGCGGTACGAAACTGCTTTGCTGGAAGGTCCATAGCAGGTCATCCAGCTGATGTGTCTGGTCGGCCGATTCGGTATGGATAAACACCCGGTTACCGAGCCGGCAGGCTTTGTCGGCGAGGCGGCACGCAAACTGCGCCCGGCTTCGCGCCGAATCATCTTTCAGCAGATAGAAGTCGACTTCCGTCATGCACAGCGATTCAGCAGAAATTGGGTCAACAACTGCACGGGACGACCGGTGGCGCCTTTGGCATGGCCCGATTTCCAGGCCACACCGGCAATATCCAGATGCGCCCAGCGGTAGTCTTTGGTAAAGCGGCCGAGGAAACAACCGGCCGTTATGGTGCCGGCGCCACGACCACCGATGTTGGCCATGTCGGCGAAGTTACTGGAAATCTGTTCGTCGTATTCGTCCCACAGCGGTAACTGCCAGGCGCGGTCACTACTGGCCTGACCGGCTTTCAGCAGTTCATCCGCGAGGTCCTGGTCATTGCTCAACAGGCCGGTGGTGTGGTGGCCCAGGGCGACGACACAGGCGCCGGTCAGGGTGGCGATATCCACCACGACGTCCGGATTGAACTTTTTCGCGTAGGTCAGCGCGTCACACAGAATCAGGCGGCCTTCAGCATCGGTATTCAGGACCTCAATCGTTTGCCCGCTCATACTGGTAACAATGTCACCGGGTTTGCTGGCGTCCCCGTCGGGCAGGTTCTCTGTGGCCGGTATGATGCCCACCAGGTTGATGGGAAGTTTCATCTCGGCGACTGCCGAAACAGTACCGAATACACTGGCGGCACCGCACATGTCGAATTTCATTTCGTCCATAGCAGCACCGGGTTTGATAGAGATACCTCCCGAGTCGAAGGTAACGCCTTTGCCAACCAGTACCACGGGTTTGGCTTTCTTGTTACCGCCACTGTACTGCATCACAATGAGTTTGGCGGGCTGGCGGCTGCCACGGGATACTGACAGCAGGGCACCCATAGCGAGTTTTTTCATGGCCGGTTCTTCAAGAATCTGTACTTTCAGCGCCGGGTAGTCCTTCTTCAGCGCTTTAGCCTGGTCGGCGAGGTCACTCGGTGTGCACAGGTTGCCCGGCCGGTTGCCCAGTGTACGAGCCAGCTCAATACCGTTGGCGACCGCGATGCCACGGTTTACCCCACGTTTTGCCTCCGCGAGTGCAGAGCGGTCGTTGACCACTACGGTTAATTTGCGCAACGGATGTTTGGCCGGCTTGGCGTCACTTTTCAGTTCGTCAAAACGATACAGCGCATCGCGCGTGGCTTCCACCGTGCGCTGTGCCTTCCAGGCCAGGTCACGGTCTTCTACCTCCAGCTCGGTAAGAAAGGATACAGCGTCGGTGGCGCTACCGGATTGCAGGGCTTTGGCGGCCGCCGCCGTGATTTTGTCGAAGTCCTGTGCTGACAGCTTCTTGTCTTTGCCGCAACCCACCACCAGAACGCGCGCCGCCTTAACGCTGCCTTTTGGCGTATGGATCAGGGTTGTTTTGCCGCAGCCGGTATCGATGTCTGCACTTTTCAGCAAGTCGCCAAGCTGACCCTGACCGGCTTTGTCCAGCTGCCTGGCTGCGGGCGACAGGCGCCGCGGGTCTGAAATACCGACTACGACGCAGGCGCTGGCTAATTTATCGGAATCACCGGTTCTAGCATTGAAATTCATAGACTGCTCCAGATTTACTGATGTGCCGGTATGGTGGCCCGATCGAATTCCGGTTAGTGTACTGGATGCCTTACCGGCGCCCAAATTTTTTAGCATAAAGTCATGTCATCGGTTATACGCCGTTATCTGAGTCTTGAGTTGTTGCAGTACTGGCTGGTCATCACCCTGGTGTTGTGGCTGGTGCTGGTGGCTGCGCGTTTTTCCCTGTATCTGGGCCAGGCGGCCGGCGGGCAGCTACCTGCGGGCACCGTGTTGTGGCTGTTGGCGCTGAAATCAGTCGGGTTTTTTGTCTTTCTGCTACCGCTGACGCTGTTTCTGGCCCTGCTGTGGTTGCTGGGACGGCTTAACCGGGACTATGAATCGCTGGCACTGGCGGCCAGTGGCGCAGGTACCGTGCAGCTGTACCGGGCTGTTGCGATACCGGTGCTGGGCGCGACACTGCTGGTGGCGGCATTGACCGGGTACCTGGTGCCGCGCACGGCGGCGCAGGGCTATCAACTGCGCAGTCAGGCAGAGCACAATCTGGACATGGGGGCACTGACACCCGGTCGTTTTCACACGCTGCAACAGGGTCGCTTGCTGGTGTATGCCCGACGCTCCGGTCGTCAGGCCGGCACACTGGAAGACGTGTTTGTTAACGTCAGCGGTTCTGAACGTGCGCAGGTGCTGGTAGCCAGGAGTGCCGGCGTGGAAGTCGCCGATGACAGCGACGAACGCTTCCTGGTATTACGCGACGGTTACCGCTACGACGGGAATCCCGGACAGGCCGATTACCGCGTGTTGCACTATAGGGAATATGCTCTGCACTTGCAGACCACGGCTGTCGGCCATGAAAAAAAATGGGACGAGATCAGCATGCAGGCGCTCTGGGCAACCCCGGGTCCACGGGCCAGTGCCGAACTGCACAAGCGTCTGTCACGCCCCGTTACGGTACTGGTGCTGGCGTTAATTGCGATACCCCTGGCGCGTTTTCGCCCCGCCACCAGCCCGGTCTATCCACTGTGGCTGGGGGTGCTGGTATTTGCCCTGTATTTTAATCTGCTGGGCACCGGGCAGTTATGGATAGAGCAGGGCAGAGTGCCGGGCTGGCTGGGCCTGTGGTGGGTACACGGGTTATTGCTTGCGCCGCTGCTGGTATGGGCCTGGAAAAGACGCGGGTGGTCGCGGCAGGGGATGGCGTGAAGCGGCTCGATATCTATATTGGCAGAACCATGCTGGCTGCGACGCTGCTGACCTGGCTGGTGGTGATCGTGCTGGAGGGCCTGTTTGTCTTTCTTGGCGAAATCGGTGCTATCGGGCACGGCGACTACACACTGGCCGATGCGTCGCTGTTTGTCATGCTGACGTTGCCGGTACGCGCTTATCAATCGTTTCCCATGGCGGTGCTGATCGGTTCCCTGCTGGGGCTGGGCAGTCTGGCGGCACAGTTTGAACTGAACGCTTTCCGGCTGGCGGGTTGTTCCCCGGCGCGCCTGACGCGTTCGGTATTGCAGGCAGGCGCGGTGATGTTACTTGCCGTAGTGGTTCTGGGCGAGGGCTGGGCGCCCTCCAGCCAGCAGTTGGCCAGGCAGTTGCGAACCTCGGCACTTTACGACCAGGTCAGTGTGCAGCGGGATGCCGGGTTCTGGGTGCGCAACGGGCAGCAAATGATCCAGGTGCGTCGTAGCGAAGCCGACGGGAGTCTGAGCGGGTTGCTTGTCTACGCTATCGATGCCACACCCAGGCTGGTGTCTGCCAGCCGTGTGGCAAGTGCGCGCTTTCAGCAAGGGCAATGGCATCTTGAAGATATTCAGACCAGTTATTTCAATGATCAACAGGTTGATGTTCGTCGGACATCGCAAAGTGTATGGCCCAGCCTGATAGCGCCACGTCTGGCACAGCTGCTGACCCGCGATGCACAAACGTTGTCGTTGCCGGAGCTGAGCCAGTACATCGACTACCTGCAAGAAAATGGCACCAGCGTTGCCCTCTACCGATTGAACTACTGGCAGCGCCTGGCGATACCGGTGGCCGCCATGGCCATGCTGTTTCTGGCGGTCAGTTTTGTGCTGGGGCCGATTGGCCGTCTGAGTATAGGCCAACGTATTCTGATCGGCGTGGTGGTGGGGCTGGTGTTCAAGTTGTTCAATGAAATAACGGCGCACGCCGGGCTGGTGTTTGGAGCGCCGCCCTGGTTGAGTGTCTTCGCACCGTCAGCGCTGGTGTTTATCGCAGGTTTGCTGTTGCTGCGCAGAACAGGCTGACAGTGTCAGCGCACGCGCTTGCCAGGATTTTCTTTCAGCTGCACGATGCAGGTTTCCGAGTAGCGGTCATGCCAGGTGAGCTTCTGCTTATCGACCAGCATCCACAGGTAGCCCGTTCCCAGCAGTAATCCGGCGGGTATGGCGACCATAAAGCGCAGTAATGCCTGCATCCAGGTAATCGGCCCCGGTCTCAGGTTATCAAGCTGCAGGCGCCAGGCACGCATACCGAGTGTCTGGCCGCCGTGTGTCCAGAACCAGCCGTAGAAAAAAAAGCTGATGAACAGCAGATAGGTGCTAAACAGTGGGTTACCGGCGTGGATGGCGGCACCGTCGGTCAACGGTAGCAGTATGGCCGTGGCGATAAACCAGATCGCCAGCAGTAGCAGCGAGTCATAGAACAGCGCTGCAAGGCGTCGCGGCAGGTTGGCGGGTTTGGGCAGCTTATCGGCATCTGACATAATTGTCACGGTTATGATGTGCAGGTTGAATGTACTCGCATTCTAATTGCCTCTGCAACGGTGACAACAGCAGTTGCCTGTGCTATGAAATGATTTAGGGAACCTCAGACCAATAACAGAATAATCAGGAGCAGCTGGATGAGTGTATATTCCGAGCTTGCGGTCATGGAAGGTGTCATTGCCGCCGGTGAATACGCCTACCGTGGTGACCGCTACAATTTCAAGGGTCAGCTCAGCGAAGAAATGGCGCGCATGGCATCGATCATGTGCCGCGCAACGACCATGAGTACCCACATGCAAGCCGATATCCTGTGTGCCAACAGTGATAACTGTCCGTTTGAATCAGCACACGGCTGGATAGTGATGGGTCCACAATTCACCGTATGCGTGATGGCCAATGTGTTCTGTTTCGTGCAGAACGAACCCGGCGTGTTGAACAGGATATTCGAACGCATGCGTGACAAGCTGATGGACGCGGATGAAATGGTATGAAAAATCCGGAGAAGACGTATGAGTAGTCTGGACACGTTAAAAAGCCTGGAGGGGGTTTCAGCTGCATTCGAATTTTCGGATACCGGCGAGTTGACAAATCACTGGGTTGCACCAGATTCAAACCTCACGCCGGAAACACTGGATCTGCTGGCACATGTGTTCGTGGCCAACATTGCAATAGCCACCCTGCAGGCGCGCGGCTGGGAAACCACGACCGGGCAGGGCGGCTTCTACCCGATACAGGGTTTTACGCTGGTCGGGTTTGAGTGGTCCACCGTGGGTAACGGGCGTCAGGGTGTAGTACTGCGCAACGACGTGGCGGACTTCGAAGCCGCCTACGCCGCGCTGGATGGTCCCGGGTAAAGGCCATGATCAGACAACTACTCGCACTGGACGGTGTGCTGGTTATCTGCCACTTTCGTGATGACGGTGCGCTGGTGGAAGGTTATGGCATGCTGGGCGAAGACATGATGGAACGGCTGGCAAAATTTGCCCATGACTACAAGCGCATGGTGCAGGGCAATACCGATCAGTTTTCCATGTTTACAGGACTCCCTGGTTGGGCGCCTCCGCGCGGCTGGAATGTACGCGGTGCGCAATGCACAGTCTGTAGCGTTGGGAACCTGGTCTGCTTCATCGATAACGCGGAAGCATCACTGAACGAAGTTATGCGCGAGTTGACCTGCGCATCACAATATTGATGCCTGCTGCCAGTCTGTTACTTGCGCGGTAGCGGGAGTCTGGTATATGTCAGGCTACCCGCTGTGCGATGGGCAACATGAATCACGCCGATCAGGCTGGAGCGTATCGCCCACAGTGCAATCACAGAGGCCGTGAACCCCAGCAGAGCTGTAGTAATAAATATCTTTAGCAAGAATGAGTAGTTCATAACTCTTCCTGTTCTGTTATCAGAGAATTCACCCGGCTCTGTTTAACGAAAGCCGACCCCGGCATCATATTAACCGCGCTGTGGTAAAGTTCATGATTTCGGCTACCACTGAATCAACAGCCAGCAGTCCGAATACAAACAACAGCGCAAGGATTATGGTCATCTTATGTGCTTTCATAATCCGCCCTCCGGCGTTATGCTTTTGACAGGTATACAAGCATAATGAATGCCGGTTTTTTTAATAGACGGAAAACTATGGACTATTTATTTTCCAGTGATTTTCGGGGTGCGATTCTGTAAAGAATGCCGGACAATATTCTTGGATTCTTTACAGTTTTGTATCTGCACCAGAGTGGGAGGAATCAGTGTTCGAACCCGTCGAAATTGCACACGATATTGATAAGGACAGTTTTGAGGAGCGGTTACCCAAACTGCGTACTGATTTACTGGAGGCCCAGTTCAGTCTGCTCGAGGCAAAAAAGTTCCCTGTCATCCTGATTGTTGCGGGCATGGAAGGCGCCGGGGTTGTCGATGCGCTTACCCATGCAAGCACAGTGCTTGATACGCGTTATGTTACGACGTTTGCGCTTGACGCGCCCACCGATGAAGAGTCCGGGCGACCTCGTATGTGGCGCTATTGGCGGGTTTTGCCACCCAGAGGTGAAATGGGCGTTTATGTCGGGTCGTGGTACACAACCCCGTTGACAGACCGTATTCTGGATGAATCCCGCACCACGGAATTCGAACAGGAGCTGAAGACGATTAATCGTTTCGAGGCGATGCTGGCAGCGGAAGGTGCATTGATACTCAAGTTCTGGTTGCACATTGGCAAGAAAGAACAGGCAAAACGCCTGAAAAAGCTGGACAGTGATGCGCGCACCCGCTGGCGTGTGGAGGAGTCACCCTGGGGTGGTACAAAGCGGTACAGGCAAGTCGAACGTGCTGCCGGGCAGATGATGACGGCCACCCATACCGACCACGCTCCCTGGATTGCCGTGAATGCAGAGAACCCCTATTACCGGGGGCTTACTGTGGGTCGAACCCTGCTCAATGCCATTCAGTCGCGCTTGTCGCAAGCGGATCAAGCGAAGCCGATAAGTGTACCGGCGAATATTCCGGCAGTTCACGATCGCACGGTCCTGATGGATCTTGACCTGTCGCTGAATCTGGATAAATCCGACTACAGGGAGCAACTGGCGAAATACCAGGACCGTCTCAACGAGCTGCTCTGGAAAAAGAAATTCAACAAGCACTCACTGGTACTCGTGTTTGAAGGAAATGATGCAGCAGGCAAGGGCGGGTCGATTCGGCGCGTTACCGAATTCCTGGACCCGCGTCGATACCGGGTAAACCAGTTTGCTGCACCGACCGATGAAGAAAAGGCGCAGCCCTACCTGTGGCGTTTCTGGCGCCGCCTGCCAGTACGCAAACACATCGCATTCTTTGATCGCTCATGGTACGGCAGAGTGCTGGTCGAACGGGTCGAGGGTTTTTGCTCCGAGGCAGACTGGCGCCGGGCCTATGGTGAGATCAATGAGTTTGAAAAAGAAATGACCGATGCCGGAGTCATCGTGATCAAGTTCTGGCTGGCCATCGACAAAGACGAACAACAGGCGCGTTTCAGGGCCAGGGAGGAAACCGGTTACAAGCGCTACAAGATTACCGACGAAGACTGGCGTAACCGCGAAAAATGGGATGACTATGCAGCCGCCGTTTGCGACATGGTCAACGCCACCGGTACCCGGCTTTCGCCATGGATACTCGTCGAGGCGAATGACAAGTATTTTGCCCGCGTGAAAGTGCTCAGGACCCTGTGTGAGCACATCGAGAAACAGCTGGAGGGGAAAAAGAGCAAGTCCTGATTCATTGCGAGCGAAGCGCGGCAATCTCATTCTGTATGTAAATACAAGTCAATGTCAGCCTCCTACTGATAGTGCGCGCTTAATCATCCGCTCTACATCAGGAGTCGTTTCTCCATAATAAATATGAACATCCGGATGGTTATTACTGAATACCCGGAATATTTCGTCTGCGAAAGCTTGTCCGATGGATTCAATACCATCGAAATCCAGATAGACTTCCTTAAACAACTCAAACCGTGCGAGCAAACGCTTCGCCTGTGAGCGGGAAACCAGTCTCTCGCCCTCATACTGGACAAGCTTCACGTGTATGCGTGTCCTGGTAAAACCAAAGTCTTCATGCTCTGAGGTAAACTCATCATATACGTCACGGTCGATCCGGGTGGACTCTGGATCAATGTTCATAATTATGATCGTACCAGTGATGTCCGAGGCTCTATCGAGTAGCCAGTCTTTATTATCTTCACGAGTAAATAACAACTCACCTGAGCGAATAGCAAATTCATCAAACATGCGTGAAGAAAAGAAAATGCCTTCGCCGGTATGATTTTCCGGATCGGTGGTTAGTTTGCCTTTAGCCAGCTCCAGCACTGCATGATGTGGATCATCAAGATCAAACGCTTTTTGAATTTTGTTGAAAATCCCCACACCGTTGTCCATTACAATGAGTTCAATTTCTTTTGCGGAGTAAGTAACGCCCAGATAAAGCGTATCGCCTTCCGAGTGGTCGATAACGTTATTAACCATTTCAGTAAATCCGTAATGGCAAATATCCCGCACATTTCCAGGTAAATCTTTTAATTTTGGCACCAGCCATTCACGCCACACGCGATCCTCCGCCAGGGAGTCATCTATCGTAAGATTGGTTGTTGTATCCTGGTAGGGTTCGAGCTTGTAGGTTCGCCCTTTGGTGTGGCCAGTTGCAGAGAGTTGTCCGGAACGGACCAGCTGAGCAACATGGCGGCTTGCCGGCTG
>ENA-ORDP01001087-ORDP01001087.1-marine-sediment-metagenome-genome-assembly--contig:-NODE-1087-length-15548-cov-11.830246_pt1 | contig 15548 bp, 15 predicted proteins | sample MGYA00248627_ERZ508539 | MGnify/ENA primary metagenome ERZ508539 (study PRJEB26208, sample SAMN05571518) | marine sediment metagenome | biome: deep sea; feature: Hydrothermal vent; material...
TGGATGCTGCGGGCCAAAGTTCATTGTGTAATTGCGTATTTCAGGCACCGTAACCTTCCTCCCGGATTACTCTGGGAACAAGAATACGAGGTTCGATGGAAACGGGCTGATAGACCACCCTGCTTTTTTCCTCGTCATAGCGCATTTCGACATGACCCGACAACGGGAAATCCTTGCGGAACGGGTGCCCGACGAATCCATAGTCTGTCAAAATTCGACGCAGATCCGGATGCCCTTTGAAAAGAATTCCGAAGAGGTCAAAGGCCTCACGCTCAAACCAGTCTGCTGACTTCCAGATATCGATGACCGAATCGACCACAGGTGAGGATTCTTCAACGAAAACACGAAGTCGCAGACGCTGATTGCGAGAGGTAGAAAGTAAATGATAAACCACGGCAAATCTGGGTTTAACCCATTTTTCACCGGCCTCCTGGCGATATTTAAGATAGTCAACAGCACAAACATCTATCAGGATATCAAAGGTGAAGTTTTCGCCGATGAGTAATTTCCTACAGATGTCATGCAGTGAATCTTCAGCCACATCGACAGTCAATTCACCGAGATCTATTGCAGAAGCCTGTATAGCGTCACCCGCAACTTCTGCTATGCGCGATTGCAGCGCCTGTAGTCTTTCGATACTGTTCATCTGTCAGGTACGAGCAATGGTGTTGGTTCGAATCTTCTTCTGTAACTGCAGTATGCCGTATAACAATGCTTCAGCTGTCGGAGGACAGCCTGGTACATAGATATCAACAGGTACGATGCGATCACAACCACGCACAACAGAATAGGAATAATGGTAGTAGCCACCGCCATTGGCACAGGAGCCCATGGAGATAACCCAGCGCGGTTCAGCCATCTGATCGTAGACTTTACGCAATGGGGCAGCCATCTTGTTGGTAAGGGTACCAGCGACAATCATAACATCTGACTGTCGGGGACTGGGGCGAAACATAATACCAAATCGATCCAGGTCATAGCGCGCAGCACCCGCATGCATCATTTCAATAGCACAACAGGCAAGACCGAAGGTGACCGGCCACATCGATCCAGTGCGAGCCCAGTTAATCAGGCTGTCCGCCGTGGTAATGGCCCAGCCCTGTTCAACAACACCTTTCTCAACGACGCTGTCATTCACTCCCATTCCAGCGCTCCTTTTGTCCATTCATATATGAAGCCGATGACCAGTATGCCAAGAAAAATCATCATTGCAACAAAACCAAACATGCCGACAGACTCTTCCTGTAGAACGATTGCCCAGGGGAAAAGAAAGGCTATTTCAAGATCAAAAATAATAAACAGTATGGCTACCAGATAATAACGCACGTCAAATTTCATACGTGCGTCTTCAAATTCATCGAAGCCACATTCGAAAGGTGACAGCTTGGCAGGATTCGGACGATCGACTTTCAGTAACTTGCTGAAAATCTTACCGAACATGATAAACATTGCACCCATCATAAAGCCCACAGCAATGAACACCAGAACCGGTATATAGTTTTCAAGCATGGTCATTTTATAATATTGACTATGCCTCTCGGCATATCCCCCCCCTCCAAATCGTACGGCAAAAAAGCGAAACGCTCAGTCTAGGACGGCTTGCCCCGTGTGTCAAGCCGAAGCAAGACTAATTAATTGTTATAATTCAATGGCTTACAATGTGTGCCGCAAAACCTGCACAAGTATTATTTATCGTAGGAAAAGAAACAACAGCCCGTTGAGCGACTGAAATGATTTAACCCGGATATTTCATGAATACGCGCGATGATCACGCAGTATATTGATTCCACAGTGGCTTTTCTGATTGAGCGCCGTACTCGTGCGTACGGTCGATTGAAGAAAATTCGCTGTGGAATCAATAGACAAGTGAGGGCGCGTGTTGTCATGAATTATTCGGGTTAAGGGCACTTCTATCAATTGTGGTGCCGAAGGCCGGACTCGAACCGGCATGACTTGCGTCACCGCCCCCTCAAGACGGCGTGTCTACCAATTTCACCACTTCGGCAATATTCTATTCATCTTTTTCAGGCTTAAGGGCACCTCTATTAATTCTGGATAGATCAGATTGCATTCCAGATTGTTCATATCAAGGCAAGGATCGCACGTAATAGCTGGCTATTGCGAAGATCCTTAACGCAGAGATGGACGATCTGGGATGGAAGATGAATATTCATGGATTAGTAGAGGTGCCCTTAACTTTACCTGGTACCTCTGGCACCTCTGTCACATTAGGTACTTCATTGACCACTGGAATATCCACAGTCGATGAACCCGCGTCTGTGGCAGGCAATGCAGGGACACTACTCTTCGTTGATCCATTAATATTCCCAGCAGGTAAAGACGGCATAGTTTCTGTCTTTTCCGGTAAGTTTTTTTCAACCTTCTGAATAACACTGTCTGTTACACTGGTAGGCTTTGCTGATTTGCTGTAAAGATAGGTAAGCGACAAACTGGTCAAAAAGAAAACAGTCGCAAGCACCGCGGTGGTGCGCGAGAGAAAATTTGCTGAACCCTGACTACCAAAAAGAGAACCAGAAGCACCCCCTCCACCGCCGAATGCGGCACCTGCATCAGCACCCTTGCCGTGTTGCACCAACACTAAAACGACGATGCTTACGGCAACCAGTACGTGAATTGCTATCAGTATATTAATCATGACGATTGATCAGTTGATTTCTTAGTTTGCAGCCTTGCAAATAGCAAGGAAGCTTTCGGCCTGGAGAGATGCCCCGCCAATCAGACCACCATCGATATCCTGCATACCGATTAGTGCATCTGCATTACCAGCATTCATACTGCCGCCATACAGGATCTGCATGTTTTCTGCTACCTCTGCACTTAGGCCCGAAAGCATATTGCGGATAAACTTGTGCACTTCCTGCGCCTGCTCAGGAGTAGCTGTCATGCCGGTACCAATTGCCCAAACAGGCTCATAGGCGATGACAGAATTAGCCAGCTTATCGATACCAACGGTCTCAATTATTGCCTGCAACTGGCGAGCGACAACCGTTTCAGTGTCACCGGTTTCTCTTTCAGCCAGGGTTTCCCCCACACACAACACAGGGATTAGGCCACCATTCTGCGCTGTGTTGAACTTGGCCGCTACATCCTGGTCACTTTCACCATAGATGGCACGCCGTTCCGAGTGGCCAACCAGGACATACTTACACCCGGCATCTACTAACATGGATGCGGATATCTGGCCGGTAAATGCGCCGCTTTCATTAATATCCAGATCCTGCCCACCGAGGGAAATATCATCGCGCCCGTTTAAAGCATCGGCTGCACGCGGAATTAATATATAAGGTGGACAGATAAGCACTTCTGCGTTGGTGACATCACCACGACCATTTGCAATACCATTGACCAGGTTCACGGTACTCTCTGAGTCACCATTCATCTTCCAGTTTCCAGCAACCAGGGGACGACGCATTCAATACTCCTGTATTTTTACCATATACGATGGGGGCGCAATGGTACGCGTGAAGCACTTGAAAATCAATGTGAATTAGTTAATTTGCAGCCGATGCCTGGCGAACGATTTCAGCCAGTGACTCGCAATGGCTTTTTACCTGAGAAGCATCAATGCCTTCAATCATCACCCTGATCAACGGCTCTGTCCCAGAGGGCCTGAGTACGACGCGCCCGCGATCACCAAGTTCTGTTTCTGCCTCAGTGACTGCATCCCTGATAAGGTGATTATCATTCATATTGAAATCACGCGAAATCTCTACATTAATCATCGTTTGCGGGCAAGTTTTCATTTCTCCAGCAAGTTCTGCCAGTGTATTGCCGCTATCATGTATGACTTGCAATACTTCCAGCGCCGCAACAATACCATCGCCCGTAGTTGATTTATCCAGACAAATTATATGGCCGGAGGCTTCACCACCTAATTGCCAGCCATTTTTCTTCATCATTTCCAGTACATAACGGTCACCAACGGCGGCCCTCAGAAAATCAATTTTATTTGCACGCAAAGCCTGTTCCATCCCAAGATTGCTCATCACTGTACCGACAACACCGCCCTGCAGTTCTCCACGCCGGGACCGAGCCAGTGCCATAATGAGAATCAGCTTGTCGCCATTAATGATCTCACCGCGATGATCAACCATCATCAGGCGATCGCCGTCACCATCCAGTGCGATACCCAGGTCTGCACCTTGCTTCACAACTTCAGATTGTAATGCTGCAGTATCCGTAGCACCATAACCTTCATTAATATTAAAACCATCAGGCTCGTCGCCAATCACATGCAGTCGAGCTCCCAGTTCTGATAACACGCAAGGTGCAATGTGATAACTGGCACCATTTGCGCAATCCAGTACTATATTCAGCCCTTCAAGACTTACCTGATTGCCTATTGTCGCCTTGCAATATTCAATATAACGCCCGGCGGCATCGGGATATCGAGTGGCCTTACCCAGATCATGGGAGTCAATAGTCCTGAAGGGCTGCTGCATCATTTGCTCGATCGCCTGCTCTGTCTCATCAGGCAGTTTCTCCCCCGCAGTAGAGAAGAATTTGATACCGTTATCATAATAAGGGTTGTGAGAAGCACTGATGACCACCCCGGCCTGGGCGCGCGCTGTACGCGCCAGATAGGCAATACCCGGTGTCGGCATCGGCCCTAATAAACTGACATCAACACCGGCAGAAATAAGACCGGCTTCCATTGCAGACTCAAGCAGATAGCCTGAAACACGAGTATCTTTACCAATGATTATCTTGCCATGGCTATCACCATTGCTACCGAGCACCTTGCCCAGTGCCCAGCCTAATTTCATCACTGTAGAGGGTGTGATCGGCTCTTCTCCCATGCGCCCGCGGATTCCATCTGTACCAAAATATTTCATGTACTTTCCTTTCTCACTTTTTCCACTGCTTCCACCATACGTATAGCATCGGTTGTCGCCTTCACATCATGAACCCTGACAATATTGGCACCATTTCGCACTGCCAGCAAGGCCAGTGCGATACTGGCATATATTCTATCCTTAACCGCTAAACCCAGAGTCTCACCAATTACACTCTTACGGGACAGGCCTGCCATAATCGGCAGACCATGACTACTGACATGTTGCAGCTCATTCAACAGAGTAAAATTTTGCTTCTGTGTCTTGCCAAAGCCAAATCCCGGATCGAGTATCAGGTTGTTGATATCCAGCCCGGCTGCTACACAGGCTACTACACGCCGAGACAGATAATCCCTGATAGTCGCAGTTACATCTCCATAAACTGGGTTAGCCTGCATGGTCCCTGGCTGCCCCTGCATATGCATCAGGCAAACTGGCACGTTTAATTCTGCAGCAACACTGAGCGCATCCTCCTCCGTCAGAGCACGTACATCGTTGATCATGGCTGCACCGGCATTTACTGCTGCATCCATCACCTGAGCCTTTGATGTATCGATAGATATCGTCACATCAAAGCGCCCTACCAGTCCCTCTATGATCGGAATAACACGCTGCATTTCCTCATCAGCATTGACTGGGGTTGCACCCGGTCGCGTTGATTCACCCCCGATATCGATGATATCGGCACCTTCATCAATCATTCTTGCCACATGATCTACGGCCTCATCAACAGCAAGAAAAAGACCCCCGTCCGAAAAGGAATCGGGGGTCGCATTGAGGATGCCCATGATGGTTACCCGCCCTGCCTGCAGGAACGAAGAGACATCAGTTGTTTTCAATTTAGCGAGCCTCTGAAGGAACCCGTCATTGTACCCTTCGGGTATTTCTTCAATCCATCAGTCACGAGCATCGCAACGCGGTAATCTCTTTATTTAGAACCTGTAATTCAGGAGATTGCTTCGTCACTACGTTCCTCGCAATGACGAATAGCTTAAGTTTAGTGTTCGCCTGCCGGTTCATCCATTTTTGGTTCAGGGCCTTTTTTATCGCTCTTGTCACTGGAGGAATCATCTTTGCCTGATTCATTATCTGATTTTTTGTCAGAAACCTCAGCCGGTGGCTGCGGATCCTTGCCCGCCATGATGTCATCAATCTGCTCTGCATCAAGGGTCTCCCATTCAAGCAAAGCTTTGGCCATAATTTCCATTTTATCCTTGTTTTTTTCAATAATCTGTCGAGCCCGTGCATATTGCTCATCAACAATACGACGGATCTCTTTATCGACCAGTTCAGCAGTCGAATTACTAAGATTTTTATGTGTCGTTACATCTCTACCGAGGAAGATTTCGCTTTCATTTTCGCCGTAAACGCGAGTCCCCATCAGGTCACTCATGCCCCAGCGTACGACCATATTTCTGGCCACATCGGTAGCGCGTTCAAAATCATTCGATGCACCGGTGGTCATCTGCTTCATAAAAATCTCTTCACCGATACGACCACCCATCAGCACAGCGATATTTGACAGCAGATAGCTGCGGCTGTGGCTGTATCGATCCTCTAATGGCAGCTGCATGGTGACACCCAGTGCCCTACCGCGGGGTATGATAGTCACCTTGTGTACGGGATCCGTTCCAGGCAGCACCTTAGCAACAATTGTATGTCCGGCTTCATGGTAGGCAGTATTCCGCCGTTCTTCTTCCGGCATGATGATGGAACGTCGTTCAACACCCATAATAATCTTGTCTTTGGCCAGTTCAAACTGTTCCATTTTAACGGTTCGCAGATTGCCTCTGGCTGCAAACAGGGCGGCCTCATTGATCAGGTTGGCCAGATCAGCGCCAGAAAAACCCGGTGTACCACGCGCAATGATACCGGCGTCTACATCATCATCAATGGGTACCTTGCGCATGTGGACTTTAAGTATTTGTTCTCTACCACGGATATCCGGCAAAGGCACATAAACCTGGCGATCAAAACGACCGGGCCGGAGCAACGCGGGATCAAGCACGTCAGGACGGTTGGTGGCAGCAATAACGATAACGCCTTCATTACCTTCAAAACCATCCATTTCCACCAGCAACTGGTTCAATGTTTGTTCACGTTCATCGTGACCACCGCCAAGACCGGCACCACGGTGGCGACCTACCGCATCTATTTCATCGATAAAGATGATGCAGGGTGCGTGCTTCTTTCCCTGTTCAAACATATCACGCACACGCGAAGCACCGACACCGACAAACATTTCTACAAAATCTGAACCTGAAATGGTGAAGAACGGCACCTTGGCCTCACCGGCAATCGCTCTGGCCAGTAGAGTTTTACCGGTACCAGGCGCCCCTGTCATCAACACACCCTGAGGAATTTTTCCACCTAGCTTCTGAAACCGTGACGGGTCACGCAGAAATTCCACCAGTTCGGCAACCTCTTCCTTGGCCTCTTCAACGCCTGCGACATCCTCGAAGGTTACCTTGTTCTTGTCTTCGGTCAGCATACGCGCCTTGCTCTTACCAAAACTCATGGCACCACGACCACCTCCACCCTGCATCTGCCGCATGAAGAATATCCAGACACCAATCAGCAGCAACAACGGAAACCAGCTGATAAAAATACTCATCAGTAATGATGGTTTCTCGGGTTCTTTTGCATCAACAACAACACCATTTCTTAGCAAGTCATTGATCAAATCCGGATCATCCGGTGAATAAGTCTTGAAAGCTGACCCATCCTGGCGTGTACCGCTAATATTCCGGCCTGATATGGTCACTTTACTTATCTGGCCCTGTCTCACATCTGCTACGAATGAGGAGTAATCCAGTTCCGTCGTACGCGCCTGCTGACGCGGTGCAAAATTGTTGAAAATAGTCATTAGCACAATGGCGATAACTAGCCACATGACGAGATTTTTAGAGATATTGTTCAAACTAGTGCCTCAATGATGAAATGAGTGAAATGGCAATGTGTATATTCTGCCCTGCCGGATACCGTGATTCAATAAAAAAACTAAAAATATAAGTGAACCTCTAACTATTTATCAGCCCTTAAAACCGCGAGCGAGTAAAAAAATCTCCGAGCTGCGGGAACGCGATGCACCTGGTTTTCGTGTCGCAACCGAACGAAACGCTGTTAATAACTCCAGTCGAAGCTGATCGAAGCCGCTGCCCTGAAACACCTTCATCAACAGACCACCGTCCCGCACCAGCACTGAGCAGCTCCAGTCCAGCACGCCCTCGGCCAGACCGATAGACCTGGCCTGATCAGAAAGGGCTATACCACTTATATTGGGGGCCATATCAGATAACACAAGGTCAACACCCCTGCCATCCATCATTTCGCGAAGCTGTGACCGAATCTTATCTTCTGTAAAATCACCCTGTATAAACGCAACACCATCTATAGGGTCTATCGGCAGTAAATCTAACGCAACCAGATGGTCCTTTTTCCCCAGCCGTGTACGGGCATACTGACACCAGCTGCCGGGTGCCGCACCCAGATCAACCACATTCATCCCGGGACGCAAAAGTCTGTCTCTTTTATCTATTTCCTCCAGCTTGAATGCAGACCTGGCACGATAACCGGCTTTTTTAGCTTTTTTGACATAACTGTCATTCACATGCTCATTCATCCAGTTACGACCAAAACGATGCTTTTTGTCAGAACTCATCAATGCGTCCCTCTAACTACAACGAGAATGTTTACATTATTCACTGTACAATCGCGCTCTGCTTTTCTTTCAGGTTACAACACCCGGAGTTTAAATGTCTCTCAACCGCAAGCAAACATCATATTTACGTGGCCTGGCGCATCCATTACCCACGATAGTCAGCATAGGTGGTTCCGGCCTCACTGATGCAGTTATGGCTGAGCTTGAATCTACACTCGAGTATCATGAACTTTTGAAAATAAAGATTGCCACGGACAACCGGGATTTGCGCAAAAAGTTTGTTCAGGATATTTGCTCATCTACCTCTGCGGAACTGGTTCAGCAGATTGGAAAGGTTGCGGTAATATTTCGTCCGAGTAAAAAACACAAAATAAAGATTCCAGCATAAAATTCTTTGTGCGAATGAATTCGCACCTACACAAATATGGGCACACCTGTCATCAATCACCCCATGTCGAAAGAAAAATAATTGTAGGTCCGAATTCATTCGGACAATATCACCATGAACGCTCTCTTGTGACAGTTTTGTGCGAATGAATTCGCACCTACAGAAGCAAGCTCTTCTCAGGCTGCCGAATCACCAGCAGCAGACCCAGCAGACTAACCAACAGATATAACCCACTAGCAATGCCATGCAGTATGGCGAAACGATTGTGTGTCTCGGACCCCTTTTCTATTGCACCACCAGCCATATCCCGCAATCCGGCGATTTCTGGTGTCAGGTAAAGCAGATTGATGGCAATCAATGCAGCCATCAGGAAAAGTACCAGGAAACGCCATTTTTCACGATCAAGAAAAGAATATATGACTGTAAGAACTAACACAGAAGCCAGTCCGAACCAACTCATCAAAGTAAACAGTTCGCCTGCAATCTGACCTGCCAGCTGTGGATTCTGCAGACGATGGAAAAGCACTGGAGCGACTAAATAGCCTACTGTCCACAGGCCGCCTATCCAGAGTGTCAGAACGATAAGCTGTATATTGAGCAGCACTCTAATGATTACCCTGTCGCTAGATATATTTGACACTTAAAATCTCGTACATCGTTACGCCACCGGGGGTCTGCACTTTGACTTCATCGCCTTCTTCTTTGCCGATTAGTGCGCGAGCAATAGGAGAACTGATAGAGATTTTCAATTTTTCGATATCTGATTCCAGATTACCGACAATCTGATAAGTCACTTCATTTTCTGTAGCGACGTTATACAATTCTATAGTTGCGCCGAAAACAACACGTCCACCCGTATCCAGCGTTGCAGGGTCAATGATCTGAGCCTGACCCAGGGAACTATCCAGCTCCTTGATTCGGCCCTCTATGAAGCCCTGCTCCTCGCGTGCAGCATGATATTCGGCATTTTCAGACAAATCACCATGAGCGCGTGCTTCAGCAATAGCATCAATGACTTTTGGCCGAGCAACCTGCTTCAAATGTTTAAGTTCTTCGCGCAAACGTTCTGCGCCCTTACTGGTCAATGGCAAACTTTCCATTTCAATTCCTTTTTCGTTCTTTTCTTTACATTCAACAAACAATATCTTAACGACAAAATACTGCTTCAGGGTACCTTCAGCATTTTATGCAGATCCTGAAGCTTATAAACAGTAACCTCATTATCAGCACGATGTGCCTCCACTGCCGCTTTGGCCGCAGCGATTGTGGTGAAGTTTGTTACCTTATGCAGCAATGCCTCTCTGCGAATGGTATAGGAATCTTTCAGGCTACGCTTACCTTCCGTGGTATTAATAACGATGTCAATTTCCTCATTTTTAATCATATCAACGATATGCGGCCGACCTTCGCGCACCTTATTTACCTGCCTTACTTTGACCCCAGCCGCTTCAATAACCTTTGCTGTACCCCTGGTGGCCAGTATATCGAAACCGTGTCCAGCCAGGTACCGTGCCACTTCTACTACACGTGGCTGATCAATATTACGCACACTGATAAAGGCTTTACCCTTTTCAGGTATGTGTGCACCTGCCGCCTTCTGTGCCTTGTCAAAGGCTTCACCAAAGGTTTTACCAACACCCATGACTTCACCGGTAGATTTCATCTCCGGACCCAGCACCGGATCGACACCCGGGAATTTGATAAAGGGGAAAACCGCCTCTTTGACTGAATAATACTCCGGAATGATTTCACCCGTAATACCCTGATCTGCCAGGCTAATACCCACCATACAGCGGGCCCCAATTTTTGCCAGAGGCCGCGATGTCGCTTTAGAAACAAAAGGAACCGTGCGTGAAGCACGAGGATTCACTTCAAGCAGGTAGATATCTTCACCTTTTACAGCAAACTGAATATTCATTAACCCGCGCACACCAATTGCCAGAGCCAGACTGGTTGCCTGTTCTCGCAGCTGCTGAATTATGTTTTCTGGCAAACTAAACGGCGGCAATGAGCAGGAGGAGTCACCGGAATGCACCCCGGCCTCTTCGATATGCTCCATTATGCCGCCAATTATTACATCTTTACCATCACATACCGCATCAAGATCCACCTCAATCGCATCATTCAAAAAACGATCGAGCAGTACCGGTGAATCATTGGAAACCTGGATAGCCAGCGTCATGTAGTTATCCAGATCCTCTATATTATGAACGATCTCCATCGCCCTGCCGCCCAGCACATATGACGGTCTGACGATCAGTGGAAAGCCGATTTTTTCGGCCCCAAGCAGGGCTTCTTCACGACTACGAGCGGTACAGTTTGGCGGCTGTAATAAACCGAGGTCTTCAACCAGCTTCTGGAAACGCTCTCTGTCTTCTGCCAGATCGATAGAATCCGGCGAGGTACCAATTATTTTCGCCCCGGCAGCCTCCAGGTCTTCCGCCAGCTTCAATGGTGTCTGTCCACCATATTGCACAATCACACCGGCAGGGTTTTCAATATGGATTATTTCCAGCACGTCTTCCAGCGTCAATGACTCAAAATACAGTCGGTCTGAGGTATCAAAATCAGTCGATACAGTTTCTGGATTACAGTTGACCATGATGGTCTGAAAACCATCTTCACGACAGACCTGTGCCGCATGTACACAACAGTAATCAAATTCTATCCCCTGACCTATACGATTAGGGCCACCACCGAGAACCATGATCTTGCTGCTGCCGTCCGGGTTCGATTCGCACTCTTCTTCGTAGGTTGAATAAAGATAGGCGGTAGACGTGGAAAATTCAGCGGCGCAGGTATCGACACGTTTGTAGACCGGGCGAATACCGTATGAATGGCGAATCGCACGAAATTCATATTCATTAATAGCTAACAGTCTTGCCAGACGTAAATCAGAGAAACCTTTGCGTTTCCAAGATCTTATTTGATGTTCTGTAAGTAATTTATTATCCATCTTCCGTATTTCCTGCTCTATTTTGATCAACTGCTCAATCTGATGCAGGAACCATTTATCGATACGGCTAAGTTCATAGATCTCATCTATCGACATGCCGGCACGGAATGCCTCGGCCAGGTACCAGATCCGGAAACACCCAGGTACGCGCAGCTCCCGGTAGAGCGTCTCTTTTAATTCATCAGGATCGGTATCGGTACAAATCTCATCGAAACCGTCGGTACCAATTTCCAGCCCTCGCAAGGCTTTCTGTAATGACTCCTGGAACGTCCTGCCTATGGCCATCACCTCACCGACAGATTTCATCTGTGTGGTTAATACACTATCCGCCGCCGGGAATTTCTCAAAATCAAAGCGTGGAAATTTGGTTACTACATAGTCGATGCTGGGCTCAAAGGAGGCCGGCATTGCACCGCCAGTAATCTCGTTCTGTAGTTCGTCGAGCGTGAAACCGACAGCAAGCTTAGCGGCAACCTTAGCAATCGGAAAACCTGTCGCCTTGGAGGCCAGTGCAGAAGAGCGCGATACCCGCGGGTTCATTTCAATCACGAGCATACGCCCGTCATCGGGATTGATCGCATACTGCACATTCGATCCCCCGGTATCGACCCCAATCTCGCGCAATATATCGATGCTGGCATCACGCATGATCTGATATTCTTTATCAGTTAGCGTTTGTGCAGGCGCAACGGTAATGGAATCACCTGTATGCACACCCATCGGATCAAAGTTTTCGATCGAACAGATAATGATGACATTATCCGCCGGGTCGCGCACGACCTCCATCTCGAACTCTTTCCAGCCGAGTATAGATTCCTCAATCAGCAGTTCAGAGGTCGGTGAAGCATCAAAGCCGCGTTCACAAAGCTCAAAATATTCCTCACGATTGTAGGCAATTCCACCGCCTGTTCCACCCATAGTAAACGACGGGCGAATGATGGCTGGAAATCCAACCATGGCAAGAATCTGCTCTGCCTCTTCCATATTATGCACAATGGCACCACGAGCCGTTTCCAGGCCGATAGCCTGCATTGCCTGACGAAATAGCTCACGATCTTCTGCTTTATCAATGGCTTCACGGGAAGCACCAATCATCTCAACGTCGTAACGTTCAAGTACGCCTTGTTTTACCAGATCCAGCGCACAATTCAATGCGGTCTGCCCGCCCATGGTGGGCAATAGTGCATCCGGTCTTTCTATCTCTATTATCTTTGCTACGGTCTCCCAGACTATGGGTTCAATGTAAGTCGCATCAGCCATCTCTGGGTCAGTCATGATGGTAGCAGGGTTAGAGTTCACCAAAATCACCCGGTAGTCCTCTTCTTTTAGCGCTTTGCAGGCTTGCGCACCGGAATAATCAAACTCACAGGCCTGACCGATTATGATCGGGCCGGCACCAATAATCAGGACGCTTTTTATATCATCACGACGTGGCATGAACTTATGAAACCGTCCCTTTGGGTTTTGAGCTGTTCTTAATCATATTTTCGATGAAGCGATCAAACAACGGGCTGATATCGTGTGGCCCCGGGCTGCCTTCCGGATGGCCCTGAAAGGAAAAAGCAGGATGATCCATGTATTCGATACCTTGAATAGATTTATCAAACAATGATCGATGAGTCACCCTGAGATTATCGGGCAGATCATCTTCAGCTACTGCAAAACCATGGTTCTGGCTAGTGATCATGACGCGCTTACTGGCTAAATCTTGAACAGGATGGTTGCCACCATGGTGACCGAACTTCATTTTTTCTGTCTGCGCACCCGAAGCAAGGGCTAGCAGCTGATGGCCGAGACAGATACCAAAGACCGGGGTATCTGTGGCGACAATTTCTTTGATTGATGCTATGGCATAGTCACAGGGTCCCGGATCACCGGGACCATTTGACAGGAACACACCATCCGGCATCATTGCCAGCACATCACTGGCTGGTGTGGTTGCCGGAACAACGGTGACACGGCAACCGCGATCGCTAAGCATGCGTAGAATGTTACGTTTTACGCCGAAATCATAGGCCACCACATGATACTTTCTGTCCACAGCAGGCAGGTAACCGGATTCCAGATCCCAGCCACCCTCATCCCAGGCAAGCAGTGCATCGGTAGTCACCTCCCTCGCCAGATCCATTCCGCGCAGCCCCGGAAATTCCTTTGCCTGTTTTATGGCCATATCGAAATCAAGCCCATCGCCGGCAGCAATACAACCGGCCTGCGCACCTTTTTCACGCAAAATACGAGTCAGTCGGCGTGTATCAATTTCGGCTATAGCCACTACTTGCTGAGCTTCAAGAAATGACTGCAGTGACTGCTCTGCGCGCCAGCTGCTGTACAAATCGGGCAGGTCACGAATAATCAAACCAGCGGCATGAACACGGTCAGATTCGAAATCTTCATTATTTGTGCCGGTGTTACCGATATGAGGGTAAGTAAGTGTTATGAGCTGACGACAATAGGAAGGGTCGGTCAGGATTTCCTGGTAGCCCGTCATCGAGGTATTAAAAACCACCTCGCCCGAAGAATATCCAATCGTGCCCACAGCAATGCCGTGGAACAGGCTACCATCTTCCAGGGCCAGTATGGCGGGGACAGACAAGGTTTTCCTCCGTTCTAGATGTAGAAAAACGGGAGTTGCGTAGCGCTACTCCCGTTATTCGACAGACGTTTCTGACTATACAGATTCTAGTCGATTTGCTACGTTAAAATCAATCAAGCTATGATAAATTATAAAACTCGCACACCGCCTGAAAATAACGGACAGGGGAATAGACAAGGATATTTATAATGCTCCACCAGCAAAGTACTCCGAACGTAAACACCATCCGCGCCATTGAACCCGGCAGGATCAAAATCAATGATCAATTTTATGACAACAGCCTGTTAGTAACAGCTGAAAAAATTGACAATAACTGGATTGTCAAAAAACCTGAGGAACTGACTATAGAAATAATAGAGGAACTGCTTAACCATCAACCGGAAATTATTATAATCGGCTCGGGCCTGCAGCACCATTTCCTTGATCCCATGTTTACGCTAACAGCCGCTCAACAGGGTATAGGTATAGAAATCATGACTACCGAAGCTGCATGCCATACTTACAACATCCTCATAGGGGAAGACCGGGATGTGCTGGCAGCGTTGATGGTTTAAAAGAAGTGTCAAGTTTCAAGCCAAAAGACGCATCGCTAAAAGATTGGGGTCACAGAGAAAATTGAAATCTATATTTCTTTTCCCCAGCCGGTTACTCAGAATTTGAAACTTGAAACTTGAAACTTCGAGCTAAAGTAGCTCGTCCCTTGAATACCCTTCCCTTTCCAACTGCTTACGCAATTTTTTTAAGGCCTCAACCTGAATCTGCCTGACTCTTTCACGCGTCACCCCAACATCATCACCTACCTGCTCCAGGGTTGCCACATCATGGCCACGCATACCAAATCGCCGCAGGATAACCTCACGCTGCTTATCAGACAGGCTCTCAAGCCAGACATCAAGATGTTTCATAACCTGATTGTTTTGCAGTAATTCTGCCGGGTCACAGGAAGAATCATCGGGGACAGCATCCAGCAGGGTTCGATCGCCATCACTTTCTACCGGGCTGTCAAATGAGCTGATGCGCTCCTGTTTATCAAGCATTCTTTTGACGTCATTGACCGGTACATCAAGAAACTCTGCAATTTCACCCGCATTGGG